>Ga0265780_10002007_pt1 | contig 28186 bp, 25 predicted proteins | sample P1T30metagenome_FD_192432 | JGI IMG/M metagenome (GOLD analysis project Ga0265780, IMG submission 192432) | Plant litter microbial communities from East Loma Ridge, Irvine, California - P1 T30 | ecosystem: Environmental > Terrestrial > Plant litter > Unclassified | place: USA: California...
CGATTCACACTAGCAAGTTCACCACATTGTTTGCTAGAATACGGCTCTTCGCCGCTTTAGCTCAGTTGGTAGAGCAGTTCATTCGTAATGAAAAGGTCGCCAGTTCGATTCCGGCAAGCGGCACCAGGAACATGTGTCAGGTAGTATTAAGCAGGATCAAAGCCCGCCTCCCTCATAGGGAGCGCGGGTTTTTTGTTGTCTCATGAATTTGCAAGCGGTAGCATGGCATACCAACATATTGATGGTCTTTCTGATGGTATCCACGAAAGACCACATTTCAGCTACCAACAAACCGATTTCATGGCACTTACCGACACCTTCATTCGTCAGATCAAATACAGCGGTTCTGGGGCAGGCGACAAGCACACTGACGGGCAGGGGATGCTCTTGCTGGTCAATAAAGTAGGAAAATATTGGCGCTTGAACTACCGTTATTTGGGCAAGCAAAAAACCCTTGCGCTGGGCGTCTACCCTGACGTCTCGTTAGCGCAGGCTCGGAAGAAACGCGACCAGGCGCGTGAGTTGCTCGCTTCAGGCGGCGATCCCAGCGCCGCGAAGCGCGACGAAAAGCATGCGCGCGTGCTCGCTTCGGAAAACACTTTTGAGGCTGTCGCGCGCCAGTGGCTTGCCAAAGAAGCTCCTGGCCGCGCCGAGGCGACCACCATTAAGGTTACCGCCTGGCTGGAAAAGAATGTTTTTCCTTACATCGGTAGCTTAGCCATCGCTGAGCTGAAGCCGAGGGACATCTTGCACGTTGTTCAGCGTATGGAGAAACGCGGCGCAGTTGACTCTGCGCATCGCGTCAAGCAGGTGTGCGGCCAGATTTTTCGGTTTGGCGTTGCGCTGGACGTTGTAGAACGCGATATTACCGCTGACTTACGTGGTGCGCTCTCCGCGCCAGTTAAAAGTAACCATGCTGCCATCACCGACCCGCAAGAGGTTGGCGCGCTCCTGCGCGCTATCCATGGCTATCACGGCCACGCTGCTGCATCGGCCGCTCTCAAAATCGCACCTCTCGTTTTTGTTCGCCCAGGCGAGTTGCGGTCTGCTGAGTGGATCGAGCTGGATCTCGATGCAGGTGAGTGGCGTATCCCTGCCAGTAAAATGAAAATGAAGACCGAGCATTTAGTGCCTCTGGCGCGGCAGGCAGTTGAGATCCTGGCGCAGCTCAAAGAAATTACGGGCCACGGCCGTTTTGTGTTTCCCAGCTTACGCACCCAGTCGTGCATGTCAGAAAATACGGTCAACGCCGCGCTGCGCGGTATGGGCTATGCCAAGGAAGTGATGACTGGGCACGGTTTTCGGGCAATGGCCCGAACCATCTTGGATGAGGTCTTGCAAGAGCGCGTGGATCTTATCGAGCATCAACTTGCCCATGCAGTGCGAGACCCGAACGGGCGTGCTTACAACCGCACGGCTCATCTCCCTGCACGTCGCCAGATGATGCAACGCTGGGCAGACTATCTCGATTCACTCCGCGATGGACAGAATTAACGTGTCTCTTTTCTGCACTAATCCGGCCGTGTAACCACAATAACCTTAAGATAATAAGTGAATTTACTTCAACTAAAGGCCAGTTTAATTGCAATTTTTTTATTAAATGCACACAGTAAAAAAGACTCTTCAGTAGATAACAGTAGTCTTCAGTAGAAGTTAGATTTATTTTGTATTTATAAGTAAATTAATGTAGAAAATGCAGTAAATCATCGATTTACAAAACTTTGTTCGGTGTTGTCTAATGCTTCTACCCGCTGCAAGGCGACTCAAGGAGCACTACATGCAACAAACCCGCATCATCCGCATCGCAGAAATTGCTAGCACCCCAACGAAAGCCGGCATCTTGCCGGTTAGCCCGGCGACCATCTGGCGCTGGGTACGTGATGGCAAATTCCCTAAACCATTCAAACTCGGTTCCAGCGTGACGGCCTGGCATATGGCAGACATCGAGGACTACATCGCCGCCCATTCAGCGTCCTGCGCATAATTTCTGCGCGCATTGATGATCGAAACATGACCTACCCAACTATCTACACGACGCTCAAACCGCCATAACGGCAAGCAGAGTACAAATCCAAAAATCACGCAGTTTGAAAAAATATAGCCCCGTCGCTAGGGGCGAACTCACGCCAACGAAAAGGCAGAAAGCAGTAATTATGACCCTTGACTACTCGAACAATGAACGTACGGCCTTGCTGCAAACCCTGCATGGCCAAATTCAAACCATCAGCAAGCGCAAAGCAGCCCAGGCCGTGCCATCTACTACTGTGGCTGACTCTTCCGAAATGATGGCCCTGCGTCACGCGGCTATGGCGTTTGTAAATCGCATTTGCTCGGACGTCGGAAGCCAGCCGCTGGATATGATTCCGTTCTGGGATTTCTACTTCGCAGCGTCGAAAATGGAACGGACTGTCGAACTGTTGACGGCCGAGAACAATCGGCTGTCCATCCTCAACCGTCGCTTGGCAAAAGCAGCCTGCTAGTCCGAATCAAATCACTTTGGCGGCTAGCAGAGCTGCTGGCACGCCAAAAAACTCAAGGAGAATTAAATGCATACCCACCCGCGCGGCGCGACGCGCTCTATGTACATCGCTTTCATCTCGATCAATGGTAGCGCCATCTTGTTTGACCTCAGCATCAAGCATTTCCCGTCCCCCTCCTACATTGCTGTATCGCGCGACGATCCAGCCATTAAGGAGTTTGTTGACGCGGATGGTGGAATCGCCAAACTGCTTGAACTCCAAGGTACCGAAGTCAAATTCACGTTCGAGAATTTTATTTCCAACGAGTGGCTCTTGTTGGCTGACCTTGTGCGCATTGAGAAAAAGAAATGCACGACCTGATGGAACTCACCGAAGACTCTGTCGAGCAACGCAATTCAGATGCCCCTTGTGATTCTGCCATCTTGGTGATGGACGATTCCGGCAACAAGACCGCCCTTGCGGCTGCGCGAGCCACCAGCCGCGTGATCGCGACGGCCATGGCGAGCGGCACTCAGGCGCCAGCGTTGCCCCAGCCGTACGTTTTCCTGCCCCCACGTCTCGACAGTATCCCCGTTGAGCTGCGTGAGCGGCCGTGCTGGGTTCTCTGGCGCGCAGAGGGCGCGCCAGGCAAGAAGCCGACCAAAGTGCCGTAATGTCCTACGCTGCATAATTCCCACGCGAGCGTATCCGATCCGGCAACCTGGGGCACGTTTGATCAAGCTGTGGCCGCTTTCAATGAAGGCGGCTATACCGGCATTGGCCTAGTACTTGATGGCAATGGCATGGTGGGCGTTGACATCGACAACTGCGTGTTGAACGGTGTCATTGATCCAGCAGCAACTGAACTGCTGGCCTCTCTAGAGGCGACCTATATCGAAATGTCGCCGTCCGGGACGGGGCTGCGCGCATTCGGCTATGCGGAAAAACTCAGCAGCGGCGTTAACGCGACCTACAACCACCTTAAGGTCGAACTGTACTCGGATGGCCGCTATCTGACTGTCACTGGCCACGTCATCGAAAACGGACCTATCGGCCCGCTGGTAGGCTTTGGCGCGCTGGCAGACCGTATTCGCGGGGACAAGAAGGTAAATCTGCAGACTGGTGAGGTTTCGCGTATGGCGGCAGATGAGCGCCAGGCTGAATTGGTCCGCTGCATCTTGTCAGGCGATGTTTTCCATGACAGCCTGCGCGACTTGGCCGCGTCGCACGTGGCGAGCGCCATGCATGCTGGTGCGGTGGTCAACAACCTGCGCGCGATCATGGAGAACGTTGTGGCGCCACATGACGCCCGCTGGAAGGCTCGCTACGACTCGATCCCCAGCCTTGTCAGCAGCGCCGTCGAAAAGTACAAGTACAGCGATATCCATATTGACGGCATCGTGAAAGCCGGTGGGGCGAGTCACAATTTGCCAGTTCAGGGTATACCGCCGCAACCTCGCTACAAACTGCTGACCGCCACCGATCTTGCCAATGCGCCGCCGCTCAAGTGGATGATCCGTAGCCTGTTCCCACAAACCGGCTTAGCAGCCCTGTACGGTGCCAGTGGCACGGGTAAATCGTTCCTCGCGCTGGACCTCGCCGTCACTGTCGCGGGCGGCGGTGCCGCGTGGTACGGCATGCGGGTGACGAAATGTCCCGTCACCTATTGCGTGCTGGAAGGAGAGGGCGGCATGGGCAAGCGTGCCAAGGCGTGGGTGCAACATCACAACAAAGTACTGCCCGGTGAACTGCGCTTCGTCACCCAGCCCATCAACCTGCTGAATCAGGACGACGTCCGTGAACTCGCAGCGGCAGTCTTGGCTGCTGGCGGCCGCGGTGGCTTCATCATCTTGGACACCCTGAACCGCGCAGCGCCAGAGGCCGATGAGAACTCATCTAAAGACATGGGCGCCATCATTGCAGCAGCTAAGGCGCTGCAAGCACTCACCGGGGGGCTGGTCATGCTGGTCCACCATACCGGCAAAGATTCCGAACGAGGCATGCGCGGACACTCCAGCCTGTTTGCTGCGATGGATAGTGTCATCAGCGTGTCGAAGACCCAGTGGGAAGTAAAGAAATCGAAAGACGACGCCACGGGTACGGAGTTCAAGTTTAAGCTGGAAACACTGGTACTTGGGCTGGACGACGAGGGTGAAGAAGTTACTTCCTGCGTAGCCGTGCCTGTAGCGGCATCGTTTGCGCTGCGCCAGTCCAAGAAGCTGGGGCCACACCAACTAGTAGCGTTGGAGACGATCAAAGGCATGGCGACCGACTTTATTTCAGCGGTTCACGTCGATAAAGCCGTCGCGGCAGTGGCCGAGCGTCTTGATGTGGACGAGAAGCACAAGCGAGAGCGCGCCAAGGCAGCAATCGGGGCGCTGAGCGACATGGGCAAACTCAAAATTGATACTAACTACATTCGCCTCGTTTAATCAAGATCTACTCGTTCCCGGTTCCCCTTCCCCCTTATAGGGGAGTGGGAAAGACCGGGATTCATTTCGGCCACCCTGGATATTCCCACCATATGTTGAACCGGGGAAAACCGGGACCGGGAAGATAAATTCCGTGCCCGGCGTCGGACTACGCAGTGGGTCAGTAGCACGTACGGACCAGGCTTCAAGTTGCGCCTACACAGGTATAGCAATTTCAGCCAGTCGAATTGTCCGCAGCCAGCCACAATAATTACTCCTTCCTCCTCAACCAAAGGCACTCTCTGATAAAAAGATTCCACCCCCCGTTGTTCAATACCGCGCACGCCACCTATAAGCGCCGCTGGCCGCTCAAGGCCGACTACCGCGAAATTCCACGCCCAACTGCCGTGGCTCTAGTCGATGAATTCGTCGCAGCTTTCGGCGTTGACAACCTGTTGAAGCGCAATCAATTCGCGCAGCTTGTACCGCTGCGCACGTGCGCGTTCGACCCGCATGACCTCAAAGAAGCGATCGAGATCTCGATCAATGTGATCAACGGGACGGACCGGGACGATGACCAGGTGCGGGACCTGCGCGACCGATTGGAAGGGCACCTTGGTCCACTGCATGGCCAGATGGCAGTGCGGTTCGATGGCTGGCCGTTCGTCATCGCGCCCAAGGCTGCGTGCGTGTAGGCTCGTAGACAAAACCCAGCGAATCGCGCATGAAAGTGCCCGGTTCGCTTTTTTGAATCGCGCATGAAAGTGCCCGGTTCGCTTTTTTTTTAGGTGAGACAATGCAAAGACCAAAGACGCCTAAGGTGCCGGTACTTGAGCAGGCCCTTGAGCTGAACCTGCCGAAATTGATGCGCGTGGCCAAGGCCGCAGGAGGCGGCAGACTCGTTCTGGACGATGGCGATGTGCGCACTGTCGTCTTGCTGTCAGAGACGCGCCTGGCGGCATTCCTAGGCGGCCGGGCATGGGTTGCTGACATCGTTGCCGTCGCGTGCCTTGGAGGCCGGTTACGCCCCCTCCTGAAATGCCCGCGCGCGCACGAGGGGAATTTTCAGTCGCTTTACTTTGTGGGCGACGTGTTGGCTTGCCGGCACTGTCACCGATTGCGATACCGGAGCAACTTGGCGGCGTCTACGGCGGACCGAGCGCGGATTGCCCGGAGCAAGTTGCTGTCGTCGATGGGCGTGCAGCCAGGTGATGTCGATGCGCCGCGTCAACCGAACAAATGGCGCAGCCGGCATTGGCGGCTGTTGACACGCTTGGAGAGACTTTCGCGCACGCATCATGAGGCGGTTAGAGGGCAGTTTGGGGCTGCGAAGGAGAAGTAAGAGGATGAGTCCGCTCAACTACGTCGGCACGTGGAAATCAACACGGTCAGGATCATTTCGCGGTTCGCGTCGCCAGTGCTGTGAAGAATATAACGGAAGCCGCTTTCGTGCGGCCAGTCCACTACACGTTTGAAGTTGCCGTGGGCTTTAACAGTCACGTCAACGCCGGAGCGTACGGTGGATGTTTCTGTTCCTCGATTGAAAACAAGCACAGCCAACTTCCCGTCGCGCCATGTGGCATAACCCAACAACTGATCGATGGCCTGTGCGAAGCCTTTTGGACCTTTCCAGAATTTGCACTCGGCAATAAATACGTTGCGGTCGCCCTCGCGCAAAAGGATGTCGGTCTTCCCCGCCATATTGAAGGTCTCTCCGGTGGCTTTGCCTTCAAACTGACCATTTAGCTGCACGAGGAAATGCTGGCGCAATGCCTCCTCGTCCATCAACTTGAAAGCCGCTGGACTTCGCTCCATGACCAAGGCCATGTCCTGCATGATTTTCAGCGCCTGTTCGTACTGATCAAGCATCCAGACAGGTTCTGGCTTAAATTGCGATGTCGTGGCCGGCGGTAAGGAGGGTGCCGCATTGCGTCGAGCAGTAGGCACTGCGTAGGTCATCGGAGCGTCAGAACGACGCCGGATTGGAATGCCGAGTGCCTCGGCTCGCTGCGTCTGCGCCAATAATCGTGCACGTCGGTGTTGGATGGCTTGCTCCGCAGCGGTATATAGGCCCTCATTGTGCGTAACAATCATGGGGCGTTGCCAACCAAGATGCGTGTCAATATTTGATAGCTCACCGTCAACAAGTGGGCGTACGTCACGCGCTTGATCGGCCGGGGAGTCGTACTGCAAAACCAGCTCGTTCTTTTGTATTGTTGCCCGCGGCGGGTTCATTGAAGAAGTGTTGGAACGGGCGAAAAATAATTCTGATTCGCCGTCAAACGGAACACGGACCTGGATTCGCTCGCCAGCCACCATGGCGGGGCGGCTTCTGTCGTCGATCGAGCGATTTCGGTCATAGCGCACGTCAACTTGCATTTCCTCAGTATCGGCATACCACTGGTCGCGCAGTAATGTGATCGGCGTCACTGTGTATTTTTCAACAAGATAATCCTTTAGATCTTCTGGCGCAGTATTCAATAGTCGGTTGGCGTCCATCGACTCAACTTCCTTCAGCAGAGCGTGGATTGTGTTTTGCAAAATTTGGCTAAGGTCGTGTGTGCAAAACAGTAGACCTTTGCTTTTGTCGATGCTTCCGAACATACCTTCTTCTCCTCGCAACGGGCAGCAATTTAACGCAAGCCAAATTGAGCCTCTGGGTAGACCCTAGCTTGGCCAATAAGATTGACTTTGTTCAATATTGACGCGTCGTTGATATTTTTTCAACAATTTCCTTCGTATTCCTCAGAAAGCAAATGAAGTGTGGTGGAGGTCGGCAATCTTAGGATCATTAGGGTATGCCCCAACGAGCCGGCCTAGTTCAGCCGTAAAAATAGCTCAATAGGGTTGACTGTAGATGAGCCATTGGCTAGTATTGCGCCACATACCCAAATGATCTACTTCAAACCCGTCATCATGAAAACGATCTACTACGGACGCACCAGTACGAATGACGGCCAGACAAGTGCCAGCCAGTGCGACGACGCGGGCAAGCAGGGCGTGGACGCAAAGCACGTACACATCGATGAGGCAACGGGCGGCTACCACGTCGCTCCTTCGGATCGCCGTGAGTGGCAGCGGGTGATGGATAAACTGTCGGATGGCGGCGTGCTGTACGTTCGCTGGCTCGACCGGATCAGCCGGCGATACGACGAGCTGAACCTCGTCATGCAGGAATTGATGCGGATGGGCGTAAAGGTCGTCTGCACCCTTAACGGGATGCAATTTGACGGCACGGCATCCAATGCCATCGACAAGGCGACCCGAGATGCTGTACTAGCGTTTATCGCGGCCCAAGGCGAGGCCGACTACCTTAATCGGCGGGAGATGCAGAGGCGGGGCATTGACGTAGCCAAGGCGGCGGCAGATGGGCGCTACAAGGGTCGAGCCAAGGCCCTCGATCCTGCAACCGTAAAGGCGTGGCGCGCGGAACACGGCAAAAGCATTTCGGCGACAGCCGCCGAATTCGACATCTCTACGGCAACGGTCAAGCGATATTGCGCAGCGTGATTCTCCTGGACGATCGAGGCGTTATTGCTGCGTCGATCCTTATGCATGCTCAGGCCTGCATACCAAGGCCTGGTGGTCTGTCCTGTCGATGTTGACCGTCGCCGCCGCTTGAAGTCTCCGGCGTTGCAACTGTTTTTGAGACCTAATGCGCGTACTGACGGCCTGATTGTTCGCGCTCGCAATGCCGGCGTCCCGTGTACACGGCATGCCTTTGTTCGTCGTGCCGCTTGCGCAACATAGCTCGGTATTTCAACAAATGGCCTCATTAAAGACATTCTCGACGTCGTTGCAATAGGTAATCTTTCGGATAGGAAAACTTGCTACAATCAACTTTATCTGCCTGAAAGCGCCAGTAAAGCTTGGAAGTTATATTCTTGAATTTTTAATCGGCCATGCCTGCAAAATTTAGTACCCAAGCCGATTTCAAGAGGAATCGGTGTCCAGAACAATTCGGATCGCCAGCTTATCCATTAGGTTTGCCTTCAAAATTAGGGTTAGCCCATACAGGAGAAGAGAGTGCCTCGCAATAGATTTTTAGTGAAGTCGTCCGGTGACAATGCAGATGGAACCCGTGCTGGTCTTGTCCAGCTCATTGAACTATCAGCTACGCACAAGAGTTGCGTCATCGTTGTTCCAGCCTTGAACCACATCAAAGTAAGTTTGCTCGCCGTTGCTCTCGGCGATCAACTCGCAACGGAGTTGATCAAACACCGCAAGATTACGCTGCATAACGGAAGCAGTATTGAACTTTGCGCTCAAGCTACTCTAAAAAACTTCCGACGTGCGAACGCGTATCTGGCGCTCTGGGGGTCGGAGTACATGGTTGAAGACATCGAAGCCTTGCAACTCTGGACATCATTCGTCTTGGTCACATGGATCGCAGCGGATTCTGTTAAGTGGGTGCAGGCCCATGATGTTCAAGTGATCTACAACGACGGCAGGGGCTAACACCTCATTTGAAACGCACGGCACAAAGCCGCTAATCCCCGACGTTATACATAGGAAACCAACGCAATGGCTACTCGTGACAATTTTTCGGCTGGAACAAAAAAAACTCTGGCAGCTCGCGCCGCGCACTTCTGCTCTGATCCCCATTGTCTGAAACTCACCGCTGGGCCGCACTCTGATCCAAACAAGAGTCTTACCACCGGGCATGCGGCCCATATACACGCAGCCGCAGCCAACGGGCCACGCTATGACCCCAACCAAAGTCCCTCTCAACGCAAGGCAATCACGAATGGCCTATGGCTTTGTAGGGAGTGCGGAGACATCGTTGACAAAGACGATTCTCCTCACAGTGCCATTTTGCTTCGACAGTGGAAGGTTGATCACGAAGCCATGATCGCTGAAGTAAGGACAAAGGGCTACGCTGACAGTCTTAGTCTCTTACAGTCACGTCGAGTAGAACCAATCCTTGCCAAGAAAATTATCGGCACGCTGGAAGACCGTCGTGCACTCTGGCAGTCTTTCGATGCTGAGTTTCCAGACCGCGTGCGCCAGTCCCTTGACAGTTTACGCTCGCGCCTTGTTGATCTCCGATATGAGCTAGCTGACGGCAGTCCGCTTGACCAAATACTTTTGTCTTTGACAAAAACGATTCACACGTTTTTCAACACCGTAGAGACATCGGACCTCACGCGTCTACGCTGTAATTCCAGCGACCCAGAATGGTGTCGCTTCAGTGACGCACTAGCGATGCTGCGAAAAGCCGTTGGACTTCAAATTTCCAACTTGGCTCAGGCATACGGAATTACGTTGAGTTCAGACCTCCAAACTTTGGTTCCTCGGCCAGTCACGCCCTGAATCCGAGGTCCCGCTAGCCTCCCAAGGCATATGCCTGGGGCACCGCTTGGGTTCGGTGCTGACGTCCATTTTCATTGGCTACCACCGGCTGCTTTTCGCCGAATTGGCGGCCTAGCTGAGATAGTCGGTTGTCCCGCTCAAAAAACAGTCGATGACCACGACTTGGAAAACGACGTAACGGGAACAGTCTGCTCGGTAATAGCTTACTCGTATAGCAATCAAAGCCGGAATTTCTTCGATTCATGGATAGTCGTAATGTCGTCGCAAATGGCCAGATGGGCAAGCGGCTCACGGGTAGAGAATTGGAATAAACACACTTGCCAAAACTAGACGCCTCGAAGCCGCTCGCGCGTCGAGAGGACAGGTGGCACTAGCCGGCATGCAGGCTGCGCTGCCGCACGGCGCATTGGGTGCCGTGAAGGCCGATTGGCGCGGCGGAGACCCCCCCACCCCCACGGGGGGGGAGGCGCGGGCCGCCCCCCGGTCCGCCTGCAAATCATAGGTCCAAACCTCAAAATTTTTCGCCGCTAAAAAAGTGAAAATTTTTTTCGCCATAAATAAAAAAAGAGTTACCTAGGGACTCGAATTCGTCGGCCGCAGGCAAGATGATCGAATATCCACCACAAGGCGAAGCTCATGTCCGAACACTTGCGACAATTTTTCTATCGCTCCCGTTACCTCATGGGGGCCGTTTTCACGCGCTCGTCATCTACTCGGACAGGCAATCACAATGATCATGGTGCGAAGCCCTACAGCATCGTCCCTGCCCAAGCTGTGCGTCGCCAAGAGCCGCCTGAAATGTTTGCTTTGATGGAGCGCTTCCATCATCGCCTGGACATGATCGAGCAGAAGATCGATCAGCTACTGATGCCTATGGACGTGATCAAGCACTGAGTAAAGCCCCCGTTTTATATTCTTCTACTAGACGTGCTTTGGCTGAGGGACGCCTCGGTCGTAGTTGGGCACAGCGTGGCCGTCTGCCATTGCTTCCTCAACCTCGCTCCATACGGTCGGCACGTTCGTAAAGGTTCTCACGTCAGCGTCGCCAGCTTTCGCCCACCGAAGCGTCCAGGCGGCAGTAGAGCTTGATCGGATTTCTGACGCGCCTGATTTCAGCACGCGGATCGCATCCTCGAATAAGCCCAGATTACGCAGCAGCTCCGCACGCTCGGCGTAGCCACTACAAGCGAGTTCATGCAGCTCGATCATCCGCAGCATGTTCGCTTGCCGCTCAAGTTCTGGCGCCACCGGCTCTACAGTAACAGGGGAGCCGTCGGGGTGACGCCGAATGTGGTCATTGGTCTTCCACCAGATCCGTCGGCGCAGGAACATCTCTCGGTCTCGGTCAGGCTCGCGTATGAACAGTAACGCGCGCTGCATGTCCGTGTATTCCAGCCGGTCGCCATGCTCTGCTTCCTTCCAGGCTGCAGGTATAGCCGCCCACTCATCCTCTGCGCGGAGGTAGCCGTATTTGTCCCCGAACCATACAGCCAATTTCCTGGTCAGATTTCCGATAGGCCGTGGAGCACTAATCAGCGTGCCTAGGACTTCAAGATCCTTTTTCCACAGCACCGCGCGGCATTTGGGGCACGCCCTGGCAGTACTTTGGTCAAGCATGCCGCCCATTGGCGACGCGCCGTCCGACCATGTCGTTTCGATGCCGAAAGTACTGAAGGACTTCATGTTCGGCCAGAGCACATAGCCGTGGCATGCGGGGCACTTGTGTACGTCGGGGACGGAGAAGCGGGTCATCGGTATGTAAAGGTTAGGTGGTCCCAGAGCCGAGGAGAATTTTGCCGAAGTTGCAGTTTACGCTACTTCGCTGCCGCTATACTTGTGAATCGGATCATCTAGGAGCGTTACGTGGAACCAACAAAACCAAGTGTATTTATCGCGTCGTCCAAGGAGGGCCTGAAGGTTGCTGATGCGATCAATCTCAATCTAGATCATGAGACGTTCCCCACGCTTTGGCGCACAGGAACATTCCGGCCTGGGTCTAGCGCGCTGGACGATTTAGTAAAAAAAATCTTCCGTCGTCGATTTTGCGATTTTTGTCTTCACGCCAGATGATGCTGCCATTATCAGAGAAGAGCCAACTCGCGTCGTTCGAGATAACGTCCTTTTTGAACTCGGCTTATTTATTGGGTCTCTTGGTAAGGAACGATGCTACGTGGTTCGACCACGAAATGTCGATATGCACCTGCCATCGGACCTTTTGGGAATCACACACGTTGACTATGTCCCGGACCGCCCCGATGGCGAGCTTGCATCGGCGCTAAACGCTGCGTGTAAGCAGATCAAGGATGAGATTGCTCGGCACGGCCCAATTCCGCGTTCAGCGGCAACTAGTGGAAGCCAAAGGCATGCGGCCAACCCGCCAGAGTACAGTTTGACCGACGCAGATTTGAGGTTCCTGGGCGAATGTTCGGCCAGCCACACGGAGCATCCACGCGGTATGTCACTGTTCGCTATCGCGGGGTCCTTACCCAAGCAGCCCTCGACTTCGGCGCGTATTAGCGCAATTAAGTTGAGCCGGCTCGGATATATCGAGAAGAACGTGGAAATGGACAATAATAACGGTGAAGAATATTACATGTACACAATCACCGAAGACGGGCTGGACGTTTTTTTGCAGAACGAGTCGGTCTATAGTGCACCTGCCAGACCCGCTCCGAAGCCCGCAGTGAAGTCAGCGCCAAATTTCTCGGATATGGATAACGACGCGCCAATTTAGGGCATTAGGTCAACATCGTTCGCCGTGCCAGCGACGCTACGGCCTGTAATGCAAAGATATTAGGCGATTGCACTCCGCTTCTGCCCCGTCACGCAAGAGCTTGAGGATCGACATCATCGGCACGTTCTCCTTGCACCAAATCATTTTGGCGTACAGTTCGGGGTCCGGCTGGAAGTTGCTGCCTTTGGCGCCACGGCTCAGGTCTTCCCACGGTTTTTTTGCCGCTGGGACCGCTTTAGCGGGCGCAGGAGGCGTTTTCTCGGGTTCGGCCGGGGTTTCCGCCGGCGCGGCCGCTGGAGGCGTTCTCTCAGCCTTTAAATGGTCGTCGGAAACGGCGTCGTTCCGCTGGTTAAAGAGATCAAATGTCTGGCCGCTCTCCGGCCGCACAGCACCATGCGGTGCGACGGTCACCCCGCCTCCTGCCGGAGTTGTTACCGTGATCGTAAACCGTTCGTTAGCCATGTCTTTCCCTCACGAGCAGGTGAACTGGACACTGGTCTGTGGGAACTGCCCGAACGAACGGGGCGTGTCGCTCTCTTTCGTGACTTGCATCGACTTGCCTTTGCCCGCGCAGAACTCGGCGGCCTCTTTGAAGGTGGCGGCCTTGATGGCGCCGAGCGATGCGGCTGGACCGTTGTCCACACGGGCGATCATGTAGGTGTCTTTTCCCATAGGAATGACGCCGGTAGTCGAGGCGCAGGCAGTTAGTGACGCAAACAAAACGGTATAAATAATTTTCAAAATCAGATTCCAGAAAAATTTAATTTAGGTCGATAAAAAGAATCTTTGGATGGGGAAGATCACCCGTGGATTGAGGCCAATCTTACCCGGAAGATCGGGGAATGCCAATCACTTCTCCTCATGCAAACGCTCCAGCACTTGCTGCTTTCGGTGCCGCTGTGCGAGCAGCTCGGGCCTCTCGCGGCATGGCGCAGGAGGCCTTGGCGCATCGATGCGGAATTGATCGGTCCTACGTCGGTGCGATTGAGCGCGGCGAGCAAAATCCCGGGCTTCTCCATGTCATAAAGATTGCAGAGGCACTTGACGTAAGCGTCGAAGCATTGATGAAAGACGCGGGGCTGTAGCCGCCCAGGGCGGCCGGTGTCATCGATGAGATAATGCTGTTCTTATCGACCACGTTTCAAAGCTGCGCTTCAATGATTCAAGATATACAAAAAACGCTGTGGGCTACAGCGGACAAGCTGCGCGCCAATATGGACGCCGCCGAATATAAGCACATCGTGCTTGGCCTAATTTTCGTCAAATATATCTCCGACACCTTTCAGTCGCGCCGCGATGAGCTGACGCGGCGGTTTGCTGACATCGACGATGACTATTTTCTTCATGATGTCGATGCTGAGTTACTGGCCGACGAGCTAGAGGACCGGGACTACTACAAGGAAGTCAACGTGTTCTGGGTGCCCGAGGCGGCACGCTGGGAGACCCTCCGTGCGCAAGCCAAGCAGGCCGATATCGGCAAGCGTATCGACGATGCCTTGTCACTGATCGAGGCTGAGAACCACAAGCTTAAAGGCATCCTCGACAAGCGATACGCGCGGGTGCAGCTCCCGGACGGTAAGCTCGGCGAGCTGGTGGATATGGTCTCGACCATCGGCTTTGGCGAGTCGGGTAACACGTCAAAAAACCACGCGCGCGATTTACTTGGGCAGGTGTACGAGTATTTTCTTGGCCAGTTCGCCAGCGCAGAGGGCAAGCGCGGCGGCCAGTTCTACACGCCGGCGTCCATCGTCAAGACCCTCGTCGCGGTGCTGGCGCCACACCACGGCAAGGTTTACGACCCTTGCTGCGGCTCTGGCGGGATGTTCGTCCAGTCGGAGCGGTTCATCGAGGTACACGGCGGCAAGATCGGTGATGTGTCCATCTACGGACAAGAAGCTAATCCCACGACATGGCGACTTGCAGCGATGAACCTGGCGATTCGGGGCATCGACTTCAACTTGGGTAAGGAGCCGGCTGATACATTTGTGCGCGACCAGCACGCCGACCTGCGGGCAGACTTCGTGCTTGCCAACCCGCCTTTCAACATCTCGGACTGGTGGCATGGCAGCCTTGAGGGCGACCCACGCTGGGTCTACGGAACGCCGCCGCTGGGCAATGCCAACTATGCATGGCTCCAGCATATGCTGTACCACCTCAAGTCCACGGGGCGCGCTGGCATCGTGCTGGCAAATGGCTCGATGTCGTCCATCCAGAACAGCGAAGGCGACATCCGCCGCGCCCTGGTCGATGCAGACAAGGTCGAAGTGATGGTCGCTCTGCCTGGTCAGCTCTTCTTTAATACGCAGATCCCGGCTTGCCTGTGGTTCCTGGTCAAGGAAAAGCGCGCCCGCCAAGGCGAGGTCTTATTCATCGACGCACGCAAACTGGGCAGCATGATTAGCCGCGTGCAGTGCGAGTTCACCGAGGAAGTCATCGACAAGATCGCCGACACTGTGGCGTCATGGCGCGGCGAAGCGGACTCGGGAAAATATCAGGATGTGACCGGGTTCTGCCGCAGCGTCACTTTGGCCGAGATTGCCGAACACGGCCATGTGCTCACGCCGGGCCGGTACGTTGGCGCGGAAACCAAAGAAGATGATGATGAGGCGTTCACCGACAAGATGCAAAAGCTGACTGAGACCTTGGGGGAGCAGATGGCCAGAGGTGCGGAGCTGGATCAACTGATACGGCGAAAGCTAGGGGAGCTAGGGCATGAATTCTGAATGGCCAAAATATCGTCTTGAGGAGTGCCTTGACGCCCTAATCGACTATCGTGGGAAAACGCCCGAAAAAACGGCATCGGGTATCCCCCTTATTACGGCGAAAATTATCAAGAACGGCCGTATTGAAAAGGCTTTTGAATTCATTGCTAATGACGCATACGATTCATGGATGCGCCGAGGAATTCCGCAGCGGGGTGACGTAGTGCTCACGACCGAGGCACCACTTGGCGAGGTAGCGCAATTGGGCAGCGAAAGGGTTGCACTTGCACAGCGAGTCGTTACCCTGCGTGGACGAGCAGGACTTTTGGACAGTACATATCTACTGTATCTGCTTCAGACTGACGGGATGCAAGACCAACTAAGAGCGCGTGCGACTGGCACAACGGTCTTGGGCATAAAGCAAAGTGAACTGCGTAAAGTTTTGGTGACGCTGCCGCCGTTTGAAATGCAGAGGAGTGCCGCATCGGTGCTCGCTGCAATCGATACGCGGATCGACATCCTGCGGGAAACCAACGCCACTCTTGAAGCCATCGCCCAAGCCTTGTTTAAGTCGTGGTTCGTAGACTTCGATCCTGTGCGTGCGAAGTTGGAAGGAAGTGTACTCAGGGGAATGGACGTGGCGACCGCCGCGTTGTTCCCCGATGGCTTTGACGAGTCAAAACCGCAACTATTGCCAAGAGGGTGGCGGCACGGGAAGCTAGGGGAGATAACAGACTCGGCTAGGCGCCAGATTCAGCCAGATGCGATGACTGCAGATATGCTTTATGTGGGTTTAGAACATATTCCCCGCGAATCGCTTGGCCTGGACTCTTGGGGCAAGGCAGATGGATTGGGTAGTGCAAAGTTGTGTTTTTCTGAGGGCGACGTTTTATTTGGCAAGTTGCGGCCGTACTTTCACAAAATTACGATAGCTCCGTTCGCGGGAGTCTGCTCAACCGATATACTCGTCTGCAACGCCAAAGTGAATTGTTATTACTCTTTTGTGGCGATGCATTTATTTAGTTCAGAACTAGTCGCGTATGCAGACCGCTTATCAAATGGGGCAAAGATGCCGCGCGTGACCTGGAAGGATGTGGCGGACTACGAGCTGGTCGTTCCCCCAGAGTCGGTCGCGACCGCTTTTCAGGAGATCACGCTTCCAATGCTGAGGAAAATATCAGCCCACATGATCGAAGCCAAAACGCTTGCGGCGCTGCGCGATACGCTGCTGCCGCGCCTTATTTCTGGCGAATTGTCGTTGTCGGAAATTGCTCCTATTTGTGCTGAGGCAGCCTGACCCAGTTCGTAAGGGTCGTACTCTTTTATAAGATTGTTCAATGACCGAAGACCAACTTGAAAAAGAAACCTTGGCTTGGCTGAGCGACACTGGCTATAGCCAAGTATACGGCCCAAATATTGCTGTTGACGGCGACGCTTCAGAGAGAAGCAATTACGCCGAGGTCGTGCTCGTGGAGCGCCTGCGCGGCGCTGTAACTAAGCTCAATCCTTCGGTGCCATGCGCCGCCCGCGAAGATGCGATCCAACAAGTACTGAACTTGGGTACACCAGTGCTGCTGTCAGCTAATCGTCTCTTTCATCGCCTGTTGATCAACGGCGTTCCCGTCGAGTACCAGCGCGACGGCGAGACTCGTGGCGACTTCGTGCGCTTGATTGACTTTTCGGATGTAGCCTCAAACGAGTGGCTGGCTGTGAATCAGTTTTCGATCAAGGGGCCGAAATATACCCGCCGCCCTGATATCATTTTATTCGTCAATGGCTTGCCATTGGTGCTGCTCGAACTGAAAAATCCGGCGGACGAGAACGCCGACATCTGGAAGGCATACGACCAGATCGAGACCTACAAAGAGCAGATCCCGGACGTATTTCAATACAACGAGGTGCTGGTGATCGCGGACGGCACCGAAGCGCGTATGGGGTCGTTGTCCAGCAGCGCGGAGAGGTACATGGCGTGGCGGACAATCGACGGTGTCGTGCTTGATCCGCTCGGGCAGTTCAATGAGCTTGAGACGCTCGTGCGTGGGGTGCTAGCGCCGGTCTATCTGCTCGACTTCCTGCGCTTTTTCGTTCTGTTCGAGGACGACGGGACGCTGATCAAGAAAATCGCCGGCTACCACCAGTTCCACGCCGTCCGCGCTGCCATTATGCAAGTGGTCGCAGCATCGCGACCTGGCGGCACCCAGAAGGGCGGCGTGGTGTGGCACACGCAGGGGTCGGGTAAGAGCATCACCATGACCTGTTTCGCCGCTCGCGTCATGCGCGAAGCGGCGATGGAGAATCCAACCATTGTTGTCATCACCGACCGCAACGACCTGGATGGCCAGTTGTTCGGCGTGTTCTCGCTGTCGCAGGACCTGCTGCGCGAGCAGCCCGTTCAGGCTTTGACGAGGCAGGATCTGCGCGCCAAGCTAGCGAAAAGGCCGTCGGGCGGCATCGTGTTCGCCACGATCCAGAAATTCATGCCGGGCGAGGACGAGGACGCATTTCCTCTCCTGTCCGACCGGCATAATATTGTCGTCATCGCCGACGAGGCACATCGCACCCAGTATGGTTTTGAGGCAAAGCTGAAATTCCGAAAGGTGAAGCCGCTCGTCCTTGGCACTGGAGCGAGTCCGGCATCACCCGTGGAAGCGGCAGAAGCGCCGGCCCAGTATCTGGAGCGGTATCAGGTTGGTTACGCGCAGAACCTGCGCGATGCGCTGCCGAATGCCACCTTCGTCGCGTTTACCGGCACGCCGGTGTCGAGCGAGGACCGGGACACTCGGGCAGTCTTCGGCGACTACATCCACATCTACGACATGCAGCAGGCCCGTGACGACGGCGCGACGGTTGCGATCTACTACGAATCACGTCTTGCAAAACTCGGGCTGAAAGAGGAGTCCCTCGATGGTATCGACGACGAAGTGGACGAGCTGGCCGAGGACGAGGAGGACGATCAAAAGGCGCTGCTAAAAAGTCGCTGGGCCGCGCTTGAAAAAGTCGTCGGCTCCGAACCGCGTATCAAGCAGGTCGCGGCCGATCTGGTCCAGCATTTTGAGGAACGTGACAAGGCTCAGTCTGGCAAGGCGATGATCGTCGCCATGAGTCGCGACATTTGCGCGCATCTGTACAACGCCATTATTGCGCTTCGGCCCGACTGGCATGACGACGATCCTGAGAAGGGCGTGATCAAGGTGGTCATGACAGGTTCGGCCAGCGACAAGCCTCTCCTGCGGCCGCACATTTACTCGAAGCAGGTCAAGAAGCGCATGGAGAAGAGGTTCAAAGATCCCGATGATCCGATGCGGTTGGTAATCGTGCGCGACATGTGGCTGACCGGCTTCGATGCGCCATGCGTGCACACGATGTATGTGGACAAGCCGATGAAGGGCCACAACCTGATGCAGGCAATCGCGCGCGTCAACCGCGTTTTCCGCGACAAGCAAGGCGGCCTGGTGGTGGACTACATCGGCATCGCGAGCGACCTGAAACAGGCGCTCAAAGAGTACACCGCCAGCAAGGGCCGCGGACGCCCCACAGTCGATGCGTACGAGGCGTATGCCGTGCTGGAAGAGAAGCTGGATGTGTTGCGCGCCATGCTCCACCAAATCGACTACAGCGGCTTCCTGACTGGCGGGCACGGCATGCTGGCCAAGGCAGCCAACCATGTGCTGGGCCTGAAAGACGGTAAGAAGCGATTTGGCGATACCGCGCTGGCCATGTCGAAGGCGTTCACCCTTTGCTGCACACTCGATGAGGCGAAGGCGGTGCGTGACGAGGTCGCGTTCTTTCAAGCCGTCAAGGTACTGCTGACCAAGAGGGACATCAGCAGCAAGAAGCGCACGGACGAAGAGCGCGATCTGGCGGTGAGACAAATCATCGGCTCGGCGCTGGTGTCGAATGAGGTTGTGGACATCTTCAATGCAGCGGGCCTTGAAAAGCCAAACATCGGCATCCTTGATGACGACTTCCTCAACGAGGTTCGCAACCTGCCCGAGCGCAACCTGGCAGTTGAATTGCTGGAGCGCCTGCTCGAAGGCGAAATCAAGGCCAGGTTCGCCACCAACGTCGTGCAGAACAACAAGTTCAGCGAGATGCTGACAAACGTGATCAAGCGATACCAGAATCGTTCCATTGAGACGGCCCAGGTTATGGAAGAGCTGATCGCGATGGCGAAGAAGTTCAAGGAGGAGGCTGAGCGAGGTGAGAACGCCGGGCTGAATTCGGACGAGCTGGCATTTTATGATGCGCTCGCCGACAACGAAGAGTCAGTTCGCGAGCTGGGGGATGAGACGCTCAAGAAGATCGCCCACGAGCTTGCCGAGAGCTTGCGCAAGAACGTAAGCGTGGATTGGGCAGTGCGCGACAGCGTGCGGGCCAAGCTGAGGCTGCTGGTGAAGCGAATCTTGCGCAAGTACAAATACCCGCCCGTGAAGGAGGAGGCAGCCGTCGCGTTGGTTATGCAGCAGGCGGAGACGCTGAGTGCTGAATGGGCGTAGGTGTTGATTCGGGACCGGCGTCCACCCGGCCGACGTTGACGCTCTAAATAACGCGGTTTTGATCGCCAATCATGTTGGCATTGTTGTAAGCAGGGTACAGGTGGTTCGCGCCGGTCAGCTCATCGTTTTGATGGTATCTTTGTTGGTATGTTTTCGGGTTCTACGACTGACTTGCTTTAGGTAAGGGCGGTATAGCAACAGTTCGATTCCGGCAAGCGCACCAGAACACAGCAGTAAGTAGTCGCAAGAAACCGAAAAACCCGTTCTCCCTACAGGAGCGCGGGTTTTTTTATTGTCCGTGGAGGTCACCGGCAGTGCGATGAATCCACTGCTGGTGAACAAGATCCTGGAAGTGGCGACAACGAGCATGTTCCAGCAAAAGTGTGTGACTTGCTACGCCTGCGCGGCGCCCACTGCCTTCAATCCTTACGACGCAACGTCCGGTATGGGACGGATTTGGCCTGTCGCTGGACTGTGAGGATTTTCGCATCTGCAACATGCTATGCTCGCTCCACCGACCGGCTTCGGCCAAGAGCAGTCCTTGGCAACCTTTTCTAGAAGATCGATATGACGCGAAGTCTCCACGAATATTTGGAATCGCTACGTTGGGAGAATGGCGAGGCGCCTCCGGTTGTCCCATTGAGTGTTTTCTTCGAGGGCAACGGTGAGGAAGAGTCGATTGCACCAAATCAGTGGGGGTATGGCCGGCCTTCGATTGCTTCGCTCTACAGCAGATTCAAGGAGATAGCGACTCGCGCTGACGTATCGGATGTGTACGTAGGAATGCATTGGGAGTGGAATGACCATGAATACGCAGACACATTCCCACCTGCTGAGACCGTTTTCATTGTGACGTCGGCGGAGAAGTCACAAGTCGAAAGCTGGCTGGCCGACCTGAAAACAGACGGAACAATACAGGGATGGCCACATGGGAGGCCGAAAAACGCTCCAGATCCTGCGAAGGGACACCAAGTTTATTGGGTGAGCTGGGACTGATTCCACAAGCGCTCTCGCAGCCGTTTCAACAAGTCCGCTATGTCCCCAACTGTTCGGTAGCGGCCAGTCGGGACCACCTCAGGATTTTCATCCTGGCATCCTGCTATGCTGGGCCGAAGGGCCGGGTTCGGCCAATAGCAGACGAAGTAACTTGGAGCCTCAATGGGAATTTTTTCGAACTCGAAAGACGCGGGTGGCCCGCCACGGTACCCGGAAAAGTTGAGCCCCGGTTTTTCTGGAGCGCTACGGACGTTCAGCTTCTGGATTGCGAATGGAACTGTGGGGCTTCCCCTGCTTGAAGGGATAGACTACCGCCCGGAGTTGTTCGCGTCGCCTAGTGTGATGGAACAGGCTTATGCCATCTTCGCTAACGTTATTGAGCTGTCGCACAATGGGACGCCAACAAACGCGAAACATGCTGAGCACCGAGCAGCGCAATACATACGCAGCTAATGCGATTCGACATACGTAGTCGATCCGCCTTTCGGAAATTGGGAAGTCGAACTGTTCTGATAAGGCAGTGGGGTGCGACAGATTCCAAACGTTGCGGTGTCCGCTTTGGGTTCAGGCTGTGTAAAAACGTCAGGGAAAATTGCGAACAAAAAAATCGGCCGTTCAAAACGCTCGCTATGGGATTTTCTGAGGGTTGGGAAGGGTAACCCTACCCATGAAAATTTCAAGTTTTTGCGTTTTTACACAGCCTCGGTCGTTTCCGGCCTGTCGCATACCGAAAAATGAAGGAATTTTGTGAAGCCAGTACGAACCCCGTCATTTCTGATTCGCCTGATCTATGCGGTTTGTCTCGCCGGTGCTGCCTGTAACCATGCGAGAATCCTGGCCGCACACGGCCTTGATTGGAACTACGGCGGGTTGCCTGTCTTCGTATGTATTTTTTGGACTGCACTAACATTTATTGATGCGCTAGCTGTCATCTTGTTGATGATGAAGCCCATCCTCGGCCTGGGACTGGCGCTGACGATTATCGTGTGCGATGTCGTTATTAACTCCTGGGTTGGCGTGACATACGGCTTTGACATTGCTTCATTTCTTGCACAAGCACTGTTCCTGATATTCGTGATATCCACAATTGGAGTTGCCTGGCGTTCCGAGGCGACAAGGCCACTTCGCCAGAGCGCCAGTACATGATCTGCTGAGGTCAAACGACAGCGTTCGGTTGAATCTCACCGTTCATCGAGTGACTGGTTGGCCGGGCCATGCCCTGCCTCTGCGACAGCCACGGCACCAGCACGCCATCTGTCACCCCGCCAGAAACCCGCTCAGCCGCGCCAGGTCGATATTTCCGCCGCTGATGAGGATGCCCACCCGCTTGCCGCGCAGCGCGTCCTTCATGCGTCGCGCCGCTGCGAAGCCGAGGCAGCCGGTCGGTTCGACGACGACCTTCATGCGCTCGGCAAAAAAGCGCATGCACTGCACGAGTTCGTCATCCGACACGGTCAGGATATCGTCGACGTCACGCTGAATGATCGGAAACGTGTATTGGCCGAGGTGCTGGGTCTGCGCGCCATCGGCGATGGTCTGGGGGGTGTCGATGTGGACGATGGCGCCCGAACGGAACGATTGCTGCCCGTCGTTGCCGGCTTCCGGCTCGACGCCGTACAGCTTGCACTGTGGCGACAGGGCCCGGGTCGACAGGGCCGATCCCGCGAGCAGGCCGCCGCCGCCGAGGCACACGAAGAACGCGTCGAGCGGCCCGGTTTCCTCGAACAGTTCCTTGGCAGCAGTGCCCTGACCGGCGATGACGTCCGGATGGTCGTATGGCGGAATGAGCGTCATGCCGTGCTTGTCCGCGAGGTCGCGGCCGATCTGTTCGCGGTCTTCCTTGTAGCGATCGTAGCTGACGACATTGCCGCCATATCCCTTCGTTGCTGCTACCTTTGCCGCCGGTGCGTCGTGGGGCATGACGATCGTGGCGGGCATGCCGAGCAGCCGGGCCGCCAGTGCGATGGCCTGGGCATGATTGCCGGACGAGAAAGCGACAACCCCGCCGCGCTTTTGTTCGGGCGTGAACTTCGACAACGCGTTGTAAGCGCCACGGAACTTGAATGCCCCCATCCTTTGCATGTTCTCGCATTTGAAAAACAGCTCGGCGCCGAATTCTTCATTGATGGTGCGCGAAGTCAGCACGGGCGTACGGTTGGCGGTGCCGGCAATGCGGGCTGCGGCCTGGACTACATCGTCGTATTCGGGGAGGTGAAGCGTATTCATGGGTGGTGGATTCTTTGGCAATAATGGGACATTGTGCCGAAGGAAAGTTCGTAGCACAAGTTGTCGTCCGTCCAGTCACCTGCTGCACACAAACTGTCGTTTCCTCCCCAAGCACAGCCGTTTTGCATCGTTCGCTGCGTATGCGCAAGCGTGAAGCGGTGACCCCTCGGGACACTGGTGCCATTCCTTTACAGCGGCGAGGCACTGATGAGACGGCGGACTTTCTTGAAAGCGGGAACCGGATTGGCAGCGAGTGGGGCGCTAGCGGCATGTGGCGGGGGCAGCAGTGCGCCGGCCAGCGCGCCAGTCGCGCAGGCGCCGCAGTACAAGGTGGTATCGGGCTGGACGCAAACGGCCCTGCAGGCAGTGCGCACCGGGAAACCGGCGCCGATGGCGGCGGCGCGCTCCTTTGCCATCCTGCACACCTGCATGTACAACGCCTGGTGTGCGTACGATCCCGTGGCGCAGCCGACGTCGACTGGCCTGGCAGCGAAACAGCCGCTCACCGATCGCACCCCAGCCAACAAGGCCGCTGCCATGAGTTACGCGGCCTACGCCGCACTGGTTGATCAGTATCCGGCCCAGAAGGCGGCGTTCGACGCGTACATGGGCACGCTGGGCTACGATCCGGTGTCGCCAGGCACTGGCACACCGGCGGCACTCGGCTTGACAACGGCGCAATCCGAGATCGCCTACTGCCACACCGATGGCGCCAATCAGCTGGGCGACATGGTGCAGGGCGGCGCGGCCTATGCCGACTACACCGGATATGTGGCGAAAAATCCGCCAATGATTGTCAACGCGCCCACGCCACTGTCCTTGATTCCCGCACCCGGCAACTGGCAGCCGCTGAGCTTTACCGATGCCGCCGGCAAGGTCGTGACACCTGGCTACGTTGGAGCCTGCTGGGACAGGGTCAAACCCTTCGCACTGCGCTCGAGCGCCGAGTTACGGCCCGGCCCGCCCGCGGCCTTCGGTTCACCCGAGTATGCGGAACAGGCCAGGCATCTCGTCGATGTGCAGGCCGCGTTGACCGACGAGCAGAAAGTCATTGCCGAATACTGGGCCGATGGACCGAACTCGGAGTTGCCACCGGGGCACTGGCTGGTCTTTGCCATCTTCGTCGCCGAGCGGGACGGGCATACCGATGACGACGCCATCAAACTGTTCTTCGCCCTGTCGAGCGCGCTGGGCGATGCGGCCATCGCGGCCTGGGACGCCAAGCGCGCCTATGATTCGGCCCGGCCGATCACGGCGATACGCTACCTGATGAACGGGCTGACCATTACGGGCTACGGCTTGCTCGGGCCGGCAGGTGGACTGCGCAGCATCTCGGGAGAAACGTGGGTGCCGTACCAGAAGATGACGTCGCCCACGCCCGCGTTCCCGGAACACGTGTCGGGGCACAGCACCTTCAGTGCAGCCGCAGCCGAGGCGTTGCGCAGCTTCACCGGCAGCGACCGGTTCGGCACCAGCTTCACGAGTCTGGCCGGCAAGCTGGTGGTGGAGCCGCATTTGCCGGCGGTCGATGTGACGTTGAGCTGGCCAACCTTTACTTCCGCGGCGGAACAGGCGGGCCTGTCGCGCATTTATGGCGGCATCCATTTTCCCAACGCTAATTCGGCAGGGCTGGCAGTGGGGCGCCAGGTGGGGGCGCGTGCTTTTGCCAGGGCGCGCGGCATGTGGCTGGGTAAAACGTAAAGCCACGCTACTATTACGCTGCGCGTCCACTATCGAGCGATGCGTGCCAACATGGAGTTCGACATGACGACACCCGACGCCCATCCCGTCAAAATCCCCGGCCCTGACCATCCCATCACGATCACGCCAGCCAGCGGCGCCGTGACGGTCACGGTTGCGGGCCAAGCGATTGCAACGAGTGCGCACGCGCTGACTTTGCAGGAGGCGAACTATCCGCCCGTGCAGTACCTGCGCCGCGACGACGTCGACATGACCCAGTTCACGCGCACCGATCACACCACCTATTGCCCGTACAAGGGCGTGTGCGTGTACTTCAGCATTCCATCGGGCGGCGTGAAATCGGTAAATGCCATCTGGAGTTACGAGGAGCCGCACGATGCGGTCGCGGCCATCAAAAACTACCTGGCGTTTTATCCTGACCGGGTCGACGCAATCGATGTTGTTTGAACCCCGGCTGAACTTCGATCGGGAGTGCATCAAACTTCCACATACCCCTTGCGCAGCTTCTCGTCCGTCAGCCTGGTCTGCTCCCGCAATGCGCGCTCAAGACTCTCGAACTGCTTGACCAGCGTCTGGCCGGCGCTGCCGATGCGTCCATAGGTGACGCGCAAGGCCGCGCCTTCGACAGCCGCGGTCCAGAATTTGCGCGACGCTCCCTGCTCGAAACGCAGGCTGCGCACCTGTGCGGCCGGCGCCGCCGTATCCAGAGCCGGTGCGGGCATATCGCTCACCATAGCTGGCGCCGCAACTGGCAGCGGCGCAGATCGCGTGGCTGACAGCTCCTGCTCCAGCGCGCGGTCCTTGCCATCGCCCAGCATGGATTCGATCCGCACGATGACCGCTTCGGCATCATCGACCCAGTCCTTGCCCGGCACATCCAGCACGCGCCAGCCGAAGCTGCGCAAAATCGCCGGCCGGAACACGTAGCGCGCCTGGCTGTCCGGCACCGGTTCCTCCGGGTTATCGAGCAGGATCGCCAGCGCGTAGCTGCCGTCCGCCGGATCGACAATCGCGAGGTCGCAGCGCAGTTGCGAGCGGCCCACGTGGATGTGGACATCGTGGCCGCGCGCGCGCAACGTGGCGGCAATGGCGTCGCGGATGCTGTCCGGCGGCGCCGGGCGTGTAAAGGCGGCGCTGGCGGAGGGGTTCAGTGCGCCCAGCACCGTGCGGGCGCGTTCACCCTGGCCGGCGGCGCTGGCCCTGGCGAATTCGAGGAACGCCCGCAGCGCGCTGGCGCCATCGTTGTGCACATTCGTGATGGCCTGCGGTTCGATCGACGCGACCACCGCCATCCGGTGGCGCGCGCGGCTGAAGATGACGTTCAGGCGTTTTTCGCCGCCGCGCTGGTTGATCGGGCCAAAGTTCATCAGCATCTTGCCGTCGCTGCCGGGCGCGTAACAGATCGACAGGATGATCAGGTCGCGCTCATCGCCCTGCACGTTTTCCAGGTTCTTGACGAACAGGCCATTGAACTGCCCGTCGTCCTCGCGCACGCACGCGCGCTCGAACCGAGTGGCGAAATCGGCGTCCTCGAGGGCGAGGGCTTCCAGCGCCGTTTCAATTTCCCCTTGCTGCGCTTCCGAGAACGCCACGATGCCGATCGACAGCGGACTGTCGCGGCGCAGCAGTTCGCGCACCGCCTGCGCGATGTAGCGCGCCTCGGCGCTGTTCTTGCGGCCGGCGTAGACCCCGTCTTCGAGGCGGTGGAAACTGATCGGCTGGTCCAGCAGCGCATCGACCGCCGTCACGCCGGCGTCAGGCCGGTCGGCGCGGCAGGGTGTACTGACCTGCGCCGCGCGGTCGAGCCGTGTGTCGGGAATCGTCACCAGGCGGCCGTCGTAAAAGGCGGCATTCGAAAAGCTGATCAGCGCCTCGTGGCGGCTGCGATAGTGCCAGGCCAGCAGGGTGGCCGGCAGGTTGCGCGCCGCCTGGGCCAGCAGGCTGTCCGAATCGAGGTTGATGGCAATGCGCTGTCCTTCTTCTTCGAGCACCACCTCGGCGTCGCCCGGGCTGCCGGCGGCGCTGAAAAAGCTGGTGGGCGGCAGCTGCATCTCGTCGCCCACGACGATGATCTGGCGCGCGCGCGACAAGGCCGGCACCGCTTCTTCCACCGGGATCTGGCTGGCCTCGTCGAAAATGACGACATCGAACAGGTCGGCCGACAAGGGCAGCGTGTCCGATACCGACAAGGGGCTCATCAGCCAGATTGGCTTTAGGTCGTTGATGACCATGCCGGTTTCGTCATCCGAGAGATCGCGGATCGAGCGGTAGCGCATGCTCTTGCCGAATTCGTGTTCGAGCTCGCGCCGGCCGGCCGCATACTGCTTCTTGAACTGCTTGCCGGCGTCGTCGAGCTGCATGGCGGACTGCCCCGAGATGCGCACATGCCCGGTGAATTGCTGGTGCAGGCCGGCGCGGATTACATGCGCGTCCAGCGCCAGAAGGTCGCGCTGGGAGTGCGCGATGGTGCGGGCCGCCTGGGCCAGCGCGGCGCCGCCGAACTGCGCCAGCAGCGGGTCGGTGCGCTCGATCCGGCGCAGCGCTTCATCCTGCACCAGTGCGTCCAGCTGCGTTGGATCGAGGTGCGAATGCTGCAGCGTGTGCGCGACCGCGGCGTCGCCGCCGTGCAGGGCGCGCAGCAGCGGCAGCGCATCGGGCAGGTCGTCGCGCGCTTCGCGCAGGTCGCGCAGCACTTCGGCCACCTGCTCGAGTTGCATCTCCGGCGCCAGGTCCAGGCTGGACTCGACCAGTGCCGCCAGGGCGCGCAACGGGGCGTGGGCCGCCGCTGCCGCCTGAACGGTGCGCAATGGGTCGGGACTGTTCTGCAGGCTCGCGACCAGCGCGTGCAAGCCTGGCTCCTGTGCGAGCCGTTTTGACAACCCGGCCAACGCCGCCAGGAAGGCCTGCATGTCCGGCACGCTGTATTGCTGGCGCAGCGCCGCTTCTTCGGTTGCCAGGTTGGCCGCGGCAGCCTGTTCGTCGGCGAGCTTTTCCAGCACCTTCACGTAGCCGGGATGCACCGCGTGCTGCGAAAAATCGTAACGGCGCAGCAGTTCGCCGCGCAGGCGCCACCATTGCGGCTGCAGCCAGCGCAGCGGTGAGTCCCCGACACGCCGCACCAGCGCCAACGCTGCCGCAGTGTCGTCCG
>Ga0265780_10002008_pt1 | contig 28163 bp, 30 predicted proteins | sample P1T30metagenome_FD_192432 | JGI IMG/M metagenome (GOLD analysis project Ga0265780, IMG submission 192432) | Plant litter microbial communities from East Loma Ridge, Irvine, California - P1 T30 | ecosystem: Environmental > Terrestrial > Plant litter > Unclassified | place: USA: California...
GGTGCGCAGCGCGGCATCGGGCAGCACGTCCTGCGCGCCGGTGGGGTCCAGTGCGATCGAAACACCGGTCGGATCGCCATCACCCAGGTCGGCCGAAGACGGAATGAAGTCGATGCCTTTCCACGCCATCGTGGCGCGGATCGAGGCGGCCACCGCGTCATGCAGCAGGCGGCCCTGTCCGCGCGCCCAGGCGGCGGTTTCCGGGTCACCCAGTGACTCGGCCAGCCACGCACCGTCGTGCCAGCCCTTGATGCCCCAGTAGTCATCCCAGTAACTGTGGGTGGGCGCGGGATAGCCTTCATGGCTGATCGACGGGGCCAGGATGCCGGCGAATCGCTCCGGCGCAGGGTGGCCGGCCATGTAGCCCGGCACCAGCGTGCGCTCGCGCAGCTCCTGCAGGAAACGCATCGCCGCCTTTACCTTGGGCAGGTAGGTACGCACCGATTCCGGGCCGCCATCCAGTCGCGCCACGTCGGCGACCAGGCTGATGTACTGGCCCTGGCTGTCGTATTCGATATCCGAGCCGAAGCCGGTGTTGACGCTGCCGTCGTTGTTGAGGATCGGCGAGACCAGGCCGTTGGCATGCACGCCATGCGCGCTGTACCAGGCCAGGTAATCGCGTGCCACCGAAGCTTCGCCCATGCGCAGCAGCACCGCCGACGTGGCCATGCCATCGCGGATGAACGAGCGGTTGTAGTTGCGCGGGCCGGGCTGCATCGCCGGGCCGGTCTGGTTGATCAGCATGTACGCAGCCTGCGCGCGCAGCATGTCCACCAGCGAATTGTCCGGCAGCCGCAGGCCGACCTGGCCGAGCCGCGCCTGCCAGTCAGCGGATGCGCGTGCGGCAAGTGCATCGAAGCGGGCGTCGGGCTCCTTGGCGGTGTCGGCGAACTGCAGCGGTGGCGCCTGCGGCAGGCTGCCATCGGCGGCCGCTGGCGCGGTGCCCAATGGGAAGGCGACCACGACGGAACTGGATGCGCCGGGCTTCAACGCCACGCGGTAGGCGAGGGCGGCTGCGGCGAGGCCGTCGGCATCCTGCGCGCTCTGCGCGTGGGGCAGCCGGCCGCCGGCAATGGCCGCACTGATTTCGCTGCTGCCATCCGCGCCGAACGGTGCCGCGCCGGCTTCGTCCACCGCGGTGAGGGATTGCAGCAGGCGGCGGCCATTCACGCTGACTGTCCGTCCCTCCACGGCGATCTCGCGGATGGGCGACAGGCCGCCGTTCTGCCACGGTGGGTTCATCTGCATCGGGCGCACGGCGAGTGTCAGCGTGCCGTTGATCGCGCTCGTGCCGGTGTTGTGCAGGCGATGACGCACCAGCGTCACCGGCTGCCCGCCGAGTTCAATGGCGAACGCTTCGCTGCGCAGTTCCAGGCCTGGCTGCGGCAGCCAGGACGCCGAGGGCATCGGCTTCCAGCCATCGCGCAGTGCGTGGCGTACCGGTTGCCCCGTGGCGCCCGTGGCGGCGCCGCCGTCAGCGCGCCAGATCGGTTGCACCAACGGAGCCCCCTTGAACGCTTCGATGTTGCCGTACTCATCGAAGATCGATTTCTGCACGCCTGCGTGCACACCTACTGCCGTCCAGTAGGTCTGCTGCAGCAGCAGCGAGGCCGGGGCCAGCGCACGCTGGGCGCCGCTGGCGGCGACCTGGTAACGCTTCATCGGGGTCATCACCGCAGCCGGTCCGAGCAGGCGGATGCGCTGGACCGACGGTGCGTCGCCCTCCACCCGCAGTCGCAGGCTGTGCGCATCCACCGCGGCGTTGCCAGCCAGCCAGCTCTGCTGTCGGCTGCCCGCCTGCGGGTCGCGGGCCAACAGGGTCCACTTGCCGTCTGCGTCCTGCACCTCCAGCTGGGCAGCGCCGTGCACGCTGTCTGCCCAGTCCACCACCAGGCCAGCGGTGGCCAGTGCGCGGGGCAGGCCGATGGCCAGCACATGCCGGCCTTGGGCGTCGCTGGGAATCGTCACCGCGCTGCCGCCCTGCCAGAGTGCGGCGGACGGCGCGGCCGCAAGCCCCGCCACGCGCGCGCTGTCGCGGGTATCCAGCGGTTCCATTTCAAGAATCGATACGCCCCAGTCCGAGGTGCGTTCCGGGCTCGCCACGCGCAGGTAGCGGGCCCGGCGCGGGCCGAAGAACAGGGTCTCGATGCCGCCCAGCGAATCGCCCATTGTGTAAGCCACGTCCCACTGCTTGCCATCCAGCGAAGTCTGCAGGGTATAGCCCTCCGGATTGGAGACATCCCAGGTGATGCGGACGCCGCCGAGCAGTGCCGGCCGGCCTACATCGATCTGGAACCAGTGTCCTGGGCTGAAGGCGCCGCCAGTGACGGTCTTTGGATCGTTGTCGATCAGGTGGCCGATTGCCATCGTCGCCACCTGCTGCGAGGAACTGCTGGCCTGCCATTGGCTGCGCGGCGCCAGTTCCTGCGCGCTGCAGATCCCGGCCCATGCAAGGGTGGGCAGCAACAGCAGGCGTGCCACGCCCGCCATCACAGCTCGGATCGTCTTCCTGTTACCGGCATGCAGCATCATTTTTCCGCTCCTCGGCGCATTTGAAACCCCACGGGGTGAGCAGACGCTAACAGGCAGTGGAAGCGCTTACACGACGCGCTGCGGTACGCTGCGGTCCCCGCCCAAAGCGGATCAGGAAAGGGGCCGGGGGTGGCAGGCGGTCCGCGTGAGCGGGTGTCCAGAGAAGGCTCGCAGGGGATTGCGCGGACCGCTGGCTGAACGCGCCAGATTGCGCCGTATGTCCCTGCGTGCGTGCAAGCGATTTCTGGTAGCCGGGGTGCCGCCGACACCGCATCCTGCGCGGGCTCGGTCGTACAGCGTTCGGTTGAAGTCAGGCCATAGCCCGCACCTCTCGACGATCCTGAGCCGTGTGTGTCGTAAATGGCTTGTCGGTGAGCCGGTCCATCGGGCCGGGAGCGACCCACGATGTCGCCCGAGGGCTGTTTCTACATCCCGTTTTTCCGCTTCTGGGATAGTGCGGATTCAGACCAGTCCTATGGCGGATTCCTCATGAACCAGGTGCCGATCGTCCACGCAACGGAGATGTTGGCCCGTGCGTTCGGCGTCGTTGCAGCGAGCGTACGGCGACAGCCCAGCGGGAGTGAAGACGTGACGGCGAGGTTCGACGTCGTCGATGTCGCGGGACGACAGTGGCGGCTGGAGGCAGCGCCCGCGCGCCGTCAGGCTGGCCACGCATGGCCCCACGGCGCGACCCGCTGGGGTCGGCATTGGATGCTGAGGGACGTGCCTGCCGCGCAGGACGGGCAGGGCGGCGCAACGCCGCCGCAACCGGATCGGGTTGAGCCGGCCCACTCCTGCAGACCGCACGCCTGGCAGTGCGCCGACGGACGCGCGCTGGAACGGGTGGGCAGCTGGCTCGCGCAGCCGGCCGGCCTGCCGACGGCAACGGATATCCCGGGACAGGCGTTCGTCGACACGTGGCTGAGCAATCGCCAGCACATCGCCATCATGCACGCGCGTGCCGAAGCGCTGCACGATGCGCTTGCCCGGCATGCGTCGGTACTGGGCCCGACCCCTGCGGGCGGTGCCGCATCGCGGGTATGCAACGAGGCCTATCGCCACCAGCGCGTGCTGAGGCACCTCGTGGAAACCCAGCAGCTGCTGCTGGGGCCGCAGGCGGCGGTGCACCCGGTTGCGGTACGCCGGCAGGCGCTGCGGCGCCTGAGTGGCCTGTTGGAATCCGAGCGGGCCCGGCTGCTGCAGGAAGATACGTTATGGCAGGCCGGGGCCGGCTGATCCATCGCGCGCGGCGGGGGACTATTCGCCCGGTTTGGCCGCTGCGCTGACGGCCTCGCTTTTTGCGCGTCGCGCCAGTACGGCTTCCCGGTGCGCGATGTAGGCGTTGGAACCGAGAATGATCAGGGCACCGATGACTGTCCAACGATCCAGTGCTTCGCCGAACAGCAGCCAGGCCATCACGCTGACCAGCGGCAACTGCATGAAGCTGATCGGGGTCAGGGCGGAGACTTCTCCAAGCCGCAACGCGCGCGTCCACAGCAATTGCCCCAGCGTGCCCATCACGCCGGTCAGCGCCAGCCACACCCACGCGATGCCGGGGGGCCATTGCCAGACGAACAGCGCCGGTACCAGCGACAGCGGTACCCAGAACACGTAGGTGTAGAACACCACCGTGTCGGCGCTGTCCACGCGCGTGAGCTGCTTGATCTGGATGGCGACCACCGAGCTGAGCACGGCCGCGGCCACCGCCATCAGGCTGCCGGCGCTGAAGCTGCCGGTGCCCGGCCGCACGATCACCAGCACGCCGATGAAGCCGATGATCACTGCGGCCCAGCGCCGCACGCGCACCGTTTCACCCAGCCACAGCACCGCGGCGATGGTGACGAACAGCGGTGTTGAGTAGGACAGGGAGACCGCCTGCGCCATCGGCAGATGGCCCAGCGCCCAGAAGGCGCACAGCATCGAGGCCAGGCCGATCGCGCTGCGCAGGAAATAGCGCGGCAACTGCTGGGTCTTCAGCGGGGCACGGCCCGGGCGCAGCAGCATCGGCAGCAGCGCCACCAGGCCGAACGCATTGCGGAAGAAGGCGACTTCCTGGGTCGGCACGTAGGCGGTGGCGTAGCGGATGGCAAGGGCCATGAAGCCGAATGACAACGTGCTGCCGAGCATCAGCCAGGCCGCGCGCATCGGCGGCGCGCCGGTACTGGACAGCGCGGGGGTCACCACTGCGCGCCGATCAGCCGCGGTTCCGGTTCAATCGCTACCGCGAAGGTTTCCAGCACGGAGGCGGAGATGCGCCTGGCCAGTGCCAGAAGCTCTGCGCCGCTGGCACTGCCGTAGTTCACCAGCACCAGCGCGTGGCTGGGTGCGACACCGGCATCGCCCTCGCGGAAGCCCTTCCAGCCGCAGTGTTCGATCATCCAGGCGGCCGATACCTTGCGCTGGTCCTCGCGCTCTGCCGGATACACCGGAAGCTCCGGGAAGGACTGCAACAGGACCTCGACCTGGTCCACGCCGAGGATCGGATTCTTGAAGAAGCTGCCTGCATTGCCCAGCACCTCCGGATCAGGCAGCTTGCGGCTGCGGATGGCGATCACCGCGTTGGCCACGTCCACCGCGCTTGGCGTTTCCACGCCCTGCGCCTGCAGTTCCTCGGCGATGCCGGCGTAGTCCATGCGCAGTTCGTGCAGCAACGGCAGGCGCAGCTCCACGGCCGTGATCAGGTAACGGTCCGGCTGCTGCTTGAACACGCTGTCGCGGTAGCCGAAGGCGCACTGTTCATTGTCCAGCCGCACCCATTGGCCGATCTGACGATCCCAGGCTTCGACGGCCTGGATGAACTCACCGACCTGGACGCCGTAGGCGCCGATGTTCTGGATCGGCGATGCCCCCACGGTGCCGGGAATAAGCGCCAGGTTTTCCAGTCCGGACAGGCCGTGCTGCAGTGACCACAGCACCAGCTTGTGCCAGTTCACCCCGGCTGCGGCGTGCACCACGGTGTAATCGGCACGGTGTTCCAGAATATCGATCCCCTGGTTGGCGAACACCAGCACGGTGCCCTCCACGTCGCCGGCCAGCAGCACGTTGCTGCCGCTGCCCAGCACCAGCAACGGGCTTTCGGCAACGGCCGGCAAGGCCAAGGCATCGGGCAGGGTGGCGGAGTCCTGGATTTCCAGCAGCTGCGCGGCCTGCGCCTGCACGTGAAAGGTGTTGAGCGCCAGCAACGAGGCGTTTTCGGTGAGGGTCCAGCCGGTGTTCGCCATCACAGGCCTCCCACCGCACCGCGGCTGGGCGCTTCGCGGCGGCGGCGGATCGCCTCCACGCACTCGGACACCAGCGATGGGCCACGGAACACCAGGCCGCTGTAAAGCTGCACCAGCGCGGCACCGGCGGCCATCTTGGCCACCGCGTCGGCGCCGGAGCTGATGCCGCCCACGCCAACCAGCGGCATGCTTTCCGGCAGCCGCGCGCGCAGGCGGCGCAGCACCAGCGTGGACTGGTCCAGCAGGGGTGCGCCGGACAGACCGCCGGCTTCGTTGGCCAGCGCGTCGCCCGCGATGTGGCTGCGATCAATGGTGGTGTTGGTGGCGATCACCCCGTCCACCTGCAGCTCGGCGAGCACGCGCGCGGCAGCATCGATATCGCGCTCGTTGAGATCCGGCGCCACCTTGACCAGCATCGGCACGCGCTTGCCGTGCATGCTGGCCAGTTGTTCCTGGCGCTCGCGCAGGCCGGCAACCAGCTGGCGCAGCGCGTTTTCTTCCTGCAGTTCGCGCAGGCCGGCGGTATTGGGCGAAGAGATGTTGACCGTGATGTAGTCCGCCAGCGGGTACACCTTGTCCAGGCAGGCGAGGTAATCGTCCAGCGCCTGCTCGTTGGGGGTGTCCTTGTTCTTGCCGATATTGATGCCGAGCAGGCCACGGCGGTCACGCGCTGCTTCGACGTTGCGCACCAGTGCATCCACGCCGGCGTTGTTGAAGCCCATGCGGTTGATGATGGCGCCATGGTCCGGCAGCCGGAACAGCCGCGGCTTGGGGTTGCCCGCCTGCGGGCGCGGGGTGATGGTGCCGATCTCCACCGAGCCGAAGCCGAGTGCGAACAGGGCATCTATATGCGCGCCGTTCTTGTCCAGTCCCGCCGCCAGGCCGACCGGGTTGGGGAAGGTCAAGCCGAACGCGGGCGTGGGCAGCGGCGCGATACGCGGCGCCACCAGCGGCGTAGTGCCGAAGCGGTAGGCCGTATCCAGTGCGGCCAGGCCCAGGCCGTGAGCGCGTTCGGCATCGAGGGAGAACAGGAAGGGGCGTGCAAGCGAGTACATGGGCAGATCAGTCCAGCGTGCCGAGGAAGGCACGGGTTTGGTATTCAAAAGCAACGTTGCCGTCGATGGCATGCTGGTCGAACAGCGTGCGCAGCGCCGCCAGCATGGCGTCATGCTTCGGTTGGCCGGCGGTGGGGGCGTATGAAGAGGACAGCAGGCGGCCCTTCAGGGCATCGAAGTCCAGCATCTGCACGTTGGGGAAATAGCCGATGGCCTGCAGGCCGCCGGCGAACCACTCGCGCATCTGCTCATCGGTCTGGTAACGCTCGGCCACGGCGCTGTAGTCGGTGCCGAATTCCAGCAGCAGCTGCTCGTAGCCACGCAGGAACGGGGAGGCGTCCAGCAGGCGCGAGTTCCAGAACACCAGCACGCGCCCGCCCGGGGCCAGGATGCGTTTCCACTCGCCGCGCACGGCGTCCGTATCGAACCAGTGGAAGGCCTGCGCGGCGCTGACCAACCCGATGCTGGCATCGGCCAGGCCGGTCGCCTCGGCGGTGGCGTCGGCGGCGCGGAAGCGGGGGTACTCCGTGCCCAGCCACTGTTCGGCCGCCGCACGCATGGCCGCGTTGGGTTCCACCGCGATCAGCGGATGGCCAGCGGCCAGCAGGATCTGGCTGGAAATGCCGGTGCCGGCACCGATGTCGGCCACCAGCGCCTCGCGCGGCACGCCCTGTTCGTCGTGCAGCCACCGCAGCAGGGCGGGCGGGTAACCGGGGCGGAAGCGCACGTAGTCTTCGACGCGGTTGGAGAAGCGCGAGGCGGATTCCGGAGTGCTCATGCCCACCTCATGACGAAACGTGGGCCAGCCAGGCCAGGCCGCCGAAGAAGGCGAGGAAGGCGCCGATGGCCAGCACCGCGCCCAGCACCATCAGCCAGCCCAGGATCAGGCCGCCGATGGCCAGTCCGTCGCCATCGAGCTCGTGCGGGCGGCGGCGGATCTCGGCGCGGGCCATGTGCCCGGTGATGATCGCCCCGAGGCTGGCGATGAAGGGCAGCACGGTCCAGCTGCAGATCCCCAGGACCAGGCTGGCGACGGCCAGTCCACTGGTATGACGGTTAGGCACGCTCATGCGGGTCCTCCCTAAAGACCCGGTCATGATAGAGGTTGTGCCTCCATTAGCCCATCAATACCTGCCCACCATCGACATTGAGCACGTGACCGGTGATCCAACCGGCCAGCGGCGAGCACAGGAACAGCGCGGCATGGGCGATCTCTTCGGGTCGGCCGAAGCGGCCGAACGGAATCTTCGCCAGGGTGCCGTGGTACAGGTCCGGATCGTCCACGCGGCGCCGATCCCACAGGCCATCTTCGAATTCGATCGAGCCCGGCGCGATGGCGTTCACCCGGATCCGGTGCGGCGCCAGCGCCAGCGCCTGGCTGGTCGTGTAATGCGATAGCGCGGCCTTGGCCGCCGCGTACGGCGCAGCGCCGGGACGCGGTTGCTGGGCGGCGATGGACGACAGGTTGAGGATGCAGGCATCAGTGGATGCGCGCAGCCAGGGCAGGGCCAGCCGCGAGGCCCGCACCGCTGCCATCAGGTCCACCTGCAGGCTGGCGGCCCAGCCGTCTTCGTCGTCGGCCATGCCATAGCCTGTCGCGTTGTTGACCAATACGTCGATGCCGCCGAGGGCTTCGGCGGCGTGCTGCAGCCACCCGCCGATCTGCTCCAGATTGGACAGATCGGCGGCGTGGGTGTGCAACGGCGTGCCTTGGTCCAGGGCATCGCGTGCCAGGTCATCCAGGCCCTGCTGGCCACGCGCGCAGACCGACACCGATGCACCTGCGCCGGCGAAGGCCAGCGCGATGCAGCGTCCGATGCCCTTGCTGCCCCCGGCGATCAATACCCGGCGGCCGGTGAAATCGATCGCCGGCCGGCCGTCGCGCAGGGACGCGGTCTCTGCCATCACAGGTCGAACTTGATGCCTTGGGCCAGCGGCAGCGAATCCGAATAGTTGATGGTGTTGGTCTGCCGGCGCATGTAGACCTTCCAGGCATCCGAACCGGATTCGCGACCACCGCCGGTGTCCTTCTCGCCACCGAAGGCGCCACCGATTTCCGCGCCCGAGGTGCCGATGTTGACGTTGGCGATGCCGCAGTCACTGCCGGCCGCGGACAGGAAGCGCTCGGCCACCTTCAGGTTGGTGGTGAAGATCGATGAGGACAGGCCCTGCGGCACGCCGTTCTGCATCTCGATCGCTTCGTCCAGGGTGCTGTACTTCATCACGTACAGGATCGGGGCGAAGGTTTCGTGCTGCACGACTTCATCGCTGTTCTTCAGGCCGGTGACGATGGCCGGAAGCACGAAGTTGCCGGCGCGGTCGATGCGGGTACCGCCGGTCTGCACAGTGCCGCCGCTGGCCTTGGCCTTTTCGATGGAGGCCAGGAACTGCTGCACGGCGCCGTCGCTGTTGAGCGGGCCCATCAGGTTGGCCGGGTCGGTCGGATCGCCGATCTTGCCTTCCACCTGCTTGTACGCCTTGACCAGCGTGGCCAGCACGTCGTCATGGATGGATTCGTGCACGATCAGCCGGCGGGTGGTGGTGCAGCGCTGGCCGGCGGTGCCGACCGCACCAAACACGATGCCCGGGATCGCCAGCTTCAGGTCGGCGGTCTCGTCCAGGATGATCGCGTTGTTGCCGCCCAGTTCCAGCAGGCAGCGGCCCAGGCGGTGGGCGACCTTCTCGGCGACGGTACGGCCGACCTGGGTCGAACCGGTGAAGCTGATCAGCGGCACGCGCTTGTCGGCCACCATCTTTTCCGACAGCGCGGTGCCGGCATCGTTGATCAGGAAGAACAGGTCCGGGAAGCCGGCTTCGCGCAGCGCTTCATTGCAGATGCGCATGGAGGCGATCGCGGTCAGCGGGGTCTTGTTGGACGGCTTCCACAGGCAGATGTCGCCGCAGACGGTGGCCAGGAACGCATTCCACGCCCACACCGCGACCGGGAAGTTGAACGCGCTGATGATGCCGACCAGGCCCAGCGGCTGGTACTGCTCGTACATCCGGTGGCCCGGACGCTCCGAGTGCATGGTGTAGCCATACAGCATGCGGCTCTGGCCCACGGCGAAGTCGGCGATGTCGATCATTTCCTGCACTTCGCCGTCGCCTTCCGGCTTGCTCTTGCCCATTTCCAGGGCGACCAGCGAACCCAGCGCATCCTTGTTGGCGCGCAGGGCTTCGCCGCACAGTCGCACCGCTTCGCCACGGCGCGGGGCCGGGGTGGTGCGCCAGGTCTTGAAGGCTTCCTGCGCCCGCGCGATCACGGTTTCGTATTCGTCGGCGGTGGTGGCGCGGACCTGGGCGATGGCTTCACCGGTGGTCGGGTTGACCGGGGTGACCAGCTCGCCGCCGGTGGCGGTGGACCACTCGCCGTTGCCCAGATAGGTACCGGCGTTGATCGCATCCAGGCCCAAGGCCTTGAGCAGCTTGGCAGACATGCAGACTCCCTCTTTTCGCGTTGTATTGGGGCGGCCGCGGGCCCTGCGGGCAGCGGCGCACTGAGCCGGAGATGGTAGCAGAGGGGCCGGCGAGGGCATGGTGCGCTGCGGTGGGGCGGGTCTGGTGGGTGACGACCGCTGGTCGTCACGCTGTTGCCGTCGGCGGTCCTCCCGCCGCTGCGCTCGCCGAGCGTGGCTCGGCGCTAGCTGGTGTGGTCTTGCCTGGACCAGTCCGGCTGATCGCGGTGCCAGCGCCACGCGCTCTCAATGATCGGCGCCAGCTCGGTCCAGTGCGGTACCCAGCCCAGTTGCGCCCGCGCCTTCTCACTGGAGGCCACCAGGCTGGCCGGGTCGCCGTCGCGGCGCGGCGCCACCTCGAACGGCACCGGCTTGCCGGACACTTCGGCCGCCGTCGCGATGACTTCGCGCACAGAGAAGCCCCGGCCGTTACCCAGGTTGAAGGCATGCGCCCCGTCATTGGCTTCCATGAAGCCCAGGGCCAGCGCATGCGCCTGGGCAAGGTCCTGCACGTGCACGTAATCCCGCACACAGGTGCCATCCGGGGTCGGGTAATCGTCGCCGAACACCTTCAGCGCCGGACCATCGCCCAAGGCGGCCTTCAGCACATTCGGGATCAGGTGGGTCTCGCACAGGTGCGCTTCGCCGATGCCCTGGTCGGGCAAGGCGCCGGCGGCGTTGAAGTAGCGCAGCGACACCGAGCGCAGGCCGTAGGCGGTGGCCGCATCGGCAAGAATCCGCTCGGCCATCAGCTTGCTGGCGCCGTAGGGGTTGATGGGGGCCTTGGGATGCTCTTCGTCGATCATCTCGCTCACCGGGTTGCCGAAAATGGCTGCGGTGGAGGAAAACACGATGCGTTGTTGCGGGCCACGCCTGGGCCTCCGCGTGCGAGCCGCCCATGCTAGCAGGGGCGGATCGCGAACGATCCGATTCGGCAGGCGGCACGTGACGTGCCGCGTCACTTTAGAGTGATGCGTGTCAATTATCTGGCGCCACGATGGTCGTTTCGATGGTAGATGTGACCCAGTTCACCAATCTGCTGCGATCTGGTACACGCCAAGTCTGGTACATTTACGTCACTTATTGACGCCCAAAGCGCTCATCAAACGTAACTGTGCTGGCAGGGGAGGCCGGTGCGCTGGAGTATGTTGTGCGGGCAGACGCCGAAGAAGGAAAGACCGACGTGCTACATGGATCCGTAGAGGGTTTGGCGCCAGCGCATCCGCAGCCGCGCCGGGTCGAGGCGCGCGCTGCACTGGAGCTGGTTCTCCGGCTCGCTGATCTGCTGGCCATTCCGGGCGCAGCGGTCGTCTCCCACCTTGTCCGCTTTGGCTTCGCGGCACCTTCCACTTCACAGCGCGTGGTCTTCGGCGCGGTCCTGCTGAGCACGATGGTGTGTTTCTCCGTGGCGCCGATGTATCGCCAGTGGCGTGCCCGCGGCCTGCTGGCCGACCTTTGGTTACTGCTGCTGGCCTGGACAGCGGTCTTCGGCCTTTTCTCCATGTATGCCGTGCTGGTGGACATGACCGACTCGGTGCCCACCACATGGTTGGTCGGCTGGTACGCGATGGGACTGGCGGCGATGACCACCACCCGCGTCGGGTTGCGGGTGCAGTTGCATCGTCTGCGGGCACGCGGGCTGGATCGCGAGCGCGTACTACTCGTAGGCCTCCGCGCGCCATCGCTGAAGCTGCACCGACTGCTGCGGGGCAAACCGGAAATGGGCAAGGAGGTCATCGGTTACTTCTCCAGCCCCGGCGATATTCCAACCCGCCGCCGCGCCGACGTTCCGCGCTTCCTCGGGGGGATTGAAGACCTGCCGCAGTACATGGACCTGCATCGCGGCGAATTTGACCAGGTATGGGTGTCCCTGCAGATGGGCAGCGGCCCGCAGATCAAGGACATGCTGAAGAAGATCGAGCGCTTTCCGGTGCCGGTCCGCATCATTCCGGACATCAGTGGTTACGGCACGCTCAACCCGGGTGTCCATCTGGTCGGCAACGTGCCGATGATCGGTGTGCGGCAGGGCTTGCCGGACCAGCATTTCAGGCTGGTGAAGCGGATCGAGGACCTGCTGGTGGCCGGCATCGCGGTGGTGTTGCTGGCGCCTGTGTTCGGGGTGCTGGCGGTCGGAGTGAAGCTGAGTTCGCCGGGCCCGGTCCTGTTCCGCCAGCGCCGGCATGGGCTCGGCGGAAAGGAATTCTGGATGTTGAAATTCCGCTCCATGCGCGTGCATGCCGAGACCCCGGATACCATCACCCAGGCAACCCGCCACGATCCGCGCATCACCCGCTTTGGTTCCTTCCTGCGCCGCAGCAGCCTGGATGAGCTGCCGCAGTTCTTCAATGTGCTCGGCGGCAGCATGTCGGTGGTTGGGCCGCGCCCGCACGCGATCCAGCACAACAACCACTATGAAAAGCTGATCGGGCGTTACATGCACCGTCATTATGTCAAGCCGGGCATTACCGGGTGGGCCCAGGTGCATGGGTTGCGTGGCGAAACGCCGGAGCTGCGCTCGATGAAGAAGCGCGTGCAGTACGACATCGACTACATTCGTCGATGGAGTCCGACGCTGGACGTGCGCATCATCGCGTTGACGGCGTTCAAGGTGTTGGGGCAGAAGTCGGCTTACTAGGCCGGCTTGCTGATGCATCCTGGCCGGCCGCTGCGCTACCCTGTGCGTTGATGGCGACAGGAACCGGTTGTGTTCAAGAATATTCTTTTCGTGTGCGTGGGAAACATCTGCCGCAGCCCTTCGGCGGAGGTCATGCTGCGCGACCTGGTGGCCGGCAAGGGCATCGAGGTGTCTTCTGCGGGGCTGGGGGCGCTGGTCGACCATGGCGTCGATCCCACGGCACAGGCATTGCTGCTCGAGCACGGGCTCGATGGCAGCAGCCATCGTGGCCGGCAGATCAGTGGCAGCATCCTCGGGCAGGCTGATCTGGTATTGACGATGGAACGCAAGCACGTCCGCCGCATCACCGAGATCGCACCGGAAGCCTCGGGAAAGACCTTCCTGCTGGGCAAGTGGCAGCAGGACCGTGAGATTCCCGATCCGTATCGTCAGCAGCGCGCCGCCTTCGAGCATGTGTACAAGCTGATGGCCGAAGGCGTGCAGAGCTGGGTCAAGTACCTGTAGCGCGCGTGGGTGTGCCGCGGCAGTGCCGACCCTGGCCGGCACGTCACCCGGTCAGTCGGTGATCGACTTCAGGTTGTCATAGAAGAAGCGCTCGTCGCGCTCGCCGGTCACGTTGTACAGCGAGTACTTGCGTGACAGCATCGCGCCACCGTCGCGGATCAGCGGGTTCCAGTTGATCGCCGCACGCGCGCGGGTGGAGCGGGGCAGGACGTGGTCGAACGGGATGCTGAAGTAGAGCCCCTTGTCGAAGCTGCCTTCGCCGAAGTCCGCGGCCGACACATCGGTCTTGGTCGCGTACGCGCCCATGGTCACGCCGTTGTCGAACACGCGCGCGATGTTCACCGTGGCGCCATAGTCACCGGCCAGGTAGCGGCCGACCGACATCGAGCCGACGATGCGTTCGCGTGCATCAAAGGCGTAGTACAGCGTGGCATGGCCGGTGGTCATGCGGTAATCGCGCAGGCCCCAGTGCTGGTCGAAGTCGCGCTGCTGCACGCGGTTGATGTTCACCCCGACAGCCCAGGGCTGGTCCATCGGGCGGTACAGCAGCTCACCGCCGACGCCGGCATACATCCATTCCAGGTAGCCGGCGTACGCCATGCCGTAGACATCGCGACCGAAGCGGTGGGCGAGGTTGAGCTGCAGGTTGGGCAGGGTCACGTCATTGTCGACCATGTAGCGACGCAGGTCGGTACGCACGCGGGGCAGCCGGCTGGGCGCGTTGTACTTGAACTTGTCGTAGTTGTTCAACAGGTCCGCGCTCACCGTCCCGGTCAGCCACATGTCCGGGCGGAAGAAGAAGCTGCCCGAATAGTTCGCCGCGACCTGGTACAGGATGAAGCCGTCCGGGCCACCGAGATTCTGCCGGTAACCCAGGCTGAAGCCGCCGCCGTACGGGCTGTGCGGGGCGCGGTAGAGCACCTCGCGGTCCACTTCGGCAGGTGGCTGCAGATCAGTGCTGCGCCGCAGGACATCGTCCTCGACCGTGCCGTCCAGGTTGCCCAACAGCGCATCACGCTTGACCGATATGTCCACGATCGGCATGCCCAGTCGGGTGGTGCGCAGGGTGTACCAGTCGTAATCCTCGCCCGTCGTACTGGACAGGATGCGGCCTGCCCGACCGAGGCCCTTGGCCGGACTGAAGTAACGCACCTGGTAGCCGTCGACGAACAGTTCGCTGCCACGGCGGGAAATCTGGTCCACGCGGAAGCCGGCGTTGTCGCGCAGCTGCGATGAAACGGTTGCCCAGTCGGGCTCCACCCCACCGGAAGCGCCGGTTTCAGGCCCGTCGGCGGCCAACGCCAGGGCAGGGGCCTGGGCGGCCTTGGCGCCCTGCGCGGCGGCTGCGGCCGGGTTGATCGGCGGGGGATCAAACGGCTTGGGCGCCGCGGATGCGCCGCCGGGATTGCCGCGCAGCGTAAGCGAGAACATCGCCGCGTCGCCGCGCTCCCACGCCGCCGTCAACTCGACATTGCGGTTGGGAACGTAGACGAGGCCGACATTGATCGGCGTGCGCTGGGTCAGGTTGTTGTTGCGCGGTTCCCGCTTGTAGTCGTTGCCGTCGTATTCCACTTTCACCAGCAAGGCATCCCACGGTGTCTGGTAGGTAAGACCACCAAAGATGCCGACCGGGCCGCGGAACATGTTGCTGACGCCGAACTTGCCGGCCTGGGCAATGGCGCTGGTGGCGATCGGACGACGGTCCTTGAACCGGTCATCGATGATGCCCAGCGGGTTGGAGAAGTCGCCACGGTTGCCCAGGTAGCCGGTCGCCAGGCCCAGCGAGGCGTCGACGGGGCCGAAGTTCTTGCTGGCCACCAGGTATTCACTGGAGAAGAAGCCGGTGCCGCCGATGTCGCGCACGCCGAACGCTATGTCCGGCATCCAGCGCGATTCCTGCCACAGACGCAGCTTGAAATCGATCGACTTGTCCTTGTAGTTCTGGTCGCCGGCAATGTTCGGGCCATAACGAATATTGGACACGTTGATGTAGCGGAATGTTCCTTCGAGCCAGCTGAACGGCTGCAACGTGACGTTGTAGCGGCTGTAGGGAGAGTTGTGCGACGCGGTGAAGGCGATGTCGCCCGCGGTGTTCATGCGCGCAGTGGGGGTCTGCAGCAGCCCGCTGCCACCCCATTCGCTCGCGGTGACCGGTGGTGCCTGCTGCGCGTGAAGCGCGGTGGACAGGCACATCGCCAGCAGGCTCACGGCGAGGGTGGCGGGCCCACGGGCGGGCAGGGGTTTTGCGGAAACGGTCATCAAGGATCGACAGGTTGCGTGGCGATGAACGAAGCAAAGTCTTCGTTGAAGGAGGTGTCGATGTGCTTCATCGCCGACTCGCGTACTGGCACGTAGATCGTGCCGCCGGCGGCCACGGGCTGCGGATCGGCACGGTTCCACGCCGCGATGCCCAAGGCCTGCACCAGCCCGTCCGGCTGCACCACGTACAGCGTGTCCGGATCTGCGGCATTGGAAACAGGGCAGCGCGCCAGATAGGCCTTTGCATCCTGCAGCGGCTGGTGAGGCAGCGTGCAGGGCTGGATCACGGCGCCGACGACGTGCACGGTCTGCGGACGCAGGGGGATGATGATGCTGTCCCCCTGCCTGGCGACGGGATTGTGGGGCGGCTGCACCTGCATCAGGCGGCGATCCAGCACCAGCCGCACGCGGCCGGTTGCCGGATGTACTTCCAGCCACTCGTGCAGTAGTTCGCCTGCTGCCCGCACATCGAGGTTTTCATGCTGCGGCAACTGACTCAGCGTATGCAGCAGGCCGGCGCGCTGGCGCAGCTGGTCCTGCCTTTCTTGTTCGCGCTGCAGGCTGCTGCCGAGCAGGTAGGCCGCAGCGCTGGGGCGCGCTGCGTTGAGCACGTCGGAGATGCGTCCACCCGCCTGCACCTGGACGGTACCGGCTGCCTCGACCGCGCCCTGCACGCTGACTTCGGACACACCCGGGATCGGTGATGCGGCCCACAGGCAGGAAGAGCAGGCCAGGAGTACAAGCGTTGCCGCACTGCGAAACATCATCATTCAGTCCTGCGCCGTGCGGTAGGGTTTGAGCTGGGTGAGTTCCACGGCATAGCCGGGCGCCAGGTGCTGGCGACTCTTCCAGATGAAACCGGTCGTCGCATCCGCCCAGTACAGGTTGGTGGCACCGATGCCCCCGCCTTGCAGCTGTTCTTCGAAACGCACCAGCTGCATCTGCCTGCCGAGGATTTCCACCTTGTCCGTGCCGTGGCGGGTGAGTGTCCCGGTGACCGGCACCGACACCGCATAGGCGGGGGTTGCGTCGTACTGGCGCTGCACCTTCACCGGCGTGGTGACCTTCGCGAGGTCGTGGAACGGCGAATCGCCGACGATGCGGCTGGCGATCTGTCGACCGTTGCCGGACGTCGAGGTCACCAGGCCATCGCGGTCCAGGTGGAACACCGCTTCCCTTCCTGCGTACCAGACCTGCTGCCCATCATCGACATAGCCGAGCACCATGACCGCGCTCATGTCCGGGGCGTGCAGCTGGATCTGCGGATAGCGGTTGGCGGCGACCTGCGCAGGTGTGGCTTCAACGTCACGGTTGAAAAGCAGCCGGAACGAATCGCTGGTGGAGCGACTGGCCGATGTACAGGCGGCCAGCGCGAACACCAGCGCAGATCCGGCGACAAGCGGTCCGATGGCGCGCCAGCTGCGCAAGGCAGCGCGCTGCGAGGCCTTACGGGCCATCATGTCAGTTGCTTCCGACTTCGTTTTCCGTCCGCGCGGCGGTGTACAGGATGCTGGTGAACGGCAGGAGCTGGTTGACGAAGCGGTTCCAACGGGTAACGCCGGCTGCACCGATGAACACGACGTCGCCCGGCTGCAGCATGAACTGGCTGCCCACGGCGAAGGCGGTCGGCGAACGTGCCTCCAGCTGGTAGACCATCGACGGTTCGGCGATCAGGTCGTGCGAACCGCGGATCACGTACACGGCGTTGCCGTTGGCAGTGGCCTGGGTCAAGCCGCGTGCCCGGCCCAGGGCCTGGTTGAGCGAGACGTCGCCGGTGCGGAAGCTGTACGCACCCGGAAGGTTCACTTCGCCAACAACGAAGATTTCCTTGCGGTCCAGGTAAGGCACGAAGATCGAATCGCCGTCCTTCAGGTACAGCTGGCGGCCGCCGTATTGGTTGGCCAGTGTTTCCAGATTGATCGTATAGGTGACCCCTGCGCGGCTAAGACGCACACCGGACAGGTCGGCCTGGGTGGGGTTGAGGCCGCCCTGGCTGATCGCATCGGCAAGTGTCAGCGGTGAGGTGCCCAGTGAGATCGGCGTGGAGCGTTCAGCGGCGCCGGTAACCCAGATGCGCTGGCTGCCGTAGTTGAGCACCGACACGTCAACCTGCGGTGACTCGATGTACTTGGCCAGCCGCTGGGTGATTTCCTCGCGCAATTGTACGGGCGTCCTGTCGCGGGCAACCACCTTGCCGATGTAGGGATAGAAGAACGACCCATCACTCTGCACCAGGCGCCCGGCAAGATTGCCCTGCTGCTGCGAGCCTGCCGGCACCGTCAGTTCCGGGTGATCCCAGACGGTGACATACAGAACGTCACCAACCCCAACGCGATAATCCTGCGGCTGGTAGTCGAACAGATCGGCCGGCAGTACCTGCTCGGCCTGCGTTGCGCGGTCCATGGCGATCAGCTTCGGCGTGATCGTGACCATTTCCAGGCGGCCGTCGTCGCTGCGCTGCGAGCGCGATACATCGCTCTGCCGCAGGTGCTGCCCGGGGGCCAGCAGGCAGCCGGAGAGAGTGGCGGACGCAAGGAGGGCGACAGCAAGGCAGGAGAGCTTGGTTTTCATGGATCTATCTGGTTCCAGCAGGCAAAAAAAACCCTCGCCAAGCATTGCCCGGCGAGGGCTGGGATTCAAGCGGGCTGCGGATCAGCCGCCAGTGCCACCGGTACCGCCAGTGCCGCCGGTGCCACCCGTACCGCCGGTGCCACCACCGCCGTCGCCGCCACCACCGCCACCGCCGCCGCCAGCATCATTCTCACCGCTGGAGCTGTCGCCGCCGATGCTGTAGAGGACCGCACCGGTTGCGATCGCTGCCACAACGGTGCTGGCGATGGCGACCGTCGAGTAGCCGCCGGCTTCTGCGCCTGCAACTTCGGCGCTGGTGGTGGTCGAGGACTGCTCAACCTGTGCATCCTGAGCCAGGACGGGGGAAGACAGGCCGACGAGGGCCAGTACTGCAAAGATCTTCTTCATAAAACGGGGTCTCCTACTCCGTCTGGGGGGATTTGAACACCCCTATGGTCAGGGCATGCGGGATGGCTGTCAAGGCAATCACGACATGAAACGCCTATGGCGTCAGCATTTTACGTTGCAATGTGACGGACTTCTCATGCAGCGCGCTTCGCACGTAGGCCTTCTTCGCTCCTGACAGCGCGGTGGCCAGACGCACCACGGCCTCGTGCGTAGTCGCCTGGGGAAAGGCAACCGGCATGAACGCGCCTGCGATGAGCGCGGCGGCAAGCCATCTGGGCGATGCGTGGGCGGTCGCGTCAAGTCGTCGCAATGTCCATGCCGAGCCCAACGCGCCGAGCAGCCATCCGCTCGCTACTTCCGACCAGGAATGCGCGTTCAGCGGCAAGCGCGAGTAAGCAATGACCGCTGCGAGCAGCAAGCCGGCCACTGCGACCCAGGGCGCGCTACGCCTCGGCATGCACACCGCGAGCAGCACCGGCCAGATAGAAGCAGACACGGCTGCATGGCCGCTGATGCCCGTGAAATCAAGGCGCGCCGAACCGATGCCCCAGCCGAGGAAGGCCAGTTTGGAGGCCAATACCATGGCGCCGATGACGCAGAGCGTGACCGCCCATCGCAGGTGCCAGCGGCTGGCCCGATGCCAGCCCATGACAATCAGGACCAGCGCTGCCGGTACGAGTAAACGGCTGTCGCCCAGGGTTGAAAGGAGGTGCCACGTGGACGGCATGCAGGGGAGGCACCGGGTGGGGTGGCACAGAATACGGCGCAGTTGCACCGCCCAGCTGACCATAGCCCTTACGTGGTAGTCCTGCGTGCGCTCAGGCTGTATCCTTCACACCCTCGATCTGGCCCCGTAGCTCAGCTGGATAGAGCGTCCCCCTCCTAAGGGGAAGGTCGCCCGTTCGAATCGGGCCGGGGTCACCAGAATCAATGGTTTAGCTGAGTGGTGGTGCGCGTTGATCGCTCTATTCCGCTCAGTTTGAGACCACTTTTGGCACAGATGGCACAGTTGGCTGTGTAGCCGAACGACACGCGCGCTCAGCGCTGTGCGGCTTTCCGGCGCGCGGCGATCTATGGCTGTGGAGAGCAGTTCCCGAGCACCAGTTGGCAGAGAATCAGCTGAACGAAGGCTCGGCGTGTTTATCTGCCGGCAGCGAACGACTTTGGCCATGCAGCAGGCCGCTAGCCAAACTTCGGGAAATCCTGCGGTCGTGGGATTAACGACCGCAGGCGGAGGGCGTTGGTAGCTACTTTACGGCCCAGACTTTGACCGCTGCTTCAGCCATCTGGAGTTGTCGAGACTCCACTTCTTTCGTCGTCCACTGCTCTTGTTCGCCAATCATTTTTGTGAACTTAAAGGACGACTTGGCGAGCTGCAGCTTCTTCTTGTCGAAGCCATCATTGCCAATAGTGCTATTTATTTTCTGAGACACGATCGCTAAATTGCCCAGTCGCTTTTGATAAGCGCGAGCATCCTCTTGGCTCCACTTTGGCCACTTGTCGGCTGGCGTCTGCGGCAGAACGTGCTCTAGATTTACTTTCGCGACATCTTGATTGGGGACCAGCTCCGATTCAACTGAAGAGCCGATCTCTATCATCCTGAGATAGTACCTTGCAAGAGACTGCTTTGATATCGTCGCAGTTGCGAACGATGAAAGGAACGTCGAGTCATTTGGGAGTATGGTGAATCCTTGCAAAATCTCGTCAATGTTCTTCAATCGGCCCTCGGTAACACCCTTCGCTGCCTCAGCATAAATTCGTTCCAGGGTGCCGCCGCCAGCTCCGCCAACGATCTGGAATCTGACTGCAACCGCGACCAGAATTCTGAATGCCTTCTCCACATTTTTCGGCGAGAACTTGTCAACGATGGCGAGTAGCAGTGGCCTGACCTGAACCATGCCTAGAAGGTTGAACGTGGCTACTGCATCCTTAACGGTGGCGGCATATTTTGCCCACAGCTCATGTTCAGTGTTTATCAGCGCCGCGTAAGTTTTTGCGGTGACGCTTAGATCCGATGCGAACTGCAGTGTGGATTTTTTCGTAGTTAGCTTGCGCTTGATTAATCCGAATAGGTCTTTCTCTCGGACCACTCCGTATCTCGACATTGCAAAATGCCGCAGATACGTAACTACGAGCGGATCGTCAGAGGCGCCTTCCAGTGTGGCGACCATTGTGAGCCACCTGTTTTTGGATTCCTCGATCTTGTCGCCCGACTTGTGAAAGAGGTAGTTTTTGAGCAGGTCTGAAATCGCAAGCTCTAGGCCGCGGTCATTAAGCGTCTCAAAGATGACGAACGCATTGCTGTCGTCAGGGGCTATAACTAAAATGACTTTAAGGTTTGATTCTAGGTAATCCAGCCACTCATGAAGCATGTCTTCGGGGTCGCTCGCTTGCTCATATTGCTCTGCGATGTACGAATGCATGCAGCGATAGGCAGATAACAGTCTTTTGTGAGACTGTCGGGGATACTTGGACTCATCTATTTCCTGCGCGCCTTCAATGAGCTCCTGATATAGTTCGTTGTCAACTTCGTTGAGCGTAAGCTTCGGCTCACGTTCCTTCGTTTTTCGGTCTACGCTAGCGAGGAAGTCGTTCCTGACTGAGGTGGCGGCCTCGTCGTCGCCTTCAGCTGCGAACTTGTCCCGAATAGCTCCGATTAGCAGGCTAACCGTAGTAAGCCTTTGCTGGCCATCTACTACGTCGTAGCGCCTATCAAGCGGTCCGGTAATTACGATCGAGCCGAGGAAATACTCTTGCTCCTTTGACTTGATGGCATCATTGATGTCGGAGAGCAGGGAGCTAACATGCTCATCCTCCCACGCATAGGATCTTTGATACGCTGGCACATGAAATCGGCGAGTCTTTAGGACGTTGCTTACACCATCCAACTGGATGTTTATTTCCTGCACTTGCGACATACAAACTCCATTTAATGTCGATCACTCAGCTGAGCTCGAGTGTGTTCTGAGTCGTTCGGTGACCCTCGGGTGTCGCGAACCTCGCACCCGCCGGGCGCGCCGAGTGATTTCAGCAGGAAAGTTCCGCCATGGCAAATGCCGGTGGGAAACGAGTTAGGCTGAAGGCAGAAGCTTGTCTAGAACCTGAGCCTGGCAACGGCTGAGGCGTTTCCCGCAGGGCATAGGTGAGCGTAGTACTTTTCAGTTGTGGCGTAATCAGCGTGCCCAGCGAGGACTTGCACGCGCCGCAGTGGGACGCCGCCCATCACTAGGTGAGCGCAAAAGGTGTGTCTCAACCTATGCAGATGCCCCCCGATGCCGGCGCCAGCTGCATCCTTCGCGAACCAGTCCGACATCGTGTCCTTGTGCACCTTCACCAGTGGATCCGGTAGATGGCGCAGCGCCCATCTGGCGTAGCGGTTAAGAGGAACTTCCCGCCACTTGCCTGACTTGGTTCGGCCCGCGCCGGTTTCGTCTGGATCACTTTCCACCAGCAGCCGGCCGCTGACCACCGAGGCCTTCTGTAGGCCAATGATCTCCCCACGGCGAAGGCCGGTGTGAGCCATGAACATCCACAGCGGTGCACGGGCCGGGTTCGCACGGTAAAGGCGGCGCATAGCGGCCCGGTCGTAGAACTTCACCGCAACGCTGCGCACACCCCGAGGCGCTTTGACGGCGGCCATCGGGTTCACGTCCAGCTCTTTCCATTCCATGCCCCGGTTGAATGCGGCCTTGAGCCTTCGGATCTCCTTCCCGACCGTCTCCTTTGCCGCCTTGTCGTCTAGTAGTCTGGAGCGTTTGTAATGCTCCACCTCCACTGCGCGGATGCTGTCGATCGGCCGGTGGCCGAACCGCTCGACGAAGCGCTTCATTTCGCTTCTGGCTTTGGAGATGGTGGTGGGGTGCTCGGCGGCGTACCAGTCCAGATACCATTCCAGGAAATCCCGGACCTTCGGGAGGCGTGCGAGGATCCGGACACCATGCGTCAGCTCGGCTTCTTTCGCGCTACGTACTCCCTCCGCCTCACGGGCGCTAAGTTGCCCAATGGACCGACGAAATCGCTCGCCGCCCTCGACCCAATCGATATAGGCCTTTGTGCCTCGCCAGTTGAGTCGGACCTTCGCCATTCTTCAGCACCTTGGATCGCGGCATAGAGCGCCGCCTTTTCGTACAGTTGTTTCCCCATGAAGCGCCGCGGCGTCAGGCCGTAGCTCAGGGCGTTTTTGCGGAACTGGCTGTTAGACACGCCGCAGTAGTGCGCGGCTTCCTCCACGGTCAGCCAGTCCTTGCCGGAGAGGTCGAGATTTTCAGCGGCGCCCACTGGTCCTCCTTTGCGGCAGCTCCGCAGGAATAAGACGGAGTGGCATCTGCAGGACGTTGCCGGGCTCAGCGGGGACGGGTGCCTTCCGCACGCTGCGCGTCTGTCGGTTGAGTAGCCGCCAGCTGGCCAGGGCCGCGTCGGGATCGGCGTGCTTGGCCGTCTTCGTGCACCGGCACTCGACGAAGTGGCCGCCGCCAGCGCTGGCGCTGCGGCCGTCATGGATGTGCCGCGCGCTGTGACCAGCGGCGCAGGGCGGCAGGCCCTCGGGGTGGTCGATCTGGCACTGGGTCATTGGACACCTCGACTGGAAGGGAAGGAGCGGAAGCCAATACGATGGGACGGATGAATCTGTTCGCTAATTCGACGCATGCGGAACTGTGGCTGGCGGCTGCCGCTGAGGCCGGCGAGCTGCGCACGAGTGCCGAGGTTCTGGAGCTGGTGCATCAGAAGCGCTACGTGAGCGCCCACCAGCGCAGGAAGATCCGAACGCCCGCGCCAGGCAGCGACCGGCGACTTGCCGACCTGCTGGACGCGCTGGCCAAGCAGGTGCACCACGGCGTGCACATAGGGGGCGATGCCGAGCAGCTGCTGAAGGATCCCGCTGCATCGCTCTTGGGCGTGTTCGGCCCGAAGCTGGCGGAGCTGCAGCGGAATGCTCGCCACCACGTGGTACTGGAAGCGGCGAACGTGACCCTGCGGAAGCGCGCAGTGGAATGGCTGGAGGCCGGTGAGCCTGGGCAGACCCGGCACGCGCGCGCGCTGGCCAGCAACAGCGCCTTGGCCGAAGTACTGAATGAGTTGGAGACCCTGAGAGCAGCAATGGCGAGCAAACGAGTGCGCGCGTAGGATTGACCACACTCGCTTAGTCAGGAAATCGATGTGGGAAAGCCGGGGATGAAGAGGCTGCGCGTCAAGGGGCAGTACAACTACGAGGCCTGGCAGGAGATGGCGCATGCTGCACGATCTGTTCGCGCCGTAGCCCGTGAGTACTTGCCCGGCAGCGCGCATACGACGACGGCGGCAGTGGTGATGACTGCCTTCTCGGTTGAGGCGTTCTGTCAAACCCTCGGCCCGGCGATTCTCGGCGCTGAGTGGAAGGATCGGAGCACAGTTAAGGACAAGATCAAGGCCATTGCGAGAAAAGTCGGTCTGAAGGCCGACTTCGGCGCCAGCCCGTGGTCCGATGTTCAGCGGCTTATGGAGGCGCGTGACGCGCACGCTCATGCCAAGCCGCACGCTCGTGAAATAGACTCGGTTGTAGAAGTCGAAGAGGACGTTGACGCAAGAGAGCTTCTCAATAAGGAGATGCAGAGGCATTACTTGCCCCTCCATGATCTGGACGAACTCGATAGGGTTGCAGACGCCATAGAAGCGGCCCTCCTTGAGATATGGACGGCCGCAGGCCGTCGCGCAGTCGAGTTCAAAAGGCTTAGTCGCCAGTCCTGGTCTGTTAGTTTGCTGACGTGATGCCATAGCGGTGAATCCGAGTTGAGCACTGGTCGCAAGCAGCGGTGAACGGCGCGCGCTGAGAGAAGCGAGAGCCACGGACGGGGACGGCGGGGCAGATGACGGTGTGCCCGCAGGACAGGAGGCAGCTGTACTGCCTGCCTGACGGGGTGGAGCTGATGACGTTGCGGGTGTGGTCAGTCATTGCGCTCACCGGCCTTCTTTGCCTCATCGGTGACTTCTTGGACGACGCGCCGAGCGGACCCTGCCAAGTAGGAAAGGCGGAGCGCTTGGCTGAACGCCGCCGAGAGCGTCTGTTCTGCTTGGTTCTTCAGGTCCCAGACGATGTGTCGCTCAGGGCTGTCGGAAGTCACCGTGCTGTCCATCGCCGCCACAAGAGCTAGGGCATGCACGGCGCGGTCGGCTAGGCTGGGCTGGTCAGCCATTGCCCACCACCTGGCCGCCGATCAGGGCGCGCAGTGCCCAACGCGCTTTTGCGGGCTCGCTCATGGTGTAGCCCGGTTGGTCGTCGGGCAGTTCGTCCAAGGCATCCAGAGCATCGGACAGGGCAACGAAGTCCGCGTGCTCAACGTGCTCGCAGTCTTCCATGTCGTTGGCATTGTCGGCCAAGGTGTAGGCCGCTTCGGCCACGGTCAGCAGCAGCTCGATGACGCGGGCGTGGCCCAGGTCCATGGCCTGCGAGGGCGGGGTCCCGATGGCTGCTTCCATGACGTCCACGCACTGGCCTGCAGAGAAGCGGTCCATCTCGCTCGCGAAAGTCGCCTTGGCCAAGAACTGCCTGATGTTGCGGCGTGCGATTGCCAGCAGAGGGTTGCTCTGCACGTCCCCAACCGGCTGGCGGGCGGCGACCAGGGGACGCATGTTCAGGCAATCGGCCGTGTGAAGCTCACCCTCCAGCTGGGCGCAGCAGCCGTAGATGCGAACCGTCTGCCGGGCGGCGAGGGTCTCGAGAAGACCCATGATCTGGCGGCAATCACGGGCAGCTTCTGCCAAATAGCGCCCGAAGTCCTCGCCCGAATAGGCATGCGGCCCTCTTTGGTGCCCCAGCGAAACCGTGCGGTGAACGCTACAAACGAGGTTTTTCAGCTGCTGGATATCCAGCCCATCCCCCTGCACCTCGCCAACCTGTAAGGATTGGGTAGCAGCTCGTGGATCAGGTCGTCCTTCATGCGCTTGCGCTCACGGCCACCGGGGCGGCGACCTTCGTTGCGCTCGATCTCGGCCAGCTTCTGCTCAAGGGCTTCGGCGACGGCTGAGGCCGGCAGGATCTTGTCCTGGGCGCCGACCGTCAGCCACAGCCAGTCGCCGATGGCGTGGTGCAGCTGCTCGGTTTCCTCGCGGCCGAACGGTGACACGAAGCCACGGGAGGACATCTCCAGCGGGCCAACCGGCTTCAGGGTGGCGGCCGGCAGCTGCTCGGCGACCTGGGAGAAGTCGAGGCCGATGGGGAAGCGGAACATGACGAGGTTGCGGAAGAACATGGCGGCTCCTGAAAGGGATTGCCGGCGCGTGGAACCCGGCCGGTGCGGGACTCGGCATGGCCGGGCGGGCGGATTCAGTGCGTATCGGTGAAGGGGTAGCGCTTCTGCTGCGCGGCACGGCGGCGCGCATCGCTGCGGCGGCGCATCTCTGCCTTGAAGGCCGGCCAGTTCTTTCGGGTCACCGGCATGGACCGGCACATGGTTGCCAGGCGCCTACCGGAGCTCGCGAAGGAGGGCCGCGCATTCCGTGGCGCCAAGGCCGTGTGTCCAATCAGCAACATCACCGTCTGCACCTGGTGGCCAGTGGCCCAGGGCGACAACTTCACCCTGGCGGTCTAAGCAATGTCCACGATCATCATGTCCCAGTGCTGGCCGCTCCAGCAGCTGAGCGTCACCCAGAAAGCCGTGCTCATCTCGCTGGCCGATCAGGCGAACGATGACGGGGTCTGCTGGCCGGCCATCGGCACCATCGCCAAGCGCTGCTGCATGGCCGCGGCGGATGTTCCCGCTCTTGGCGTGGTTGTAGTCGCAGCCGTAGACCACCTGCCACGGTGCAAGCAGCCGCTGCTCGACCAGCGCCAGGCAAGCCATGCACGGCCCGACCTTGGCCAACTCGATGCGGGCGGCCTCTTCCTTCGTCGCTGGCGGTGCTTTCGACCACATCAGCGCGCGCTCCCTTGGGCTGGCACAGCGCGCGTGGGAACGCCATCGGGAATCGGGCCGGCGTAGCCGGTGATAGGCACCTGACGCACGCCGTCGCGCCAAACCGTCTGCCCGCGCGATGCGTACAGCACCAGCGGCTTCACCCCGTACCCGTAGCCGAGATACCAGCCGGCCGCCGACACCGGCTCGCTCACCGGGCGGATATCCATCTCGAATCGCTTCGGGGTCCTGCTCATGCCGCAACCTTGGCGTCGGGGACGCCCAGCAGCTCTGCCAGCTCGGCCAGCCGTGCGCGCGTGCGGGCGCTGGCTTCCGGCGACAGTTCAACGCGGCCGGACAACAGCGCGACCGGATTGAAGGCCGGTGTAGCCGGCGGCAGCGCCAGGTGTTCGGCAACCTGCTCGTGCGCCAGCTGCCCGGCGGCCACCGCACGCTGCAGCACCGCGTCCCGGCTCTATGCTGCCGAGTACATCGTGTTCCCACGTGCATTGAGCCAACAGGAGCTGGCCGGCGTGTATGCCCGTTCCAAGACTCGGATGGCGGAGCGTGGCATCACGGTGGCTTAGCTCAGGCCACCGGCTCCAACAGATCCGCAACGTTGTTCCTGGGCGAGTTGACTGCCCTGGCAACGCGGTATGCCTCCATGGAAGGGGGCTCGCTGGCCAGCAGCATCGCCATGGCTTCATCGGGCTCTGCGGACATCCATTCGTCCCCCCGATCGGGCTGCAGCCACGCTGGCCCTTCGGTCCCAACTCTACTTTTTCTGGAAAACGAAATTTGATGGGTGCTCTGGGTGGAAACCTAAAGCACCCATCATCTTATGCCGTTGCCGAACTCTATTCGGCAATCGAAAACTTGCTACTGAAAAGCGGTCTCGACAATGCAGATGTTATTCGCGCAACTGATGGTGATTATCACACCGGATGCGCCGCCGGCGCCCGTAAAGTGCATGGTGGCGCCTTGAGCTGCGAAATAGTTTGCGATTTCATTCATGCCCGAGTCGAACGTGTTCAGCCAGTTTCCTTGAATTGCGCCGGATGCAGGGATCAGCTGGCCACCCGGAGTACGTGCACTTCCTTCTCGGAATTTCACCTCGCCTGTGGCGCTGTTAAGTGAAATTTTGACGGTGCTTCCATCAGAATACTTAATTGTTATCGTAATGCTTGAATCATCTCGCAGCCCCAGGTAGCTTTGCAGCAGGGCCCTGAGGTGTCCGATTGTCGCGAAAACTGAGTTATTTATGTTGGCGTTATGCCAGTCTGGACGTCCCACCATGTCGACAGTCATGGCGCGCAGGTTTGCGTCAAGCATGAAATCGAATGCATTGACGCCAGTGCTTAGATTCGGGCCAAGGGTATTGGCGTCCACCACGATGTCGGCAGGAAATGACCCGGCTGCTAGATAAACCTGATGCGCAGCTTGAATCTCGTCAATAGCACCTTGCGGAGGCGCCTGTTTGGACGGCTCCCCAACAGCTTTTGTTCCCACTCGCCTAGGGTCTACATCCTCATTGGTCTGAGGTACGTTCCATTGCTGCACTACCCCGGTTTCCACGTTATAGATTAAATGAACACCTGTTCCTAATACCCGCGCTTCGTCTCGAAATTCATGGTCGCCAACACAGGTGTCACATC
>Ga0265780_10002011_pt1 | contig 28144 bp, 46 predicted proteins | sample P1T30metagenome_FD_192432 | JGI IMG/M metagenome (GOLD analysis project Ga0265780, IMG submission 192432) | Plant litter microbial communities from East Loma Ridge, Irvine, California - P1 T30 | ecosystem: Environmental > Terrestrial > Plant litter > Unclassified | place: USA: California...
TGTAAATGGCTTTCCAAGGGACTAGTGTTGTTCCTGCGGTCGGCATCAGCCTTACGTATATGACCATCACGGTACATCCATCCATTTGTGACCAGCTTCCAGATGCGTGTCGACCCTCATCTTATTTTGCAGCGGTCTTGGTATCATCCTCTTCATCCGAGGAGTCGCTCGAGCTCGAATCCGATGTTTCCTCATCCTCCTCCTCATCTCCATCATCCTCCTCATCATCATCATCCTTCCCATCCAGTGCCGTAGAATCACTGTCCACAACCGGTCCAAATCCTTTCCCTTCCATCCCTTCTCCTGCACCTGGAGCATCATAGACACCTAATCCTAGATCCATAGCTACTGCCCTTTCACCCCTCTTTACATTCTCGACATTCACGGATGATGGATCGAGGGAAGCTTGTTGCATGATGGCTGTTGTGGATGCTTGAAAGTCGGGGAGGAAAGCGCGTACTCGAGCGAGGACTGAGGGTCAGCCGTGTTCAGCTTCGACCTGGTGACTCCGTTGAAGGGGATGAGGACTTACCGTCACTCTCTGGAATAGCATGAGGACGTGTACGTTCCAAATCCAGCGGATTGGAGTTAGCATTGGGAGTATCGGATTTCGAGATGTTTGAAAATAATTTACCTAATTGTCAGCGCGTTCTTCTAACAAAGCATGAACAGAGACGTACCCAGCCTCTCTCGCCTAGCTTCATCATCCTCAAAGTCCAGCTTCTGTCTCTCCTGATTCCCTGTGGGCTGCATCGTGATGGTGATTGAAGTATGAACGGCTAGACCGAGTATAATAGACGGAAGATTTACCAGATGATTGATGATTGATTCCGGAAGAATCAACTTATTTAGTCCTTTTGATGTTGATGTTGACACTTGTCCATTCCATTGTCGCATATCGGGAACAGCCTCATCCATCATGGTATGCAGGACGACAATCTGCAGGATATCCCAAGCGGATCTCCGATACTTGAGTCGGAAGATGGACAACGGATGAGAATGTGTGTTTATAACCTGTTTTTTTCAATTAACGACTCAAATTCGTCCTTGCGTCACCCGCCATAAACGTTTGACTACACCTTCCAGCTCTGAGAACCCATTCTGATCTACTATTTACAATTCTCTCTGCCTCTTGTCGTATTGGCTATTCGACCAAAACTCCCTCTACCAAAACCGTTAGATCCCCTGTCGACATCTATCCAGTAAACCGTGTTTGCGCTTCACAGACATGTCGAACGCGGTCAATGTCTGGGAACGCGCTCAACGCTCAAGTGGGTATCAACAGGATTATACCAAACCTAGCAGGTAAGTATCATGTTATATCCACAAAGGGCTGACCCTTAGCTCGACACGTCCAAGAGACCTCCAAGCTGGAGTCACCGGAGCCGACCTGACTCTGCCTATATTTGACGGCACCTCCACCAACCCCGATGACCACCTCATCGACCTTGATACTCCCTCAATGGAGTCTTGCCCCGATGTACGCGTCTATTTCAAATACGTGGGCGTGGAAACCCACAAGGACGGTGTTAAGCCCCCCAAAAATCCAGCCGAACTCATTGCGTATCATGCCACACGTGTCAGGCAAGGGAGAGAGTACTTGAAAGCCGCCCGGGACCGAGGCGATGGGTAAGTCCTACCTGGCTGTACCGACCGATATGATGCTGAATAGTAGATTCTGGTTGTCTCCAAAGCGGGATATACTGGCCAACAACAAACCTGGCAGTCGATGGTATCGATTGCCTACTGCTGAAATTGTCTACAACATCTTCCAAAATCGTGGAGAAACTTTCGAAGAGGAAGGGTACACGCACGATTCCGAGAAGGAATTAGAGATTGAAGAAGGGTATTGTTCTGTGATTATGGCAAGCCTTCTTCACCTACCCAGACATACCGCTGACATCTCAGACCAACATCCGGATCCCGATTCTTTGGGCCGAAGCTTATCGAGAAGGTATCATTCCAGGTACCGAAGGCTGGGATTCATCCATCTTATATCTCTATGAGAGTGTCGCCAACCCATTCTATCTCATTAGGAGTAGATTTTCATTCGACGAAGTAGTATTTGGTCTGATGGTCTCCTCAGCTTCAGCGACCGAATCCGAAGTCTGTGATCGTTCCGAGGTAGAGAGGCTCATCAGACGGGACTGGCCAGATCTCAAACGACCGTGGTTCCGAAGTGAACACACTTACGAAGACCCCAGGTTTACCGATTTGCCTAACAACACGATGGACCAATTTCTTATGAGGTCAGGATAGGGGATTTTAGTTTAGTAGTTACTGTCAATTTTCGCTTTTCTCCAATTCTCTCATGCAATCGTTTACATCTACATGCAGCTCTCTGAGTACTCACACAGCCACAACAACGTTATAATTATGAAGATACTCATTTGAAGATATCGGAATCAGCACGTAGTCGATGCAGAGCAAGAGATGCATCAGTCGACCCCCCGGAAAACATTAAGTACGGTGTTTTTCCGAAAATCATTTGGTTACTTTCCGTATCTGAGTCAATTGCAACCTTTTATATCTGCCTCCTGAACATGCACGCAGACAACTAGTAACTCCAAAGAGAATGCACGGAGCTAGTCCCACCTATGATTTGTCTTACTGACATACTGAAGTGGCCAGAAAGCAAGCATGCATTGATGCATGGTCATAATGAGCCGGAGCGATGAATTTCAACTAAAAGCCGATCTCAGGGTCTTGATTCGCTAGTGAAAGCAAAGCCTGTTCAATGCATCATAGAACGAGGAGACCACACTTCAGATGACTAGCCAGAACCAGTAAGCTCAGGCTAGGGGTGCTCAGACAAGTGAGTTCCTGCCGCCAGGACGATCAAAAGGAGTAAATCCAGAGCGAACCGAAACGAATTAATGGGTGTCTTTGCTAGTATTCAACGACCCGCAACGCCTGCTGGATGGATATAGCAGCTAGCTTGTCATTATCTAACTCATGAGCAAATGCATCAGAAGGCATGCATATATGAGAAATAGTGTGCTCAAAATACCATCAAAACTGATCCGGGATCTGATTTTTGACCAAATACTTGCCATGCACTGGACCATGGACCATCCATCTATACGCACTGTATGGTGTCCGTACATCCATCTTTTGCCTGAAGTACAAGCTGCAACGTACCCAACTGTGAAATTCGCATGACGATCCTCGGCTTCTGGTCACTCGAGATCAGATCTGATTCACCCGACGACTCGATTTAATACTGTACGTAACTTTAAAGATGTGATCACCTTCTAGAACAACTATGAACCTCAACCTGACAGACATCGTACTCGTCAGACCACTTCTGATAACACATCCAGCATCACCACCCCAATATATCCACCGATAAAGATCGTATCCAACCTTCAATCTCTCTCATCGCAACATCATTGTTAAATCGGTGGCATTTCCTAAAAACAGAATGGGCGAATCAAACACGACTCCTCCTCCTGCCCTCCTGAAATGGATCCATCAGCAAGGCGTCACTGGCGGTGATCATACTTTGCCATACTTTGACGGTACATCCACCGACCCCAAAGACCATTTCATTGACTTGGATACCGATTCTATGGAGACCGCTCCGGACGTACGCGTGTATTTCTGGCTGGTCGGACACGAGATTCAAGGTCAGCCGGAATCGCCAACGGACCTTGAAATCCGGGTTGCCTTTGACACAAAGCTTGTCCGATCTGGACGAGAATGGCTTCGTGCCCATAGAGATTTTGGCTGTGGGTGAGTACAAAACCTTTCTGCCTTGATTAGCTTACCATGTAGTTGGTTCCTTTCGCCAGAGAGGGATATCATAAGAGAGAACAAACCCGGCACCACTCGGTATCGAGTGCCTACGGCTGGGATCTGTCACGATATCAGAATCAGAACTGAAGCCTTGAAGACCGAATGCTCGTTCTTCGATTCAGAGCGCCAATATGACTACACCGGACCGTCCATACAAATAGTAGCTGTTAGTCCCTCTGATTTGGACCCCTTTCGCTGAGCTGAGCTGATCGATGAGACCAATATACGCGTTCCAATGTTTTGGGTGGAAAGTTTCAAGGAGGGTGTAGTGCCCGGAACACAAGGGTGGGACGATACAATTCTTTACGCTTACTGCGATCATTATCACCCTGGATATGTGACATATCACAATATGGTGGACCGAGATGAGATGATCTTAAATTTGGTTCGATTGGGATCCGGCTGGTATCCGGACGATCGGTACGCGGCCGACCGTCACAAGGCCGAAGTGGTACTCAAAGGGATTGGCCGAATTTGAAGCGACCTATCAATCGCTCTGAGGCGATATATGGGCATGAGTATCTCGAGCCACACGTGCCCAGCCGCGACGACATTGATTCTGAAGGCTGGTAGCCCGAATCACTGGCAGATCAAGTCATCCTATGGGTGTTTTATGTTGCCATCTTTACATGTATTCATTGAATTCCGGACACACCAGGCCTCTCCGACGCATGCTATTGTCATGACCCCAATCTTTAAATCCTTATCGCTTGACCCTGAGTCCTGCGAACCGCATATATAGTTTGGATAGTACAGTACTATCGTCACGAATGTATCTCCCGTTACCTGTATTATAACTTCTTGCTACCTATTCACAGACCCAACAACCCGTCACGACAGCTATGGTTTACATAGTTGCCCCCCCCGAAACTGAAAGATGGACAGCATCCTTCAGGCACACTGCGACACAAACCCTGGACGTTACATGCAGGGATGGCAGTAACATTAGATAGTCCGCACCTTCGTGCGATCGAGATACTGCTGGCTTCGTCCAACTCATTTGCGGACAATTGAAAGGGTCCAATTCAGCGGGAATTGACTGGCCAAATCTCAAGCCTCACTATCTTTCCAGACTGCGAGAAGCAGTATACATTAGTATGCCTATGACAGTGATTAGGGTCGAATTCAACAGGTGCTCTGAAGCTGCAGCCTTATCGCGTAATGCCGCCATCTATCTGTACATGCGTCTCATATCATAGGGCGCGCCGGGACTACCCAAAGACATCGGTTGCGAACCGGTCCGCCTGGACCGATTTGAACCACTCTTTGCTCTCTTCTCCATTCTTGCCAGTGAGCTCGCCATAGATCTTTTCACACATGGCAGTGATTCCGAGAGCCATTGGTTTGCTGCCGCAAATGTACACCTTGGCGCCTTGTCGGAAGAGCGCAGAGGTTTCGTCCCGATCGACGTAGATCCGATCTCTTGGCATCAGTTGAAGTGAGATCAATCAACTCACTGAACGTGTTTGGCTCCCTTGGAATCTTGCGGAGCTTGAGAGAAAGCGTACCGAACCGAGACTACGCCCTGTGACTCCCACTCTGCCATCTCGCTGTCATAGAGGGCATCTTGATCCTTGCTATGACATCCGAAGAAGAGAATTGCAGGCCCGACCTCACGTCCAGATTTCCTATCATAAGCGGTCGAATTTGAAGTCGATACACATGTGACCTACTTTTGAATAGCTCGCTCTTGGCAGAATGCTCGGAATGGAGCGATGCCCGATCCAGCACCGGCCATGATGATGGGGACCGTGGGATCGAGTGGTGGATGGAAGGCTTGCTGGGATGGACGAACGCCGGCTCGGATCCTCATTCCTGGCTCCAAGTGGGCAAGGAAGTTTGTCGCAGTCCCCAAGTATATCCCTTTCTCGGAGATATGCTTAGCCTTCAGGACTGCGATTGTAAGGGAGACCAGAAGTGGGTCCTCCAACGGGGAGGACGAAATGGAGTACTGTCATCAGAGCGTAAACGGCAACAGAACGCACCTGTCGCATCCGGAGAGGGGGCAGGGCGAGGATGAAGTCACCGAGAGGCATCTCGATATGCTCATAGTCCTCCAGAAGGTCCAACAAGCTCAGTCGCTTTTTGGCAACCTCTTTGTCGTAGATTTCAGGTCGCGATAGCCTTTCGAGTGCCGCCTTGTCGTCATCATTGTGGGCGAAGGGTACAAGCGAGGCCACCTGCTTATTTGATACTGGCTGTCCGAGCTCTACAAATCCTGAAAACAGGTCGAATGCGCTGATTGGGAACTCGGTCGGAAGAAGGAAAGACATCCCAGAGCCGCTTAAGGATACCAGATCATCTCCATGCAGCTCGAATCTCTTCAGCACCCGGCGCACTGTCTCAATTGGCGTGATTGGTAGTAGAGACAGATAGTCACCGGTTCGGTAGGAAGCCCCTTCCTCGAGCCGCATGACAATATGTCGTTTAATCTGTTGACCCGAATGCGTGATGATCTCGTTCGAAATAATCCTGGCGGACGGGATCTCACCGTGATTCAGCAGCTTCTGTCGAGCTTGCGTGTTGACCACGGCCCGTAGACTGGGCTTGCCTGCTTTCGCCATGTTTGGAGCGGCGATCTTCTCCAAGAATGCCTCTTCCCATTCGTCAAAAGTATCGAACAGATCGGCCGCGGATGCGTTACCCTCACCACGAGACAGGATCCGATCACCTCCGCATTCTTGTAGACGATTATCGATAGTAGTCGGTACAGCGTGATACGTGGCGGACCAGTCAGGATGTCCGCATCCAAACACTCCATATCGAACGCCTCTTGTAGCATCGGGCGAACAAGTCTTCAACCACTCGTAGAAGAAATTGGCGTCATCGGTAGGCTATACTTTAGCGTGCTTTACGCTTCACCAGCGCCTTATGTACTCACCTGTCCTTCATAGCTGGCTGTCACTATAGCCATTGGTCTGTCGGTAGGAAGAGAGCCAGAGGTCAAATCGTTCAATCGCTTCGTTGTGACCGCAAAGCCTCGTCGAGTTGCCGTGTCAGAAAGCTTTTTGGCGAGCGCCTTACAGGTACCGGCGTTACTACCTAAGCTTGTTAGCTAAACTGACGTGCGCCGCTCTACATACCGTAATAGATGGCGAGAGGTGGGCCATTTGAGTCGATCTTGGGTGCTTCGCTTTGGCTCATCTTGGATTCTGATCCTTGTGAGTTCGCGAGACTAGACGATGCCACTGGGATCTTCACGTCTTTTCTCGGTGAAACGTGCATGTACAAGTGACCGGGCTTGATCGTGAGAGAGGTCTTGATTTCCAATTGGTAGTTGGCGTCATGAGGCCGGAAATCGAAGTTTTGAAAAAGCTGTTCTCAGCCCAACACATCGTCCGTCAACTGGTCTATCTTACCGTAGCCACGACCAAAAGAGACTCTTGCCATGCGAATGGTCTTCCTATACAGCCACGCATGCCGTTGCCGAATGGCTTCCATGAATTAGGCGGTAGGGCTTCAAATTTACCGTCCAGCATCCTCTCGGGCCTGCAGGAAGTCATTAGGACCGCTGACCCGTTTATCTGTATGAGCACTAACCTGAATTCCTCAGCATCGTCTCCCCATACTGCGGGATCCCTATGTAGAGCATCCAGAATGACATTGACGCCGGTGTCTTTTGGAATGACATACTTGCCGCCAATGACCTCATCCTTATCGATCGGGGCAAGCGCGAAGGCTGGAGCGGTCGACTTGAGGCGAAGGGTTTCTTTTAAAGCTGCGTCGATGTATTTCAACTTCTGAAGATGCTCAAACTTCACGGGTTCAGAACCACAAACGGTGTCGACCTCCTTTCGTATGACAGCGGTAGCTCGAGGGTCCCGAAGTAGGTAGTGGAAGAGAAAAGAGAGCATCCCGGATGTGGTCTGATAGTCAGTATCGCCAATCCAGTATCATCACGCAATTCCAGACCACTTACTTCATGTCCGGCAATAAGGAATGTGACCAGTTGGTACCGGATGTTCTCCGAGGAAAGCCCAGCCCCTGTTTTCGGATCACGGCCTTTCAGCATAGTATCGAGCAAGTCCCCCTTGTCTTCGCCGCTATCCTTCCTCTCTTTGACCAGCTACGGATAGTCAGCATTTTCTCTCGCTATGGTGCTACATACCTCATCTGCAATCGAATGCTGAAGGGCCACGTCCTCTTCGAATTCTTTATCCGTGGCACGATAAAGCCACGAAGTCCCTGGCAGTCGTCTAGTCTTCAATCCAGCGGCTTTCAGCGATCGTGACATGGCTTGTACAAATGGAGGGGCACTCTCCGAATAGAACGAATTGAATCGATGGGAAAATGTGCACAACGCGATAGTGTCGAGAGTGAGCCGAGTAAAGTCGTCAACGACATCAATACGTTGGTCGCCGAAACGATGCCACTACGTCGTCAGGTGAGTCTTATGGGTAGATAATAACTCGCACTTTTGCAACAAGCTGTGAGGCGATATCGATCATTCCAGGAAGCATATTCCTAATGCTAAGCGGGCCAAAGGCCGGCATCAGAATTCGATGCGCAAGCTCCCAATTCGCTTCGTCACCATGTGCGGTGAATAGACCTAGTACGATCAGCCAAGATATATCCCGAAAAGAGACGAAAGATCCCACCGTCTCCGGCCACGCTTCGTACTTGCCCGAGGGCACCCTTGACAACCTTTTTGAACCGAGTCTGGTCACAGACCTCATTGACTAATTCTTGGCTCCCGACAATAACGATCTCCCTTCCAATAAGGCTGAGCTTGACAATCTCGCCATATTGCTGGATCAGCCCTGTCATGGACTGGATGGCATTCTCGGGGTCGAGGTCGCCCAGATTTCCCACTAGGAATTTGGTCGGAGGCTGTGGGATCGGTTTGGTATGCTCCTCAGTGGTCATGGTGAGTGAACTGAGAGGCTAACAGATGTAGATGAACAGCAGACGTGTGTGCGGGTTCACGTGATAGATATATATATATATATGTCGAGGCAGGTCTGCGAAGTTCGGGGAACAGCAACATGCCCGAAAAACGACGCGTTCGCAGCCCCGGTTATTCCGGTCAAGCGGATTGCCCGCTTAGCACGTATGTTTCAGATTCTCGACGCGTCCGTTCCCATGTCGTTCCCATTTCGTTCCCATTTCGTTCCCTTGATTCCATCCTTACGTGTACATAAGTAACGACCTCTGAGATAAGCCTGCGTGTCTCACAATCAGATCTGTCCGCACTTGACTAAGCGGTATACGTTCCTGGTCCATCCACTATGACTAAGATGTGGCCGCAAATTCATCCAGCGGGAGTTCGCTAAGGCAAATGCTACCCTAGACAACATTCTGGCACAAATGAATACTTCATCACTCAAGCACTATCGTCGATATACGCTTCACCCCGCTTCTCCGCATTAGCCCTCTTCCTAGCCTGCTTAAACAAAGCGCTGGCTTTCTTCCTAGGATTGCTAGCCTCAAATACGTCATCTAGCTCTTCCAAGCTCAGCTGCTTGGTCTCGACAATGAAATACCAGATGGTGACGATGCCGACTACATCCCAAGCCATGAAAATCAGGTATGCTGGAGAAGTCAGCTCATTATTCACGGATTTCGAGATTTTCTCTTACTCTTCCAGTTCAAAGCGGCCAGCGCTGGCGGCAGACCGAAGGTATTGATGCAGGACACTGCTGATGTCACCCAGCCTTGCAGTGCGAGACCTTTTGCCCGATTCTCGTACGCCAGGACCTCTGCGGGATAGAGGGCTTGGAGTGGAGTCCACCCAAACGAGAAGAATACCATAAACAAGACTGCGACATGAGCTCGGCCGCCGCAAACTCAACTCGGCAACGTACAGATGAAGGAGATACCGGCGTTGGCCCGAGTAGTACTCTGGGGGCCTGCAGGACTTAGTAGACCGGCCACGATTGCCATTCCAGCTGTGGAGGCGAAACTTGCAAAAAGGAGTAGGGGCCTTCTACCGAAATGATCGACCACGGCTGTACCCGTTAGAGCGCCAATAAATGATGTTACCGAGTTGACAAGGTTTAGTACTCGCTGTCGATCCTCGTTCACGATACCGGCTTGTCGTAGTAGGACGGGTAAAAAGTAAGTGATGAGACCATTTCCGGATAATTGGCCCCAGATTGAAGTGATCGAACAAAGCCAAAATCGATATTGATTGGCACTGGTTCTGTCGGTCAGCCCTGTGGCCCATTAGCTAAATCACATGAACTCACTTAAAGAGGGCCCTAAAGTCCCACCATCTCTTGTCGGCGCCGTCTAAGGAGATCCTCTCTTCGATCTCTTGAATCTCGAGCTGGATCATAGGAGAGTTGATATCGCCAGTCTTGGAATGGTACTTGGCCAAGATCTTGACCGCTTCTTCCCTACGTCCTCGAGAGTAGAGCCATCTTGGGGATTCTGGTAAAAACATGATGAATGCGACATTGATAATGGCTGGGGCGATCTGTACGAGGATCGGAGCTCTCCAGGATGAGGTACTGTAAAGTCGCTTGCCGAAAGGGATCGAAATACCCGTGGCGAGAATCTGACCAACTGCAGGATCAGCAAAAGTCAATTATCAAGTGGACTTACCATAGTAGAACGAGTTGAGAAGTCCCATCCACCTGCCTCGAGTTGTAGGTGGAGTGATCTCGGTCAAGTAAGACTTGCTCGAATTGTTGGCGATACCTCCGCCAAATCCAGTCAAGAAGCGCCCTCCCAAGAGCATTCCAAAGCTAGTTGCAAGTCCACTGATCAACGCTCCCACAATCAAGATCGTATTGCCGATAAACATTCCATATCGTCGACCAAATAGATCAGGGATAATGGATGCACCAAAGAAGCTGCAAACACTTCCGACCGTGTAAATCCCCTGCCAGTCAGCCTTGCTGAACACCGAAAGACGTACGAATAGAAGACTGGTCTTGCTGTCGAGCGAGATGTCAAAGTAAGTCCTGAATTGGACCATCGAGTTGACTGAGCTCATCACCGTACCGTCAAATCCTGATGGTCAGCGCAATCCATGGTATCATGTGTGATAGACATACCATTATCACCAGAGCACACACAAGCCACAATGGCAAGCATCACAAACTTCATGTATCGCCAACTATAGACATCTGGACCGGGATCAGCAGCATGCGCCATCTTGAGCGCAGCCGCCCTGTCTTCGTTCGAGATGTGTGTACCAAAACCATTGGCTAAGACTTGGTCGAGCGTCCCTGCACCAGTCTTGTCGTCCTTCTGCTGTGAAGCAGCATGTTCGAGGTGTAATTGAGTGGTTCCCACCGCCTTGTCGTCATTCTTGAAGTCTGACATGTTGTAAGGAGCAGAATATAGGGGTCCTTACACTATTCGTCGCCCATGTATATATGTCTCCAAGCAGCACTCACAGCCAATGCCCGTCAACAACCGCACAGCTAACGCCCAGCGGTACCCGCAAGGAGATACCGCCGACACCATTGGTCACCTCCGCCGGTAGCCGATTTGTACGACAAGATGCGACGTGGGGGACGTCGTGGACCTAGTCTGAATGGTGGAGTTAGCTCCAGAATTGGGTCCGCATGCCCGCGCGGAGTGGGGGAGGTCGAAGGCAGAAGACGGTTGTTGGAGGGAAGGCGCCATGGAGCCCGCCGATTCAGTTCCTAAAATAGATTGGATCTCCATCATCTCCTATGTCGTTGCATATCGGCTGGAACATTGGCGCAGAGCCTGTGACCTCGGCGGGTTTTCGTGTTAGCTAATAGATTTATGTTCCGCTGCAGGCTTTGGACCGTGGTATCAGTTTGTCGATAGGTCGACGAAAAGCGATTCGTCGTCTCAGACGGCCGCGGGCCGCTCATATTCCATCTAACCATTGTCGGCAATTCTGGGTTCAGGTATCTTTAATTTCCAGAGGTATGATTACATTGCCTTGTCGTTGGTCGTTTTAGGAGATCATACTATGTCTCCACACATGTAAAGGAAGAAAATGGCGCCTTAATGTTTGGGTGCCAGATACTTCTAACAATCGGAAAAATCGGATTGTAACAATCGGGAAAATCTCGGCGGTTCCGGCTAATTCACTCCACTCCGGTTGTCAGATGTACCCCTCGGTCATCATATATAGCCCATCTGCATTTGTCTTGTTCACACGAAACAAGAGTCATGTCTGTCCCCAGCCCCAGATTCAAGGACACCGGGAAAAAGGCCTTGGATGATTTGCTACAGAAGACCGTGGAGGAGCGGAAAGTTCCCGCTGCATTTTTCGGAGCTACCGACAAGAATGGGGAGTTGTACTTCAACTGCGGAGGGGAAAGGGTGTTTGGGAAACCAGACGAGGGGCAGGTCACTCCTGACACTGGTGAGTATTGAGTTACCTTCGTACTGTTACTGATATATAGTCCTGCAGCTCTTCTCGATGACCAAATTCATGACCGCCGTAGGTCCCTACACAGAGCCTTGAATCTAGCTGATCGTAAGATCGCATGTTGGCAGCTAGTCGACCAAGGAAAGATCTCAATGGACGATCCCGAAATCATCGCTCAGCACCTACCAGAGTTAGGCAAATTGCCTATCTTGAAAGGATACAGTGACGATGGGAAGGAGATTCTCGAACAACCCAAAAACAAGATTACGCTCAAAATGCTCCTGACCCACTCCTCCGGTATGTACATCAAAATTGTGCTATCTTCTCGACTGATGTCTTTAGGACTCGCTTACGGGTTCAACAGCGAGATTCTCACTCGGTGGACTACGGAGCACAAGGTCCCATTCATCTTCGGCCCGAATGCTGGGGTTGACGCGTACACTTTCCCCCTGCTTTTCGAACCCGGAACACGATTCCACTATGGTGTCGGTATTGACTGGGCTGGCTTCTTGGTATCCAGAATGTCTGGCCTCACTCTCGAAGAATACCTGCAAAAGAACGTCTTCAAGCCATGCGGAGTGACATCTTTGTCTTTCTTCCCACCAGATGACTACGAGAAATCGATGGTGGCCATGTGTACTCGAGAACCCGCTCATACGGGCGATATCAAGTTGATGGAAGGTCCAGCAATGGGGAGACCGTTCAAAAAGGAGGATATCGGACCCCACTTTTCAGGTGGAGGAGGTCTATTCGGCACAGCTAGGGATTACCTTCGAGTGCTCACTCAAGTTCTCGCTTCTTCTGATCCAGAAGCAAAATCACCTCTAATCTCCTCGAAATCCTTCCGATCCCTCTTCGTCGACAGCCTTCAACCTTCGCCAGAAATCAAAGCCGATCTAGCAGCAATGGCCAAGGGCCAAAACATCCATGATCCGGCAACATTGACTGATGGAACTGGAGAGCATATCGGTCACTCTCCTGGCTTGTTCCTTAACTTTATCGAAACCAAGTTTGGTAGGAAGGCTATGAGTGGATTCTGGGATGGTGCGGCCAAGACTATGTTCTGGATAGACCCCGGAACTGGCATCGCTGTACGTTTGTGACCTAGATGCTGATGAAAAAGCTGATATCCAGGCTGTCTGTTGCACCAATATTCTCGCCCATAACCCTGACCCCTGGAATGAGGTCTACAACACCTTCGAAAGAACACTTTATGATCACTTGGAGTGATCTGGAGGCTGGAACACTAAGCCTTCTAAGCTTGATGAGAAATGCAATCATGAACATATGAGGGGTGGACATCAGTGTACTCGTTCCTCATCAGAAGAGTAGCTGAGCTTGTTACAATTGTGACTTCCACTCTAGCGTACAGCATCTCCCAGCTCGCATGCTGACAACACCACCGGCGAGTAAACAACCGGTGGCCGATATAGCGTGAAAGCCACGTTTCGTTGTCAGGGTCACTCTTTGCCCCGTTTCCCCCAATAGCCGGGTCTACTATAATTCATACCCCTTATACACACCTATCACTATACCTTTGCACTTGCCAGATCTTGCCAGGTAGCTTTTAGTCAGACCGCTACAGCTCGATAACCCGCGCGAGGTCTTGATCAACGGACCCGATACTAGGGTGCACTCCGAGAAAAACGAGCATCAGATCTCACCTCGCAGTCCGCCTGACCTCGGAGGCTCAGCGCATCTCGCTCTTGCAAGCTTAGCTATACCGTCAGACTTATGGAGTCATGTCGTCCTCGTTGATATCCGCAAAAGCTCCTGACATTTCAATACCGCAAGTCCGACGGATTGTTGTCGAGACTAGGGGTGCTCAGATTGTCCAGGAGGAGTCACCGGCCGTTAGTGTTTTTTCCATACTATGGTGACTACTGCAAAGGCTAACAATCCAGACGCGTGACTCGCGAGGTATCTACCTGCCCCACTATATCGAGCCTGTCTCCCATATAGCAGTCGACGTAAGCTGCCCCTATGATCAGCTACTTCTTAGTGCTGACAAATCAGATTGGAGGTTCTCTTGCGAAAGTAGTCTACTTTACACGATCTTCCGAACCCATATCAACGACCCCACCTCATTCGAACCCTTCTTCGCCATTCTTACCTCCGTCTGAATCTATCATGATACCCTCCTCGCCAAATGCATCCTCGTCCAAAGTCCCCCTCGACTCGCCAACTTCAAACCCTAACCATAATCCACTCGACGCTCCACAGCCCGAAACTCGGAAACCTGTAGTCAACGGCGCTTTGACTCCGAGGGTTTTGATGCAAGACGCGGCAGCACGAAAGGGCAAAGGAAAAGAGAGGGGATCAATCTCGTCACACCCGCTTCTCCGAAGGTCATCAGTCCCTCCACCACTGCCAGGAGGACTGCTCAATTTCGAGCGTTTCGAAACATCCAACATTGACGGGCTTATCGAGTTCATACAAGAGCTTATATGCTCATCAGCCAAGGCAAATCGGGTCAGCGAGGACAGGATGAAGTCAAATGTCAAGATCATGGCGACCGGAGGAGGCGCGCACATGTACTACGACCGTCTGAAGCGTGATCTTGGAGTAGAGGTACTTAGGGAGGAGGAGATGGAGTGCTTGATTCTCGGATTGGGCTTTATTGCACATGTCCCTGAGGAGGTCTTTTGGTTCTCCGAAGAACTCGTATACAAGGTCTCGCACCCACACGAACCACGAACGATACCCGCATCCGAACTACCTCGACCAAGTCCTTCCCCACCCTCGTATCAAGTCACTTTCGCCCCTACGCCCCACAATGCAGGAGAGGTTGTCCCAGTCTTCCCATGTCTGGTGGTCAATATCGGAAGTGGAGTCAGTATCGTCAAGGTTGACGAGAATGGGGAGTTCGAGCGTGTTAGCGGAACCAGTCTGGGAGGTGGAACACTATGGGGATTGTTGAGTATGTTGACGGATGCGAGGACATTTGACGGTGAGTCTCATACAGACCAACAAGTTACAAACTTACTGATCCCCAGAAATGCTTGCTCTCTCGGAGGCCGGTGATAACGCAGGCGTCGATATGCTCGTCGGAGATATTTACGGGACCGATGCCAACAAGATCGGCCTCAAATCATCAACCATCGCATCCACCTTCGGTAAAGTCTTCCGAAAGTCTACCACCCGTAGCGAAAGAGCAGAAATGTTCAAGCAAGCAGACATCGCCCGAAGTCTACTCTATGCGATCAGTAACAATATTGGTCATGTCGCGTGAGCAACCCATTATCGAACGTATGTGGTAGCTAACATCCAGGTATATGAATGCTGCCAAATACGGTCTGGATAGGGTGTACTTCGGCGGCTGTTTCATTCGAGGTCAGTCATACAGAATAATGCCAAAGTAATTTGAAGCTGATGGACAGGCCACGCTGCAACCATCTCAACCTTGTCATACGCTATCCGCTTCTGGTCAAAAGGGGCTATGCGTGCTCATTTCCTACGTCATGAAGGATTCTTGTGAGTGTTTGATGAATCCAATTGTCATTATGCTGATAGACAGGGGCGCAATCGGAGCATGGATTAAAAATGTGGAATTACCACCAGATGAAGCTATCGACACACAACATGACGGTATTGAGATGCCACAGTTCGAGGGGCTTAACATCGCGGAAAAGAAGGTCGAGTGGTAGTCGTATTCAATGCATAGCATAGCATGTAAGTCAAGTCGGGATTCGCCGGAAGTCCGACAACAGGTCACTAATGACTTCTGCTAATGAGGACCGGTGCGGTCAAATCCGATCAACCAAATGCTATTCCTGCTTACGATACGCGACTATTTCATTCTACTGACTGATAGCTATCGCACTGATCATGCAGGTACAATGACCTCTCGAGTCCCCTATCCTCCACCAACCGTGGAGGTCGCATCTCATCGTCGCATTTGAAGAACCTGAATTTTAATTGGTCAAACACGGGTACCATCCGGTCCTGTCGTCTTTGCTGGCCTTGATAATTGCTGTTTTCTATCTTCCTTCATCATATCTACTGATTCCATTCTTTCAAATCCATCATACCCCAACGAAATGACTATCGAAGTAGAGGAAAAAGACACTCGACTCCCCGTCACGCTCTTATCCGGTTTCTTGGGAAGTGGAAAGACCACCCTCCTTTCGTACATCCTCAAAAGCAAGGACCATGGTCTACGATGTGCAGTCATTGTAAATGATATGGGCGCATTGAATGTGAGCTGAGCTCGAGGATTACAAGCTGAAAGTAGATCGACGCATCTCTCGTCAAGAACCATAAACTTACCCAGAAAGAGGAGAAGATTGTGCAAATGCAGAACGGTCAGTCTTCTCAACTGCTAGCAACTATGTCGCTGACCGAGCAGGATGTATATGCTGTACTCTACGAGCCGATCTACTTGAGGAGATCGCCAATCTCGCTGAGAAGGGGGATTTCGAGTAAGTGTCGCCCAAGTCGTTACTCCCGGTGGCTGATTCCTAGCTATTTGATGATCGAGAGTTCCGGCATTTCAGAACCCATCCAGGTCAGCTGCTTTGGACCATCTGGTAATCTCAACTTACGAGTTCTAGGTCGCCGAAACCTTCACCTCTCAATTTGCCGATACACTCGCTGACTCCACCGTCGAAGAGATCGAACAATCTCTTCAAGAAGATCCCGAGCAGACACCAGAATCTCGATCACGATTAGCCAAACTTATCGCTGCAGGTGGTCTCAACAAGATCGCTCGATTGGATACTTGCGTTTCGGTCGTCGACTCCACTAGATTCATGGATGACTTTGAGACCGTTGACTTCCTGACTGACAGGCATGGTGTGGATGTTCAACCTGAAGATGAGAGGAATATTACCGACCTGTATGTCCATTACCCTTCTCGTCAAGATACGACTAAAGAGCAGATTGACGGATCAAATCGAGTTTGCCAACGTCATCTTGCTCAACAAAACAGACATCATGCCTGCCGAGACGGTAGATCGAATCGAGACGATCGTCAAGACCCTTAATCCGTAGGTGTCTCCTTTTTACTGTAGTGAAGGACCTAACAGTATTGCAGGAACGCCAAGATCTATCGAACCACCTACTCCAAGACTCCACTGGAGAATCTGATCAATACCGGCCTGTTCGACTTTGGACAAGCTGCCATGGGTGCCGGATGGTTGCAGTCGCTCAAGGAAGAATCTACTATCCAGATTGATGATGGAAAAGGAGGTATGAAGACTGTTCCAAAGCCAGAGACTCTCGAGTAAGATTTAACAGAGAAGCTTTGGATGAGCACTGATCGAAAGATATGGTATTGGGTCGTTCGTCTACTCGTCTCGTCGACCATTTCACCCGAAGAGGTTATGGGAATTGGTCAGCAAACCGTTCTGCGTCCTTCAGCCAGGCGAGGGAGAGGAGGAGGAGGAGGAAGAAGACGATGAAGACGAAGTTGAAGATATCGACGAAGCAGATTGGAAAGAGGATGGTGATCTCGAAATGGTCAACGCAGAAGTAGAAGACGATGACGAAGAAGAAGAGGAAGAAACACCCGAACAGGCGCTAGCGAGAATGAAAGCCGAGAAAGAGGCTATGAACCTTCCAGCCCGAGCTGAGTTCAAGAAAGCTTCTCCAGTCTGGAAAGGGGTATTGAGGAGTAAGGGGTTCTGCTGGCTTGCTACTCGGCCTTCTGTCCACGGCGAATGGTCTCAGGCTGGTGTAGGTGCTCTTTCACCCAAGAAAGGAGGTGTGTGGCTGATCAGCAGGTGATGTTCACTCTTGGGGGAGGTGGTCCATGGATGTGTACCGTCCCTGAGAGCGAGTGGCCGACCGACGACCCAGAGGTTATCGAAGCTATCAAGACTGATTTTATGGGTACTTGGGGTGATCGTGAGTCTTCGACTCTTTCTCGGCGTGTAGTGCTGATATCTAGGTCGTCAGGAGCGTAAGTTTCCCAGAAGAAGCTGTTGACAAGATACTGAACATCAGTCGTCCTCATAGGCCAGAACATCGATCAGTCACTTATCAAGTCAACTCTTGACGCTGTGACTCTCGACGACAGAGAGTGGGCCCAATGGGAGAAGGTAGGTGTCCACCATTGCGTTATGCATTGTGCTGATATTCTAGGTCATGAAGTCGAAGAAGAGCAACGAGAAGAAAGTCGAAAAATTATACAATCTATTTGATGGTCAGTATTACCTAAACATATCCAAAGATGAAAGCTGACAATCAGATGGATGGGAAGCTTGGCCCGATCATTCCGATGATCATGATCACACTGAACTCAAGGCTCAACGAGGCGAAGACATCTCTATGGCTTGCTCTAGCTCGCCGGAAAAGCCGATGCCAAAAGCCGCGGACAAGACGTCCAAGGCAAAGGAAGTCCATCCTGTTAGCAAGGTCAAGGGCAAGTCTAATGGTCATCATGACCACCATCATCACCAGAACGGTAGAGAAAAGAAAGTCAAGATTGCCAGGGCACAGTAGATTCGGGATTTGTACCGTATGAATATGATATCCTCATGTACAGTACATGCATGTTTCTTTCGCTTGATTCTACGCCTATTCCTAAACAGCATTCCTTGCCCTCTCTGCTGCATCCTTAGCCTCCTTCTCGGCAGCGGCATCGCTCTCTCGGACTTTGGTCATGTCGATAGGAGCTGCAAGGGGTACAAAGTCAATGAGGCCTGCACCTTGAAGGTTTGGGTGACCTTGGTAGCCGAACATATGAGGATCCAAGCCAAACTAATCAAGTCAGCTTTCTTTATACTTCCCATCTATGGTGACTTGCCTGGTTCATAGGCTGTCCGTAATCGAACGGCAAGACATTGTCCAAGAATCGAACTTGATCCTGAGAGAGGTGGATATCCAAAGCTTGAGCGTTACTCTTTAGGTGTCTAGTCGTCAGTCTCCATCTATACGTCGATTTGTTCATTTACTCGATTTTTCGTCCACCGATGATTGGGTAGACGTAAGGGTACTTGCTCATGCACCAAGCCAAAGCGACGGCAGTGACACTTTCAATGTTGAGCTCGTCGGCGACTTTCTCAAGTGCGGCCGAGACCTTTTTCTCTTCCTCGCTTAGTTCCTTGGCGGATCGACCATCTTTTGATTTGCCTTGGTCGGCTTTTCGCTGGAAAGATCCTTGGCCGATGGCTCCCCATGGTGCGATACCCATTCCTTCGGAAATGCACATGGGGAGAAGTTCTCGTTCGATGTCACGGTCCTTGACTGACCATCGCCCTTGGTACAGGACCTATTACTCAGTATGGTCCTAAATGGGTAAGAATTGGCTTACGAATTGAGCAAGGCCGTGGTCTCGAGCATACTGGTTCGCCTTGGTGATGACCCAAGCTGGAGTGTCAGAAACACCAAGGTATAAGACTGATACGATCAGCATCACTCTCGGATTCTCAAGCTCGACGAAACGTACCTTTGCCGGCTTTGACGAGATTGTTCAACCCCTGCATGACCTCCTCAATGGGAGTAGTCCAGTCCCACCAGTGCATGTCTCCCGTCGTCAGCTTTTAGTCCCCTCCGCAGCGGATGACTTACAGAACACATCTATATAGGTAGTTCCGAGCTTCTTCAAAGAAGCTTCCAAAGACACCATCATACTCTTGACCGAGTTTCCGGATCTGTTAATCTGGTTAGGGTATTTCTCAACCTGCTGGTCGTGTACGTTGGCGGTGTATTTGGTCGCGATGACAACGTCATCTCGAACGCCTGTGATATCAACAAACAGACTCAGACCCCCCGGAGGATAATGACATACCTCGCTTTGCGAGCCATTCACCAATCCAAATCTCACTTTCCTCCTTCTGGTAGGAATTGGCAGTATCACTACGAGTCAGCGTTGTCCAAATGGTGAACTTACATATAATTACCACCGGCATCCCAGTATGCATCTAGCAATGCGAAAGAGTCTTCCTTGGTCATTGAACCAAGTTGTGGCCATCCATTACCAATCGACATAGCTCCGAGCTGGAGAGGGGAGACTCGAAGACCACATCGTGGTGCGAGTAGTCGGTATCGACCTAGACGGGATGGAGGGGGCAGTGACATTCTGGTAGATATTTTTTAGTAATATGGATAGGGTGGATATCGGAGAGAATGAGATGATCACATTACCGCTGGCCTAGCTTATATCATACATAGTCAGTCCTGCGCCCAGAGCTTCGCGGATGTGGAGGTCAAGGTGGAGGCCGGTGGAGCACTATTCTGAACGGCCCGACTATGCGCCGAGATTTCGGTTTTCGCCGTCTTGATTACATAGGATTACATAGGTTGAGAACATTTCATTGCATATCATTTTCCGTCCTTCTTCATTTATAAACGTGTCAACACTATCTTCCCGAGACTTCCGTAACATACATTGCCCAGAATCCATCTTCCTTTTTTGGCTGCGGTCTTTGTGACCTTACAATGGGTATCGCCAACCCTTTGGTTTGACCTCTTGACCATTCTCGATTCGAGCGTCGTTCTCCGCCTGTTCTTGAACATCCAATCGCTTGTTGAGAATGATGACTCGCTGTCGAGTGATCAAGACAGTGATAATGGTCAAAGCGATCGAGACGAGAATAAGACCTCCTCCAAGTCGATAGAGTGGTTCCTGGTTTCGGAGGAAGAAGTATGGAGTGAACCAATGCGAGGCAGTACCAAAGGTGTTGGCAATAGCGATCAGGGCGGCCTTCTTGTGTCGAGGACTTGGGACCAATTGAGTTTCCCAAGAAACTTGAATGTTGAGACCGGAGAAGACACCCATGATGAGGAAGCAGACTCCGGTGTATCGTACTCCGACATTCATGGTTGTGATCAACATGACAGTTCCGACAGCTGAGAGCAAGATGGGGCCAATCTGAGTCTTAGCGCCAACCTTGATCAATGGACACTGAAACTTACAACGTGCCAGACTGAGTCCTTGAACCTTCCCGAACTCCATCCGAAACCGAGGATAGCGAGATACCCCAGGAGATAACAAGGTGATTGAAGAAGGTAGGTCATCAAGCTAGAAGAGCTCATCGTTTTGAGCTGGAGGATTAGCCCCATGAAGTACACTCGTCTGGGATCTAGAGACTCACGATGGATGGAAGGAAGTCCTTGAAAGATTGTGCCGCAATGAGGAAGAAGTGAAGGAGCATGAATAGCCAGGTGAACTGTCGGTCAGCGCTTGAACGATCCAGGCCACTTGTGATGACTTACCCAATCCTTGACAGCGAGCTTGGCACCATCCCACATACTTAGCTTGCTATCGGCTTCATCGACACCTCCAGCCGATAAGACGAGACGGTACTGAGCCATCTCGGTCTCTTCGGGCAGGAGCCAAGGTGTGTTGTTGGCCCAATTGGGGAGAAGGAAATAGGCGAGAATAGCAACGAAGATGGACAGTGCTCCCTCGATGAGCATGACTGAGACGTCAGCTTGTACTGAAAATGCGGAGCAAGAGTGACTTACACCATTGCCAAGCGTGCATGCCACCAACACCATCCATGTTCTCGAGGACAGCAGCAGCAAATGGACCTCCGAGGACGTTCCTGTCACGTCAACCCAGTCCCGTATGAACGATGGATTGCGACTTACGACAGGGTTTGAGCACCGTGCCATAGAGCCATTCGGAATGGAAGTTCCTCTCGAACATACCAAGACGAGGTCATGAGAGCTACAGAGGGAAGGAAGGGTCCTTCAGCGAGTCCAACAACGAATCGAGCAATGGCGAAGCCAGCGGCGCTCTTGACAAGAGGGAAACAGATAGTAGGGATGGACCATCCAAGCCTAAACGCGTCAGAGATGTCACGCATACGGTGATCGAGACACGCACATCATGACAGGAATCATAATTCTTGGCTTGAACTTTGATAGAAGTAGCGTTCCGGGAAGTTGAGTCGCCATGTAACCGGCGTAGAACAAACTGATACCGGCAGACTGATGAGTTAGTCACTACCTAGCGAGATGGGTCCCGCGGTGACTTACCCATTGTACGTCGGTCATGTTCATGTCTTCCTGCATACCAGCTACTCGAGCATTGGTGACATTGGATCGATCGAGATAGTTGATCATCAAACAGATGGTGATGATGGGCAACATTCGCAAATCACTACGATGTAAGCACAAATCCTATTGTTAGTGTAGTTTGGACATACATTCGACGTCGGACTCGACGGTTTAGTGTTTCTCGTTCTCCTTCAGACATGACCCGAAGCAAAGGGTATCGATCGAGGATAGCCTCAGGCGAGTTGGGGTCTTCATGTTCGACAAGTTTATGTTCGAGTACCGCGATCTCTCCCTTGTCTTCGATGTCAAGGTGAGAAGACACGGGCTGGATGGCATCGGCCGCCTTGGTAATACTATCGTGTGTATGAGACATCGTTGGGTGTTGGGAGTGTTGGAAGATATGGGAACCCCTCTATCATGGTCAATGGCTTTTATATGAGAAGAGATGGAGGAGGGGAAGATGGGGTTCCAGACCGGGGCGTGAAAATGGAGAATCACAATCCGCTGGGAAGGGCATTCCCTGAGGGGTCAAATTATTGTGGTACCGGCTCTTCTGATTCCGCACCGAGTCGTCTGCCCCGGCACGGTCATCCACCATCCGATTCTGCCTTTTGCCCCATGTGACACTCTACATCGACGTCCATGGGGCCGTGTAGACCGATCGTGCACTCCAGCGATTGCACATGAGTTGAAACAGCATCGGGTGCCAAGACTACTGGTCGCTGGGTCACGCTCCGTGGGTCTCCACCACGAGGCCCCAAGCAGGCGCCTCGGATGCTATTGACCGCTGTACGTCCACTGCGAAGAGGCCTGGCTTCATGAGAGCAAGGCAGTGGCACCTTTGACGCCCGGGAGTCAAGCTCGATTTTTTGTGGTCCATAACGCAACTGTCTATGCATGCAATAGCGACCAATACGACATACATTATGACCTAGAATGCTACAAAATATCGCTCAAACTTCCGTGATAGCCGTGATCAACTTCTCGTATACCGTAAACACAATACCCCCACTCAGCTAGTAGTCAGTACAGGACCAGGACCAATGACTCACCATCAACCTCGCGAGACGTGGTGTAGTTCCGCCCCATAGCCGTGGGATTCCTTCATCCCGGACTATGACTCGCAGACAGTCGAAGCTGTTTCGATATCGCGACTCGGCTCCTGTTGACTGCATACGTGTCTTGATGTTGTCAAGAGGCATCGTAGTGTCTATACCGTAAGCTATGCGGCGCGCAGGAGATCTAGGCAGTACTCACAAACTGTGATCAAGCCAGCAATGGCTCCTAAACCGAAAGTCACCGAGCTGCTCAGTTTCCCTGAAGCGGGTTTGATGTATCCCAATGCTGCTCCTTGTAGAGTGGAGTAAGACGTGAAGCGAACCGCAGAGTTGGCTCCCTGTTTCATGATCTGTACAATCAGATCCAGGTCCGTACATGTTTCAGCACTCACCGTTGGCCATAAACCTCGATAGATACCACCAAGTCCCTCTTGACGACAGATTCCAACCGTTCCATTTATCAGATTCGTGTACATGGGAGTGGGCAACGCGGCGTCCTGGATCAATTTCGTTCTAGTATCAGCTTGGTCGCCTCTTATCACCTACTTGATGGTCTCCGAAGGTGTGACAGCGACAGTCGCCTCTACAATACCTGCTCCAAGCCCTGCAAGCATCGTTCTACCGGGACTGAGCTTGCCCTGCTTGTCAGCTCTCTCGCCAAAAGACTCTACTCACCTCTGGATCTCGTAATAGCTCCTTGATTGAGTCATAAGTCATAAAGCGTACCCCCGCTTTCAGACCGTTTCCGACCACCAAAGCACCACATCCTGAATACAACGCAGTGACTCCTCCGGTTCTTAGCGTATTCCTGACGATGGAAACGACTCCTTGCTTCTGCTACGGTCAACGCGCGCTCTCTCGAACAGTTCTTGCTGCTCACCTCGCCTACTCCTGATCTCGAAAATTGTGCTTTCGTCTTGACGAACTCGGCGGGGTAGGTGATGAAGCCTTCGACTGCTCCAGCGACGATACCAGCTCCGAGAGACTCCGCTTGTGTAGGTTTTCTGCGTGTGTTCATAGTAAATTGTTGTCCAGAAAGAAAAGTAGTCTAGAAATAGTGCTGATAAACGTATATATTTATTACCCGAATGATGCGGAATGTGTTTTCCCGGCACTAATCACCGCGGACTTGTTGTCCCCGTCGCCATTACCCGGCTATAGTTCGATATCTTAAAGCTTACGATGACATAGTATGAGCTCCCAGAACGCGCCAAGTACAAGTAACCGCTATCCACCATGGCTGGGTGGTGAGTCGATACTTCGGAGACAGCTCGACTCCGCTAATGAACAGGTGCCGCTGCGATGGCGGCAGTGGTCTTTACGCATCCCGTCGATCAAACGAAAATCCGATCGCAGCTTCAGAGGTCCCAGATATCTATGCTCGGTATGGCCAAGAAGACAATTAAGACGTCGTCGGTCCTGGGGCTGTGGGAAGGCTTGACTGGTAGTTTGCTTCGGCAAGCTACATATGGGGCTGCACGTTTTGGGATCTATGCGGAATTGAAGGAGCGGGACATCCGAAAAAAGCGGAAGGGGAGTTTAGTGCTGAACGGAGCCATTGCCGGAGTAGTGAGCGGAATAGTAGGAGCTCCAGCCGGTGTGTATCTTTGCCCTCAACCTACGAGTCAATGCTGATACTTCGAAGAGCTAGTCATGGTGCGCATGTGCGCCGATGGCACGCTGCCACCTAGTCAGCGATCAGGATACAAGAACGCCATTCACGGTCTATATAGCATATGGCGGCAGGAAGGCCTAGCTCGATGTTTTCGGGGCGTCCAGTTGACCCTTGCGCGTAGTGTGGTCATGAACGCGAGCCAGCTGTCCTGGTCAGTCATCTGCATTACACTCTGGGCCCGGAACTGATCTTGTTAGTTACGACGTCATAAAGAAACGCCTACTTCAGACAGGTCATTTCTCAGATACGGCACCTCTGCATCTGTTGACAGCGACGCTGGGTGGTACGGTTGCGGTGACAGCATGTGCACCAATCGATGTCATGAAGTCACGTGTGCAGGCATCCGCCAACTCCGTGAGTGTTGTGAATCGATGTCACGGTAAGCTGACGAGCAGGTCCCAAGTCAAGTAATCGCAGATGCCCTCAGAAAGGAAGGGGTTTCGGTTCTCCTCAAAGGGTGGGTCCCAGCTTGGTGGCGTATGTTCCCAACAACGACTCTCACCTTCATGTTCCTGGAACAACTGAAACGTATATACGCCGTCAAGCCGGTATGGTAGCTCATGCATGTCCTGTAATTTCCGTAATACAACCCTATCAAAGACTCAAATCGAGTCGTGGTGACTGTTGATATCGTGGTCGTTTCCGCCTAGACCAAGAAACCCGTAAATGTTATCCTGAGACCCGGGCCAGGTTTGAGACCAATTGCCCAGATCAAATGATGCATTCGGGTCCATGATGGATTGATCGGTCGAACCTTGAGCGCCAAAAGACCTGACATGTCAGCGTGGGGTATAAATCCGTGACGCCGGGAACGAACCTAATGATGGCGTCAAGATCCAATCCAGGATCCATCCCATGGTCCATGACTTGACTCGATACCGATCGTGCCGTCGTATCTTCACTGACTCCGAGTTTCGACATGAGACCTGATATAGATTGATACATCTTCATGACCCCGGGATTTGTAGCCGAGTTCTCTCCGAGCCCCTCGATGCAAGCCTGCAGTAGCTGATTCGCCTCCGAATGCAGAGTGCGCTGAGCAGCTATCCTGACGTGAATTGTAGCCGCCACAAAGGTTGCGTATGACTGAGGTCAGTCGATTGTGCTGCGACTGTATGGATCGACGTACAATGAGGTAGGGCGCTCTGGCCAAGGAGAAGGCGCCTCGATACCTTTTAAGCAGAGCAGTGGTGTTTTTGGCAGCTTCCTCGCAACGAGACCAGCATGTAGTCACGACAGACGTGTCCGGAGACGCTGCAGTCTCGACGAATGGCCGATGAAGGAGGATGACCAGCGTGTGATACACCATACTGTTCGTCAGCCCTGACGTCAGGCTTTCTTTGCACTTACTGCAATGACAGCACATGGGGTGGAGGGACAGATGAAGTGTGATCGAAAGGATCAAACCTAATCTCAACTGGTACGATCCTTTTCCAGTCATCAAGGCTCTTTGACAACTTGGCCAACCGACCAGCCTGACGACTAGGAAGCGATTTCTCCGCATATATTTGGGTGATGATTCGGCCCTATGGTCAACTACCTGATGTCGTGATAGACTCACCATGACCACCGACAGAGAGCAATACGCGGTGAAGGTACTGATTGCTCGAGCGGGAGCACCTGGGTACCCCTGTATGCCTGGGAAAGCATAAGGTGTCCAGAGCTCCTGTTCTTCGTACCAATCCAGGAAACGATGAGGTATGCGAAGGCGAGACTCATCGAATGACACTGGTCTTCCTTGATATAGCGAAATGATCTTGTCGTAGGCTACAGTCGGTATATGCTTGGCAGTGTTAACCTGTACTCACTGAATGCTGCCCAGACGATGCGCCGTCTTAGCTCAATCTCTTCTGGTGCTAGCTTGGCACCATTCTCATGAGTCGTCGTGTCGTGGTTGAGACCTTCGATCAGCCAGGCTCATCTGGAGCGAACTTACCTAAATCATAGATCATCTGAACCGCAATGCCATGATATGACCATGCGGCACTCTGATGACCGAGTGCGAACATGCTACTGCTCAGAAGCAGCATCGCTTGTACGGTAGGTATGGTGGATTGGTCCAGCGCGGTCCCTAAGAGCTCTTTGGCTCTGCGGAGGAACCGGTTGCCAGCCGTCTTTTGATTCGAAGGATCGTCGTAGACCTCGACACGGTTCGAGAATTTGGAAACGGAATAGTACATCGCGTTGAGGAGGAGATGCGAGAAATAGGGTCCGCCAGTAGCCATATCACGAGTGAACACTATGCGTCAGTCGTTCACTAGGGCAGTCGACTTACATGGCCGATACGATATCAAAAATGCAAAGTGTTGCCGATTCCAATGAAGAGCTAACAGGTGCATTGCCAGGTCTGGAGGCACGCCATCGACTTTTCGTCAATACTGCATTCTGACTTGTCCGACTCAGGGTACTTACAGTCCAGCTTCCCGGAAGCAAGATTCAAGATCTCCATGTGCCTTTCCTCTGCAGCTCTGGCTGTCGCTGTCTCTTTCAAGCTGGATTCAGACAGCTGTATAGAGGGACTCGATACATAGCCATGGTCATGGCTTTCGAACAAGGCGGATGTGGGACCGTGAGCTACAAGACGCCTACTGTCAGCTACCACTCGTGATGAATGACTTACCCAGTGGTGTCGTAGATGTATTGATCGCCAGATGGCGTGTTGAAAGCTGCCCCTGCATCGTCGTTGCCCTCATCACTCGCCGGCTCATCGATGGATGCATTGGGGTTCAAGCTTCTGCTGCCACTAGCGTGTGCATTTGTTGAGTCGGTCTGACGCCATGTGCGGAGCGCCTCGGTAGTATTAGCTGACTGGCCAGAAGCAGCACGCAGGAGGTCCTCAAGCTCGTTAACTTTGCTTTGCAATTGTTCAATCTGGTCGTGAGTAGGCCTGGGACATGAGTCACCACGAAATGCAAAGTATGCGACACTGACCTCGGTTTCGTCTGTCTGACGGCAGGTACACACTCCCTTGCAGCTTTGCGACAATTCCCACATGGATCTTCGAGATCACATTTCATCTACGCTATCAGGCCTAAGAACGGAACTTGACTTGCCTTTCGACGAAAACAGTATTCGCATGCTTTTCTGTCCCTCCTACTCACCACGGAGCTGGAGCGCTGGTTCCTTGTGGGGCTCATCTGGGCCTAGTCAGGATGTGTCCGCTAAAGATAGTGTATGGTGAGATAGACGCTAACGATGATACGGAAACGAGAGTCCGAGCCTCGGGATATTTAGGTCCGTTACAAAGGTACATTTTAAGTGGCAGGGTCATATACAAATTTGAACTACAGCTACTACAGCTACAAGATAATAGATCCCTCCATCAGACGTCGAGCAGTACGATAAACGCTGCAGGAAATGATT
>Ga0265780_10002012_pt1 | contig 28129 bp, 25 predicted proteins | sample P1T30metagenome_FD_192432 | JGI IMG/M metagenome (GOLD analysis project Ga0265780, IMG submission 192432) | Plant litter microbial communities from East Loma Ridge, Irvine, California - P1 T30 | ecosystem: Environmental > Terrestrial > Plant litter > Unclassified | place: USA: California...
GCCCTGCACCACGACCACACCGACCCCGCACCACCACACCAGGAAGCAGGCAGCACCATGGCAGGACTCTCCCTCCAGAAGGGCAACAACCTCTCGCTCACGAAGACGAGCCCCGGCCTGACGGTCGCGACCGTCGGCCTCGGCTGGGACCCGCGCACGACCAGCGGCGAGGCCTTCGACCTCGACGCCTCGGCGCTGCTCGTCTCGGCCAGCGGCAAGGTCCGCTCGTCGGCCGACTTCATCTTCTACAACCAGACCGAGGCGGCCGACGGCTCCGTCAAGCACCTCGGCGACAACCGCTCCGGCGAGGGCGAGGGCGACGACGAGCAGATCTCGATCGACCTGAAGAGCGTCTCGGCCGACATCGAGCGCGTCGTGATCGCCGTGTCGATCGACCAGGCCGACGAGCGCCGACAGAACTTCGGCCAGGTGCGCGGCGCCTACTGCCGCGTGCTCGACCAGGACGACAAGGAGATCGTGCGCTTCGACCTCAGCGAGGACGCCGCCCCCGAGACGGCCATGATCTTCGCCGAGGTCTACCGCAGCGGCTCGGAGTGGAAGTTCAAGGCCGTCGGTCAGGGCTACACGACGGGCCTCGCCGGCATCGCGGGCGACTACGGCGTCACCTTCGGCTGAGGCTTCCCTAGGATCGGCTCCGGGGGCGCATCCGCGTGCGACCCCGGGCCGCCCCGCCCGTCGACCATCGAGACTGGACACGACCATGAGCATGACCCTCACCCCGCCCGACCCCGACGAGTCGGGCGACCTCGTCCTCCGGGCGCCTGACGCCCCGGCGATCGTGCAGCCCGAGGCCGCGCCCGGCATGATCCCCGTGCCGGACGACCGCCAGGCGGAGATCCGCCGTCAGGCGCAGGAGTTCATCCGCGACGTCTCGACCCTCGACCCCCGCGCGCCCGAGTTCACCGAGAAGGTCGAGGGCATCTCGACGCTCGCGAGCTCGGAGATGACCTCGTCGAGCGGCTACTCGACCCGCATGCTCGAGCGGTCGACCTCGTCGGTCGCCGGGGCGAAGCGCGGCGGCGACAGCGCGCAGATCAAGGTCGCGAACACCCTCGGCGAGCTCCGCTCGACGGTCGAGGACCTCACCCCGAACCAGGCCGACCTCGGCGTCGGCCGCAAGATCCTCGGCTTCATCCCCGGGGGCAACAAGCTCGCGAAGTACTTCCAGAAGTACGAGTCGGCGCAGACCCAGCTCGACGCGATCATCAAGTCGCTCATGTCGGGCAAGGACGAGCTCCTCAAGGACAACGCCGCGCTGGCCGGCGAGAAGCAGCAGCTCTGGGAGACCATGGGGCAGCTCAGCGAGTACGCCGTCTTCGCCGACGCGCTCGACACCGCGGCCACCGAGAAGATCGACCAGGCCAAGGCCTCCGGCCAGCTCGAGCAGGCCCAGAAGCTCGAGGCCGACGTGCTCTTCCCGATCCGTCAGCGCCGTCAGGACATCCTCACGCAGCTCGCCGTCTCGGTGCAGGGCTACCTCGCGATGGACCTGATCCGCAAGAACAACGTCGAGCTCGTCAAGGGCGTCGACCGGGCGCGCACGACGACGATCGCGGCGCTCCGCACCGCCGTCACGGTGGCCGCGGCGCTGGCCAACCAGAAGATGGTTCTCGACCAGATCGACGCGATCAACACGACGACGAACAACATGATCCTGCAGACCAGCGAGATGCTGAAAGACCAGACCGCGCGCATCCACGAGCAGGCCTCGTCGTCCGGCGTCAGCGTCGACACGCTGCAGAAGGCGTTCGACAACGTCTTCGCGACCATGGACTCGATCGACTCGTTCCGTTCGCAGGCCGCGCAGAACATGGCCGGCACCGTGCAGGCCCTCGAGGCCGGCATCACGCGGGCCAAGCCCTACCTCGAGCGCAGCCGCCAGGGCGAGGCGGCCGAGGTCGGCCAGGCGGCCACGCGCGCCGCCCTGGGCGACGGCTCGACCCCGCGCTCCTAGTCGGCACCGTGGTCTTCGGCAGGCTGTTCGGGCGCGACCGCGACGACGCGGCGCGCCCGTCCGCCGTGTCCGGGAGCGACCTCGCGGCGATGACGGGCACGGCCTCGGGGCTCGCGCAGCCGGGGGCGGCGGCGGCCGAGGCGACCGACCTCGACCGCCTCGTCGCGATGATCGACGGCGGCAGCGGGCGCCTGCCGACGCTCGTGATCTCGCGGCTGCTGCAGATCGTCGACGAGCTGCGCGACGCCGTCGCCCTCATCGAGTCGCAGGGCGCGTCGACCGAGCAGCGCGTGCTGCTCGAGCAGCTCGTCGGCGACCACGTGCCGGAGCCGCTCCGCCGCTACCTCACGCTGCCGGCCGCCGACCGCCGCGACGACTCGCGGCCGACCGGCCTCTTCGTCGACCAGCTCGGCCTCGTGCACGAGACCGTGCTCGACTTCGTCAACCAGATCCGCCTCGGCGCGATCGAGGAGCTGTCGACGCACGGCCGCTTCCTCCGTTCGAAGTTCGAGGACGACCCGGCCCTGCGACTGGAAGGACCCTGATGGCCGAGATGGTCCCGGGCGGCAACGCCGCCCTGACGGCCGAGAACCCCGACGTGCACGAGCTGCTCGTCGGGTTCTCGTGGCAGAGCACGCCGAGCCGCGGGCCGCAGCCCGAGCTCGTGCCGCTCGCGATCCTCTGCGGGGCCGACGACACGGCCCGCACCGGCGACGACGTCGTGTTCTTCAACCAGATCGAGTCGGCCGACGGCTCGGTGGCCTTCGACGAGCAGCCCTCCCGGGGAGGCGCGGTGGACGACGAGCAGATCGACGTCGACCTCCGCCTCGTGCCCGACGACGTGCAGAAGATCGTGTTCGTCGTGTACGTCGACCCCGACCGGCGCGGCCTCGGCACCTTCGGCGCCGTGCGCCAGGCCAGCATGCGGGTCGCGACGAAGGACGGGCGCGACCTCGTGCGCTTCGTCGTGCCGAGCGACGACAACCACCGCATCGACGCGATGCTCTTCGGCGAGCTCTACCGGCACCGGTCCGACTGGAAGTTCCGCGCGCTCGGCCAGGGCTACACGACCGGTCTCTCCGGCGTCGCCCGCGACTTCAAGATCGCCCTCTGACGTGGTCGACCGACCGCTCCGCACCGACCTGCCGTTCCTCCGGCGGCGGGTGAAGCCCAGGCCGGCGCCGCTGCCCGACACCGCGGCGACGACGGCGACGACGGCGACCGGCGGCGGGGCGGGGGAGCCGACCCGCGCCTCCTCGTCGGGGGCGGGGCTCGTGCTGGGCGGCCGCGGCGGCCCGGCCACGTCGGCCCCGGCAGCGGCCCGCCCGCCGACGGCTCCGGCACCAGCACCCGCGCTGGCATCGCCGTCGCGAGCGCCGGGCGGGTCGGCGGGCAGCGGTGCGGCGCCGTCGCGGCCGCGGCGGGTCGCCCGGCCGCAGCCGTTCGTCGCGCCCGACCTCACCGGCGTGCGCGAGCTCGGGGCCGAGTCGCCGCTGGTGCGGCTCTCGCCCCGCCGCTCCGCGATCGGCACGCTCGCCGTCGTGGGCGGCGTCCACGCGATGTGGGAGAGCACCGACCTCGTCGACGGCGCGGCCTTCGCCTCGGGGGAGCGCCAGGGCGACAGCGTCGTCACGAGCGGCAACCGCCCGCTCGTGGCGTTCGACGGCGACGAAGTCCTTGTCACCCTGCGGCACGTCCGCGAGCTGCGGCGTGCCCACGTCGTCGCCGGCGACGGCGCGTGGCTGCGGGTCGACCTGCCCGGCGACCGCACGCTCGCCGTCGACCCGCCCGGGCCCGGCGAGCGGGTCGCCCTGTCGCTGCTCGTCGTCGACGGCCGGCTCGAGCTGCGCCGGGTCACCCTGCCGGACACCCTGACGCCATCCCTCGTCCACCAGAGGTTCGGCTACTCGATCCCGGAACGTCCCGGCGACTCCGTGCCGGTCAGGTCATAATCGCCCATGCGCCATTTCGGCTTCCTCAGCGACGAGCAGGCGTCGCTCGTCTTCCACACGCTGCCGCAGCGACTCGAGCTCGACTCACCGGCCCCGCTGCTCGCGGTCGCCCTCGGCGCGACGCTCTACTGTCCCGGCACCCGGCCGGGCCTCGTCGCCGCCGTGCACAAGCAGGCCGCGCGCGGGTGCCTCAGCATGGTGCTCTGCCTCGAGGACAGCGTCGCCGACGACGAGGTCGAGCAGGCCGAGGACGCCGTCGTCGCCGCGCTGCTCGAGCTCCGGGCCGAGCAGGTCTCGGCGGCCCGGGCCGTCGCCCGCGGGGCCGACCCCGACGACGTCGCGCCGGCCGTGCCGATGCTGTTCGTGCGCGTGCGCACCCCCGAGCAGATGGCGAGCGTCGCGGAGCGCGCGGGCGACGCCCTCGACGTGCTCAGCGGCTTCGTGATCCCGAAGTTCGAGAACCAGTCGGGCTACGCCGACCGGTTCTTCGCGGTGCTGCACGAGATCCACGAGCGCTTCGACCAGGCCGGCGGCGACGGACGCCGACGCCTCCGCGTCATGCCCATCCTCGAGTCGCCCGTGATGATCCACGCCGAGACCCGCGCGTCGGCGCTCGAGGGCATCACCGCCGTGCTCGACCGGAACCGCGACGACGTGCTCGCCGTCCGCATCGGCGCCACCGACCTCGCGAGCGTCTTCGGGCTCCGCCGCTCTCGCGACCTCACGATCTACGACGTCGGGGTCGTCGCCTCGGTCATCGCCGACATCGTCAACGTGCTGGGCCGCCGTGAGCGCGCCTTCGTCATCAGCGGCCCGGTCTGGGAGCACTACGTCAACACCGAGCGCATGCTGCGTCCGCAGCTGCGCATGACGCCGTTCGTCGAGGCCGACGACATGCAGCTGCGCAAGGAGCTGCTGCTGTCGAACTTCGACGGCCTGCTGCGCGAGATCGCCCTCGACCAGGCGAACGGCATCACCGGCAAGACCGTCATCCACCCGACCCACGTCGCCCTCGTGCACGCGATGAGCGTCGTCAGCCACGAGGAGTTCCTCGACGCCCAGGCCGTCGTCGGCCGCCGCGGCGGCGGGGCGGTCGCCTCGCCCTACGGCAACAAGATGAACGAGATGAAGCCGCACACCGCCTGGGCCGAGCGCACGCTGCTGCGGGCGGCCGCCTTCGGCGTCGCGCTCGAGGGCGTCACCTTCGTCGACCTGCTCGAGGCGAGCATGCGCGAGACGTCGCTGACCCCCGCCGGAGGCGCGGCGTGACCCCCGGCACCGCCCCCGACCCGACCGCGGGGCCCGACCTCGTCGCCGGGCCCGGAGCGCCGGCGACCGGCGTGTCCTCCCGCGAGAGCACCGTCGTGCACGAGCGCCTCGGCGTGCGGGTCCGGTCGTCGCCCCGGTCGCTCGTGCCCGTCGAGCCGCTCGTCGGCCTCGCCCTCCGCCGCAACCCCCGCCGTGCCCACCTGCTCGTCTCCACCGTGCTCGCCAAGCACGTGCCGACCGTGCCCGCGCTCGCGATCACGGCCGGCGAGCTGCTCGGCACCGTGGTCGACCTCGCCCTGCGTGACGACCTCGACGACGAGCTCGCGGGGCTGGACGCGGCGGGCCGGGACGGGCGCCTGACGCAGCTCGCCGCCCGCTTCGCCGCGGTGCTCGACGACCGGGACGCGAGGGGCGAGGCCCTCACGCGCCTCCGGACGGAGCTGGCCGACCTGCGCGCGTCACTGGCCGCGCTCCGGTCGCCGCACCCCGAGGTCGCGACCCTCGGCTACGCCGAGACGGCCACCGGCCTCGGGCGCCTCGTCGCCGACGCGCTCGGCTCGTGGTACCTGCACTCGACGCGGCACGACCCGGTCGGGGCCGTCGCCTTCGGCGCCTTCGAGGAGGCGCACTCGCACGCCACCAGCCACCGGCTGCTGCCGTCCGACCCGTCGCGTCTGAGGGTCGGGGGCACCGTCGTGCTCGTCGACGACGAGCTCAGCACGGGCGCCACGGTCGTCGACACGATCCGCGACCTGCACGCCCGCGTGCCCCAGGCCCGCTGGGTGGTCGCGGCGCTCATCGACCTGCGCGGGGCGGACGACCGTCGGGCCTTCGACGAGCTGGCGCTCGAGCTCGACACCCGCGTCGACGTGGTCGCGCTCGGCGACGGCGGCATCGAGCTGCCGACCGACGTGCTGGCCCGCGGGGCCGAGGTCGTGGCGGAGTTCGCGGGCGCGAGCGCGGGCGCGGGTGCGGGTGCTGACGCCGTCGCTCCCGGTCGCGGCGAGGTCGGCGGCCGCGGCGACGTCGGCGGGGTCGGGGACGTCGGCGCCGTCGGCGAGGTCGTGACGCTCGACCTCCGCGAGCTCGTCGAGCCGGTGCGCTCGGAGCGGTTCGGGGTGGACGCGGCGCGCGAGCGCGTCGACGCCGAGGCCGTCGCGGCGGCGCTGGTCGCGGCCGTCTCGGGAGGGCGGGCCGACGGGCACGGCGGCGACGCGCCTCCGGTCGTCGTGCTCGGCACCGAGGAGTTCCTGTCGGTGCCGCTCGCGGTCGCGCACGCCCTCGACCGGCACCTGCCCACGCGCGTGTCGTCGACGACCCGCTCGCCCATCGCCGTGCTCGACGACCGGGGGTACGCCGTGGCGAGCTCCGTGACGTTCCGCAGCCACGACCGCACGGTCGACGGCCCCGGGCCCCGCTTCGCCTACAACCTCACCCGCGGCGGCCGACGTGCCGACGTCGTCGTGCTGATGCCCGAGCCGGGCACCGACCCCGCCGACCTGGCGGGGCCCGGCGGCGTGACGAGCGCCCTCGCGGCGGTCGCGGACCGGGTCGTCGTCGTGCTGCTGTCCGCGGCCGGCGCCTGACGGCCGCAGCACCGGCCGCCGTCCCTCCTCCGACGCACCTGCCCCACCGACCACCCCGATGACCGAGAGGCCACCGATGCACCCCGCCACGCCCGCCGCCCCCGCCGAGACCGCCGCCCCCGCCGAGACCGTCGGCAGCTCCGTCCCCGTCGGCACCGACGCGCCGCCCCTGCCCGAGCCCCTCGTCGGGCCGGCCTTCGGCTCGTACGACGCCGACGACGTCCGGTGGCTGCTCACCGACCTCGGCGACGTCGAGCTCGAGGCCCCCGCCCACGAGCGCGAGGCGACCCTGCAGGGCGGCACCGCGAACTACGCCGAGTCGCTGCCGATCGAGTACCAGCCGACCGCGGAGTACCAGGCCCTGTACGAGGAGGCGCTGCTCCGGTCCGCCACGCGCGTCGCGACGGCCGTCGGGGTCGTCACCGACCTCGCGCTCGCCGCCCGCGCCGAGGCGCCGGTCTTCGTCTCGCTGGCGCGGGCCGGCACGCCGGTCGGCATCCTCATGCGGCGCTGGGCCCGGGAGGTGCGCGGCGTCGACGCCCCGCACCTGACGATGAGCATCGTGCGCGGCGTCGGGCTCGACCCGGTCGCGCTGCGCTGGCTCGCCCGGGAGCACGACCCCGCGCGCGTCGTCTTCGTCGACGGCTGGACGGGCAAGGGCGCGATCACGCGCGAGCTGACCGAGGCGCTCGACGCCTTCGCCGCGAGCGACGGCGTGCGCTTCGGCGACGACCTCGCCGTGCTCGCCGACCCGGGCCGCTGCGCGTCGACCTGGGGGACGCGCGACGACTTCCTCATCCCGTCGGCGTGCCTCAACTCGACCGTGTCGGGCCTCGTCTCGCGCACCGTCTACAACCGGCGGATCATCGGCCCCGGCGACTTCCACGGCGGCAAGTTCTACGCCGACCTCGCGGCGGCCGACGTGTCGCGAGCCTTCGTCGACGAGGTGTCGTCGCGGTTCGCCGCGGTCGTCGAGGAGGTCGACGGTCTCGTCACGCAGGCGGCCGGCGACCCCGACCGCGCCGCGGGCCCGACCTGGGCCGGCTGGGAGGCCGTCGAGCGCATCAGCGTCGAGCAGGGCATCCACGACGTCAACCTCGTGAAGCCCGGGGTCGGCGAGACGACGCGGGTGCTGCTGCGGCGCGTGCCGTGGAAGGTGCTCGTCCGTGCCGACGCCGTCGACGAGGTGCAGCACGTGCTGCTGCTCGCGTCGCAGCGCGGGGTGCCGGTCGAGGTCGTCGACGAGCTGCCGTACAGCTGCGTCGGGCTGATCCACCCGGTGCACACCGCGGGGGCGACGGGGGCGGACGGGCGCGCGGTGCGCGCTGCGGACGCCGGGGCAGTGTCGGGCGCAGGGGTCACGCCGGGCGACGGGGTCGTGCCGGGCGCCGGGGTGACGCCTGGCGACGGGCAGGACGCCCGATGAGCCGCCTGCCCGTCGTCGTCGCCTGCGACCTCGACCGCACCCTGATCTACTCCGCCGCCGCCCTGCGGCTCGAGGGCGACGACCAGGACGCCCCCGAGCTGCTCGTGGCGGAGGTCTACGGGGGCGTGCCGATCTCGTTCCTGACCCGCGCCTCCGAGGCGTTGCTGGCCCGCGTCGACGAGACCGCGCACTTCGTGCCCGTGACGACGCGCACGGTGGCGCAGTACCGCCGGGTGCGGCTGCCGGGCGTGCGGCCGACGCACGCCGTGACGACGAACGGCGGCACCCTGCTCGTCGACGGCGTGGCCGACGAGGCGTGGCGCCGTGCCGTCGACCGGCGGGTCGCCGAGGCGTGCGCCCCGCTGGGACAGGTGGAGGCGCTCCTCACCGACCAGCACTGGGCCGCCTGGACTCACACGGTCAAGGCCGCCGAGCAGCTCTTCGTCTACGCCGTCGTCGACCGCGCCGAGATGCCCGAGCAGGCCGTCGTCGACCTCGCCGCGCGCTGCGACGAGCTCGGCTGGACGGTCTCGCTGCAGGGGCGCAAGGTCTACTGCGTGCCGCGGCCGGTGACGAAGTCGGCGGCCCTCGAGGAGGTGCGTCTCCGCACCGGTGCCGACACGGTGTTCGCGGCGGGCGACTCGCTGCTCGACCAGGGGATGCTCGAGGCCGCGACGGGTGCGTTCCGGCCCGCGCACGGCGAGCTGCACGACGTCGGCTTCACGGCGGCGAACCTCACCGTGACGGACGCCGACGGGGTGATGGCGGGGGAGGAGCTGCTGCGGCGGCTCGGCGACGCCCTGGCCGCGACCGCACGCTGAGCGGCCTGCTGCTCGCCCGTCCCGCCCGCGCGCTGCGGTCCCCTCTCGCCGAGGGCGGGTGTTCGTGCTCGAGGGCGGGTCGTCGGCGACCCGCCCTCGGCGACGAACACCCGCCCTCGGCACTCCGGGGGCAGCCCGGGCCGGCTCAGCAGTTCGTGGTCTGCACGGCCGTCGCGGTGACGAAGCCGGCCTCGCCGAGCGTGAACGTCCCCACGCGGTCGTCGGGTCCGCCGTCGGTCGAGCAGAGGCCGGCGCCGTCGGCGTCGGACCGCTCCCACGCGACCTGGAGCGACCCGTCGTCGAAGCGGAGCGCGCCGACGACGGCCTGGTCCGTCGCGTCGAACGAGCCCAGGTCGACGCTGCCGACCGGCGACAGGTCGTCGTCGTAGAGGCCGATCACCTGCGGCCACGGCGACCCGTCGACGGTGCAGGCGAAGGCGACCGCGACGGTGGCGGGACCGGTGCCGGAGGGCAGCACCGCGCCTCCGGACGGTCCGGCCGTCGCGACGACGGGTGCCGTCGACGCGGCGAACCGGGCGACCTCGATCGAGCCGGAGCCAGCGGGGCCGAGCCCGGCCGCGTCCCCGCCCGTCACGAGCATCTCGCCGCGCCCACAGGACTCGGGCGCGGTGATCGCCGTCGTCACGCGGTCCGCGAGGGCCTCGTCCACGGGAGCGGGCGAGACCGTCGGCGGAGTGCGGGCGAGGGCGTCCTCCGACGGGCCGTCCGGAGGCGCGGTGCCGGTGGCCTCCGCGCTCGCGCTCGACGTCGGCACCCGCCCCTCGGGCGCGACGGGCCCGACGAACGACGAGCAGCCCGCCGCCCCGAGCACCGCGGCGAGGGCCGCCCCGACGGCGACGGCCCTCCGCGGCGCCCTCCGCCTCCGGTTCACACCGCGCTGCCCGGGTTGCCGCTCGCGACGATCGCGCCGTTGACGCCCTGCGGGAAGAACCCGCCCTTGTCGATCTGGTTCGGCGTCAGGTAGACGATGTTGAGCACGCGGCTGGGCAGCCGTCCGTAGGCGATGCCGGACGCGTCGGTCGGCGTGAAGCCGCTCGTCTGCGAGAGGCCCTGGTCGTCGTCGGTCGAGCCGTCGACGGCGTCGCGGAGGTTCGACAACCGCGTCGCGGGCGCCTGCAGCCCGAAGTCGAAGATCGTCTTGCGGATCGCGCCCGCGTGGTACGCCTCGACGGCGAGGATGCCGGCCGCCGCGCTGAGGTAGGTCTTGTTGTAGATGAGGGGCGCGGCTCCCTTGTAGGCGGTGACCCCGACGTCCTCGAAGAGGAAGGCCGCCAGCAGGAACGACTGCTCGTCGGCGAACGGGTCGAAGGTCGCCGTCGCCCCGACGAGCCCGGCTGCTCGGGCCGCCGCCGTGAAGCTGGTCGTGAAGTCGATCGCCGGGCGGGAGACCTTCGCCCCGCCGAGCGCTGTCCGCAGGAACGAGACGTGCGACAGCTCGTCCTGCGCGATCTCCTGCGCGAGCAGCCGCAACGACCGGTTCTGGAACGGCACCGCCTTGCCGCCGGTGACCGGGCCCTGCGGGTCGATCCCGTCGACGAGGTTCGACGGCAGGCCGGTGCCCCTCGTCGCACGCAGGTAGAACTCGGCCTCGAGGTACTCGAGGTTGAGCGCGAAGTTGAGGATCGCGGAGTCGGAGATCGCCTGGTCGGACGGCGAGATCTCGCTGGTCGCGGCCGCGGCTCTGCCCGGGCTGCCCGCGACCGCCAGGGCGGCCCCGCCGGTCACCCCCGCGGCGCCGAGCGCGATGAGGAAGTTGCGTCGGTCGGTCGGGTTCTCGCTGCTGCGCACCGCGGCGCGGCTGATGAATCGGGTGTCGAACATCGTCGTTCTTCTCTGGTCGTGGAGCTGTGGCGACGCGCGGTTGACCGACCGCCCCCAGCAGGCGCTCGCACGAGTCGCGGGGTGTCGGGTGACCCCCGTTGGAGGGGGAAGCTACGCCTGCGGCGTCCCGCCCACAAGAGCCAGTCCCCGAGGCGTCGCGGGTTGCGGGGTGCGAGCGTCCACGCATCGTCGCCGGGCCCAGGGGATGGGCGACGGTTCGTGGACATTCGCACGGCTGGCGGGGTCCGGCCGGGGATGCGAGTGCGGGAGGCGCAGGTCCGGCCGCGGTGCGCCTCCTGCGTTCCTGGGCCGGCCGGGTGCGGTCGCGGGGCCCGGCTCTCCGCCGAGGGCGGGTGTTCGTGCTCGAGGGCGGGTCGCGGGCGACCCGCCCTCGGCGACGAACACCCGCCCTCGGCATGTGGCGGACAGCTCAGGTGGCGCGCGGGCCGCCGCGCGGCAGGCCCGGCGAGGTCGTGTCGCGTCACGTTCCGTGCGTCACGTCGCGGGAGAACGTGACGCGATGCCGACGACGTGACGCGGGAGCGTGCCCGGGACGGGTCAGCCGAGCCGGCGCCCGTCGGGGTCGGCGGTGGGGTCGTCGTCGGCGTGGTCGACGATGGAGCGGGCCGTCGCGTTGAGGACGTCGGCCGGGTCGACGCCCCGCGCCTCGGCGAGGGCGTTGCTGAGCCCGGCGGCGAGGGCTCCGCCGGCGGTCCCGAGGGTGGCGACGACCGCCTCCTGACGCTCGGTCAGCGGGTCGTCGGCCTGGTCGGCGACGACCTCGCGCAGGTTCGCGTCGCTCGCGTCGAGCGCCTCGTCGTCGCCCTGCGTGATCGCGGTGGCCTGCGACACGATGGCGAGGGCGAGCTCGGCCGCCTCCTGCTCGGGAGAACGGGTCGACGTGGGCTCGGGGGTCGGTTCGGCGGCGTCCATGCGGCGGACGTTACGCGGCGCCGGGGCGCACGGTCCGGCGAACTCGGAGGCGCGGATCACCTCGAGGTGCTCACCGCCCCTCGAGCCGGTCACGGATCGAGGAGGCCCCGGATGTCGTCGGCCGTCAGCGCCGAGCTGAACACGGCGTCGTCGTCGACGACCGCGTCGAAGAGGGCGGCCTTCTTCTGCTGCAGGGCGAGCACCTTCTCTTCGATGGTGTCGTTCGCGATCATGCGGTAGACCATGACGTTCTTCGTCTGGCCGATGCGGTGCGTGCGGTCGACGGCCTGCGCCTCGGAGGCCGGGTTCCACCACGGGTCGAGCAGGAAGACGTAGTCGGCCTCGGTGAGGTTGAGGCCGGACCCGCCCGCCTTGAGGCTGATCAGGAAGACCGGGGAGGCGCCCTGCCGGAACCCGTCGATGACGTCGGCCCGGCGCCGCGTCGAGCCGTCGAGGTACTCGTGGGCGACGCCGCGCGCCTCGAGGCGGGCGGCGACCCGGCCGAGGAACGACGTGAACTGGCTGAAGACGAGCGCCCGGTGCCCTCCGGCCACGACGTCGTCGAGCTCGTCGAGCAGCTGGTCGAGCTTCGCCGAGGGGACGTCGTCGTACTCGGGGTCGATCAGGCCCGCGTCGAGCGCGAGCATGCGGAGCAGGGTCAACGACCGGAACACGATGAACCGGTTGCGGTCGAGGTCGTCGATGAGGTCGAGCAGCTTGAGGCGTTCGCGCTGGAGGAAGGCGTCGTAGAGCTCGCGGTGCTGCGGGGCGAGGTCGACCCGCAGCAGCTGCTCCTGCTTGGGCGGCAGGTCGGCGGCGACCAGCTCCTTCGTGCGGCGGAGCATGAGGGGCCGGATGCGCGCGCGCAGCTTCTGCAGCAGCTCCGGTCGTTCCCCGGTCGCGATGGGCTTCACGTAGTCGTCGGCGAAGCGGGTGCTCGTCGAGAGCAGCCCGGGCGCCGTGACGTGGAAGAGGGCCCAGAGGTCGGTGAGTCCGTTCTCGAGGGGCGTGCCGGTGATCGCGAGCTTGAAGGGCGCGTCGAGCTCGACCGCGCAGCGGTGGGCCTGCGACGACGGGTTCTTGGCGAATTGGGCCTCGTCGAGGACCAGCCCGGCCCACTCGTGACGGGCGTACTCGGCGAAGTCGAGGCGGAAGAGGGCGTATGACGTGACGACGACGTCGGCCTCCGCGGCGGCCGCGGCGAGGCGACGACGTCCCTTCGCCTCGGTCGTCGTCACGGCGCGGACCGTCAGGTCGGGCGTGAAGCGTTCTGCCTCCGTCACCCAGTTCGCCACGACGGAGGTGGGCGCGACGACCAGGAAGGGGCGCGGTCTCGGGGAGGGAGGAGGCGCCTCCCCGTCGGGCGACTCGGCCTCGGCGACGCTCGACACCGCCTCGTGGGCGCGGGTGCGGGCCTCCGATTCGCGGACGTGCGCGACGAGTGCGAGGGTCTGGACGGTCTTGCCGAGCCCCATGTCGTCGGCGAGCACGCCGCCGAGGCCGTGCTCGTGGAGGAAGGCCAGCCAGCGGAAGCCGTCGACTTGGTACGGCCGCAGCTCGGCCCGCAGCCCGGCCGGCACGGGGACCGGCTCGACGACGGACGCGGCCGCCGGATCGTCGTCGCCCGCCGCGTCGTCGTCCGCCACGCCGTCGGGCTCGTCGCCCGGCGCCCTCGTCAGCGCGAGCAGGCCCCCGACCGTGCGCTGCCAGGCATCGGCCTGGACGGTCGCGTCGGCGAGGTCGTCGAACTCGGACCAGAGCGAGGCCTGGTAGCGGTTGAGGCGCGGACCGACCTCCCATTCGTCGAGCCCGGTCGCCTCGTCGATGAGCCGCTTGAGCTCGTCGAAGGCGGGGTGGTCGAGCGACAGGTACGACTTGTCGACGAGCACCATCTTCTTCTTGCCCTTGGCCAGCGCGGTGAGCAGCGGCACGAAGGGCACCGTTCGCCCCTCGACCGTCACGAGCACCCCGAGGTCGAACCAGTCGCGCTTCTCGGTCTCGACGGTCGTCACCGTGAGGTGCGGGGCCTCGGTCAGCTCGCGGTAGTCGGGGCGCTCGCCCACGAGCTCGACGACGAGGTCGTCGCGGGCCTCCAGCACGGGCAGGCGCGTCGCGACGAACTCGGCCGCCGCCACGTCGCGGAGCGTCGAGCCGCGGCTGCTCGGCCCGAGGTCGTCGAGGCCGCCGGGGAGCGGGCCGTGGGCCGTGAGGGGCTCGGTGCGCCCGGCCACCCGCCACGACCAGGCGAGCGCGACGCCGTCCGAGGCGCCGAAGGTGACCGTGAGCACCAGCCGTGGCGGCAGCACCTCGGGGAAGGCCACCGACTCGTCCCGGCTCGTCACGACGACGCTCTGCCGCAGCGACGGGTACCACTCGCGGAGGAACTCGTCGGAGTCGCCGGCGGGCACCACCACGTCGCGGGCCGTCGTGAGGAGGCGACGCTGGTCGGGGCTGATCGGCGTCGGGGTCGGCGCGAGCAGCACCGCGAGGTGCGGCTGCGGCGTCGCGACGTAGAGGCCGTGGTCGGCGACGGGGGCGACCGAGCCGGCGGCGTGGTGGGCGCCGTCGATCGTCGCGCCGGTCGAGAGCACGAGCGAGCCGTCGTCGGCGTGGTGGGCGTCGACGGTGACGCGCGCCTCGCCCCCGACGGTGACGTCGGTCGCCCGCTTGCCCGTCACGAGCGAGATGCCGAGCCGGTCGGCCTCGGCGAGCAGGGGCCAGAGGAGCGGGCTCGCGAAGTCGTCGAGGAAGAGCCAGTCGCTCTCGCCGGGGGTGTAGGTCGCCACCGCCGACCGGTGCAGGGCCGCGAACTGGCCGAACCACGAATGCTGCTCGGGGGCGATGGCGAGGCGGTTCATCTGGTACGGCAGCGAGGTCCAGGTGAGGTCGCCCCGCACCCAGTTGCCGGTGCGGCTGAGCGTCACGGGTCGGACCCCCAGCCGCCACGACGGCGGCCCGTCGAGCGAGGCCGGGCCCGTCGGGGTGGTCGGCCCGACGGCGTCCCTCGGGCCGACGCGGGCGCTGTCGGCGTCCCAGCGCGAGCGGGGGCCCCGCAGCCGAGGCCGCAGCTCGAGCAGCAGGCCCATCGAGGTCGTGCGGGCGTCCCGTGGGGCGGGACGGACGGCGAGGCCGCCGAGGTGGGACCGCCAGTCGGGGGCGGCGACGGCGTCGGCCGCCACGTCGGCGCCGGGGGCGGAGGCCGGCGAGCCGGGAGCCGAGGCGGTTCCGGTGACGGGCCCCGCGCCTCCGGCGAGGGGGGTCAGGAGGCGCGTGTTGTTGGCGAGGAGGACGGCCGCGACGTGCTTGCAGTCGCCGCCCAGGTAGCAGGTGCAGGTGCTGCGAGAGGGGCGGGCGTACTCGCCGCGGGCCGGGCGGAGAACGATCTCGCAGCGGTAGTCGTCGCCGGCGCTGCCCCGCACCGTCGCCGAGACGAGGTCGTCGACCGGGTCGTAGGAGATGTCGCCGACGCGGCCGTCGCGCGCATACTCTTTCGCCCGCGAGAACGGGCGCGGCCCCACGAGCCGGATGACGTCGACGGCGTCGACGAGCGGCGCGGTGTCGACGTCAGGCATGCGCCCATCCTCCCAGCCGCCACCGACACCCGCGGTCGCTCGTCGCGCGGCGGCGAGTGTCCACGGATCGTCGGTCGGTGGACGTCCGAGCGACGATCCGTGGACACTCACGACCTCTCACGAGAGGAGGCGGGCGAGGTCGTCGAGGAAGTCGGCCCGGGTGCCGGCGGCGATGTCGTCGTCGGTCGCCTCGACGACCGACCAGCCGAGGGCGACGAGGCGGGCGCGGCGGCGGACGTCGCGCCGCCAGGTCTCCCGGTCGGCCCGGTGGTGGTCGCCCTGGTACTCGACCGCGACGCGCCGATCGGGGTACTGGCCGTCGGGCCGGGCGACGAACCGGCCCTGGTCGTCCACGACGTCGATGTTGACCGCGAACTCGGGCAGGCCCGAGCGCACGACGAGAAGACGCATCCTCGTCTCCTGCGGCGACTCCACCCGCGCTCGGATCCAGCTCGTCGCCTCGCGGAGCCGCACGGCGCCGGGACGTCCGCGGGCCGCGGTCGCCGCGTCGACGAGCCTCTGGACCGGCAGGCGTCGCGCCGAGGAGTGCCGTGACCACCGGCCGGCGAGGGCGTCGCCGACGACGATCGCCTCGTCGAGCGTCATCAGCGGCGCGGTCTGGAGCCACGCCTCGATCGGCGAGACGACGGCGAGCCCCTCGACGCGCCCGACGTGCGCGGTCGGGACGGCGACCCGGTGCCCCTGGACCCCGGGGCGCCTCGGTTCACGCCCGCTCAGGGCGGTCACGTGCAGGGTCGGGTCGCGCTCCAGCCGCGACGGCGCCGGCAGGCCCCACAGCTGCAGAGCCGTCCCGTGGGAGAAGACGTGCTGGTCGGTCAGCCCCGGCACGAGTCGGCGGCACGCGTCGACCACCCGCGGCGCGGCCCCGTGCGGGTCGTCGTCGCTCCTCGCGCGCGGGGCCCTCACGCCGTGGTGCGGAGCGGTCAGGTCTGCCCGCCGCAGCCTCTCCGGGTGGACGCCGGAGGCGCGGGCCTGGGCGGTCGAGAACGGCCGGGCGGCGAGCAGGGCAGGGAGGGGAGAGGGACGCACGGGGCGATGGTGGCGGGCCGGTGCGGGCCGCCACACCGCGCCTCCTCGTGCCTGGGGACGGCGCGCGGGGCGCCGCGTCCGTGGAGGCCCCGTCAGCACTCCCCTCGGGAGGGACGAGTGTCCACGCACCGTCGGCCCGGGGAAGCCGAGGCGACGATTCGTGGACACTCGCGCCCGGGCCCGCCCGCCCGCCCGGCCTACAGCACCTGGGCGAGGAAGGTCTTGAGGCGGTCCGTGCGGGGAGCGTCGAAGAGCTGCGCGGGCGGGCCCGCCTCGACCACGACGCCGCGGTCCATGAAGACGACCTGGTCGGCGGCCTCCCGGGCGAACCCCATCTCGTGCGTGACGACGACCATCGTCATGCCCGCGGCCGCGAGGCCCTTCATCAGGGCGAGCACGCCCTTGACCAGCTCGGGGTCGAGGGCCGAGGTGGCCTCGTCGAAGAGCATGACCTCGGGGCCCATGGCGAGCGCCCGGGCGATCGCGACGCGCTGCTTCTGGCCGCCCGACAGGGAGGCCGGCCGCACGTCCGCCTTCTCGGCGAGCCCGACCTCGTCGAGGCGCTCGCGGGCCACCGCCTCGGCCTCGGCGCGCGAGATGCTCCGCACGCGCCGGAGCGGCAGCACGATGTTGTCGAGCACGGTCCGGTGCGGGAAGAGGTTGAAGTGCTGGAAGACCATGCCGACCCGGCGCCGCAGGGCGTCGTCCGAGCCGTGCAGCACGTCCGTGCCGTCGAGCAGCACCTCGCCCCCGGACGGCTCCTCGAGCCGGTTGACGCAGCGCAGCACGGTCGACTTGCCCGAGCCGCTGGGCCCGATGATGCAGGTGGTCGTGCCGGCCGGCACCTCGAGGTCGATGCCGTGCAGCACGCGGACCGGGCCGAAGTCCTTGGTGAGGCCCCGGATGGCGAGCGAGCCCGCGGCGGGGACGACGGGCACGACGGGCGGGTCGCTGACGAGGGTCACAGTGCGGCTCCTTCGCTGAGGGTGGATCGAGCGGGCGCGGCGCCGGCGGGCACCGCGACGGGGGACGAGGAGGCGCGGGCGGACGACGCAGGACCCGCCGCGAGCACCGGGTCGGCCGACGCGGCCACGGGGGACGCGCCTCCGGCGCTGCCACCGCCGTCGCCCGAGACGCGCCCGCCGTCCGGACCCGGCCCGGGCCCCGGCCCGACCGAGCCCGACCGCGCGCCGCGCCGCGTCAGGGGGCGCCCCTCGCGCATCCGGCGGTCGATCACGTTGACGAGGTGCGTGAGCGGCACGGTGATCACCAGGTAGAAGAGGCCCGCGAGCACGAGCGGCGAGAGGTTGCCGTTCGTGATGGCGGCGTCCTGGCCGATGCGGAACAGCTCGCGCTGCGACGTGATGAGGCCGAGGAAGTAGACGAGCGACGAGTCCTTGACGATCGCGATGAACTGGTTCACGAGCGACGGGAGCACCTGCCGGATGCCCTGGGGGATGACGACCAGCCGCATCGAGTCGCGGTGGGTCATGCCGAGCGCCCGGGACGCCTCGAGCTGCCCGCGGTCGACGGCGAGGATGCCGGCTCGGAAGATCTCGCCGATGTAGGCGCTCGCGATCAGGCTCAGGGCGAGGATGCCGAGCGGGTAGGGGTTGCCGCGGCTGAAGAGGTTGAACAGCGGTGCCAGCCCCGTGCCGATGAGGAGGATCGTGAGGATGGCGGGCAGGCCGCGGAACACGTCGGTGTAGACGCGGCTGAGCACGCGCGGCAGCCGGTGCCGGCTCGTGCCCATGACGGCGAGCACGAGGCCGAGCACGACGCCGACGGCCGTGGCGCAGACCGCGAGGAGGAGCGTGTTCCAGACGCCGTAGGCGAGCATGTCGGGCAGCGTGCGCAGCATCGCCTGCCCGTCGAGGAAGCTGCGGCCGATGTTGGCCAGCGCGTCGGAGACGTTCACGACCGCCCCCTACTCGGTCGGCTGGAACTGGTCGGGCACCGGCTGGTCGGGGAAGAACCGCTGGTCGATCTCGAGCCACGTGCCGTCGGCGACGATGTCGGCCACGGCGTCGTCGACCGCGCTCTTCAGCTCCGTGTTCCCCTGGGCGATCGGGAAGCCGACCGGGTACTCGGGCACCTCGATGTTGATGGCGACCGACTGCGTGCCGTCGGAGGCGGCGGCGTAGTCCTCCGCCACGGGGAAGTCGAGGAAGTGCGCGTCGATCGTGCCCGAGCTGAGGGCCGCGATCGCGCTGTTGTTGTCGGGGAAGCGCACGAGCTCGGCGCCGGTGAAGTTCTCCTGCGCGTAGCTGTCCTGCAGCGTGCCCTGCACGATGCCGAGGCGCTTGCCGTCGAGCGACGACTCGTCGTCGGTGATGCCCGAGCCCTCCGCCGCCAGCACCGAGATGTACCCGATGAAGTAGTGGGAGCTGTAGTCGACGGTCTCGCGACGCTCCTCCGTGTCGCTGATCGAGGCGGCCGCCATGTCGAGCTGGCCGTTCGCCACCGCGGGCAGCAGGGCCGAGAACTCCTGCGTGACGAACTCGGGCTCCAGGCCGAGCCGGTCGGCGACCTCCCGCGCCATCTCGACGTCGAAGCCCTGCAGCTCGCCGTCCTCGGTGTACGCGTAGGGCTTCGTGTCGCCGGTCGTGCCGATGCGCAGGGTGCCGGCGGTGACGGTGCCGAGGTCGTTCGTCGCGCCGTCGGCGCTCGCCGAGCAGCCGCTGAGCACGAGCCCGAGGGCGGCGACGGTCGCGGCGGCGGCCGCGACCCGGGTGCGGAAGGGGTTCTTGGTCATCGGTTCTCTCCTGTCAGGCGGTGCGAGGGGAGGTGCTGGGGGTGAGCTGGGGTGCGGTCGGGTCGGCGGTGTCGCCGGCCTCGTCCATCCACGACGTGCCGTCGTAGCTGCGGTCGGGGTCCATGAAGTCGATGTCGGTGAAGGGCTCCTCGCCGAGGGCGAGCTGGGCGAGCAGCTCGCCGATCGCCGGGGCGTGCTTGAAGCCGTGGCCGCTGTCGCCGCCGGCGACGACGAGGCGAGGGTCGCCGCCCGGGCGCCCGACGACGAACTGGCGGTCGGGCGAGTTCGTGACCATGCAGGGGATGGCCTTCGAGGGCGTCGGGTCGAGCCCCGGGAAGGCGCTCGCGACGGCCGCCGACAGCAGCCCGTAGTCCTGGGCGGGATGGATGTACCGGTCGACCGTGTCGGCCTCGGTGTCGGAGAACGACCCGCGCGAGTCCTCGAGGCCGATCTTCACCGCGTAGCCCTCACCGTCGGCCTTGTCGGCCCCGTGCCCCCAGAGGGTCGTCCCGTCCGGCAGCTGTCGGATGAACACCGGGAACGACGCGAGGTCGTGGTCGCCCCCCGGCGTCGTCGCCGCCGAGTCCTTGCCCTCGAACCAGAAGAGCGGCGTCCGGCGGGCGACGAGCGGCAGGTCGACGAACTGCGGCATCCACGCGCCGAGGGCGACCACCACGTGGGAGGCGCGGATCACCCGGCCGCCGGCCGTCACCTCCGCCCCGCCCTCGACGAGCTCGATCGCCGTGACGCGCGTGTCGGTGAGCACGGTCGCCCCCAGGCCCACGGCGGTCTCGACGGCGGACCGGACGCCCGCCTCCGGGTAGCTGATGCCGGCGGCCGGGTCCCAGACGCCGATGTCGTCGGCCCCGAAGCCGGCGTAGGCGGGGAAGCGGGCGACGAGCTCGTCGTGGTCGAGGACGGTCGCCTCGAGCCCGGCCTCCTCCACGGCCCGGAGGGTCCCCGCGACGACGTGCCCGTCGCGCGGGCCGACCATCACCCCGCCGGTCTGGCGGAGGAGGGTGCGGCCGGTGCGCTCGCCGAGGTCGAGCCAGAGGTCGCGGGCCCGCGTGGCGATCGGGGCGAGCCCCGGGTGCTCCATGCAGGCGATGCGGAAGAGGCGGGTGGCGCCGTGCGTGGAGCCGAGCGGGTGGCCGATGCCGAAGCGCTCGACGCCGACCACGCGGACGCCGCGCTCGGCGAGGCGCCAGAGGGCCTGCGAGCCCCAGGCGCCCAGCCCGACGACGACGACGTCGGCGTCGAGCTCGGCGGGCGCCGCGGAGCCGGTCGGGGAGGGGGAGGTGCTGTCGGTCACGAGTGCCTGCTCTCGGGTCGGTGCGGTCGTGCGGTTCGTGCGGGCGGTGCGTGGTGCGGTCTGACGACACCTGTCTACCGACGCGCGAGCGCGGCCATCAAATACCGATGACGGGTCGTCTCATATGCAGTGCGTATGAGACGCTGGCGCGATGGAGATCCGTCAGCTGACCTACTTCATGGCCGTCGCGGAGGACCTCTCGTTCACGAAGGCGGCCGCCCGCCTGCGGATGAGCCAACCGCCCCTCAGCCAGGCGATCGCGAAGCTCGAGGCCGAGCTCGGCACCCGGCTGTTCGAGCGGCAGGCGCGGACGGCGCCGCGGCTCACCCCCGCGGGCCACGTGCTCATGCGCGAGGCCAAGCGCATCCTGCAGCAGATCGAGCAGACCGAGATGCTGCTCGACAAGGTCGTCGCCGACGTGCAGCCGCTGCGGGTCGGCAGCATCAGCAGCGTCCTCGCCGGGCTCCTGCCGACGGTCGTCCGCTCGTTCACGGCGTCGCATCCCGAGGCCCGCGTGCTCGTCGAGGAGAGCGAGGAGCAGGCGATCCTCTCCGACCTCGTCCGGGGCTCCGTCGACCTCGGCTTCACCCGGGTGGGTCGCATCGACGAGAGGTTCGAGCTGCAGCAGCTCGCGGTGGAGCCGCTGGTCTGCGCGCTGCCGGACACGCACCCGCTGGCGGGCGCCTCCACGGTGTCCCTCGCCGAGCTGGCCGACGACGACTTCATCACCTTCAACCGCGAGGACGCGCCGCAGGCGTACGACCGCATCGTGATGGCCTGCGTGCGCGCCGGGTTCAACCCCCGCATCCCGATCCACGCGGTCAACGACCTGTCGCTGCTCAGCACGGTCGCCTGCGGCCTCGGGGTGTCGCTGATGCCGTACCTGTCGTCGTACCTGCCCATCCCCGGGGTGCGCTTCGTCACGGTCGCCGACGAGTGGGCGCGCACGCCGCTGTCGATGGTCTGGCTGAGCGGCCGGCCGAACCCCATGACGCAGGCGTTCGCGGCCCAGGTGCGGGCCGAGCTGGTCGTCCGTCGCGACCGCGACCTCGCCGCCGGTCGCCTCACGGTCGAGGTCCTCCCCGCCTAGTGCTCGCCTCCGCGCCGACGAGCGTCCACGTCTCGTCGGCGTCGTCGGGCCGACCCGACGATCCGTGGACGCTCGACGAGCGACGAGAGACGAGGAGGAAGGGAGCCGGGGCGCGGGACGCGCCCCGGACGGGTGTCCGTGCGGCGGGCCGCGGGGTGCCAGACTTGCCGGGGGAGCACCGACCACGACGGTCGTGCCCCGGCCGTGTCCCCGCCGCACCCCTCGCACCCACCCCGGACCGACGTCGCTCCGAACACCGCTCGACGCCCCGTCCACGAAAGGGACCGCCATGTCGTCCACCCCGCCCGTCCCGCCGGTCTCCCGCGCCGGGTCGCTGCCCCGCACCGAGTCGCGCCTCGCCGCGCTCGACGGCCTGCTCTTCGACCTCGACGGGGTGCTCACGCCCACGGCCGAGGTGCACATGCGCGCCTGGTCGCGCCTGTTCAACGACTTCTTCGCCGAGCGGGGCCTCGACGCCTACACCGACGCCGACTACTTCGAGCACGTCGACGGCCGCCCCCGCTACGACGGCGTCCGCGCGATGCTCGGGGCCCGCGGCGTGACCCTGCCCGAGGGCACCGACGACGACAGCGCCGACACCGAGACCGTGCGCGGCCTCGGCAACCGCAAGAACGCCGTCTTCGCCGCCGAGCTCGCCGAGAACGGGGTGCAGCCGTACCCGGGCAGCGTCGAGTTCCTCGACCGGGCCATCGCGCTCGGCGTCCGCGTCGCCGTGGTGTCGAGCTCGCGCAACGCCGTGCCCGTGCTCGAGGCCGCCGGCCTGCGCGACCGGTTCGAGGTGATCGTCGACGGAGCCGTCGCCGCCGCCGAGGGCATCGCCGGCAAGCCCGCCCCCGACACGTACCTCGAGGGCGCTCGCCGCCTCGGGCTCACCGCCGACGACTGCGTCGTCGTCGAGGACGCCCAGTCGGGCGTCGAGGCCGGGAGGCGCGGGGCGTTCGGCCTCGTGCTCGGCGTCGACCGCGGGGTCGGGCACCAGGCCCTGATCGACGTCGGCGCCGACGTCGTGGTCGACGACCTCGGCGAGGTGACGGGCGCGCTCGGCCCGGCCCGCGCCTCCTCGTCCCCGGCCGCCGCGGGCAGCGCCGCACCCCGTCCCGCCGCACCCCGTCCCGCCGCACCCCGTCCGGCCGCACCCCGCGGCACCGTCAGCCCGGAGGCCCGCCCGTGAACCCCATCACCGCCGACCCGCTCGACCGCGAGCGCTTCCCCGTCGACGAGTGGGCCCTCGTCGAGGACGAGTACGCCCGCGGCGACGAGGGCGTCACCGAGACGATCTTCGCCGTCGGCAACGGCTACCTGGGCCTCCGCGGCAACGCCGACGAGGGCCGCGGCGGCCACTCGTTCGGCACGTACGTCAACGGGTTCCACGAGACCTGGCCGATCCGCCACGCGGAGGAGGCCTTCGGGTTCGCCCGCGTCGGCCAGACGATCGTCAACGTGCCCGACGCGAAGGTGGTCCGGCTGTACGTCGACGACGAGCCGTTCGTGCTCTTCGAGGCCGACATCCTCCGGCACAGCCGCCGCCTCGACTTCCGCGACGGCGTGCTCACGCGCGAGGTCGACTGGCGCACGCCCTCGGGCAAGCGCGTCGTCGTCCGCAGCCGCCGCCTGGTGAGCCTGGAGGAGCGCCACCTCGCCGTCGTCGAGTACGAGGTGACGGTCGTCGACGCCGACGCGTCGCTGCTCATCTCGAGCCAGATCCTCAACCGCCAGGACCTCGACGACGAGTACCACGCCGGCATGCGCGCCGCCGCGGGCGCGTTCGACCCGCGCCGGGCCGAGGCCTTCGACGACCGGGTGCTGCAGCCGGTGCTCCGCCGCAACGGCGGCACCCGCGCCGTGCTCGGCTACCGCACGACGAACTCGGGCATGACGATCGCGGTCGGCGCCGACCACGTGCTCGAGACCGAGAACGAGTGGGACGAGTCGTCGTCGATCGACGACGACATCGCCAAGCACGTCTACCGCGTGCGGGCCAAGGCCGGCCAGCCGGTCAAGCTGCTGAAGACCGTGGCGTACCACACGAGCCGCGGCGTGCCCCCGCGCGAGCTCGCCGACCGCTGCGACCGCACCCTCGACCGCGCCGCCGAGAAGCCCTCCGACGAGATCTTCGCCGCGCAGCGGGCCTGGCTCGACGACTACTGGGCCCGCACCGACGTCGAGGTGCACGGCCAGCCCGAGATCCAGCAGGCCGTCCGCTGGAACCTCTTCCAGCTCGCGCAGGCCACGGCCCGCACCGACGGCCAGGGCGTCGCCGCGAAGGGCGTGACCGGGTCCGGCTACGGCGGGCACTACTTCTGGGACACCGAGATCTACGTCCTGCCGTTCCTCACGTACACGGCGCCGAACGTCGCCCGGAACGCGCTGCGTTTCCGCCTCGGCATGCTCGACGCCGCCCGCGAGCGCGCGATCGAGCTGAACCAGCGCGGCGCGCTCTTCCCGTGGCGCACCATCAACGGCCTCGAGTCGAGCGCGTACTACGCCGCCGGCACCGCGCAGTACCACATCGACGCCGACATCAGCCACGCGCTGGCGCAGTACGTGCAGGCCACCGGCGACGACGACTTCCTCGAGCGCGGGGCGGTCGACATCCTCGTCGAGACGGCCCGGCTCTGGGCCGACCTCGGCTTCTGGCGCTCGAACGGCGACCAGCGCTTCCACATCGACGGCGTCACCGGGCCCGACGAGTACACGACGGTCGTCGACGACAACCTCTACACGAACGTCATGGCGCGGGCGAACCTCCGCGCGGCCGTCCGCTACGTGACGAAGCTCTCCGAGCGATCGCCCGGCGCGTACCAGCGCCTCGTGACCCGCCTCGGCCTCGAGGAGCACGAGATCACCGGCTGGCAGCTCGCCGCCGAGGCGATGGAGATCCCCTACGACGAGCACCGCGGCATCCACCCGCAGGACGCCCAGTTCCTCGACAAGGAGCTCTGGGACCTCGACGCGACGCCGCTGAACAAGCGCCCGCTGCTGCTGCACTACCACCCGCTCGTGATCTACCGTTTCCAGGTGCTCAAGCAGGCGGACGTCGTGCTCGCGCTCTTCCTCCAGGGCGACGAGTTCACGGCGGAGCAGAAGCTGCGCGACTTCGAGTACTACGACGCGCTGACCACCGGCGACTCGACCCTCTCGGGCGTCGTGCAGTCGATCATCGCGGCCGAGGTCGGGCACCACCAGCTGTCGCAGCAGTACTTCCTGTCGTCGCTCTACGTCGACCTCGCTGACCTGCACCACAACACCGCCGACGGCGTCCACGTCGCGTCGACCGGCGGCATCTGGAGCGCCCTCGTCAACGGCTACGGCGGCATGCGCGACTGGCTGGGCTCGTTCACCTTCGACCCCCGCCTGCCCGCCGACTGGGAGCAGCTGACCTTCCGCCTGACGATCCACGGCAGCCGCGTCCGCGTCGACCTCGCCGCGGAGGAGATCGTCTTCACGCTCGAGACGGGCGACCCGGTCACGGTCGCGGTCCGCGGCGAGTCGCTCGAGGTGCCCCGTGACCACCCGGTACGCGTCGCCCTCGACGACCAGGGGCCGCGCATCACGACGCCGGTGCCCACGACCAACGACCTTCGCGGGCTCGTGCGCGCCGACGGCTCGGTCATCACCGCGTCGATCCCGACGATCAGCATCGACCGGTACGACGAGGACGAGGCCTCGGCCTAGGCCCGAGCCGGGGGAGGCGCGCGGCCGGTCGCCTAGAAGGGGCCGGCCGCCGTCGCGATCGCCTCGAAGAGGGCGGTCGTGTCGGCGTCGCGCTTCTTGACGCTGGCGCCGATCGTCCCGGCCGGCGCGTGCACCTCGCCCGAGACGCGGCTGCCGTCGCCCGTCGCCTCGAACCGGAGGTGCACGGCGTCGGCGTCGCTCGCCGTGGCCGACCGGCGCACGAGCTGGGCGCCCTGTTCGTCGGCCGAGGTGAACGCGAACGCGGGGGTCGACTGCACGGCCCGGCGGACCACGCCGGCGAGCAGCGCCACCGGCAGGGACAGCTCCAGGGAGGCGCGGGTCACCTCCGCGTCGCCGGTCTCGATCTGAGGTGCTCGCTTCGGTGCCATGCGGCGAGGCTACGGCACGGACGGCGCGCACGGCCCCGGCCGGGCACCGGCCCTCTCGCGCCCGGCCGTAGGGTGGCGGGATGAAGACCCTCTACTACGCCGGGCAGGCCCTCGTCGTCACCGACGAGCTCGCCGAGGTGCTGCTCGCCGCCGCCATGGAGTTCAGCGACGACGACCGCACCTTCCGTGTGCCGGTCGCCGCGCGCCTCGACGGCGTCGCCCACATGACTCAGCTGTTGATCGGGCCCGGCATCCCGCTGCTCGTCGTCGACGCCGACGACGACGTCGAGCCGGTCGCCGGGTCGGAGTCGTCGGTCGCGTTCATCACCGAGCTGATGGAGAGCCTCGCCGGCGACGAGGACGACTGACCCAGGCCGGGTCGCAGGGGACTCCGGGTCGCGACGCCTAGCCTGAGCCCATGTCCGTGCGCCTGGAGTCCCCGTCGACGTCCGCTCCCGTCGGGATGTCGACCCGCGCCTCCTCGCGGTGGGCGGCCCTGGCCGGCGTCGTGTCGATGGCGGCGTTCCTCGCCTCGGCCGAGGTGGTGGCGCTCGTCACGGGCGCCGGGGGCAGCCCCCTGTTCGGCGTCGGGTCGGCCGTCGTCGACCTCGCCCCGCGCGGCGCGAAGGACCTGATGGTGTCGCTCTTCGGCACCGGCGACAAGATCGCCCTCTTCGTGCTCATGGGCGTCATCGTGGTGCTCGTCACCGCGGCGGCGGGCGTGGGCGAGCTGCGCCGGCCGCCCGTCGGCAAGATCGTCTTCGGGCTCGGGGGAGTGCTGGCGCTCGTCGCCGTGCTGACCAGGGCCGACAGCCGCAGCGTCGACGGGGCGCCGAGCGCCGTGGGCACGGTCGTGGCCCTGCTGGTGCTGACGTCGCTCACCCGCAAGCTCTCGCGGTGGCGGGCCACCACCACGACCGGCTGGGCCGCCGCGACCGAGCCGTCGCCGCCCCTGCAGGGCACGCCGGTGGAGCGCCGGAGCTTCCTGCTCGTCGCCGGTCTCGTCGGCGGGCTCTCCGTCGTGCTCGGCGCGGCTGCCCGGGCGTTCAACGCGACCCGCGCGAACGTCGCCGAGCTGCGCCGCGGCCTCACGCTGCCGGCCCCTGCCGAGCCCGCCGAGGCCGTGCCCGCCGGCGCCTCGCTCGACGTCGACGGCATCACGCCGTACGTCACGGCGAACGACGACTTCTACCGCATCGACACGGCGCTGCAGGTGCCGTCGATCGACCCGGCCGACTGGTCGCTGCGCATCCACGGACTGGTCGACGAGGAGGTGCTGCTCACCTGGGACGACCTGCTCGCCCTGCCGATGGTCGAGCACCACGCGACGCTCAGCTGCGTCTCGAACGAGGTGGGCGGCACGCTGATCGGCACCGCCCTCTGGCTGGGGCACCCGATCCGCACCCTCCTCGCCCGCGCGGGGGTCCAGCCCGGGGCCGACATGGTGCTGTCGCGGAGCATCGACGGCTTCACCGCGGGCACGCCCCTCGACGTGCTCGTCGACGAGGGCACGCAGGCGCTCGTGGCCGTCGGCATGAACGGGGAGCCGCTGCCGCAGGAGCACGGGTTCCCGGCCCGGCTCGTCGTGCCGGGGCTGTTCGGCTACGTCTCGGCGACGAAGTGGGTGACCGAGCTCGAGGTGACGCGGTTCGCGGACGCCGAGGGCTACTGGACGCCGCGCGGCTGGGACGCCCTCGGCCCCGTCAAGCTCGAGTCGCGCATCGACGTGCCGCTCGACGGCGCGACCGTCGACGCCGGAACCGTGGCGGTCGCCGGCGTGGCGTGGGAGCCGCACACCGGCGTCAGCAAGGTCGAGGTGCAGGTCGACGACGGCGGCTGGGCCGAGGCCGAGCTGGCCGAGTCGGTCTCCGCCGACACCTGGGTGCAGTGGGTGTACCGCTGGGAGGCGACGAGCGGCCGTCACTCGCTGCGCGTCCGTGCGACCGCCGCCGACGGGGTCGTGCAGTCGGAGCGCGAGCTGCCGCCCGCCCCGAACGGCGCCGAGGGCTGGGACCAGCACGGGGTCGACGTCCGCTGAGCCGGGGCACGGCGCGCTGGGCACCGCGTGCCGGGCGGGGCCGCAGGCGGTCCGCCGGGTGGTCGTGGTGTCGGGCCTGACGGCCGGGGCGCGCCGTGGCTACAGTCGGCCCATGACCCAGGAGCCGCGGGACGACGACGAGGGGCTGGCGGGGTTCGTCAGCTCCGGCGTCGTGCTGGGGCTCGTGATCGGCGTGGTGCTCGGCATCGTGACTCCGCTCGGCGTCGCGCTGGGCATCGGCGTCGGCATCCCGATCGGGATCGTGCTGGGCGTCGCCGCCTGGTTCGTGCGTCGTCGCGCCCGGCGCTGACGCGTCCCGGGGTGCCGCACCCGGCGCTCCGCGTCAGGCGACGATGCCGAGCGCGAACGGCAGTACGGCCGACGCCCCCGCGCGACGCAGCTCCCGCCCGGCGACGGTCATGG
>Ga0265780_10002013_pt1 | contig 28125 bp, 24 predicted proteins | sample P1T30metagenome_FD_192432 | JGI IMG/M metagenome (GOLD analysis project Ga0265780, IMG submission 192432) | Plant litter microbial communities from East Loma Ridge, Irvine, California - P1 T30 | ecosystem: Environmental > Terrestrial > Plant litter > Unclassified | place: USA: California...
CTTAGACACGTTCGTGTTTGTGTGCCAGCACTTACCAAGACTCTGCTAAGCTTCATTACCCGTTTCTCGGGTTTACTAAGCTTACATACTCAAGCGCCCAAATTGCCCTAAACTCATTGGTCTACGGTAGTACTGGAACCGTAGCAACAGCTAATGAAGAGATCATCCAAACAAAGGTAAGAAGCCCAAGCCTGGGGGGACAAAACCTTTGGTACAGTTAGCTAGGTTATCTTCAGTGTATGTGCGCCCGGGTACATACTCTTCCATACTAAGGCCAATAAATCCGAGCCAAAACAGCCATTGGGCGATCCAAAGAAAGAAGATAGTCGTGATTGTGATCAAGAATAGTCTCGCTATTCCCTTTTTCATGGTTCTCTTGTTGGGGAGTTTGGAAGGGAGAGTGCCATACACTGTGTAAGGTTGTTCCTCATGGCTCGTCGACATTGTTTCCTCCAAGTCCCAGCTCTTATCAAACCAACAATGTCGTGAGAACTCTTCCAACCAAGCCCAAACCGCCTTAAATGGCGCCGTGAGCTCTTCTGCAAGGCTCAAGGTTGACTTTCTACCCATCTGTGGCTTCAGCCTATCACTTTCAGCGTCTCTAGTTGACGTCTTTACTCCGCGTATAGCTTGTAAGAGGAGAACCAACGCCACAACAATTACTACAAGCCACATAAGTGCGCCAGTATACAAGTATCGTGCTGACGATGACTTCTCCAGTCTTGCCATGCTGTGACTATAGAAGCTGTGCTCCCAACCATAATTAACGGCAGTAATCATGTGGTATGCCGATAGGACTTGAAGAATCACTTCTGCAAACAAGCAAGACCCGGCTGTGAAGAAGCTTGTAGCATGGAAGGGTCGAAAAACAACCAATAAAGCTGTTAACCAGGTAAATCGAGGCATTGAGCACCAAAGAAGTACCATTTGAATGATGGAGACGTCCTCGTACCCAAGGGTTGATTGGACAAGAACCGCATTGAGCCAGTTTGAACATAGATGGAGGGCAACGATTAAAAGCCCCGTCAGAAGCCAAGGCAGTGAGTGCAAGTACTGTAGACACTCACGTGAGATGGAACTAGTAGCTGTTCTCGGGCCTAAGACTCCAGCAAGAAGAGTGACCATGTTGATCAAAACAAGGCTTCCAAGCTTCCATTCGGTAGAGGCACATGTCTGCGTTGTTTCCGAAGATTTCGAGCGATTGCCAGAGGTGGGAGTCGAGTCTTGGAAAGGTTTGATGCTCCATCTCCAAGGGATCATATCGAGAGGGGTAGGGGCAGCTAACAGACGCCAATGCTTCGGTAAGCCGTGCCATCCATGCTCGCTGCCGCAAAGATCGTGGAGCCACTCCACATAATCTATCCGGGTTTCGAAGACATGACATGATCCTTTGCAAGTGTTATAGCTGATATTGCGGCAGAAACAAGCTCTGTCTACTGCACGCTTAATATTGCAGTAACCGCTTGAGTCAAGCTCGCAAGCATCGTTTGTGCAACGATCCGTAAGTCCGATCACTTTTTTCGGCATGGCAGTAACGCAATTGGGCCAGTGCCATCTCTCGGTGGGGATGTAAGAGAATGTCGTAGTTTGCAGTCCGTCCGTCCAATTGTCGGGTAAATAAGTAGATCCGCAAGTGGCGTTGAGCCACACCCGCTCTCTTGTTGATGCTAGTCCCGGCCCTGGACAAGACTCCATATTCAGGTCCGTACTAAACGCTTCACAGAAGCATCGTTTATCAAAATAGTCGCCATATTGTATATCGTATTGAGTGATGTCGTAACCGGCCGTTTCAAAGTCCAAAGCAATGATAGACCGCAATGATTCACTATACTCCCATGGACGAGCGGCGTTTCCAGTGTGTCGGGTGTTGGATGTGAAACCACAGGATGCCATCACGTATTGAAAAGGCTCCATGGATAATGCAGAAGCCGAGTTTGTCAAGCATGTTGGTGCTTTGTTGATCACGTTGACAGCCGCATAGCCTCCAGCCAGGGAGGCCGGTGAAAGGGTTTGTAGCCCGTTAGCGTCGCCGACCTCAACAAGCCACGTCCGACCTGTGATTGTATGAATCCACCGAAATAACTGCGCCTTGGAGAGCACAGATCGACTACAGTATGGGACGTAAGCCCTGACCATATCAGAGGAAAACTCAATGCTGAGACAGCTAAGCTGAGTAAGCCACTGGTGGTGGGTACAGATTACTCCGAAGTGCGACGTGCATCGTCTGCTGGTGCATTTTGTCATGGCACTCAGCCAGGAGGATTGATCTTGCTGAGCGATACACTGTGGCATCGGAATTAGATCTTCAGGATTTACCCAGCCATTGCGATTGACTAGGGGTGCCAAAGTCTGACCCTCTTCATTAGAGTCAATCTTAGCAACATGAAGCGCTTCTATAGACTTTCTTAGCGTTGAATACACTATAGCTCGAGAGAGAGGGACCTACCTTGGGCAGCTACGCTGCCAGACGCGAACGTCAACAATACGAGGGATATACCAAATATCTTCATTTCAATAAGCGCATGAAATGCTTGAATTTGGAGTAGTATGAGCAGTGAAATGTCTGTCTGGTTCAGCTGAGGTTGACGCCCCCGAAGTGCGGGGTTTGCGACATATTGGTGGATTATCCGCGGCGACCAATCGCACGTTTGCAACGACTGCTAGGCAACAGCGTGAACTAGATTCCTGGAATTGATCAAACTATGAAATCAAAGAGCTGGATTGTGATGCCAATATCCTGTCGCCGTGTTCACTATGGCTACGGCGCCACAGCAACATCTTAACATCAACAGCCAACACGGCCGACCCATTCTATGCCTCTTAGCACCTAACTTCGACAAACCAAGTTTTTAAGCGCACCAATAGTCTGTACATAAGGACACAGAGACTCACACAGAATGTACAATATGCCCCCGACACCGACAGTGTATATCGCGGTCTGCAACCTATCGAATAAAGCTAGAAAGGCTTTCCAAATACCATAAAAATACTCGATACTGTTGAACACGTACTCAAGCAAAACACAAAAGAACCCATGGATCTGTACAAGAACACTACATTAAGGACATTAGGCAAGAGGCAAGAATAGCAGCTGCGGAACGAAGAAAGTGAGGCAACGCTAACTTGGAAACGACAAGGCAGATTGAAACAAAACAAGTGATGATGAGTGGCACAGCAAATTATCTTACTATTGCAATGAGGAGTCTCACACTAGCAGCCAGGCCAAATATACATGTCCGTAGAGTGCAGTCAGTGCAGACGCAAAGTAAAGTCATCGAAGGCAACATCTACACTACAACTTCCTTGTAGTCCAACGATCCCACACATCATGGCATCCCCAGCAGTACTAAACGTCAACAACGCAATCATCGCGCAGAGCAACAATCTCACCAATGAAGTTTGGCTTCCTGAAAAAGTAAAAAAAAACAAGATCAATACGTCCATGGATCTGTATGTACTATCCATGTGCGACATAAGGTCTTGGAGAACGGTACTAGGCATTTTTGTTGTTCGCGGCGCTCTCTATTTTCTCTTATGATTTTGGCCAGGCAACTCTCGGCTTTGTGTGGAGAAGCACTAGACTTATCTTCGGGTGGGAGGGAGGGATCTTGATCTTCTATGTATTATGCACAAGCTAGGCAATTTCTGATATACCCACTTCTAAGCATGGTGCAGATTATACTACTTAGATAGCAGACGTCCATGAGCTAGCTGATGCATCTACTTCTGAGCTCTTTGGAGAAGTTAGTGCTCGGGCCGAATGCATTTTAGTTAACCAACAATACATGTATGTCGACATCAACAGATCAAGTATCTAGTTGAAACATCTATATGGTCTGATGATTTTTGTTTACGCCTTATACCGGGGTCTCTTTTGAGAAAGAAGATATCACATCTCTGTTCAGCATGTTATATACTCTTCTAACACACGATGTACTGTACGGCTATATATATTTAAATTTCCAATACATCGTTTAGCATCCTTTGAATTAGCCATAACGCATGAATACTGTCGATAAGAATATATACACGGTTCTAATGCCCCACCAACGCGCAGGCTAATGAGGAATCGTTGAGTGCCGGACGGCCAAGGACAAGAGAGAAACATCATTTTCATATACCAGTCTGAATACGCACAATGTGGTTTAATCATAGGGAACCATTGAGAATCTACTTTGCTGGAAGTACCTGATACCAAAGAAAACGCGAGTTGTGAAAAAGAACACTTTGTCATCTATTCCAGTGGGCAAATAGGACACAAGAGAAATGCACAAGAAGCACGTATCAAGTTTACTGATGTAGTGTGAAAATTAGTCTGAACAAATGCAAAAAGTAACAAACGCGCTGCAACCAGGCTCTAATCTAGCGTACAGAGTCTAGAGACGTAATACTTCCCCCAATTCAGTCGACTGAAACGGAACAGCAACAACGCTTTAGCAGGTACGGCCTCGCAGTCGCAACGCAGGAGATGACAGGCTGAGCGTCGACTATTGGTTCAGCTTGACGTAGTTTCCTTTGGGCACGATTAGTCACAACCATAATCATCATCACAAGACTAATGAGTACATACCTGGGAACTGTCCCTGCTTCCCTCTGACCTTGCCGATCCACCATTCATTGTCATTTTGTGTTCTAGAGACAATCTCGATTACATCGCCCGTCAAGAAACTCAAGTCGCCTTCTGCTTGTGCTTCGTAATCGTAAAGCGCTGTGACGGTTTCATGCGCGGGTATGCCACTAAGACGAGAGGGTTTTGGTTTTGGTGGTGGGGGTGCAGCGCCCTTGGCTTTGGCCACGGAACCCCATGAGCCTCCTGATAGAGCTGGGGATTTGACGTCTTTGACGGCCCCTCCAGCAGCGCCCGGACTGTATGGTGGTGGTGGAGTTTCGGTTTCTTCGGATATTGAAGTTCGGCCGCCTTTCGCTTCGAGTGCCTTCACGGCATACTTTGACTGGCCTGGACGTGCGCCAGCCACACGGGCCCCGCCAGTTGTCTTGAATTTGACAATGGATATCTTTTCTGCCTCTTCCTGAGTGTCTCCGCGCTTCTTCTGATAGGCGGCCTCGATGTCGAGCGTTAGGTCAAAGTAGCCAATGTCAAGCCGTTGCATGCGCTCGTGTAGCGTGTAGAAAACGTTCAGCTGCATGTAGTAGAAGGATTGGAAGAGAGGCTTGATGAACTCTCTTTCAAGGGTGAAAAGCTTTGGTAGTTCGTCCTTGAGCAAATCGTTGAAATAGTTGTAGTCTTGTGTCGCCTGTTCTACGTCGTTCTCAGCCTTGTACATTGCCTTTTCGTCCTTGAGCGTCTTGTCCTTTTTTTCTTCCAGCTTCTTATATGCAGCCCGATGCCTATCGTAGTCGAGTTGCTTGTGGTCGCGCTTGGCGGCGATCTTTCGTACGGCCTTGATGATTACCAGTAGCTCGTCTGCCGGGCGAATAACCCGCGACTCTATCATCTCAAGTTCAGGCTTCAGTGTTTCCTGTAGCTCCCTGACGACCGATTCATACTGTTCGCACGCTTCTATGCCTGCGGTATTGCCCTCGTCGAGGAAGGAATCCGGATCCGACATTCGTCCGGAAATGGGCTTGTAGATATCGGCGATTGCTTTGGAAAACTCCATCTGGTGGTTGAGCATGCCTAGAAGATGCGTTAGGCGAGGCTTTGCATACGGGAGCGTCGGGTCTACGCACCATTTATGGCTTCAAAGTATCTGTTACATGTGAGCTGGGTGCTTCCTACAGCCAGGTCAGACTAGGCGCTTACTTTTTTGATTCATCATGCAATTTCTTCGTCTCCTTTTCCAGCTCTTGGAAGCGTCGCTCAGCATCAATATAGATGGGGTCTTTTGTGATCTCGCCCTGCGCATGGCCTGTGTCAGCAGAGGTTGCACACAGCCGGAACCAGGCGCATATGGCGCAGGAAGTCGTAGGGAGCCTGTGGGAAACATACGAGGTTGAATTTTGCCTTGAACGTCTGCGGCGCCTATGCAACCTGTCAGTCAAGTCTTGACGCCCAAGGCGGCGCATAGGGATGCCTGCCATACCCGAGTGACGCTCTTTGTGAGACCTTTCCAACTCATGGCGGGGTTATTGTGTTAGAGGCTGCTTGGGAATGGATGCGCAGTTAGGATTAAGGGGGTGAGGGGTGAAATTGTGCAGCTTTCGCCAGCAAGCAGGCGCCTAAAGACGTGGGTTCCAATGCGTGTGATGGTGGCTAGGGTTCGCGAATGACGTCTGAAGGAACTGCGCCACGGCCGGATCTCCGGATTGCCAAGCCAAAAGTGAATGCCCGAGGCGGACGACTGCGAATTTGGGCACGACACGTGAAGAACTCGCGCAGTCAGTTATGAAGACGGGCCAAGGGGGTCGGCGGGTAGATTATTCCGTGGCATCCGAGTCGATTACTGTCACAGGAGCGTGCAAGATGCAGACAAAGAGCGACGCTGCCGCCCAGGTTGAGGCGCACCACGGGCTTCCTTAGTCAGCGAACCTGCGCCCACTAAAACGCTCTGACCTCCTCAAGCTGCAGACCTCGGGAGGGGGGCGAAGTGATTTTCTCAACTCTTCCACTTCCTTTCCATCACCAAACATGTCGAGTATTGCACCCACAGTCGCGAGGCAGGCCTTGCGCATTGCCTCTCGCCGCTATCCATCGTCTGCGTTTGCTCGTCTCTCTAATGTCCGCCGCCACTATGTCTCAGAGTCGAAGCCATCGATGGCGACGGTCGACACAGCTATGGAGCAGGCCATCCGAAAAGACCAGCAATCTTTTCTCAAGCAGACAGGCGAAAAGGCAGTAGAGGATGCCACCATGCCAACAACAGGCATGGGCGCAGAGACGATGCTGAGTCCCACTGCCGGTAAGCTGGATTTTCGCCCCCCATCGCCCACTCATGCTTACCGCTTCAGGCATACTCAAGCAAGCCACCGTCATGGACCAGGGCTCACGCCCCATCTACCTAGATATGCAAGCTACAACGCCCATGGACCCACGCGTAGTAGACAAGATGATGCCTTTCATGACCGGCATGTACGGCAACCCCCATTCGCGAACCCACGCTTATGGGTGGGAAACCGACAAAGCCGTAGAGGATGCGCGCGAGCACATTGCCAACCTCATCAGTGCAGACCCAAAGGAGATCATCTTCACCAGCGGGGCGACTGAGAGCAACAACATGAGTATCAAAGGTGTAGCACGCTTCTTCGGACGTGGAGGCAAGAAGAAGCACATCATCACGGCACAGACCGAGCACAAGTGTGTGCTTGACAGCTGTAGACATTTGCAAGATGAGGGCTTCTCCGTCACTTACCTGCCAGTAGGAAACAACGGCCTCATCGACATGGCTCAGCTCGAGGCTGCCATGCGCCCAGATACCGCCATTGTCAGCATCATGACCGTCAACAACGAGATTGGTGTCGTGCAGCCTGTCGAGGAGATTGGAGCTTTATGCCGATCGAAGAAGATTTTCTTCCACACTGATGCGGCGCAGGCTGTCGGCAAGATCCCTATCGATGTTAACAAGATGAACGTCGATTTGATGTCCATATCCGGCCACAAGATCTACGGACCCAAGGGTATCGGCGCATGTTACGTACGGCGTAGGCCTAGGGTCAGGCTTGACCCCATCATCAGTGGCGGTGGCCAAGAGCGAGGACTGCGCAGTGGCACACTAGCACCTCCTCTCGCCATCGGCATGGGAGAGGCTGCGCGGATATGCAAAGAGGAAATGGAGGTACGTACAATCTTGGCTTTCTTCAAGTTTTACGATGATTATTTGCTCTATACATGCATGGCTTTCAGAGTGTTCGGCGGCTTCTGGCCGTCGACGCGCCATGTTGACAACAGTGCAGGGGTTATGAGATTTTTCTAGTCTTGACTTGGTTGTATGATTGTTTGGCTAGAACAGCACTAACAATATTCAGTACGATACCAAGCGAATTTCCGCCCTCTCAAATCGTCTCTTGGAAGGTCTCTTATCGCTGGAACACACGACACTGAACGGCGATCGACAACGGCATTACCCTGGATGTGTGAACGTATCTTTCGCCTATGTTGAGGGTGAGTCGCTCCTCATGGCGCTGAAGGATATCGCCCTCTCGTCTGGCAGTGCATGCACATCAGCGTCGCTCGAACCGAGCTACGTTCTCCGAGCGCTTGGCAGCAGTGACGAGAGTGCACACAGCAGTATCCGCTTCGGTATTGGCCGATTCACCACAGACTCCGAGATCGACTACGTGCTCAAGGCTGTCAAAGAGCGAGTGACCTTCCTGCGAGAGCTCAGCCCGCTCTGGGAGCTTGTGCAAGAGGGTGTTGACTTGAACACGATTGAGTGGAGCCAGCATTGAGTGCGGCAGTTGATTTGATACCCCCGGTGGAACCTGTATATTATGATGGCGTACATTCTTTTGGCAAAAATCTTGCCCACATTCGCTGCAATGGCTACGAGAAACACGACTGGCATGCACTGTATTATATATTATAGCTCTACAAATGAGGAGTTTTGAGCAAATAAATAACAAATGGATAATGCTATGTAAGAGTTGGCCACAATTTTGTGCTCTTCAACAGGCGTGAGAAGACTGACAGCTGCTGCCATGTCTGCGACAGAAGATGATGAAGATGTTGCCTTTGTGATGAAAAAGTAGTTGGACCTGGGCATGACGCTTTGCGCGAGTTGCCAAGGTGTTGAGGGGGTGGTGGTGCTAGCTTCCAAGCACGTTGGAGCTTCATCCCCCACCTTCACGTTGCGATGTCACAGGTCGTGGCCGAGAAAGTATTGAATTGGCTGTACAGCGTTCTCCTTCAGGTAATTTACCACTGTCCAGGTCGCGACTTGCATGCGCTAATGAGATGGCAGGAATACACAGATGTGAATCGCACCTACCACGACGTTGCTGAAACTCTCTCGGCGCATGCTTCACTCAGCCCGAAGACGGAGCTTTATAGTACGATGACGATGAGGCCCTCGCATCTTGAGCGCACACATGCTCACCGTATTAGCATACGAAAATGGGGCCTCGGCTCTTCTTCTTCTGCTCACAGGCACGCTGCCTGTCACCTTTCGCGGCGCAACCTACGGCTTTCCGGTAGCGATATGGGTGCCTCACGCCTACCCTCGAGAACCGCCGATGGTATACGTGACGCCATCACATGACATGGTATTAAGGCCGGGTCAGCATGTGAGCACCGACGGCAGAGTCTACCATCCCTACCTGGCGCAATGGGCAAAGTACTGGGACAAGTCTACACTCTTCGACTTCCTAGCAGTCCTACAGACTGTCTTCGCAAAGGAACCACCAGTGCGATCAAGACAACAGCAGCCGCAGTACAATGCGCCCCCACAACAAGCGCCCCCACCAGTACCTCCACCACCCGAAGAATGGCGACGATCAGTGCAAAGTCCCTCTGGCGCATCACCCTCGCCAGCGCATCCAGGCCAACCGCCAGCACCCCCACCGAAGCCGCCAAAGCCCCATGAACAGAGCCGACATACACCGCAAGCACCTCACGACAGGTATTCGCAACCGCCGCCACTGCCGCCTCACCCCCCACAGCCACAACAATTTCAACAACCCCAGAGAAGCACATACGATTCGCCGTCACAGTGGCAGCAGCAGCAACAGCCTCCGGGGCAACAGTATGCACCAAATCGACAAGGGAGCTATGATTTGAGCCCACCGACACCTGTATCAAGGCATCAACACCCACAAGTACAGGCACAAGGCTATCCCCAGCAGGCCGTCGACCTTGGCAGCCCTGTAAGTCCTATAGTGTCTGATGGCCACCGAATGGGACCCCACTTCCAGAAATCAGCTCCTCCACAACCACCTGGTTTTCATCATGCGCAACAGCACCAAAGGCCACCAGTTCCACAGCAACAGCAACAGCAATACGGCGGACCCCCGCCGCCACATCAGCAATATCAGCAGCCACCTCAAGGCTATCCGCCACAGCAACATCCTCAATATCAACAATATTCACAACCACCGCAGCAGCAAGCGCCACCAGTCCCAAAGCCTCCAGTTGACCTTCTCGATGACTCGCTTGAAGTCACATTGCCATCTCAATCAGGCAATCAGATCCCATTGCCCGTACCCCCTGTTCCGCCAAACCCTGAGAAAGATGCACTTCTCCAAGCCCTGAGCCAAGCGCTTGTATCACAGATTCGACAAACAGTGGCCTCTAACACGGCTGCAGTAGCACCACTGCGTGCCCAACAAGTAGCTCTGCAGAATGCATACTCTAGATTACAGGCCGAGCTGGGCGAACTTCAGCAGCTTGACGCGGCGCTTGCTTCCAATGAGCAAGTGCTGAAAGCTGCCATGATCGAGGCTGATCGAGTGATGGAGGATGCAAGGAGGAGGAAGGTGCCCGACGTCGATGACGTGCTAGTAGCGCCTACTGTGGTAGGAGGACAGCTATACACGCTGGCTGCAGAGGAGAGAGGTATCTCGGATGCACTGTTTGTTCTCGGTCGAGCTTTGGATAAAGGACGCGTTAGTACAGACGTCTTTGTCAAGGTAAGTCGCGGTCACACAGCACGCAGTCATAACTAGAGGCTGACACAATCATAGCAAACCAGAAGTCTTGCCCGCGAACAATTCCTCAAGAAGGCGCTAATTAAGAAGATTGCCAAAGGCATGGCGCTAGATGAATACCAGATGCGATGAGTTATGCATCAACGATTGGTAGCACATAACTGAGAGTGCCATAACACGCCTTCATTTACTCCCAGCACCTACCCTATCCCTTCTTCAATAAACGTGCATGAGACGACAAATCATGTCATAAGCAATCGTGGGACCACGCTTGCAGGCCACCTCCTGGAAGCGAACGCCCTTGTCCTCTCATTACGTAGAAGAGCACCACCTCGACACAAAAAGAACGAAAGCGTTGCCTGATTAAGATTGTTAAAACGGCGCACTAGAGACGTTCCTGCATAGCTTTTTCACGGCTAAACAGATGTTCCGCTGCATCGTGAGGCTAAATTAAGACACCAATGCGACTAGAATCAGGCAACCAGCCAGCGCGGCACGGTCTGGACGCCTCGACGCGAGATTTGGCTACTGTTGCCTGCTTTTCTCTTTCTTCTTCATGCTTTGTTTCTGTCCGTTGACTTTGCGCATCGTTTTGCGCATCCACTCGCTACAAACTTCCACTCGTTCAATCGTTACTTAATATCTAATAATGTCCGCACCCAAGGCCCCAGTTGTGGCACAAGCGCTACAAGATAGTATATCGCCTCCTGTAGCGCCTGCATCTTCGGGCCCAGCATCCCGATCCTTCTCACGACCAACAACAGCAAATAACACGCCCTATGCTACGGCTCATGATACGACCGACTCCGCGCCGGGTGCTCCCACCATCGCTTCCACTACAGCTCCCACTGCAGCGCCGACGACGGCACCAGCCCTACAAGCCAGCACGACCGAAGAACGCCTCTCCTACAACGACAAGCTTAATGCGAGCGACCGATACTGGAAATTCAAGTTTGGCCTCCAGACCATTCTTGTCATAACAGGCTTGGTTGGCATCGGCTGCTTCGCGTGGATTCTGACGTCGCGCCCCCTCGATGGCTCCTATTACAGCTACGACTCATACTGGTCCATCTGGCCTAGCCTCATCACTTGGACCGTCTCTATAATATGGGTCCTCATCTGTATCCTTGTATTCCTTTTGCGCAAACGCCCCGTGCACCCCGGTCTGCGTGTATCCATCGACCTCATCCTATGGCTGTCCTTTATTATAACCGCCATGTTTGCGCTTTTCGCTCTACGTTCCACCCTCGACTGGGGCGAGTACGGTGGGCCGGACGGCTGGATGTACGATTATAGTTACAGCTCCAACGGCGGTGGCGATTACGTCCTTGCATCGAACAACACGTGGGTCTGGGAACAAGACGACAGTTACATCTCCAGCCCCCGCGACTGCACCAGCACCCATAGTTTGTATTCAGAGCGCAACTTTGCTACTTGCGAGGAGCAAGATGCTTACATCAACAAAATTTGGGCCGAGAAGCCGCACCGCGCGAATGTAGAGTTGACGGCTGTTGTGTGTCAGTTTTTTGGTTTAGTGCTGCACTTTACTCTCTTTGTGTGGGCATGCGTGGACACACATCGGCATCGCCGCGGTAAAGTGGGCAAAGACGCGGAGAAATTGGCAGCGGGCATCGTGCAGAAAATGATTGAAAACGGGGCCATTGTGCCGCCTCCTGGACAGGCGCAGAGTTTTCTGTTTCCAGCGCAGGCGGTATATGCGCAACAGGGTATGGGCATGCAGCACTTTGGGGGTCAACAGCAGCAGCAGCAGCAGATAGGTATGGTGCCGGGACAGTATCAAATGCCGATGACGATGAGACACCCAGGGATATCGGGATCTGGTGTAGGTGCTGCAGGGTCGAGTACTGAGAAGGGTGCTGGGCCGCGATATGCATGAGTGATATGCGTTGTGATTTTGTAAGGGGAACTCGGACATGACTAGTTGAGATTTGCGATATACCCCATTTAGCACCTAATGTTAGTATTGATTTATCGAAAAGTTAAACTACTGCTTCCTGTCGCATCTGATTCTGATTTTGAAAGGATTTCAGGTGCTCATAGATTGGCAAAACTATAAGACGTGATAGAGGTTGTCATTCAAGGGGGTGTTTTGTCATCTACACATCTACCTACACATTGAAGACTCGTATTGAGGTATCATCGCTCGCAACAGCGAACTGTTGCTCAACACCCACCCCCCTACTCGGCCGCCACACAATCTGATTCACCGTTTTCGCCGTCGTCAAGTTGGGCGAAAGCGTAGTCACTTCCACCTTATCTAGCGCATCAACTAGCGCAGTAGCAACGCCAATTTCCCCACTTTCCATGCCATACGCGAATGTAACTCTGTTGTCTGCTACAACACTGTTACATGCCACGGCAGTAACAGCTGCAGTCGTAGCCACGGTAGCCTTGATCTCGACCCCGTTATCAGTAATCTGCCAGATATAAACACGCTTATCACGCCCCGCAGTCATGAACGTAGGGACTTGAAGCGGCGTCCATGCCGCACCTAGAATCATTCTCGAGTGGCCCTTTGGATTCGAAAACTTGAGAGCATAGCGCTCAAGCTCTGTATTTCTTTCCCAAAGAACCCATTGTCTGTCTCTACCCACGCTGAGGAGATACTTGTCGTCTGGCGAGAATTGTAGCGCGGTAACGGTAAGCGAATGTGCTTTCAACGGGGGTTTGACTTCAAGCCACTCCTTTGTATCGTACAAACGAATGACAGCGTGGTCGATAGAACTCGCGCGACATGCAGTAGCTACAAGACCACCATCTCTGCTTACAGCCACGGCGGAGATCTCGTAGCCGTGGCCGTAGAGCTTCTCTGTCTCGGGCCAGAGAAGATGTCTTGCGAGGTGGTCTTCAAACGGCGGGTGGTCAAAGTCGAGGGTCGACTTGCGGATTATAGAAGATGGGTCTACGGCTTCGCGGTCGTCCGAGTCGGCGTTTTCGAGCGCTGCCTCGTCGTCATCGGCAACGGCTTGGATGGCTTTGTTGGAGAGGCCGAGGACGGGGATGTTGGCTGCGTCAGGGAGGTTATCGAGAGTCGTTGTAGTCTGAATGTTGCAGAGTTTATTCAGCATTTCCGCGACACCCTTTGGTTGATCGAAGACGCGGAGGAGTTTTTCGTCTGCACCAGAGATAAATTGCGTATTCGAGACTGTATCCACGCAGTTGAGGTCGTAGCCGTGGATTTGGGGCCGCGAGAACTCATGCCAGGATTTGCTTGTGCCAACGTTGTCTCGTTTCCATTGCGAATACAGTCGTGACGTCTGGTCTGAGCTGGTGGTGAGGAGATATGCGCCGTCGCGTGACCAAGATACACCTTTCACTTCCCTTACGTGCCCTGTGATGGCGACCTGCTGTGTCCACATGTCTTCTGCAGCTGAATGTGTCCATTTCCTCCAACTACCCGTGCGTCCTAGCGACACAACGGTGTTGCCATCTGGCGACCAAAGGCCTATCCAGAATCCTCCTGCGCTGCCGGTAGCACTCGTAGACCCCTTTTGCGCACTTATCTCACCCAATCGTGTGATGCATACCCATACACCAGAGTTGGGATCAGACTCCCACATTGCAAGGGAGTTGTCTTCGGATGTCGTGAGCAGCTGTAGTTTTCCATCGCGATGCCGCCATGCAGCCTGATAGATCCAATCTTCATGTCCCAAGAGTAATGCTTCAAACGTGATGGAGTGTTTGGATGTAGCCGAGTTGATCCAATGTGCCTTGTTCGATAACGATTTGGCTAGACCGCCTAGAGCTGGATCATTGAGGGCTCCGCTGGCAGCTGGGAGCTCATCGCCCCGATGAAGTCGCCAGAGACGTATGTACTTATCTTGGCTCGCCGACGCTAGTAGCAGATCGCTGTTAGGATCCAATGTCTCTCTGGTAAATGCAAGTGCGCGGATCCATCCCTCGTGACCAGTGAGGGTTGCGGAGAGTTGGAACTGCGAGTCTTGAGATACAAAGATTTGAATGGTGCTACGAGTACCCGCGACAGCCAGGACAGTGGATACGTCATCTAGTTGTGCAAGCGCCAGATTCAAAGGAAAGTACTTGGGGGAAAGAGCAATAGTCTGTACGAGTTGGGCATCAATCGAGGCAAAGTCGGCGTCGTGGATGAGCTTCCAGATTTTCACTGATCCATCCGAAGATCCGGTAGCGAAATTGTCAGACCCAGGGAGGACAGCCACCCTCGTAACAGGTTGCGAGTGATCTGATATAATCTTCACACACTCAAATCGTTCCTCCCGTCGGCCTCGCCATATGCGAATGGTGTGGTCGGACGCCCCACTGAGTAGGACCGAAACATGCGGTGACTGTGTTGGAAAGAACTTGACAGCATTGACAGCCTTTGTATGTCCGTTCAAGATGGTCTGGACTCCGCGAAGTTTTGTGTCCTAGTTTTTGTGAGTGAAAGATCACGTCATTGGCCTAGCAGACTCACCTGGGGATCCCAAAGTGCAACGCAGGTGTCGGCGCCGAAAGCTAGCAGTTGCAGACCAGCCTCATCCCAGTCCGCAGCTGCAGGATTTCGATTGCCGCCTATAGAGATGAACTCTGCGGATATATTCATCATTTGTAGAATGTTGCTGTTCATGCGCGCGTACTGCATCTAGTCATCCATCCCGCCCACAGGATTTCTTTGGCGCTAGTCTCGCTTACGGGTAGCAGCAGGGGGTAGGGCCATCTTTGACCTTCAGCATAGCAGACGCTCAAGCCTCATCCACATTCATCGCTCGCTCAGTTTACTCCTGTCGACATCAATACCGGACATGTCGGACAATGACACTATTTCAATAACGATCGAGTTTAGGTATATTATCCGGACATGCAAGGTGGGAATATTTTGCTGAATCTTCATAGCGGGGGCCTTGAGATTCTCTTCGCCAACCAAAAAAAGTACAATCTTTCTCTGCCCACTAAAGACGAGTCTGGCGAGCCGGCAACGGTCGCCTTCCTTGTCAGATATCTTTGCGATCATGTCATGAAGGACCCAAGAAAAGAACTGTTTGTTCTAGACGACACAGTGCAAGACGCCCACCTCTTGGGAAGACCGAGGCGGTGCTGACATACACATCAGGCGCCCTGGGATACTTGTCCTCATCAACGAAGCAGACTGGGAGCTAGAAGGCGAAGACAGGTATCAAGTGCAAAAGGGCGATCACATCATGTTCGTTTCTACGCTTCACGGAGGATAGAAAGGAAGGGTGTGGTAACACTGAGGGAGAACCTGTTAGACGAGCCTTCTGAAATGTGAATGGTCGTGGCCCTCGCTTATTGACTCAGAATTGACCGGCCCGCATACGATCGGGTCTATACGTAATGTACTTATGGCCGGCAGACGTGGCTGATATGAGACGATATCGTTAGGGCTTACAGGCCCTGTTTTTTTTCGGTTCGGCGTTAAAGGTCATGGCTCCGCGCGGATGTGTCCATCAACAATCCATCCAGTCCAAGTCCGCCTTTTTCTTACTCTTATCTCCTTTCTCCGATCCACTAGCAGAATCGAAGTCCGTATGACATCGTCATGTCTCGAAACAGTCTTTTGCCCCCGCACGTCGACCCCCGCATATTTCAAGTAAACGATGTGTTACTCGGAACCAGCGGACTTGGCTATACCATATGTTATGCCCTCATAGCGCGCCAGTCGATTCGCGACAAAACGTACACCATGCCGCTTTTCTCGCTCGCATTCAACTTGATTGGGAGATTGTCTTCGCGACATACGTGACCGAGGAGGCCGAGGACAGGATCATCTTCGGGTTGTGGATGCTCATTGACCTCGCACTCGTTTATACAACTGTCAAGTACGGTGCAACGGAGTGGCAACATGCCCCAGTTATCAGGAGACATATTGGCAAGATATTTATTGTTATGCTCGCCTGGTGCTGCGTTGGGCTGTATGCCATCAGCGTCTGGTGGCTTGATCCCAGGCATCCCGTGAACCCCAAAGTTGGAAAGATGTACCGCGGCACAGAGGGCGTTGATGTACATGAGCTTGGGTTCTGGACGTCATTGATGGCGCAGGTTGTATTGAGCGTCATGTCGCTGGCGCAGATCCTCGTCAGAGGAAGCAGTCGTGGGTCATCGTATAGCATCTAGGCGACAAGGTTTGTTGGCAGTCTCGCGGGATTGAATCTAAACTATGGGTACTGTTGGTGGGTATGACCAGAGGCGCACGGCTACTATATAAATCTGTTGGCCGTGTTGATGCTAGTGCCATGGCTAGTGGCGGAATCTATGCTACGTAGTACTGCGGAGGGTACGTAAGACGGAGAGAGTAGAGACGGACAAAAGAAAGTGAGCAAAGATGATTGATAGAGCTGAAAGTCTTTAAGAAGCATTCTATCGCGATAGTAACACATGATCCAATTGCAAGATGGTGTTGTTTTCTCAGGTCAGGAGATGACATTGCTATTTCAGAATGCCAAGCCGTCGCCACGTGCTCACGTGAAGCGCGTCAAAGTCACAGATGGACTTGCCTCTTCTTTACCCTGTCACCACCTGCAACAACCACGAGTTCCAGACCGATGCACACACCATGTCGTCTGATGATGAGGATCTCAAATTGGCAATGGCCATGTCGCTTCAAGAGGATACAGCCGGTTCAACGCAGAACCCTCCAGCACTTGTTGAGTCCATCGACCTCACTTCTGACACGGAAAATGGCGAGGATATCGATGAGGATCTCCGACGTGCGATCGCCCTATCACTGCAAGAGGATGGAAAGAATAACGTCACACAGCCGCCCGCTAGTGGTACCAGCCCACCCGCAACCGTCAAGACAACAATAAGCTTCATGGGCATGGATCGTAAAGCCATGGAACAGGAGCGCCTTGCAAGACTTGGTAAGCGAAAGCGCGACATATCGCCAGAGAGACCCTCGAAGCAGGTAGCTCGATCCCCATCAGCGTCCGTGCCGTCGAATGGACCAAGACTGCAATACCCAAAAGGGACGATCAAGCGCACATTTGCATCAAAGTACCCCAGGACCAATGACATCACCATCGATGAAGTGTTGGAAGCCCCCCAGGTCAATATTGTTGTTATCAGCTCCTTCCAGTATGACTCGAGTTGGTTATACGAAAAGCTTGACCCGTTGAAGGTCAAGCAAATCTGGTTGATGAATGGCAAGTTTAGAGGCGAGGATGTTCAGCAGAAACGCATCCAAGAATGGAGAGAAAGCGGGGTTCCCAATATGAAACTCCACTTTCCGCCCATTGGAGGTATGATTGCAAGCATGCACAGCAAGTTCTTGCTGCTATTTGGGAAAGAGAAGCTACGTATTGCAGTCCCGACTGCAAATATGACACAGACTGATTGGGGCGAGGTACCGAACGATTGGCAGCCTGGCGTCATGGAGAATTCGGTGTTCTTGATCGACCTCCCTCGCAGGAGTGACGACGGCATTGGCAAAGTGGAGGACCTACCACCTTTTGGCCGAGACTTGATTTTCTTCCTGGAAGCACAAGAGGTTGGGCCTAGAATAACTGACGGAGTACTGAAATTCGACTTTACGGATACGAAGCATTTGGCTTTTGTTCATTCAATGTAAGACGGCCAACGTCTCTTTTACGGATACTCCCTAACATGCTATAGTGGCGGTTCACACAGGGCAGAATTAGAGCGCCCGACTGGTCTCCCTGGCCTCGCGAATGCTATACGAGAGTTACAGTACGACGACGTTGAGCACGTTGAGCTCGACTACGCAGCTTCCTCCCTCGGCGCTATCAACGACACGTTTCTATCACGCATCTACCTTGCGGCATGCGGAAGGAGCTTTACGGCGGACAATGCAGCCGTACCTGAGGTGCGCGATCATATTCGGGTGTACTTTCCTACTAACGAGACGGTGGAGAAGAGTATGGGAGGCCCCGGCTGTGCCGGTATCATTTCATTGAAGAGGCAGCACTACAACGCGTCAACATTTCCGAAAGAGTGTCTCCGGGACTATGACTCGACGCGGCGTGGTATGCTGTCACACAACAAACTGTTGTTTGCGCGTGGCCGCAAGAGGGGAGGACGGCCATTTGCCTGGGTCTATGTCGGTTCAGCGAACCTATCCGAATCGGCTTGGGGCGGGCAGAAGGTGCTGCAAGGAGGGAAGACGGGAGCGCTGAATGTCAGGAATTGGGAATGTGGCGTGCTTGTGCCTGTGCCGGATCACAAGCTGGAGCATCTCGATATGGAGGATGATGCGGTGCCGCCGATGAGCGTGTTTGACGGCACCGTCGAGCTGCCCTTTCAGGTGCCGGGTGCAAAGTACGAAGGCAGGCGGCCATGGTTCTTTAGTCCGGGATGAGTGCCGTCTGGGGGGTGGCATAACGTGACGTAGCGTGGCACAGCATGGCCAAGTTTGGGGTGTGGCAGATGTGCGGTATACGGTATACGGTATACGGCACTTGGGCGACGATGAGCAATAGACAAGTCTACGCTGGCCAGAAGCTGCAATAAAAGGTCCGTCTCACGCCCATGTACAGGCATGTGATGGGCAGTTTGTGCGATTAGCTCGGACTAATGCGGCCGGCGACTCCAGTGTCCGGGGTACGAGGCCCGCCCGACGTCCGCCGCGAGCGAGCAAACGACCGTCGACATGACGATTGGGAACAGCCACACGGCGACGCTGCATGCTCCACGATGATAATACGGACCCATCTCTGCTCGTCTTACACATGTGTTGCCCCCATCTAGCCTCATGCCGCAACCGCCCCATCCTTCCAAACGCGCGCAAGCCTCCGCCAAAGCGTCTGAGCTTCCCTTTGTCGACCGACCCATAACGGCGCCGGTACATGCCCTGTTCACGAGCCCCGCGCGGACACATGGTTCACAGGCAAGGGAGCTTCCGCTACATCTGATTCACCTCATCCTCTCCTACGTACGTCTCGCCGGCGTGTGGGCAAGGCCATCCATGAGCTCATTCAGAGCGCCATGTTAACAAGCAACCACAGCTCGACGATGTCGGCGACCTTGCGCGCATCACGCGCACGTCGCGCCTCATGTACTACATGATGCTTCCGCGACTCTACGAGCGCGTTACCCTGCGCTCATACTCGGAGATACGCTACATCGATGGCCGGCCCGAGGGCTATGGTAACGGCAGCCCCTTCGCCATGGGCCTGAACACGCTGGTGTCGCGCAACTTTGGCGACTACGTCCAATCCTTCCGCCTCCAAGGCGACTGGCGGGAGCACGACGTAGACGACTACAAGCAGGGCCGGGTGCCCGACAACAGCATGGTGCTGCAGATTGTGCTGCGCGCTGCGCTGGACAAGATGAAGAATCTCCGAGAGTTTGCGTATGTTTGGAGCTTGCCAGGCCCCCATTTGACGTCGTTGCTGATGCGCGCAGCTGGGAGCTCAACACCCCTCCGTTACAGATAGTCTACCAGGGCCTCATAGGCCGAACTTCACTATCGTCGCTGACGATTCGCTGCCAAACGCGACGGACGCCGCGCCCAACCACCATCATCCCTCCACTGCCAAACCTGACCACCTTGGTCGTCTACAACATCGATCCGCTGTGCTATCCCGACGATATATCGCTGCTGGTACTCGGCTCCAAGAAGCTTGAAAACCTCAAGCTCCACTGGAGCCCGCGTATGCGTGCAGCGGGCGAGGAGTCTATCAACCTGATGACTGTCTTTGGCCGATGCATAGCTGCCAAATACTACATTCCCATAAAGCGATTAGCCATCTATAATCTATATACCCGCTTCTTCGGTAACGAGCTCACCACCGTCCTGCAGATCGAAAGTTCTGTAGAGATGACCATCATCAACTCAATGGGTTCTTCCGATCCCATAACAATCTTCAACGACGATTTGTGGAGGGTACACGGCAATCATCCGACCCCGCCTAACCTGAAAATGATATGCACTGATAATTTTGACAAAGAAGGCGCGCTATACCTCACCAAGACTCGAGGCCTGGAGCGCATGTACATTGTGAGCAAACGACCCAAGGATTCATGTAAAACGGATAGCACTACGGCCACGCCCACGACTCCGTCGACCATCGCGTCCGGTGCGCCTGCAAGTGCAAATAGCACACCCATAGCCATGTCCAACAGAATATGTCAGAATCTAGCAAGCGAATACATCGCTGCCATCCAAGCTAGCCATTCCACGCTGCGTCACCTCCTCCTTCCCGATCTCTGGGCACTATCCGACGAAACTCTCTTCCAGCTATGCAAATCCTTACCCAACCTCGAACAATTTGGGTTCGCTTGCGCAGTTCCTTCACTTGAATTAATGCGTACAGTCATGAGTCATTTGCCAAAGGCATCGGCTATCCGTCTCTTGGTCCGCCCAGGCTACGAAACTGGCAACAAGTTCGACATCAACGACCCCGAGATGCACATCTTCGTCATTGCAACCGAGTTCTGGCGGCCAGAATACAAGAACTTAAAGTATGTAGGACTAGGTGATGATCTGGTATTCAAATTGGGCAGTGTTTACTATCCACCCAAGAAGGACACGATTGCGGGTGGAAATGACAACAGCATGAACGGGAAAAGAGCGGGCCCCATCAGGAAAGTCGAGGCTGTGAGCAGAGAAAGTGTCAAAGACGTCGAGATTTGGGGGCTGGATACCACGGAATTTCACCCTACGTTTTCCTGAAGATGATGGGGTCATGTTGTCATATTGATGGGACATTCGCCATGTGGCAGCATCTTGCGTCTTTGTTAGATGCTGGCACCGCATCTCCAACAGCCCACGCAGGCCATTGCAAGAGTTCAGGGAAGGACATGTGGCTCATGACGCAAAGCGATTGCATGTATAGAGCATGATTGCCATGTTTCCAGGGGGAAAAAAGCCCGAATCACAACGTGTCAACCTAGTCATGTCACCGCACAACACGGTGTCTTATTTGAGGGATTTCTAACCATGAAGCGACACGAATGAGTTGGGTTAGACTAAAATAGGGTACAAGCGTTTGGCTAGTATATACGGTATGTGCCATAACTGTACAGAGGATAAACGACTTCCCCATGTATTATTTTATCCATCATTCCCCATTCTTGTTCTGTTCAACTAGATTGTGTCCCTTTCACTACCTTTTCAATTCCAAGATATGTGCCTGAACGAGTCCTTGGTGTGAAAGGGAGGGCACTCCCACGGCCAATCTGCTTTGAGTGGAGTTTGCAGTGGCCGAATGAAAGAATTGCGTATTGGCAGACGTTGACGAGTCATCATCTGTCAACGCATTTGCCCTATTTGGCCTTGACCTTCCGTATCTGCTTGAGACTTGCCTCGGTTCTATACGTTCTATACCCATGAGCGAATTCGCTGATGTGACTTTGTGTAACTGCTGCATACGCCAATCATAAGGAGACTTCTCAAAGGCAAGATGTGCGATGGGACGTGGGCGCAAGGCTAGAACTGCAGTTGTTGACGCCACTAGTAGTTGAGTTCTACTGCCATGGTTGCATGTGTAACTTTTCAGGTGAGTCTCTGCATGCCCTCGTCGTCCACCTCAACCGTCATCGTCTTCTTTTCCTTGTCGAGAAATATCTCCTGCTCAATCCTGCTCTGCTCAACATCTACAAAGAAGTAGAGAAAGAGACAACTCGCCAAACTCAGCGCGAACAAAAAGTAAAAGGGGCTGCTGTTGTTTCCGGTATCATCAATGATGGCCGAGCTAACAATCGGTCCGATAAATGCACTCGTCTTCCCGACAATGGAGAACAGGGCAAAGAACAAAAACTCCTTGCCTCGCGGGGTTACCTCGGATATCATGGTTTGCGAGTAACTGTACCAAGGGCAGACCAGTAGCCCGTAGAATACCTGGTACACCCAAACTTCCCATTTGTTGTGGAAACCAAATTTCTGTGTCCAGATTCCAATCATACCCCAGCCGTCGAGCAGAACAATGCAGATGGCGACGACCATGAACATGGTCTTGGTGGAGAGGCCGTAGTGCTTCTGAATCCGCCAGAATGCCGCGATTCCGACGGCTTGTGCAGCGATACCGACGATGAGGAGATAGGTGAGTTGCAGACTGTTGTAGGCAACAATCTCGTTTTGCAGAGTTCCGATGACCGTCACGCTCGTGTTGAGACTGTCGCCAAGCAAAAAGTAGCCTACCAGGTAAGCTAGACTTTGTCGCAGCTGCCAAATCTGAGAGATTGCATATCCGAGTTGTTTGAAGCCGGCCATGACAATGTTTGTTTTTCCAGGGTCTTGCCCGGGCCGCCTCTTTTCCAGTACGAACCACGGAAGTGCGCATAGGATCCAAACGCCGGTTGCAAATGCAATCAGTACTGAAAGACCCCAGTTGTTGTTCGCTGCACTATCGTTGACCTTTAGGGCGAACATGATGCCCACGATAACAGCTAGGATGAGTATCTCGAAAACCGACTGAACGTAGAACGCGGTGTTTGATATCTCGTTTCGTTTCATCATGTCCGCGAAGTCGTATTCTTCCCGACTAATGGTTCCTTCGGCATATTCCTCGGCCTTTGTTCTCAGCTCTCTCGTGTTACGCGCCAGGCCCGGGAAAGCGGCGGTCCAGAAAGTGATGGTGGTCTGGTATGCGATGAGCCCTACAATGTACAGCCCCACACCAGTGTGCCAGTTGCCTTCGGTGTGAACGCCGAGCCAGCCAAACCCGATTCCGTATGCGATCATCGATAGTACTATCAAGATGTTTGGCCGCCATGTGCCAAAATCGGCAAAAGAACCCAAGATGAGGAAGACGACGATTTGGACGGCAAAGCTGATGCCATTGCAGAGAAGAACAATGGAGTTGATAGTCCGGTCCCTACCCATGAAGTGAAGCATTTCAGAATCGCCCGCTGCCAAGTACATGAGGTTTTGGAAGGCTGTAGGTCCGAAGTTGAAAAGCGTGAGCCCATTGTCACCAACATAGTAGCTGTTGGGGAGATGCCGAGTTAGCACGGTGAATCGCAAGGGATGAAAAACGACAAAGTGGTCGCGTACCAGTAATACGCCCAGAGCTCCCACTTGGACGTCTCATAGCGTTCATCAAACTGATCGGGTGCGACGGGTGTGTCCGAGTCAACGGGAACATCGACGGCACCTTTGGTGGGGTCGAAAGCGGGTGCGCTGAGAGGCGCAAGGCCTGGCTCGTTTGAAGCCATTGCAAGGTGAACAAGACGACAGGAATTGACTGGAAGAAGCAACAAAGATGTCAACCTCCGATGATGCGCGGGTAAAGCTTTTCTATACCCGCCATTAGTCGCTTAGTCGTACCCTAGCGACTTTAAGTCGGAACCCGGAGATAACAAACATGGTTGCATCTTTCGTACAGGCATGAGGGAAAAACGAGAAGCCCAGGCCCGTCAGATTGCGGCGAGAGGTGAGTGATGTGGATCCGCGCGTAGGTAGACGGGCACTCGGCCAAACGTAGCGCTTTGGGTGATTGGGAGGAAGCGGGCAACAAGACTACGCAAGCTATAGCTAGGCGGAGCTTGGTAGCTGGGTAGGCTTGGGTAGGCTGGCTAACTGTGGGGGGTGGGTGGGAAGCGTGAAAACCCTGAATCGGCGGCAGCCTAGGCTGGAAATGGACTGGTGCGCCCCCACTCAGCCGCCACCGCCGACGCCCTATCATGATACCGCAAATGTCGAGACACATTCGCGTCTGATTCCTAGAGTCTCTCTGTTCGACATGCTACCATTCTCAAAACAACTTGTGCAGCTGCAAAGGATAACCCTCGCAGGCCTGGCCGGATGGTGGTGCGAACTAGTGGGGTAGGTACTCCGCGTCCGCAGATGTTTTCGGACTAGCCCGAAGCCATCAACCTCGTCGTATCTTCTCGGTCCTTATACAAGTAGCATATCCCGGGAGGCTGCAGTGCCCAAAATCAACCGCCATTCAACTGTCCAAATGCTTTCTATCAAAATCTGCTAGCTGGGAATGGATTTATAACACAAACTTGGATGTTCATAACCGGTAGTTAATATCGTATCGATTGTTACAACTAGGCGGTTACACCAGACATCGAACATGGGGATAGGATTGAAGAACATAATCAAAGAATAGACCCTTTTGCCGAGATGGCAATGGAGCAACGAGAACAGATAATGGCGTTCCAGGGCATTGATTGGGTTTCTCGAGGAACCGTCTATGCTAGAGCTGCCAACGGAAGTGAGGCACGCTCGGTGCGCTCAAACTCCATGCTACATGGAAAGAACAAGACCAGGAATGTCAGAGATATACACGCTGCTTCAGAATGCACTATACTTCTCTTAAAAGTCGATCCGTGTCAACCTAACCTCCATCAAAGTCTGAAACCTCAAGCAACTAGTTCAGAGCATGCTAGCCTTGCTGCTGCCTCAGAACTGGCGCTGCCTCTGCCTCCGTACTCTTCCCAAGGCGGCCCGGACGCTTACTTGCCTTGGGTTGATCTACAAGAAACCTGTCGTTGTTGTACCGCCGATCGCCCTCGTGGACGTTGGGACACTTGAGACCTTTGGGGCATGTTCCTGTCGCAAAGTGGAAGCAGCGCTGCCGGAGACAGTCGACCTTCTCGGCTACACAGTTTTCACACGGCTCGCCCTCGTCGCAATCACCATCCCACCAATGCTTGTAGCAGTTTACACAAGGAACTCTCACTGGCTGAACGGGAGGTGGAGCTCTGCGCCTGGCGACTGTCTTGGGCGCGGGTGTTGCCAGCGAAGATGCTATAATGTTGGGAGTGGGATCATTCACTTTCGGAGTCGTCGGAGCCTGCTGCGGCTGCTGCTGCGACTGCATGTCTTGCATATCTTTCAACGTTGGGAAAGCAGACTCAAATGCAGCAAACTGACTAGAGTTGGGCATCATGTGCTCACCGTTCATTTCTTGTTGCCAGGACTGTGACGTCGCGCCCATCATTTCTGTACCGATTGAATGGCGTGCATCGGATCTGTCACCCACCATGAGCTGTGGCATAGACCAATGCTGCAATTCCATGCCCATCGTATTCTGCATTTGGTCGTGGAATATTGCCTGATTCACAAGCTGATCTTCTGTGTTGCCCGACTCTAGGTGCTGCAGGGGCTGCCCTTGCTCTGGGAGCGACATGTAGCCAATCTTTGGTTGCTGTAGCAGCAGCTGGACTTGTCGAGTCGAACCGCTGTCGTGTCCAACCGAGCATCCGACGGAATTAACATTGTGTTCTTGCCGCAGACGTTGTGTGGGCGTCATTGAATGTGGGGAGCCATTTGACAGCTGCGATGACTGGCGCCTATGGATCCCATGTGGTGGCATCATGTATTGTTGACTATTCGGCGCAATGCCGCCGTTTGGGTCCATGACATGGTAGTTTGAGGGCAGAGAGTGGGTGCGTGCGCGCTGAAGGTCTGGCGTGGCGCGACCAGCGGTGCTGATCATGTTAGCCAGATGATGTTTTGTTCGAGCTTCATGTGAGCTTACCTGATAGAATTGTGCCTCATGCGCTTGCTGGATGTGAAAGATTGTTGAGTCGACTTCTGTTGACCCTGCTGACTGCCCAGGAAATTCTGCTGATCGCCATGGATGCTGTGTAGAGCCACCTGCAGTTGTTGGTTGCCTAGATGTACCTGCGTATGTGCCTCATCTAGCTGACGTTTCAGAGGGTTATTGCAATCCATCATATGCTTTTCCTTGGCAAACCACTGTGCTTGGACACCATCTAGTTGATTCTGCGACTTGCGCATCCCCTCCTTCAATACAGCATCATGCTCTTCCTTCATAGGATCCATCTGGCTCTGATATTTAGCCTTGCACTCGTTGACGCGGCTCGTGAGTTCCTCGGCGGACGCCGCGACCTTTGCCCGCTCTGCAGTGAGCTCGGCACTTAGCTTCATGACAACGACCTTTATGTGCCCCTTTCTTTCTTCCCATTCGGCTTTGTGTTTTGCGTCTTCTTTCAGAGCCGACAAGAGTTCATTGCGCAAGACCTCAAGATCTGCTCGAAGATTCTGGACTTCTGATGTGTATTCGCCGGACCACTTGCCAGCTTGCTTATCCGCCCTCAGTTGTGCCATCTTGGCATTTTGCGCGTCGAAGCACCTGGTGACCTTGATGTGGTAGTCGTGGAGGTCGGACTTCTGCCTATCGATCTCGTTCCGAAGGTTCCTCGACTCGTTGTTGGCGTGCAACTTCTCAGTGTAGCGAGCCTGGGCGCGAGCGGTTGCTACTTTCATCCCAGCTTCGCATTCGGCGGCATACTTCCTGGCATGTAGAACACGTGTGTTGGCATCGCTCAAGTTTGCCTCTGCGCTCGTTGCACGCTCGTTGAGATCGTCCTTGTCGCGCTCAAGTTCGGCAATGCGGATTTTAAGGACGGCAACCTCATCGGTACAAGGCGTAAGCGATGGCGGATAATCTGGCGGAATTTGCGACATTGGAGGTTATCTGTGGGCGATGCTCGTATAGATTGCGCATTCAAGGTTGAGGCGAGTCGTCGAGGCTTTGTGGCGAGTGCAAGTGCTCTCTTTCTATTTTTTAGTTTAGCGCGGTCAAGCGCGGCCCACAGAGTGAATGCTAGTTCACTTTTCCATACCGATGGAGGGCTCCTGCTAGACAACGACGTTATACTCGCAGTTCATGCCCGATAAAAGCGTACAATAGGCAGTTGGTACTTGTATCATGAAGCGAAAGTATACTTTTAGCATCAAACGAACTTGGAACGTGGTCCATGGGCTCATTTGCAATAAAAGAATATCCATGCTACATGAGCTTCCATTCCTATCGAATGCTCACTGGGTTTCAGAGAGAGAGCCTTTGGAGACTCAGCAACAGTAAAAGTTGAGGCAATCAGTTGATGAAGAACTGAGTCTTACTCTCTTTGTGGAAGCAACAGATGCAGTATCATCGTTTCAAGACGACGACACGCGGGCTCTCTTCTTGTGCGCGCCCAGTGAACTCCTCCGTGGCATCGACGTCTTACTCGACACTACCAGCACCAGTGGCACACCAGGCCAGAGTTATGCACGTGATTACCGCAGCCAAGCACACGCGTACATGAAACCCAAAGAAGGGTGGGTTGTACAGTAATGAATGTCGTGTCGAACGACGATCCCGGTGGGGGTCCCGATGGGGAAAAGGTACATAGCCTATCGGCAACTGCGCGACTCCTGACCTCAGCAGCCACTTGCATCGGGCAAAGCTCCGGTATTTTGGCAAATCGTGCTCTCTTCTTGGCTTGCCCTGTTGTTATTGATTGAGAGTATATAGTACGGGAACGCCCCTAGCCCTACATTGCGTATCCCACCCAAGGTCATTCCATCCTCGCGAGACTACGAAACTGCTGTCATGTTTTCCTCCAACGAAAATCGTCTAGTTTTCACATATGATGCCGAGCAGCTTTGGATTGAGCCATGGGGCGTCAATGCGGTCCGCGTCCGCGCCACGAAGATGTCGGCCATGCCGCAAGAAGATTGGGCCCTCTTACCTCAGCCCAGTACCGCTGTCAAGATCGAGGCCAGTGGCGATTCGGCTACCCTGGTCAATGGCGCAATCAGAGTTGTAGTCTCCAAGCGAGGAAAGATTACGATAATCGATAATGCCAGCGAGAAGATTCTGCTAGAGGAGTACGCCCGCGACCGGCGCGACATCCTGGACCCCAAGTGTAGTGCTTTGGAGGTTGAGG
>Ga0265780_10002014_pt1 | contig 28124 bp, 21 predicted proteins | sample P1T30metagenome_FD_192432 | JGI IMG/M metagenome (GOLD analysis project Ga0265780, IMG submission 192432) | Plant litter microbial communities from East Loma Ridge, Irvine, California - P1 T30 | ecosystem: Environmental > Terrestrial > Plant litter > Unclassified | place: USA: California...
TATCTACCTGTAGTAGAACCTTATAAATATAAGTTTATTAGAGATATAACAGCGCTAGCTTATAAAATAATAGCCTAAATTACTCTAGTTTCTAAACTCTATAATTGCAGATATTATAGCTTAAGCCTTTTTTTGTAATAGCAAATAGAGTATTAGAGTAATATTAGAAAATTAAGATAAGTTCTAGTGCCTAAGCAGCAATATAATAGTATTAGTAAACTTAGTGCTATATAATGCTATTAAGAAGTACTATAATAATAGAATAAAAAAGACAGTCTACTTCTAAGATTATATCGTAGAGAGTAAGTTATAAATAACTTAAGCAGGCGTAACTAATACTATATAGATAATTATAATACTATCTATAAGAAGTAGATAAAGCTAAGTAAGTTACGCTATATTCTTATTTAGAACGCATTAAAGTAATAAATAGCTATATATGTAAACTGTACTAAAAATGCTAGAAGCAATATTACTATGCTAGATAATAACTATAATAACAACGTAGATAACATTCTAACGAAATATATAGATAAGAAGTAGTAATATTATAATATATTAATTAAGAACTATAACTATAAGCGGAAATAGAAAGCTAATTCTTCTTTAGTTAATAAGTATAAGTCTAGCTATAGTAATAAAGAGAAGATAAAAGAAGATAAAAGAGAGATAACAGCCTAATATAATATAAAAGCAGCTGCTAATAGTTATTAGAAAGAGACTTAAGTGCAGATACGCAAAATATCTAAAGAAATACACGATATATTAATTAAAGAATATATTATAGCTAACAACTTTATAGATAGTATAACGCATAGCAAGAATAAGCAAATATAGTTTAAGAATAAAGAGAAAGATTAGAGCATTATAACAGATACTATATAAGAGGAGTTTATAGCGTTAGCAGAGGACTATGCTATAGATAATTATATTATATACGCACTAGTTCTAATAAAGAATAAGTAAGAACTAAAGCTAGATAACTATAATACTCTAGTTAAGAGGTATAAAGAGAAGATACGCTGCTTATACTTATAGTCTAAAGAGTATTTAGTTAAAAAAAACGCAAGTTAGATAAATAGTTATAGAATTAATAAATATATAAATATATTTCTAAATTATACTATACCTAGAATACTTTACTATATAGAGAATATAGTTAAATACTATTACTAACTATACTATACTATCGCGAGCTGTATAATAGTACTATTAGTAATAGTATATATATACTATACTTATAGTATATTAGTATAAAGATACTACTTTAAGTAGCACTAGCTAATAGGTTATATAAGATCTATAAATACTAGTTATTTTATAGAAAGAACTTATACAGCGTATAACGCATATATAGTAAATATTATATATATAGTATATACTATTAAAGTAGCCTAAAAAGTATAATAAATTTAGTAGATTAGTTTTATACTATAAAGCACTCTAGCTATAATATGCTAAATAGTTAAAGATAGTAAATAGACAGTTCTAACGTTATTTTAATATTAGAAAAAAGTAACTAGAGCAACTTTGTTAAATTATCGTCTTAGTTAGATAGATATCGGATCGCAGCGACTCAGCTGAAATTTCGATTTTCAGTTTTCCTGACGTAGTAGCGAAATTGTTAGTGTACTTCCCTGTTTGTTATGTCAACCCACACCAACGCAAGAATCACATGCCAGAAAAAAAGCGAATCTTCAAATAATGCTTCATCGATGATTATACTCCTACAGGCTATGCGTCCCAAGCTCAAAAAGAGCCCATAAAGTCGGTCAGTGAGCCGCCATGCAAATGCTACAAGACAAGAGTCACCCGTGTAAGAACTTTTCAAACTACCGACCCAATGCCCAATGTCGCCAATGCTATAGCAAACGTGATGAAGGTACTCGTGTATTACTCTGCGCAGCTGATAACGCCGGGGTGTGCAAATGCTTTTCGAAAGGGTTGGGGCATGTTCGTGATTCGAGGTCGTGAGGCGGAGAAGAAGCCGAGCAAGGTGTCGATGAAAATGTTGCTGGGGATGTGATGTTGTCGTATCCTTGTGTTTGGGGGTATCGTGCTCGAAGTAACCAACATTACATCCAAAGAAGTGTGCATACCCAGATCATCCACCAGTTGTGCCTCTTGCTTCCATACCATATCCAAGCAAACTTATGCTTTTTTATCATGATTGTGCAGGTCGTTGAACGCCCATACATCTTCTGCTCGTTGCTGCGTCTTCATCCTGGTCGCAAATCTCCTAATCCAAGACCTCCATCATGGCAGCCTGCTTCTCGGGGTCTTCAATGAGCATGCACCGAGCGCGGCAGACATCCTCGACGATGTCGACGACTTTTCGGAAACTTGACGCCGCACCGCGTGTCTGGGTGAATCGCGCGAGGCAGAGGTTGGCGCGCTGGCCGTGCTCAAGGACGACAAAGAGCTCGATGACGAAGGATACGGGCTTGATCTTGAGATCTGTAGCAGTTCAATGTTAGCACATTGCCAATCAAAGATGAGAACGACAAAAAGAACGCAGCATTACATCGCAAGATATGCTCCACCTCCAAGACCTCAACCGTAAAACGCCAGTCTTCCAAGCGCCACTCGCTAAACAAAAGATTTGGACAAGGGGAGGAGTTATACTTACGGTTGCCCTTGTCAACACGCCCGGTGATCGTATTAGTCTCTCGATCAACAGTAACGTCGCGGATGCCGAAGCGCTGCCAGTCTCGGAGCAAGCGTACCAGATCCTGTCGGGCCTTGCCACGGCCGACATGGAAACACAGAGTCTTATTAGCAGGCTTGATATGCAAGAAGCGAGAGAGCCAGTTCATCTGCATCTCGGGAGGACCAGTGCGAGGAGCCGCTTCGCCGTGCTCAGCGCCAAGATCGAATCCGGAGAGGATAGACGAGGAGCTGAAGTTTACAGCTGGAAAGAAGTTAGTACAACACACATATTCTTCTGAGTAGGATCACTTACTGCCAAGCTCCATAGGTCGCTTGCCCTTGTCTTCCTTAGGCTTCTTGCTGAACAGTCCAAGGAATCCCTTTCGCAGAGCGCCATCGCTCTTAGTCGCTGGCGCGCTGCTGTTGCGAATCGGAAACTCGCTATCGTTACTCTTCGCCGAATGCTTAGCAGTGTGTGGAGGGAAATAGTTCACAGGCTCATTGTTATCGATTTTAAGACGATCATCGAGGCCGTGCCACGCGTCAGGGATCTGAAGCAGGCCCGTTGAAGCCTTCTTCTTGACTTTGTTCTCCTTGTCTTCGTCGCGATCTGTCTCTTCCGTGTTACGACGGAACCACAGCGACTTCTTCTTTTTGATGATTGGGTCCTTCTTATCCAGTACTGGGGCTTGTTGAGCAATGCGCACATTATGCAACTCGTTCTGTACATCCTGGTACGGTCCCACGGTGGAGTTTGACACTGGTCCAGGCCAAGGTACGGAGTGCGCTTCGTTGACAACCTTGGATTTAATGCTCGCACCACTGCGCTTGCGGATATTGAGGGGAGCTATCCGTGTTGGTGATTGATCAACAAGGCGAATCGTCTGCTGCTCAGTCGTTGCGCGGGTGCCATGTGGTCTGAGGGGATCAGTAACAGCTCTATAGTTAGGGCTATAGGGCTGTTCAAACCGATCATCACTGTCCTGTCTCTCTTCCGGGATGGCATGCAGAGGTAGAGGATGCTCTGGAGACTTTGCAGGAGCAGACACGGTTCGCTTGCTGTTGGGTGCAGGCAGCATCAAACGATCCAAGTTCTCGAGGACTTCGTTGATATGCTCAGCGTTGTCACCATTCTCTTCGTAACGTCGGGCAATCTCGGCGCGAGTCTCCGCCAGTTTGCGCTGCAGGAACGTGTTTGGTGTCTCGTTCGGGACGGGCGGCAGTGGCCGCTGAGCCAGCGCGCCCTTCGCATTCGGGGTCAAGATTGAACTGCCCCCTGAGTCCCTCGTGTTCGAGAAGGAAGTAGGCGGAGTGTCATATTGTGACAAATCGCGGTGCACCGTAGTGTCTGACGTCCGAACGCTCGAGCCAATTGAGGATCGGTTGAAGGCCACCTCCATAGCCTTGCCCAGCTCAGTGCTGACCTTCCTGGCTTCGGTCTGGATGTATTTGGATGGGCTCTCTGGCTTGCGGTGCCTGAGACGCGGCTTCTCCATGCGAGGAGTAACGCGGGAGATTGATGATCGATAGGCCGAAGAAGGTTGACGCGTGCTCGATCGATGAGACGAGCTATAGTCCGATGTTGCATAAGAGCCAATTGAAGTATGAGGGCGGTGAACAGGTGTGTTCTCGTCAGACGTGTATGCCATGGCACTGTAGTCAATGCTGCTAGCAGTGGCTACTGAGGAACGTCGATCGCGCAAATGAGAGAAGCTCACACCTCGTCTACCGATACCGCCTGAACGTGCGACAACAGGAGGACTGCTCGGCCAGTGCGAGCTCGCCAGGGAAGCGCGTGACATGGAACGGCGCTTCATGGAAACAGAACGGTGTGATGGGGTGCTTCGGTATGAGGAGCACCGAGACATGGCAGAGCTACGCTTCGAGTTGTTGCGCAAGGCCTGGACGCGCAGAGAGCTGACCGTTGAATGCTGTCCCATTGCTGTAGCTGGACGACGCTTCCGGGGCTCGCTGTCGTTGCTGTGTCCGCGGTGAATAGTAACGTTCTGGTTAACGACCCCTTGTTCAGGCATAATCGGCTGTCTCGACGCTCGATAAGGGTCATAGCTGGCTTCTGAGACGGGCGACTCGTAGAAGCTGTGCTGAGAGTAAAGATGCTCGTTGTTGAGAATCGAGTAGGCTGACTGTGAGCGCTGATGCTTGTTGGAGGGCATCTCTTCAACATCCTTGGGTGTAGGAGTATGCCGCGTGTTGTGATGGTGGTCGCTGTTTGACTTTGCCACTGCATGATGCGCATCAGGCTGGTAGTTCTCGAGCTGATCGGTATGGTAATTGCGGAGGGCCGAGTAGAAATACTTCTCTTGATTTGCCCTGTATTAAGTTAGTAGCTGCGGCTAGGATGTATACAACACATGCTTACTCTTTGCTTAGAAGACGCTGTATTAGGACCTCTTCCTTCTCACTATGCCACAATGTACGCAGATATCGCAAAATCTCGCGATCAACAGTGTCTCGCTTGAGTGACGTCCACTCTGCAATTGCAGGTAGAGGGCCGGTCCAGTGGTCTACAGTGGCAAGCTCCCCAACAAAATTGAGCTCCTTCTGGTACTTTCGCATGAATGGGTGGTTCCAAATATCATCCAGGCCTATGCGGCGCTTGGGGTCTGCGACGAGGATACGTCGGATGAGATCCTGAGCCTCGGGTGACAAGTTGTCTGGCATGATATACTTTGCGGCTTGGATGTCGCGGAACAAGGCTCCCAGGTGCCTGTCCTCGCCCGAGTAGTTGAAAGGAGGTGTCCCGGTCAGGAGGACGAAGAGGATAACGCCGCAGCTCCACACATCTGCCTTGGCACCGTCGTAAGAGGTAGTCTTGATAACCTCTGGCGCCGCATAGTGCGGGCTTCCACATGGCGTGGTGAGCTTCTTTCCCACGGGCTGCAGGGCAGCCATTCCGAAGTCGACCAGCTTGACAGTCATTGTGTCCCTGTCTAGCAAGATGTTCTCTGGCTTCAGATCGCGATGATGAATGTTGATGCGATGGCAGTAAATGAGGGCGGCGATGATCTGTCGGAAGATATGTACAGCGTGAATCTCGATCAGACCCTCCTGCTCGTGGATGAAGCTGAAAAGCTCGCCACCCTCGACGTACTCCATGATGAGGTAGCTAGACGATGTTAGATGGCATTCAGTATGATGGCGAAGGCAATGGTTCTTACAGCTCATTGCGATTCTCCCAGATGTCATAGAGGCGGACAATGTTTGGGTGGTCTAGCAGCTTCATGATGCAAATTTCTCGCTCCAAACCGAACGGGATGACCTTGCCCGTGGTCACATCCTGTTCGGCACTCTTGATCAGATTGGCCAAGCTCAGCGCGCGCACCTTCTCTGCGGTAGCCTTGGAGATGATCTTTGCAGCACCGTACTGCCCGGTGCCAGTGTGCCGGACGAGGCGCACACGCGAACAGCCGCCGCGGCCGATGGTCCTGCCCAGCTGCCATGGGCCAATGCTTGTCTTGCGTCGCCGGGTGGTGGTGTTGGAGCCATTCGTGCTGGCGACCGAAACCTCGGAATCGCGCTTGTTGCCGTGCGGGCGGGGGTCGTGGGCTTGGACGGCAGAGAGACGCTTGTTCTCGGGCGAGGGGTGTTGCTGTTCGTGGCGTACGGCAAGCGAGCCATTGGGCACTAGAGACTCGTTGTGGGGAAGAGCTTGCGGTGAGGAAGACGACATGTGGTCGCGGCTGTGCTTGTCCCCTCGACGGTGAGCTTGCGGGGCCTCATTGCCACGAGAAGACGTCTCGGCGAGGGCGCGGCGGCGCGTCGGTGGACGGCCTTGCTGGCTCTGATGATTGCGTTCCATGGCTGTGGACCCGGTGCAGTGATCGAGGATGAGGCTCCTTGATACTCGTGCAGTGCGGGATACAATTAGTGGCTAGGGTAATAGGCCAAGATGCACTGGATAAGAGATGCGCTCGACGTCCGAGCACTGAGACGCGGTGGTGAGGGCGAGGGAGGGTGTTGCAGTGGTTTTACCCTACGCGCGTGCCATGATTGTGCCGCCGTGTTGTGTTGTGTTGTTATGTTCCTGCTGTTGCTATTGCGACCGCTCGATGCCCCGCTCGGTGCGAGTCGGTCGACGGGCGCCGGTAAAGGAGGGGCGGCAGGCTCTGCGGTGGCAAGGAAATCTACTCGTTGACCCAAAAAGCTAACAGGTGTTGGATGGCATACAATGGCTGGTGTGTCGATGTTTGGGAAGCAATGTTGGGAGGAAAGCCAGAGAGCACGGGCCGGCTCATGCAGGTGGAGGGCGCGCAAACGCTCAAACGGCAAGTGCTCTTGTCACGCACCAGCGGCGATGGGATCGTCGTCGAGAAGCAGGTGTGACCTCTGTCCTCTCTGAGAAGCCCAGCCGACAGTCGGGAATTCAGTGGAGCAAGAATGTGCCAAGCATCGCGTGGGAGAGGAAGGGTGGTGTTTCTCAGGTCCAGAACGGGACGAGCGGAATGGGTTGTTAGGAGAACTCCACAGATATGCAAAAAGTGCGCCATAATCTTGCGACTGCGATGAGTTCCTAGCTGACCTCGAGGACACTACTGGGGTTCTAGACGATGCTGACATTCTACTATCGTCGCTTCCTTACGCGCAGATGGCATGGCCGGATGAGTGCCCACGTGGACAGCACACCACTGCGAAGCACACCAAGAAGCTGATGGGGGGGAGGAGACAAAGATGCATCAGACGCGTAGATGACGGGTGACATGCCCGTACGAAAAGGAATGACTTGGGAGAGACGCGTGTGGTAGAGAAATGGAGTGACGGCAAGACGGACAAGACAGTGGCTAAGAATTACCTACGTACGACCTAAAAGAGATGAACTGAAGACAACTGCAAGCACTGCAAGTTATCCAAATGTGTAGCCATCTGCACGGTGGTGGTGTCGTCGCGAACGACATGGGACGACTCGAAGGGAGAAGACATGAGGTTCGAAGGGGGCGCGAGCCAAAGCGTCGATCACTGCGCGACATGACCTGCGTGGAAGATGCCGCTCTCGATCTCCGCTCCAGCACCAGGTTGCTGGGTCCAGGTACCGACCAGCCGTCCGAGCACAACAAAACCTTAACGCAGCCTCTCCTCCTTCGAGCACATATTGCATCAACTGTTCCATCGCACACAGTTTATGGCCAGCGACATGCTCCGGCGCACACATGCAGAAAACACAGAGCATCTGACGCGGGCCCGAGCAGGCTGGAACAAGCGGTTTGAAGAACAGTAAAAATATTGCATCTTGGTATTTGCACGCTGCGCTATCGCTCCCTTTTACCCACCCGCCCCTGTTCCTATCTCCCCGCGATACTAATGCCGTGTACTGTGTATGGGTGCGTCGAGCGGGACCTCCTTTTGAAGCAGCTTTCCTGCTGTGGCCCCCGGACCCAAACCTGAAACCGTGCCTGTCCCGCCTCCGAAATGCTCCAACATGTACGAAAGCGATCCCGTAGACACACGCACTTCCCGTAGAAGCACAATGGCGCACAATACCTGATACAAGCCCCTGCGTTGCACCAGCCCAAAAGGTATATCCGCCGCCCAGACCGAAAAGTAACATCAACAAGGAAAAATGCAGACCCAATATGTTGCCCTGCCTGGACACTATACAACGCCAGCCTAAGGTATATCCAATGCGTGCCCAGGGGTTATCCCAACCTCAAATAAACAATAAACATCAAACATAAAAATCGTGGCCAAATACTTGCAGCGGAGGTATTGGCTGGGGGCAAAGGCGCCCCCATGCCGTAAAAGACAAAATATGTACTTAATACAGGGCGAAAGAAGCGAATATGCAGAACCGGAACACTATCAGCCATGTCTACTCGTGCAAGATGCCAATCTTGGAATCAGTGCGCTCGGACTTTGGTGAAGCGCTTTCGCGTTTGCTGTCGTCGTGCGCGGCAGCAGCTTTTCCGCAGCCTTTGACAAGAATGTGGCGCTGTTGGAGAGTTAGTACATGATATGAGTGATCCGGGAGGGTCTAGCACGTACCTTTAGAGCATCCTTGCGCGAGAAGCTCTTGTCACAGTGATTGCAAGGGAATGGCTTGACTGCCAGATGTATCCTCTTGTGCCGCTTCAAGTCGTGGTTGCGGTTGAAGCTCTGTGGGCACTGGTCGCACTTGAACGGTCGGTCATTTGTACTAGGCTGCTGGTGAGGCGGGTGGCCAAGGAAGTGAGGCATGGCCGCAGCGTGGCCACTGTTGAAGCCTGGCATCATGCCAGGGTGCACGCCGACTAGAGAGAGTTGTCCATTTGGGTTTTGCACGTTCGAGAAGACTGGTGCTGAGCCTGGTTGGTATGCTGATTGTGGCCTCTGGTACGGATATGGAGAATGCTGTGGGTTTGAGGGTATCGATGGCATCTGCCCTTGCGAGACAGCCGGCGACATGCGGGACATGGATCCTCCGGCACTGATTGGGCTCTGTTGTTGGCTCAAGGTTGGCGAGGGGCCGGTGGAATAAGAAAAGCTCGAGTGATGTGGCGTGCTCGATGGCTGGTAGTTGTAGGTTGGGGTTGGCGGATGTGGTTGTCGGAACGAGTCTTGAGCCAACGACGGCGACTGCTGGGGAGCAGAAGACGACGAAGGCGTTTGGGCGTGCTGGCTCATCATATGATGAGGCTGCTGTTGTGCAGACATAGAAGGCATGCTCTGCCCATTAGATGATGGCGTAAATGGCGGCAATTGCTGGTTCAGCTCATATGGTGGCGGGTTCAGCCCTTTTCGTAGTGAGTCTTGATGGTCGAACTGGCGATCATTGCGTAGCTGAGCGAACATACCTCCACGGGCTTGACCATATTGGTTTTGTTGCTGCTGGTGTGCTGGTGGATATCCGTAATGTGTTGGGGCTTGAGCCGGAGGTGAATAGATGTAGCTGCCATTGGAGTAAGACATGGTTGTAGGATGCGAAATGCTCGATGATCCCCCCGAAGAACTCAGAGCATCGCCGTGGAGATTGTTTGGTGGAGTAAGCAGGTTGCCGACACTTGCGATGGTGGTTGGGGCTTGTGATGACTGCGATGCGTTGATGGTATTGGTGAAGGGGTATTTGTGCATTGGTGGTGGGGGTAGCTCAAAGCTACCTAATTGCGCCGCGTGAGGTCTTCGTTGGGAAAAGCTAGAAGGTGCACCCATTGGGTCAGACCCAGGATGCATCGAAGCCGGATGAGCCACTGCAGCAGCCACGTTGGCGGTTGTGTCCCGGTTAGGTCCTGATGACCTAACAGCTTCGGGTGAAGGAAGGTGTTGGGTAAGGATGCAGCTGTGACGCTGCAGGTAACGGAGTCGAGAAGTGAACGCCCGTCCAATACAACCCACGTGAAGGCTGATGATAGTGACCACGAAAGGCACCTGCCCGATTGTAGCTCAGAGGCGCAGTGTGAAAGGTAGAGGCTCTAGTGGAGGGGGACAAGATGCTGATGATAAGCAGGCAGTGGAGTGGAAGAGATGTTGTAAATGGTCCTACACGAACACAGACGCCGGGTTCGTGTCGAGAGATGACTATGGTGCTCCCGGTCTGGACTTGGGCGGCTCGAGGCGGCAAATGGCAAGTCCGACTCAAAAAAACACTTGGGTGAATGAACGGCTCTGCGAATGGTACCTGCGCTGGCTCAGATGGGCAGTAATACCGATAGATGCAGGCCTGTCCTAAAGTCTTCTAGAAAGTCTCAGACACTGGGCAACATTAGTGGTGCTCGCTGCCGCAGATCGAACAAGGAGGGCGTACAGAGTAGCAAAAGCAGATAGTTGTGGCACGGTGGTGACGTCGGGCACAAAGTGTTCGGTAGAGCCCGGTTTCCTGGTTGCGCAGATATAGTGGCACTGGTGGGTCGCACAGGGCTGTGAGAGAGATGGTTTCTGGTCAAGTCCACTGTGGGCGCACTGGTGTTGTCGTCCGACGATGACAGAGACGTGGTCGGGATTGGCTAGTCTTCAGCCTGTCGATGGTCAATCCACAGTGCTGGGTGCGGCGTCGGCTACCGAACTGGGACAAGGGGACAGATGAAGGTCGTTCTTGTTACCGTCCACAGCAGAGGCGTTGCAAGATCTGGTGTTGCACGTTGACGATGCGATCCGGTAATGGTTGGCGGGGAAGACGAGCCTTGTGAGGTGCTTGGTGGTGGAGTTTGAGGCGTGTGGAGTGGCGATCCCTCCTTGTTAAGCTCAGTACCTGGGCGCCCTAGAGGTGTGATGGCGGAAAAGGCTGGAACGTGGGTGGGCTAAAGGCTTTGTTACCGCGAGCGAGTGGAGAGTGGTGGCCTCTACGTATATGTATGGCGGGCTTCGGATGCTAGGATAGTGTCTTCGCGTGGCTGACTGGGGCGCTGGGGCTTCACAAAAGCCCAGGGCTCAACCAGGCGATAGGGTTTGTCCGAGCTTTGGGAGGATCTGGATCGGGATGAGAGATGAATAAGGTATGGCACGAGAGCACGCCTCAGGTGAGGAGCGGGCGGGAACGCTATTCGCAGACACACTACCTCACAAGTAGGCAACGCAGACGAGGCACGGCAGGCGCACTGCGACGAATGAATAATGAACCACACCGTTTAGGTTCAGGTTAGAGAGGCAGGCGAGCATGGGGCCGCAGACAACAATGCGCTGCCGGGGGTGAAAGCACCTGGGCACGTAGCGCAGCCAGGCCCTGCCCGCTGGCCGTCTCTCGGACTCTGCTGGCGTGCGGGACGGCTTGGACCAGCAGAGTGGAGGAGGTGTCGCTTGCGCCGGGCCGGAGTGAAAGGGCCCTCTCCATGGGCAGTCACGCGGCCAGGAGCCATGACGCTGGGCGTGAAGGAGGCTCGCCCGGGTCTCTTTGACGCGTGCCATCTGCCATGAGCTGTCAAGGGAGCGCGAGTGAGATTGACGGGGCGGTGGCATGCGGCTCTCCTGACCCAGGTTTGCGGCACGTCAAGAGACGGACAGCAGAAAATGCTTTTGTTTTCCCAAGTTCCAAGGGTGAGGAGCGTGGAGGCACTCTAGTGTGCGTCGGGACTGGCGCCAACACGCCTGGAAGCCTGCAGCGCACGGGCGGCGCGGGTTGGTCTGGCCCAAAGAAGCGCCGTGGCAGAGACAAAGACGCGACTTGAAAGACACGAAAGACACGTTTGCCTCGTTTGTTCAAGCTCGCCGTTTCCCAGAGGCGCATCCCCGTTGCTAGCAGCGCTGATCGCGGCTGCAGACGTGCGAGATGGGTTTGAAGCGTGCGGGAGCAGCAGCAGCAGCAGCAGCAGCAGCAGCAGCAGCAGCGCGCCTGGCCGTCACAGATGATCCTTGTGTATGGTGGCCTGCCTCGCCGACCTCTCCAGCGGCCGTGCGTCTGCCGCATAGCAGTTGACCTGGCGGAGCAGGATGCGCTAACCATGTGGAAGCAGGAGTGCGAGTAGCACATGATTTGCGATTGACGACACTGCGCTTAAGCACCTCGTCTGCAGCGACGGCACATGACAAAGAGGGTCGAGGGGTTTCCGCTGATCGACGTGGCGCCCGCTCCCTGTACAGTGCTGTACATGCGGTAGATTGCCATGATGCCCGCGTTGCGCACGCTGTTGGTCATCAGCCGGGGAAGTGCTCATTGGCTCCGTGTGTGTAATGATTGCACAAACGACAGCTTCGGTGACGTCTATTATTAGACGACATGCTACGGTATATTGCCTGCGGCACGTGTGCATGCAAAGCACACATGTGCAGCAGCTGAGCAGAGGTGGGTAGGCCCATGCTCGACCTCATTTCTCTGACGCCAGTTCCGGCGCACTAGATAGCGTCAGACGTCGTACATTTTACCCAACTGGGGGATTCCCACGTGGAAGCGCAGCTGAATCACATGATCCGAGCGGCGAGCGCGCCCAGGTTCGCGTTTGCGCGCGTCTGTTGATGCCATGTCCGCCTCAGGGCCTGCTCAGGTCCATGCTCTGCTGGCGTCGCGAGTGACAGATGCTGTGCGGTCACGTCGCGACGTCGTGAAGCCAGTTGGCGCATCGAAGCTTCGGCTGGCTGGCTTCGTGCATGTGGTGTCGTCGACGGCTTCCCAGCGGCCTGGTTAGCTGGCTGGCGGGAGAGTGCTGCGACCAGGACCTGGGCAGTACCAATTCTCCCGCCGTCCATGAGCTGCTCTCGTCAACGCTATGCTGGATACAGTCGGTGCAGGGGACATCTCCAGCCACAAGCGAGAGGCTTTTGACAATTCGTCGGGCTGTCGCATTGCGTCGATATCATACAGTACATGATGACACCTGGTGAGGAACTAGAACGGACGAGTAAGCGGCCGCACTACAAGTCTTGCTGTGTTGTGTTGTTGACCTCTCCCTCCCTGCGCGCGCGCTTGCATCGCCAACATGCTCCCGAGCCCTACCACCACTACCTCTGCAATTGGCTTCTCCATCCCAACTCTGTTCAGACAAATTCACGGTGCAGCCAGCTGGAACCCTCCTGCCACGGTCATCCCTGTCGCCCCATTTGACGACCTCTCCATCGGTGCGCGCCTCTGCACTAGCGCACTTCACCGCTGTACGCCCGTCTCCGACCGTACCACGCATGTCGTCATCCTGTCATTGCCTCCAGCCTCGCGGGCGCGGAGCCCAAGTACTTAGATGAGCGCACTCTTTTTGCCCGTCGCACGGCGGAAGTCTGGGCAAGTGCCTGCGAAAGTAGTAGTGACGTCTCTCCTCATGTGACGCAAACCTTCCGTCCCCTCAACAGCTGCTGGACCAGCCCTACTCGCTCACTACCACCCGCGGGTTTTGCGCTAGAATCGCACGATTTGCACCAGATCTGGGAGCGCCACGCCAACGCCGGAGCGGCCGAGTAGGCTCCACAGGCGGAGTAAAGTTAAACCGCACCCCCTGTCCGTAGTTAGCGTTCCATGATTTCATAGCATGCAAGCGAGCAAGCGAGGACGCCCAACCGCTCTGCTGGGCCATGGACTTGGACATGGTCACAAAAGAGCTTTCGCATTCGCGTCAGAACCTGGTCCATCTACACTATTTGTCCATTCTAATAAACTCGTCTGCACGGCAACAAGCCGAACGACTCGAGGACCACGGGCTCGTGCTTGGACGTTCCGCAGGACTGATGAAACCGAAATGATTGCAAGTCACAATCAGGGGCCTCCTGCAGCGCGCGAGTAAGTCTTGAAATCATCCCTATGCGTTTGCTTCCTCCAGTAATGCAGTAACTATCCCTCCAATCAGACGTCACCTCGCTAAGCCCTGCACCTCTCACCTGTGTTCAAGCGTTTCGTGTGCAAGCTACCACACCTCCACCTGCCCCTAACCGCTTGCTTCGACTCCGACCGGCCGAAATGTGATTTGCTCACACTCGCCTATACACATTAATGTAATTGGAGCCTCCTCCTTCACCGATGCGCCAGATCTGAAAAAATAATCTTCAGCCGCGTGCTTCCAGCACTTGTCTTTCTCTAGTACACCGGTCTAGTCACTAAGCTTTCTTTTGTCGGAGCCATGAGGCCGACAGAAAGCAGTGCGATGCATCAAAGACCATCCTGAGCCAGCGAGGGCCAAGACAGAAGTACCTGCCACGATCAAACACAAGACGCTGTGGCAGACGCCAGCATCGTTGAGCATCCCGAGGATCTTCACCGGGCGCTGTCGTTCATTGCCTGAATCAGTACTCCCCAGCTGCTGTGCCCGCTAGCCTTTGCGCCAGGAAAGCCATCCCGTCTGGATCGTGCGCGCCTCAAGACAAAGATGCACGCAGGGTACGCCTTCCTGGGAGCATCTCTACTGCAGACACAACCCTGCATCCCCTTAGAGCCCCTACTTAACATGGGAAGAGATCCTGACCAGATGAGGAATAACGTTATACCACGTCCAGTGAGCACAACGAATTGTGCGCGCGCTTCGTTACTCAGATTCTGAAAACGGGCCACTGTTGGAAAGACATCATCCTTCGTTATTCCTGTACATCATTGACCATGAGATCCTTTCTTGGCGACCCGAAACGCGCCCATACTCCGCGTCTTGCAAGGTCCGCCAATAACCTACCTGAGGGTTTGTACATCACACTCCTCCTCGGACCTATTCCCTGTCGACGCTCACGCGCTTCACAAAGTGGGGTCATTGTGCTGCCCATGGGCCGCATCTCGATCGTTGTTTGACACTCGGTAGCTGGCAAGCCGAATGAATCCTTCAGTCCCGATATTGATTGAACGAAGTGGCCTTCGTCTCAGACTGTCGTAGACCGCTCTCGATCTTCGTGCAAATCCGCTCTACGCTCCCAGGCCCGAAGTCGCTCTTAGGCGATGGGGCCACGGTGCGACATGACACCCTCTTGCTGGAGGTAATGTTGAGTACGATCTCTTTGCTTTTCCAAAATCATCCTAGGCAGCCCTCCAGACCCATCAGCACGGCTCGTGGCCCACAATACCTGCCGTCACCGGTCGCGTATAATTCGTGTCCCTGCGCAGTGACGAGGTAGGCCAGTGCAGTGCGACAGGAGTCCAGCTAGTTCTGGGGTTTTTGTACATGTCCGAGGTCAATTTCAAACGCTACAGACGTTCTAGTTTCAAAGTCGCCAGCAAAGTCTAGGTCACTTGTCCGCTCAGCTCGCTTCTAGAACCCTCACCCAAGCGGAAATCTTTCACGGTGTGTCCGATAATCAAGCCGGGAATGCAAAATCAAAATCGCCATATCTAGCTACCAGCAGAGTCCTCTCAAACGGAGATAACCCGCGGTGAAATACATTGAGTAGGTCGCGCAGACCCGGCAACCGGTTTTAACTAACAGGGCAGGCCCCCAGAGCGGCGGTGGATGGCTGTGGCTTACAGTCCCACGTGTAAGATCCCGAAAACCATGTCAGCATGCACTTCGACTGCCCTTGGCACACTGTGGGTAATCGTCTGATATAAGCAATCTTAGCCAGATCTGTTTCGTCGCCCGTTTGCCCTGCTTTAGCTTCGAGTCTTCCTGCTGGCCCGACCAAATGCGGTCGCTCCAGCGTTGGCCCGACTTTGCTATCCTGACGTGTAGATTGGGAGTCGTACAGTCATGAATGCTCTTTTTGTTTGAGCATCTGCAGGTGTGATGGGGACGCGCGGATGATTGTTGTGATGGCTGCTATTTTTACATCCATCGCACAGGCAAGTCACGACCACAATGTCTCTCCTCAGACATGACAATCCTGCCTCAGCCGGTCCATCACATGTGGTCTACATGACCTCGGTCCCGATCCTGCCATAAGCAGCGCAATGATGACACGAGAGACCGCATGTAGCCCGCTCCTCCAGCCGCTGACTTGTCCAGCAGCTCACGAGTTTCAAGTCCGCTTATCCCGCCTACCCATCTGACTCCTTGACCGTAGCAGACCATGCAAGTCACGTCGCTGTCTGTCCGCCTCCTCAACCTTTACACTCCCCCGTACCACTCAGCTTAGTCTTAGTCTCATCCACCCATCCATCACAACCACGGCCACACCTGAGCATATACACGCACCAAACAGAGTATCTCACCCGCCCCCTCCCCTATGCGCATCCCAACGTCTCACACTCGAGCCTCCCACACTCCCAAGCGCGCGCTTAATCACCCCGTGACCCCATCCCTTTTCCCCTAAACCGGCAACAGCCCGACAACACGCACCACGACCATCCCGTGCACAGTGGCAAACCCAAGTCCCCACGTCTTACAAATGAAGTCTGTGTGCGCGATACGCGGCGCGCGTTGAGGCAGCTGCCTATGTGGGAGAGGCGGGTGTGGTACCAGGGCGAGACAGCGGCACGGACGGGGGGGAACGGCGCTTGGGGTTTGAATTTGTGTTTGTTGTATACTGATTGTGTGACTCAGTGGGGATTTTGAGTAGAAGCGCGCGGATTTGCAGCTACAGGGAGATGAGAGGGATTGTTTCTCGGGCGGATTCTCCGTGGATTTTGGGGTGCTTGGGGCGGGCTTGGGACTTGGTCGTGTGTGCACTGGTGTTGCGTGAGGATGAGGGTGGCATGGGATGGATGGATTGGGGAGATGGGAGTAATGCGCGGATTTGGTGGTAAACTGCATTGTCTGGTGAATATGGCCCTCTGATAGAATTCACCAATTGAGTGTACCTGGAAAAGAATGTGCAGATATTGGGACCGGCAATCTGGACTTTATGTCGCAGCTGAGTATGTCTGCTAATCACATTGTCTTCCTCGAGTTTAATGTGTTTGCTGGTGGGAGGGTGTCAAACAATAGTACAAATAGTGAGCTTCAAGAGAAGTCGTGATGCATGTAGGATCTGAAAGCTTTTATTCAGCGCCAAATGGGAAGGTGTACATCCCGCTACAACTTGTGAAGCTCAGAAAGCAACTCAATCGTCTCGAGTACAGCAATGCGTCAACGACGATAGCCAATGTCCAGGTTCATTTCCACTACAGTCCAACTCTTTGTCTTCTGCAACATTCATCCAAGCAGACTTGCACATATTCTGGAGGAACTTCGAACCTCCATGTTTCGACACTTCCGCCCTGTCGTTCACGCCTCCAATCTACTACTTGAGACCACCCATCGCCTCCCTGAACGTCTCCAGGCCCTTGGCCAGCATGTCTTTCTTCGCCTCCAAGAAAGCGCGCTGCTGAGACACCTCCGGCGGCTCCGCGGCCACGCACTTGATCTCCTCCTCAGTCATGTTGGTCACGGTGAGGGGCGAGAAGATCGACTCTGGGAGTGGGTCGACGAGATGGCGCTCGATGACCTGCTTGGCAACGGCGTTGACGAAGTACTTGAGTTCATCCTGTCACATTCGTTAGTGGATGCCACCATGCACAAGAGCGGCGGCGGTTGCCTTGTAGTAAGCTCGCGCGGTATCCAGAGCTTCTTGGCTAGAGAAGACGTCCATGTCTACCTCGACGGCGGCGCTCATGTTAGCCTCGAGCTTTTTCGGGTTGACGAAAAACATTGGAAGGTTGGGATAGGCTGCGCGGGTAACAGGATCCTGGGAAGCAGTTGTAGCCTCTTCGGTCATCTTTTGGTACTTGCGCTGACGTGTCTTCTGAATCGTGTCTGTGAAGTAGTGGTTGTAAGTACTAGGATGGCGCGTCTTGTCCTTGAGAATCTTGCGCAGCTCGTCCTTGGCTTCGACGAGGCAAGAGGCGAGGGCAGCGTCTACGCCCAGGGAGGTAAGCTTGCTCTTGAACTTGGGCGGCGCAACATGCTCGATGACCATGTACACGAACTCTTTGCAGGCGCGTGCAACCTTGTTGATATGCTCGGCGGCGATGATCTCCCAGGGCCCCGATTGCTCCCAGAAAAGGTGCGAGATCAACATGGGCTGGAACGTGCCTGGAAGCTCATAGCCACGAGAGCGTTCCAGTGTCTTCTTAACCCACTGAATAGACTCTTTGCGAGTGAGCTGCGTGGGCTTTGGCATGAAAATCACGGCCGGCTGGTCATCTCCGAGCTGAGCAAGCTCTTCTTGAGCCTTCTCATCCTCCTCTGTGTCTTTCTCTCTATCACCAGGACCGGGACCAAAGCCGTACTTGTGGCCGCGAATACGCATGTCTTTGGCGAATGCCAGGTTGAGATACTGCACAACGGACCTGAAGCGGCTGATGTTCTGAGAATGGTCAACTGCTGCTTCCATGTTAATTGAGCCGAAGAAGGGAGAATCGTAGTAGCCTTTGGTAGCTGACTTCAGCACGTCATTGACACGCATGCTGGTCTTCATCAGTACCAGGCGCTGTTCCTGGGCCGTGTTTCTCTTATCGCCCAGCTTCTCAATGTCCTTGGTCGTATCCCGGAGCTTAGTATCAATCTCGTCCTTCAGCGAAGGAAGCTCTTTGATGAGATGGTTTAGAAGCAGCTTGCTTAGGCGTTCTCGTAGCGAGTTGATCCCAACAACTTCGCGAGGCATGTCGGCGTACCTGCCCTTATTGAAGAACAGCGTCTCATGATCGTTGCGCTCCTCGAAGGAGAAGTCCATCTGGCTGTCGCTACGGTTCTTGAGCATGTGCCATCCACGCTCCAGGTAGATGTCTTTGTTCTGCGCGAGATCGATCCAGCTCTGCTCGTTGTCGCTACCTTCACGAAGGAAGTCTGGCTTGGTGATGATGCCCAGCGTGCGGCGGCCCTTTTCGTCAATCTTGCGACAATGGTCCAAAATGATCTGGTTGGCGTAATCGTTCTTCGCGCTGACTACCGCAAGGATGATCGTACGGGAGTTGGTCATATACTGCTTAACCAGGTTCAAGATGAGCTCTTTGTCAGTCTCGGTCTGAGCTTTGTTCGTTGCGTGAATGAGACCAGGGAGATCGACGAGGGTGCTAGGTTGAATTAGCATACACGTCAAAGCAAGCATGAGGAATGACCGACAGCTGAGGGCGATTCGGGCCCGTGATCTCGATGGACAAGACATCGCGCGAGAAAGCTCTTGAGTTGATACCTCCCACGGTGCCTAGACCCATGGCCTGTGTAGCCTCGTCCATGACATCGGGCAACTGGCTGAAGTCGTTGATAGACTTGTAGAACGAGTGCAACTTGGACTGCTCTAGAAGCGGGCGGTATTTGTCTGGCGTAATGGTGACGGTACTGGTCGAAGTCTGGGAGCGACGTAGAATGATCTGAAACTTGTGAGCTTGCTGCGCAGTCTCGCTTCGAAATAGCAAAAGCTCACCTCAGTAGCGAAGCGGGTACACAAGTTCTCTTTACGAGGAAATGGGATCTCGGTAATCGCCTCGAGCACTGAGCTCTTACCGGACGACTGGTCGCCACACACTACCAACTGCGGGAGCTCGACGATGCCACTGAGCCCTGTGCGGCGGAGCTTGTCGACGATGTCCATGACCTTGCGCTGATCAGCCGACTGCAAGGCCTGCAGCGAGCTTGTTGTGACCACATCGGCATCGATGGAGATGGGAGTGTGCAGTCGAGCGGTTCCTTGCGCAAACACGGTGGGTGCCTCGCTGTTACTTGGGGCCATGCTTGCGACGTGAGTGCGCGTTGCAAGGTGGGGTAGAAAGGTGAGGGAGTGTTTTGAGAAGAGTAGGAAATCTCTTGTGGGCGGGAGCGCGCCAAGACCTCAGCGCTCCAGCAGCTAGCCGCGGTGAGGTACAGGTGAAAGAGCAGAAGTCAACAATTGCGTTGCACATTTCCTTCGATTAGTATGCAGGCTGTACGCAGACCTGTCATGAGTTGTTCTGAATGCTTTGGTGCATGGATCCGGTCATCCTGTAATCAACAAGCGTAGTGGTCTGGAAGTGCAGAACCCAAGTGCAGCGCTGGACGTATTCGAGATGATGACGACAAGCAGATAGACAGATGAACAAACGTACGACCGACGAAGAGGTATTAGATTACAGACTGAACAATCTGACTAAGATCAAGGTCTAGTCTGATAGGAAATGGAGGAGAAAATCGACAATTAAGGATGCGTATGTGTCTGCAAGAGGCAGGAGCATGGAGAAGACTATGAGCAGTCAACACGGATCCCACGTCTCAACCAGCAATGCATCCAACACACGAGAACCACCACCATCACCAGCTAAACCCAGCTCTGCACGAAAAAATCTATACACTACCACACCTCCCCCTTCACCAATCTACAACTTCGCCCCACCCGCTCCCTTCAACCGATCCCAATCCTCCATCTTAAACACCACATATCCATCATCCTTCTCGCCCTTAATCCCCAGCGCCGCCGGATGCCAATACATAGTATCATACACGGCCTCGCTCTTCTCCTCGCCCTCGGCCTCCGCCGCCTCCTTGTCCGCGCGCTCGACAATCTTCCTCAGATCGATCCCATCGTTCCTCAGCGGGACCTTGTTCTGTTTATTATTGTGCATGGTGGTCTGCTTCTGCTGGATGCGCAAGAACACGGGCACCGCGTATTTGGGTAGTTTAGAGTGTGCATGCGCAAGTAGCGCCTGGAAATCGAAGCTATCGCGGTGCTCGGGCGCGATGTATATGGCTGCGCAGCCCGCGCGCCCGTCGTGTCCGGGGACTTCGACGCCGTAGACGTTGGTCTCGAGGATGCCTGGGAAAGAGCCGAGAGCCTCTGACACCTCTGCGGTGGAGACGTTTTCTGATTTCCAGCGGAACGTGTCGCCGAGGCGGTCCATGAAGAACCAGCGGCCGTCGCGGTCACGGCGCAGGGCGTCGCCGGTGCGGTACCAGAGGTCGCCCTTCTTGAAGACGTTGCGCTCGAAGCGCTTCTGTGTGGCTTCAGGGTTGTTGTAGTAGCCGACGAAGGCGGATTCGTGGGGCATCTGCACGAGGATCTCGCTGCCTTCTTCATAGGCTTTGCGTTTGCAGAAACCGGTCTTGGGGTCGCGGAGGAGGTCGCCAGTTACGAGGTCGCACTCTACAGGTACATAGACGTTGTGTGTGCGCCAGCGGTCGATTAGGCCTTGGTGGCCGACTGCAGTGGCTGTGAAGGGACCCCGTGAGCCGTTCCAAAGCATCATGACACCCTCGGTACTGTTGAAGAATTCCCCGACAATCTCAATACCAAACCGATCAACGAAACGCTGCCAGACGTCCGGTCGAAGACCATTGCCAAACATGGCTCTGACTTTGTGTTTGCGGTCGAGCTCGCTGGGCGGACTGTTGACGAGGTAGCGGGCCGTCTCACCAACATACACGATGGCAGTCGAATTTGAGTCGCGGACATCGGTCCAGAATCGCGAGGTGGAGAACTTGGTACCGATGCAGAGGGTCATGCCGCTGAGCATGCAGACGAGTGCAGTCGTGCCACCTGTGCCGTGATACAGAGGCATACAGACATACCATCTGTCGCCATTGGGACCGGACTTGAGTCCCATCTGGCCCAAGCGACCCGTGAGACCGGTAGCTCTTTGCGTCTCGAACGGACAAGCCTTGGGGTGTCCAGTAGTACCACTGGATCTGTCAGCCGCCGCTCTGCTCTCACACCCATCGTCCAACATACCTTGTGTAGAACAAAAAGATTGGGAACTTCCCCTTCGCACCCTTCCTCATCTCATCATCCGGTCTCTTAGGCTCCATCCTCGAAATCTCGCCCTTCAGCCCCTGATCGAGCACCTTAATAGTCATGCCCAACTCCCCCTCCAACCTCTCCCTCACATCCTCAATCCTCTTCCTGCACTCCGCATCCTCATCCACAATCACGACCTTGGCGCCCGCAACCTTGAAGCAATGCACCAGCGAATCGCCGGCCAAGTTGTAATTGATCCACGCGGGCGCGGACCCAATCGACCACGAGCCGAGATGTGCGAAGAGGAATTCCGGGCGGTTCGTCATGTACATGGCAATCAGCTCGCCCGACTTGACGCCGTTCTGCAGCATGTATTGCCCGTAGCGGCACGCGTTGGCGTACGTCTCCGCCCAGGTGTAGCAGCCATTGCGGGACCAGATGGCTTCGTCGTGCGTGGGCAGGCGCTGCACTTGTGCTTCGAATTGGTACCAGGGGGACTGGCCTCGTCCTCGTGCTGTTGATGGTTAGCTGTTGTCTCCACAGACGCGGGATGGAAGCTCCGCACCATTCTTCTCGAACGCGCGCTGCGTCGCCTTTTGCGCGCGGAGAGCTGAGATGTCTTTGCTGAAGTGGTATTTCGCGTCGATGTATGCGGCTGCAGCAGTTGCGCCAGCAATGGCGCCTGCAACGGCCTGGGGAGCTGTGGTGCTTGATTAGCTTACGCAGCTCGTGTACAACGGAGCACAGCAACAACGAACCGATCGGGAGAGCCATGATGGACCCTTATCTACAAAGGAATATACAGGAAAATAGGATCAGACACAATTCAGGTAGAGATATTCAGACAACACGACAAAAGTGATGTTCAAGTTCCCCCCGAGCTGTAACACGTCTAATAAACCAGGTGCATGGCATCTGCGACGCCAGCGCAGGTGATCAATTGCCGATGGTTCCTCGGCCGCCTCGAAACGGCGGCGACAGGGGATGCCCGCCATCCCGCATGGGGCTACCCCACGCGCCGGCCCCACAATTCTACTGCCTACTCCAACATCCGATGTCCTCCAAGATTATCTGCTCAGGCCCATCCATGTCATCGCGAATTATACGCGTCTTGAGAGCATGTGTTATGCTGACTGCGCCGAAGTCACTCCATCCAACGTAATCGGCATCATTCCACATTCATACGTAGTCACGACATCATATTAGAGGTATTGCGAGCAGCTTCACCGAAGCCAAATGATATTGACTCTGCACCAAATATCTGCATACACCGCTGCCAATCCTCTCAAACATCAATTCAATAACAGCAAAGGTCCATCCAGGTCCACCTTGCCAACATGATACAATGAAGTATGGTATAAGTAGTATAAATCATCCCCTATCTTTTAGTGCATCTGAGGTGCCTGTGCCATCAGACGTGTAAGAAACCACCAGCGGGTCGAGCTGCCAGAACAAAGGAAAGCCGAATAGTGGTATCGTGCAGAAAGGTCCAGCAAGTCATGTGTAACAGGTAATGACGAATGTCGGAGTAAAAACGCCGGTGCGCTAGAGTCGCAAGCTGGCTTGTAGACGAAGGATGCGTAGAATATATGGTGTGTAGATGGAGGTGTTGAATGTATATGCGTATAACATGGGTATATGGCTGAGGTAGATGTTCGTTACTGTCTGCATGTTTCAGATGCGCACGTAGTTGAGGGAGCTGTCGGCAGCCTGGTAGTTTTGCGATGGCGGTAGGTGAGGGAGTGAAAGCCGGGCTACGGAGCGACGCTTAGCTTATCTGATCTCTCGCAAAGATGAAGATAAGAAATCGGTCGAGGTCTAGTAAAAGAAGCACTAACGCTCTCGGAACCATTTGGCGAATCTTCCTTTCTCGCCTGCACCCGGTGCTTCAAGATGCGTGCTGCGCTCGTACAGTGGCTAGTGGCACTCATGCATTAGTAACACGTCTATGTGTTCAACATCAAAGAAACTTACATCTTCGTCCTTGGCAATCTTGACGTCGAGGACAAGGTTCCGGATTTCTTCGCACTTCGGCCAGCTTGGGTACGGCGTGCCCTGGGCGCGCTGTACGCTAACAATGACGTCTCCCATGATCTCGAACTTCTTCCAGTTAATTCTCTCTTTGCCAACAACGCCACCTGCTGGGGCTTCTTTGCTGTTTCTGCCTACTACAGCAGCGAACACGTTGACACCAGGATGTGGCGCCAATGCGGAATCCGTCTTCTTTTTGTCTCCAACAATGGTGGAATTTCCCTCAGATGCAGAAACGAGATCGCGGTAATGAAGAGGGATGTACGGAATGCGTTCTCCTGAGCTATTATCCCACGCCAATCGATATGCAAAGTGCGACTTTTGAGAGCCCATGAGAATGTCGAGCTTCAAGAAATCGTGCGTCGTTGCTTGCGGCACGAGATCTCGCGTGGCCAACAGCCGGTGAACAGGAGCGCTCTTAATTCCCGAGATAATCGCAGTCAGGGAATTGTAATTGTTCAGCTTGCGGAGTTGTCTGGCGATCTTCATCCACTTCTCAAGCATTAGGGCTCTGTGTTTCGGCTTGTCGCGGAGAAGGATGTAGTTCTGGACCAAATAGAAGACGTGATTGAAGTGTGCGGTCATGCGTATTACGTTTTCCAGATTTCGGCACCTCTTCTTCTCCTCCGCGTTCAGGCTGACATGTCGCACCAGGTCCCGAGGGCGGACGGAAGAGAACATGATCCAGTCCATTCTGGTCAGCTCTTTGGCGATGGCTTCGTCCGATTCGCTCATGAGTTGATGCCATTGGATCTTTGATAACGGTTTGATCGGGTTCGGTTCCAGCTGCTGAGCCAGTCGTTCGTTCTTCTCCACTTGCGTGAGAAGTGCTTGCGAGGATCCTAGAGATTCGATGGTCGAGTTGGTATTCCTCGTTCTGGTAGTGAGGATACTATCGCAAGCAATGGACGTGCGATCGCGGGAAAACGTCAGATCGCCAAACGATTTGGTAAAGTCTCCTTCGTCGGAATCCTCGTCGAGTACGCTATGGTGGAAGACTGGAATCTGGTCATTCTGCGCACGCAGTCGATCGGTGCATGCCCACTCAGTATCGTCGTCCTGGATGACCCACTCGAGGTCGTGGATAATCTCGTTCGCCGCCACTGCATACTCGCGACTAGATGCCAGAGCCGATGCGAACTTTCGGATCAGTCTGCGTGTTGTGGGGTAAGCAAAATCGCCAGGATAGTGGGAGACCCATTCTTCCAGAACAGCAAGATAACGCAAGTGTGCAACAATGCGCATGATAGGCAGACTCTTGTCCTTGCTGAGAGCATCAAATCGCTTCAGAATTGCATCTAGCAACTGGCCCGGGGTCGCAAACTTCCGGTACAGTGCTAGGAATATGGCGACAAATTTCGAATCGTTCTTCGACATTGGCTGAGCGAGTAATCGGTCCACCAGCTGATCGAAAGTATAGCCGGTCTCGTCGGATGGCTTCACGGACATGATACTCTGCGCGGTATCAGAGTCTTGGTCATCGGAATCTTGCGAGTCGTATCCCGGTGATTCCTCGGCGTTGAAGAATGTCTTGTTCGCGTCGCTGGGCTTGTAGCGATGTCCCTTGCCTTCAGTTGATGCTGGCCGGTACCGCACCGAAATCTCAGAGCTGGCGCGTTCGTGTTTCCGCCACATGTCTTTGTGGATGGAGCGAACAGCTGACGAGTTTGCTCTTCGTCGTGCTGTAGATGCTTGTGATCGAGCTGGATTTGATAGTCAACATTCACGTCCAATCAGATATAGTGTCTACAGGTCTCACAGAGCAAGACAGGCTTGTTTCGAAGTTGCTGAAACAAAGGAGGGCCACTCACGTCGTTTCGCCGCAATGACGGCCCTTGTCACGAATGTTAGACATTCTCGCTGTGTGTCGGCAGAGGCCGCGGAGCTCTGAAAGACACGCACGTCCCCTAGAAATGTTTTTGCTTTTTGCTCGACCACGGAGGGGTCAACTTCGCGATGCGCGGGGTGCTGGTCGCATTTGCTGGCGACAAGAACGAAGGGGATGTGTGCCTTGGCCAGTATGCCTACAGACGGTGTTAGCTACACGGCGTTTCCACGCGCCACGACTGCACTGACTCATCATTTCTGGCACGCCGGCCAAGCTCTCCTTGACCGTCACGTCGTACATGGTGATTGCGCCGTCGATGCGTGGTGGTGCTGCGTCGTCGGCGGCCTTGGGCCACTCAATGACGTTGCCCGTCTTGACGTGCACGTCGTCGATCTTCAGCTCCACGAAGCGCACCACGTAGGGGGTGTTGTCGATGGTCCATTTCCTGTGGCACTGGGTGGGTGGTGTTGTGTCGGCCAGGCCCAGGGCTTTTTGCATGAAGGTGGTCTTCCCTGTGCCGGGCGCGCCAATGACGGCGATGTTCATGTCCAGCATGGTCGATGCCGCGTCGTTGTTGCTGTCCTAAAAGGGTATATATCAGCGCTGAGTAATCGTGCTAGAAAAAAATCTACATACACCTGAAGACGCCCCGGAGGCGACCTGACCCGACGGCTGGCGGTTGTGAATGTGCGTGGGCGACAGCGGGCCCTCGGTGTCTGAAGAAGAATCGACCTCGCTCTCAGAAGCCTCTTCCTTGGTGCTCTCGACGGGCTGGGGGAAGTGGTAGCGCTGGAAAAAGGCGTCGTCGGCTATCTCCTCGCCGTCCTGGGAGTACAGCGAGGCATTGTCGTCGACGACGCCCTTGTCATTAATTCTGGGCGTGATCGGGGTCGAGTAGGCGCGTCCCTTGAGGGCCGGGCGCTGGGTGGTGGTGGTACTCGACGACCCCGTCACGGATTCTCTGCGCGGCGGAGGCTGCATCGACTCGACGCTTTTGGACTTCTCCGAGCGTTTTGCGGGTGCAGCGGCGTGCACGGCGCGCCCTCCTCCTATCGCGGGCATGGGAGCGTGGGCGTGAGGCTCGCCGTGGTTCTGAGACGATGGCGGGTGCGACGTCAAGGTTCGTCAAGGTTCGTCAAGGACTCAAGGTTACGAGTGGGCGTGTGACAGCTGCCCCGCAAGCGGCGACATTGGAAGCGTGCAGGAGCTGGCAGAGGGCTGGCGGAGCAATTGGGCGTCTTCGGCGGCACTCAGTCACAACAACGGGTCGCGGGTCGCGCGTGCGGAAAGGAGCTTCAGGGCGGCCACCAGCTTGTCGACGGCCTTCGCGGGGGGAGCACATGAATTCATCGGACGTCTGTCGCTAGCCAGGGTGCTGCCCCAGTTGTTAGTTGTTAGCGTGTCCGTGCTCGCTTCCCAGCAGCCGCCTTGGGAAACATGACAATCTGAGAAGATACACAATCGATTCGCCTCACTCAGATTGTCGCTGGCTGGACGTGATATCAGATAGAGTTTGCTCGCTACCGATCAGCGGGATTCCACGACCCTCTCATGTGACGAGACGCCCTCGCCCCATCACCCCAACATGCCATCACCACGCCCCATTCATCAGCTCCAGGCATGAATCGAAGGGGGCAAAAAGTCCAAAGCAGCTCCAGACACACGGCAGCACTAACCCTCCTTTGTCACATCAGCCTCACCTCCGCGCGAGGCTTCGGCTCCAATTAGACTTCGCGCTCGGAACATTCAGCAGAGTGCGATCGACACTGCTCCCGGCAGCTCTCGTCTCATGCGGCATGCCTCCTCCCATCGCGACACCTTCAGCTCACCAGCAGCAGCAGCAGCAGCCTGTCTGGCTTCTCCACAGCGGGGTCTGCACACGCATAGCACGCCGCTTTTATACATGTCAAACCACACGTCTGCTCTCCATCCAGTTCTTGCTCCGCCGCCTCCATGTCGAGCGCGAGTAAGCCCTGAGACGCAGCATTTTCCAAGGTTTGGCACATACCCCAATCAATAACAGTCAGGGATGATCCCCATCGAGCACATTGCCAGACGCCAGATTCAAGCACGCGTGCAAGATGCGCAGCCAACACTCCCTTGCAAGTGGCATAATCACCGGGCCGAGGCACTGTGCTGGGGGATGGGGTTTAAGTTGCAACTGAACTCTGTTTGTCGTAACGAACCGCTCAGCGATGAGAGATCTGCGTGTGCGCGGCTGATCGGCGGCTTGCACGCAACGAGTATCGTCCTTAGACCCCGTTCGGGGGCGCCCCGAAACCTAGCCAGCAACTCTATAATGTTAAATGTTCTTCGGTGAAACGATCCGAAGAGCCTCGGTGTCGTCGCTGTAGCGGATGCCATGTCCGATAAGATTGTTTCCCGATGACTTGTAGACTAGTCCGTAACGCCACGGCAAACCCGCAGAACTCTAAATCAGTTCAGCGATGAGATTGCAGGGTTGGGTCGTTCGAAGATTGCAAATTGTAGACCATGCACTAGTCGGGTGTAGGAGTACAGTAAGACAAGTCGTTTGAAGATAGTTGCATATCGTTATGTACGTTAGCTCAATTTACACCAGTTCGTTCGACCTCTACGAATTACACCCACGTCAATTCCCCTCACAGCAACTTCCCCTTGTCTATTACATTCCTTTAAATCTCTACCACATCAATTCACCTCCCCCTCACCCATCCAAACATCCTCCCCCACCCCCCAAAACACCCCCTCTCCCCCTCCA
>Ga0265780_10002015_pt1 | contig 28121 bp, 20 predicted proteins | sample P1T30metagenome_FD_192432 | JGI IMG/M metagenome (GOLD analysis project Ga0265780, IMG submission 192432) | Plant litter microbial communities from East Loma Ridge, Irvine, California - P1 T30 | ecosystem: Environmental > Terrestrial > Plant litter > Unclassified | place: USA: California...
CGGCGATCTGCTTGGCCAGCGCCGCCGAAATCTCTTCCTCTTCAACGCCGTTGTATTTGACCGCGGTCGTCATCACGATGCGCTGGATCGGCATGTTCATTATCCCCCTCAATAAATCATTCATAGATAGTGGGGAATTCGTGGCTTTTTTCGACTCAACGCACGCAGCCTCCCGGTTCTCGTATAAATGCATCTGGCATGACGCTCTTGGTCAATTTTCTTTACCCCTTATTACTTCATGTTTCATAGCAGAATACAACACCTGCATCGCTTTTAAAGCGGTCCTGGTGGTTGGCTCGTGGCCATTCGCTTCCTGGCTGCGAAACGCTAGTCCGAGTTACTTTGGACGCAGTCTGGCGCGTCCCATAGAGCTCAGCAACAGGCCTCGGCTGCTCCACGAGTGGGGTAGAATGCTGCGTTGCCCTGAGAGCCGGTTGGTAAATTCGCAGCCTGTGCCTATACGGTACACTCGTCAAACCAAGCAACTTTCGCTATGACTACGACCCTTGATTCTCTTCGCCTGCTGTCCCGAGCGTACACTCGCCCCATGTTCGCAGAGTTGGCACGTACTGGTGACGCAAATGCAGTCACGCAGTTGCTGTATACGCATGGGCAGGTAGGGGCGGATGTTTCATCGCTTCGACTCGAAGAACTATTTGAACGTGCGTGGAACCATCTGGCCGCCAGCTATCGTAACGAGTATGTCTACAAAAACGAGCTAGCCAGTCGCCTCGTTTTCAAGCGCCATAGCCCACGCACGGCAGGTTTCCAGGTTGAGCTGCGAGTAGGCGGTTCAATTGCTGACGTCGTGGTCGCAAACGGCACCACCACGGCGTACGAGATAAAGACCGAGTTCGATACTTGCCGCCGGTTGTCGACTCAGACGAATGACTATCTCAAGGCATTCGACAAAGTTTATGTCGTAACGCATCCGGCACACATTTCCAGGTACGAGCGAGAGCTTGACCCAAGGGTCGGTCTTATAGTGCTCGCAGATAGACACTCTCTTACGCCCTACCGCGAAGCATGCTCAAATGCTGACAATGTCGACCCTCGAACGATTTTTCGGTGTATGCGGCGCGATGAGTATATCAATGCAATTGAAGCGACCCTAGAACCTGTGCCGGTTATGCCAAATGGGTTAATCGGTGCCCACTGCGAAGCGTTATTTGAACAGTTATCTTCGAAGCAGGCACACGCATGTTTTGTTAAAGCACTTAAATCTCGTACTACTGACAAATCTAATGTAGACTTTGTTTCAAAGCTACCATCGTCATTACGCGCTTTAGGGTATGCAACTCCGCTCTCTGGACGTCAACGCAGCTCGGTCCTAGATACTCTGTCGAAACCGGTCCAGTTGTCGCACTAAGGTACATATACCCGATGGTAGGTCATTTATCTACTATCGGAGTCGTTAATGTATTTTCCTTATGTTTTTGGGCGCGCATCAGAGCTGCTTGCTCTTCGTAGCAGTAGTAAAACGTGTCTCTCTTCAGGCTTAGTGGTTCCTATTATCGAGCCAATTGTCACCAAGTCCGCAGCGCTCTTGAAGGCCGTTGTTGATATGGGTAAGCAAGGCCAAAGGGCTATTGTCATTGTTAATCCATTCCAAGGTGAGCTTAAAGGTGGTCCGTCATCAGAATGGGTTGCAAGTGTAGACGCCGCTCTTGCCGCGCATCCTTCTATTCTCCCCGGTTATCTCTGCCGTCCGGGTGTGACATATGCGGCCGTCTCGTCGTTCCTGGCAAAATACGCGGACCGCGAGGTAGCTCTCCTTTACCTGAACTCTGGCTTGGCTGACGCTGCGGTTCAGTCGCTTGCTTCGGCGCCCAACGTGGCTTACCACATTGCACTTCAAGGCAAGGTTCCGAGTTCGCAGTTAGCCTTACTGCCTCATGCCAAAACTGTTCACGTTCATGACCACTTCAACAAGCAGGCGCGCAACGCTGACTACTGCGGAGAAGAGCATTTCACGGATAGGCACAAAACGTTCAGTCAGCAGGGGGCCGGATTCGGTGACTATACTCTCACTGGTTCAGAAGTGCAGCTTGGTGGAGGTCCACCCGGTGCTGTAGCAGTGCACATCACTTACCGAAGCAGTACGGATGGTAACCTGTGGGTTCAGCATTTTGTGTCTGACGACGTTGATATTGGTGTTGGAACGACCGATGGGAAGTTTCTGCAAGCTGTGGCAAAATTCGTTGCTGAGTACCATACTCGAGGAGCTGAGTTTGGGTCGAACGATGCCATTAACGACTACCTGCAGAATCATAACAATTCGCACTATCCCGGCCTTGGCAAGAACAAGGAGCGCCAGATTCAGCACCATATCGCGCGCATCAATCACTTCCTTTTAACCGGTCACTAACAGAAAGCGCTGGCTTCCGGCTTTATACTATTGAGCTAGAATGGGCAACTGCCACTACCTAGTACAACGCGTCTGTAGCAAAGCGGGGCGGTTATCAAAATGCCGCATGCCCGGCACTACGCATGTATCCAATTGTCGCGAAGTACGTCCGGTGCAGTCGGCACCTGGTGCACCTGTCTCAACCAGACGACAGGTAGAACGAGTACTTCGAAGTAGACGGCGGGCCTGAACCTGCTACAGCGCTGGCGGCATCGGCGGCGCTGGCGGCGTCACCTTCGATAGAGGATGATGGAAAAAATGCTGCTTCAAGGCGTCAGTGATGGCCTTCTCTTTTCCTTTCACAGCGAGCGAAAGGATGTCTTTGCCAGTACGCCAACTGATGGGAGTTTTGGTGCGATTAGTTTGCTCTCGCGTTAGGTAGGTCAAAGCATCGGCTTCAATTTCGCCAGAGGTCCACAGTTCGAACGACACGGCAGCTTCCCGGTTGCCTGCGCGGATGTGAGAGAAGAACGTCGGCAGCCTGCGAATCCAATCTTGCGCCTCCTCAAGCGATAGTGTCCCGCCCGGCTCCTTCCCTTTGCATTCGATGGCAATGCAGTCTGACAACTGGTTGGTGTACTTCAGAATGTCGATATCTGCGACTTTTCCTGTGCTCATGTCTGTAGCTTTGACACCCATGTTGATGGACTGTGCATCCCGCCGTATGAGGTAGGCACACAGTAGTTCGAACAACACACCTCGCAAATTGCCGGCAGAGCCCTCGATATCGCTAAGGTCATCAATTAGTTTCGCAATGCGCTCAGGGGACGCGCTGGCCGCAAATGCAGCGGTGTTCCTGAGCGTTTGCGCAAGCGTTTGTAGGGCATTACCTGCACGCACTCCGAACAACTCCTTTGGCGTGGCAAGCGACACACCGGCCACATGGCCTGCGGTGTAGGCAGCACTGGTAAAACCGTCGGCTATCAAAAAAGCGAATACTCCGCTTCCGCTACGCTTGAGTATTGCGTTGACCAGCGCGACTTTTCGCAGGAAATAATGGATTTGGTGTTCGTCCATCACGGCTCCTGAGAAGACGTCGGCAACGACAAAGCCAGGTTGCTTCCCTCCTGAGCGAATGGGTAGCAGATAGCTGGGGCCGGCCAGGTCAAACAAGAAGCCACATATTGGCTGCCTGACTTCCTCGGTTCTGATAGCGATGGTGTTGTACGACGCCAGCCCTAGTTTTCGAATCCATTCGCGCACAGCGTTGAGGACGATATTTTCTGTAAGCTGTCGTGCATGATGCCCGTTACGGTCCGATGAACCCAAGGCTGGCTGAGCGAAACCATAAAACGTTTCATTGCCGCTTCCGGCGAACTGAGCAATAGCTCCTGCCTTGATGAGGCGCTCTGCCATGCTTGTGGCCATCAACTGTCCACGAGAACCCATTCCGGAAGTACCGCCAATCACTGCAAATTCGCTGGTAAGAACCATTCCGCCTCGAGCAGTAAGGGCGTCGAGCGTCGCTCCGAAACCCGACTTGCTCGCCCGCATCGCATCTAAGAACCGTGTCCAGAACCGCTCAGTTTTCCGGTCGTTGACGTGGTAAATGAAGCTTTCGCCTTTCGGAAGCAGATGTATAGGGAAACGATGCAAAGGCGCACGTAGTCTTGACAGTCGTTTGCGCGCAGCTTCGGGCTTAAGTTTCAGCTCATCAACCAGCCACTGTGCGACGACTGATGAGCGTGCTGGCCCGTGCTGTTCTAGGAAGTTTGTAATGGTCGTCATGATGTCACGCTGCGTAATTTATTAATCTTACTACCCTTCTCCCCTCCATTTTTCGATAGCGAAGAAAAAACTCTTACTTTTCAGGTACTTACAGTGCAAAAAATGACGCTCGAAAATCTTCGATGTCCGGACATATGTCTAAACAGCTGCGCAGGCACGTAATTTGGACGTAGCCTGGCTGCGGGCCTCACCGTATCGTTTCGTTTGCCAGACAGTGACCCGCATCTTGGTAGCCTATCGAGAAGGCAGTATCTTCATCTTCAGTACTAGCCCAAGCTTGTGCAACATTGACATTACGTCATCCTTGGGTACACCCCACTCTTCCAGGATTTCAGCGCACTCGAGCGGGTCGTCTGGCCGACTGAACTGCGAAATGCTGCTTAGTAGGGCGCTGAGGTAAGGTGCATGTGATGACTCTGTAAGGATAGCAGCTGCCTCATCAGCAACTTTATTCCCTTTTGGCCAGCTCGCCCGCCACATCCAGCGCTCCTTCTGTTCTTGGCTGATTCCCGGCGCCGGAGGCAACGTGAATTTCGTGACCTTAGCGGTCAAAAGGCGGTCCGTTTGTAAAGCGCCTTGGTGGCGCTCAACCCGAGCAGGAGGCTCTAGTTCGCCATGGACGACAAAGTAGCCTTGGCTCTCATATGGATTGTAGGGGAGCTTTGTCAGAAAGCCACAGGCGCTCAGGTAGCCGAGATAACGGCGAACCTCAGCATGCGCGACTGCGATAGAGTTGTTGCTGACATCGAACCGTTCAGATACCCACTGCAGTACAGAGGTTTGCTTGAGTTCGAACGCACTATTCGCCTTCCGAAATATGAAGCGGCTAAAGAGCGCTCCCTGCCAAATCATTGCCGGCTCAGTGATAGCGCTTGTGCCGTCGCTCTCTTTGCGCAGGTAGTAGGGCCAACGCCCCTCGATTCCCAGCCGTTTGCGCAAGTCACGTTCTTTGTCTTCAATTGACGTTTGGCGGTAGCGCACGGTTGCAGCCTCATGACGCTTTCGGTCATCGTCAAGCTTTCGCTGTCGAGCGGCTTGTCGCTCCTGCTCAGCAGCTTGTTTAGCTTGGTGTTCGCTGTTGGCTTGTTCGATTCGAGAGGCCAGACGCGCGGCTAGACGCCGTCTCTCGTCTTCTTCGCCGGGAAAAAACAGCCAGGACTTATGGGCTGTCTCGTTAAGCACTCGTCCGCGTATTGCCTCGAAACCTGTGGAGATATCGAGGTCCGAAAGGTCTACCTCGATAGCCGGTAAGTTCAGTTGACTAAGCTTACACCGCTTGTCGTCGTCAACTTGGTGACGGAAGTACATCTCGACTAGAAGCTTGCGCTCACCTCTATGGCCGACAACATCAGGACGGATACCGTCTATCCACACTTCTGGACAGCTGCGCTCAAAGCGGACGATACGTTCCTCCGAAAGAGTGCTCGACTCAAGTAAAGTCAACCCCGACATCGTCTGGCCCGAGATAACCACGTGCGCTCCTGGCAAGCGCAGCCAGTTCTGTTCAAGCAAAACTTGTTTCGCAGCCGCGTGAATGGCCGACTCCGCACAGGACTCACCGATTTCGACGTTGTGGTGTGCAAAGTGCCAGCGCTTCTTTATGCCTTTTTTCGCTACCAATATGGCGCCGCAGCCAGCGCAACGACATCTACAAGCCAGACCAGCGTCGACGTCTGCCGGCGCGTACATCCGGCCATTCCGAAGTCCAAAAGCTGTCTGGGTGGAGTCTGGATTGCTTGCTTTGGTCATAACCATTTTACGGACGCATACATGGGCTCGAAGTAGCCATTTCACGTCATCACGTTCTTGCGTCGAAATATCGGGTAGAGCAACCCGATGCCACTGCGATTGTGCAACAACCTGCTCTTGGCACATCCAACGAAATGCTGAGTGTTGCTTTTGATAGCCAGGCCATTTTCTTCAAGTCCCTGGGAATGCAATCCTTCCGCGGCCAGTCCGAGGCTCAGCTGTCTGAGCAGGGCGCCTCTGAGTACTACTAGGGCCTGTTTATCGAACCGCTACAGCGCTAACTCTACGGAAGTATGGCGCCTACAACCGACACGATGAGCTCCCAATTGTAACGAGCCTCTGGCGGGAACGTCCACCCCCTATTACTTCATGATTGACTGCAGGAAATGAAGTACTATGGTGCTCTTATCGTTTCTACTTTGAGCTGCCATGTTTGCCTCAGCGATTCTTTCACGAAGGGTCTACACAGACAGCTCAGGCAGCTTTTACGAGATACCAGTCCTGCACACGAACGAAGGGTATCTCGACCAGCTCATCGATTACGTCATTGCAAACCGTACGAAGAGCACGACCTGGAAGCGCAAGCTGGTCTATGCGGTCCAGCTGCTGATGGAATACATGCATGCTAATCCCCAAGAGCGTAACACCGAGCTACTGTTTCTGAACTTCGCTAGCAAGCTGCAGACAGGCACCTTCGACCCGACTACTGGGCATGACCCAAGCCGCCTTGGCTGGGTAGCCAGGAGCCCGGATGATGCTCAACAAATCATCAATCGGTTGAGCGACTTCCTGCTCTGGCTTGGGAAAGTCAATCCTGACTTAGCGGGCATCGGTCGCCCTAGCCCTCTCTCTGCAAGCGACAAGGCAGTGGCGGCTTGCGCTCAGCTGTACCGACGAAAATTCTCCTTACTTGGCCACTTGTGGAAGCCCCCCGCTGAATCGACTGACGCAATCAAGCGTAGCTATATCAAGCGTGGCCCCAAAGTTCAGGGCGAGCCGCCGGCATTTCCTGATGACCGGTTTGATGAGCTCTTAGACCGGGGTTTCAGGGTTGGTGACCGTGTCAACTACCGGGACCAGGCAATCACGCTACTGATGCATGGCGCGGGCTTTCGTGTATCGGAGCCAATGCATCTCTACGTAGGCGATGTGACCCGAGACCCGACGAACTATTTGCGCGCTCTCGTCAAATTACACCACCCCACGCAAGGCGATGCGCCCCTTGATTTGTTCAACGAGCGAGGCACAGCTGTTCGCTGCAAACGTGATGTCTATCTACAGCAGAAGTTTGGCTTGGCGCCCAGGACCGACCTGATGAGCAAGAGAGAAGCTGGCTGGAAAGGTGTCGTACTTGATGAGCGGTACTACATGCGTCCGTACTGGTTCAAACCTGCTTATGCGGAACAATTCATGTACGTCTGGAACAAGTACATGGAGGAAGTCGCTGACATCCCACTGAAGTTGCGTCGGCATCCTTTCGCGTTCATGAACATCGGCCGCGAGCCTAAGGGGGCAATTTACTCGTTGGCGAAATTCGAGACGTCTCATGGGCGAGCGTGCGAGAGAATTGGCCTTGCAGTAGCTAAACGGCTAGGTACTACGCCGCATGGTCATCGTCATGCCTATGGTCGGCGCCTTGCGCTTGCACGCTTCGACAGCAGCTTCATCAAAAAGTGCATGCACCACTCTACCGAGCAAAGCCAAGAGGTCTATACGGGACTTACTGCTCAGGAAACGATGGTCGAACTCGAAGCTGGCTTCGAGCGCATGAAAAATCGTCGATAAATCGCCTTCTCAGATATAAACAAACCATGCACAAAAAAGTAGCAATCATTAACGATACATTTACGTGGGCTGATACCTATCCAACGCTTTTTACCTGGCGTGACTATGCAATACGTTGGCTCTCATCCTCAAACACGAACAAGGCTGCTAAAGTAGGAAATTTAAACATTTTCTTCAGAGAAATTCTTCTTCGCTTAGATTCCCCTCCGGCACCAGTTTCGTACCTAGCTGCTGATAAAGTCTGGCCAAACTTTTTACAATCAATTGCGCACCTGACTCTGAAAGAAAAAAGGAGGGTGGAATGTAATGATAGTGTTTCCGATTTTTTGCGCTGGGTTTTGCTGACCGAGTTTAGTGAAACTGACGAGTACGGCGACAAGAGCATTCTTCCAGGCTTTGCCAATCCGATTCGTCGAATTCAGAAGGTTGCTGACCGCAACATCGAAAACATTGAATTGCGTGCTCACAATGACAAGAAGCTTCGTTGGGTGGGCCAGCTGCACCCCGAGCTAGCAGAGTGGCGCCAATTAGCTGTCGAGTGGATGGAAGGACAGTCTGGAACGACCAAACCCAGGCTTCTCGCCCTGCAGTGCTTTTTCCGAGAACTCATCGTTGAGCACAATCTTCCAACACAGCCGCGGACATTCTTTGAGGCTACTACGGAGGTGCCAGACTTCTACACGCAGACTCGAGCCCGCCGTAGCGACACCTTCGCGAGCCCCTGGACAACCCACCTTCACAACTTTACAGAATGGGTTCTCACGTCCAAATTTGCGGAAATAGGAGGTGACGGCAAGCGCGTCATCCCTGACGGGCTCCGTAATCCGGTGCGAAAGGTCGTAAAGAAGTCCTCAGCAAGGACATACGATGTTGAGCTCAAGTGGGTCACCGAAATGCGGCCCGAACTCGAGCAATGGCGGCAGTATGCTGCCGCTTGGTTAGCGAGCGAATCGAAAGGCGTTGATATGCGGCTCAAAGCACTGTCAACGTTTTTCGACAGATACTTGGTCGGAAACAACCTACCCTCTGAGCCGGCATTTTTGCTCAGAAGAAACTCGATTGTTCCAGACTTCTATCTAACATCCTGTGTTAAAGGCAAAGAAGGCGACGAGATATCGCAGGCAACGGCGGTCACTAACAATAACCGTATAAGTGACCTTATCGATTGGGTACTAAAGAACCACTTCTCAATTGAGGACGATGATGGTTGCTTGATGGTGTCGCCGGCGTTTCGCAACCCAATCCCTTATCGCTCATACAGCGGTGGGTGGGTAAACCGGGAAAGCGTTCACTCCCCATTACCATTCGGCTTCATCGAAGACATGCGGTTGATGCTTTGTCAAGGCCCTACTTTTAGTGACTGGACTTGGGCTCAGCAAGCACTTGGGGGTGAAATCGGGGTGACCAAAGGTGGTGGGGATGGCGGCGACTGGTTCTCTGTGAACGAAGCCGATATTGACAAGACCGACCCTGACTGCGTTTGGCGGGTCAGGCAATATGTTGCCGGGCATCGTGAGCTTCAGATGTGGAGCCCAGTTCGCTGGGTGGGCTTACTTATGAAGCTTCAGATTCCACTTCGCATGCTTCAGGTTCGGATGCTCGACTCAGGCGAAGCCGATACCTGGCGATACGTGAACGGTGATTGGTCTGAGAATAAGAGCTCTATGGCCGAGGGAACCGAGCGAAGGCCGTTAGCTCAGGGATTATTCCGGCGACCTGACCATTTGAAAGGCATAACATCACCGGTCATTTTGTACGTCAATACCAACAAGACCGCTGACCAGAAGAGGTCTGGGCCTGCTAAGGGCTATGAGGTTCCATGGCCCAGCACAGGACCGATACATCAGAATCCGTTTTACTGGGCTGAACGCTTGCGTAGCTGGCAAGAGAAGTACAACCCAATAACTAAACGCACTTCCTGGTCAGAGCTTGAAACTAAGCATATTCCACTTAAAAGTTCGGAGCAGATTGCAACTTACCCAGACGCATGCTTCTTGTTCAGAATGCGTGAGTTGCAAAAAGAGGAACGACACCTCCCAATGACTGTCGGCGCGATGAACCCGCCTTGGTTCAAACTATTACAGTCTCTTCAAGAGCGGCTTGCTAAAAACAACCAGTTCGATGCCGGAGGCATGCCCTTCACGTTTGTGCCGCCACCCGAGCAGAGTAACGGGAACGCGACAACATACTTCCCAATGCAGAGTTTGAGGGTTTCGCTCATTACTGCGCTCGCTCTCGATGGCCTTGTCCCCTTCCCTATCTTGCAAAAGCTCGTGGGCCACAGCCGCTTGCTGATGACTTTGTACTACACGAAGATGGGACCGGCGTATATGGTTTCGCAGCTCGAGGAAGGGCTGAGCCGACTGGATGCGCAAAAGGCTGGGACCATCAAGCGCTTCGCAGCTGAAGCCAGTTACGAAGAACTGATGAAGAAGAGTGTGTACAACAGCTCGGCAAGTTTGAAAAATGCAATCGCAGAGGATACGGGTGCTAGAAACCCCGCCGGGTGGATGCTTTTGCACCATGGGATGTGTGTCGTTGGCGGCAATACGTCGGAAGTTGAGGAGAACAAAAAAATCGGTGGGTGCCATAACGGCGGGCCAAACGTCGGCACGGACCTGCAACCGAAGTACGCGCCTGTACCTGGCGGAAGCCGGAATTGTGTTCAATGCAGATGGTTTATGACCCAGGCGCAGTACCTCCCGAGTTTGGTAGCAACGTTCAACAACAATGCCTACCATTTCGACGAGGCGCGTAACCGTTGCCTCGTAGCTGAAGAGCAGGTCCAGGCCATCCGCAAGACGAAGTATGAGGCAGAAATGGCCGGCGAGCCGTTTCAACAAATGCCAGAGTTCCTTGAGCTCGAACGCGTGTTTGAGCTGGCGATGAAGCGCTTTAGCGACTTGGCAGAAAAGCTGGTTGCAACTTGGCGGCTAATCGAGCGATGCCAGGCCGTTCTGATGGACGAAAAGGCCCCTAGCAACCAACTCATTGCGGTTGGGACTATTGGCGATGTCACGGTAGCGTTTGAGGAGACTGAGTCAGAGCTTCTGCAGCTTGCAGGGGTTTGCGAAGGTGTCGAAGTCTATCCGGACCTCGAGGCTGGCAAGGCTGTGTTCAGGCGGTCCCAGCTGCTCGACTTGGCCCTTTGCCGGGAAGGCTCAACTCCAGTCTTCATGACTATGTCGGAAGACGAGCAGCTAGCATGCGGTAACGCCTTCATGCGTCAGCTTGCTGAGCAGGCGTCGCCAGGAAATGCACAGGTGGGGATGCGTCGAGTGGTTGAGCTAATGGATGCAGGCGAACAGATTGGTCAGCTGCTGGGGGTCGATTTAGACAAACTTATTCCAGCGGCAAATCGCTCAGCGAAGGTCATTCCCATCCGTCCTGTGCAAGCGATGGGCCAAAAACTATGACAGACAAAGTCAATGCAACACACTGATATCCACCCAGATACTGTCCTCCAGGCGCTTTTGGACGCCGGCGGTCATGCTACTAAACTGAAAAACCTTAAGCTGGTGCATGAGGGCTGCCGGCGCCAACACGAACGCAACTCTCGCGACTTTTCTCTTAGGACCATTGGCAAGTACACTGAAGAGCAAGGCGGTCTCTCCTGGCGTTCAATCTACAATACCTCGGCATACTTAAAGCTCATTGAGGCTTGGGAAGCCTATGCCGGGCCCTCAGACCCAACACCTCGTGTACACAAAAAGCCACCCGTAGCCCAAGCATTCCTCGCCCGTATCGAGGACCCGGCGATACGCTCAATTATGGAGGGCGTCATCATCGAACGCGATAAGCTCCGTGAGGAGAACAACTTGCTTCGGTCCTTGCCTCGAGGTGTCATCGACAAGCGGCCGCTAGGTGCGACCATCGCGTACACCGAGGAATCGCAGTCTGTTGCAGTTGTCCATGTCGGAGCAAAGTTGACTGCGTCGGAGCGCAACGCCTTGACCAAGTCTATCGACAAAGAGTTTTTGACCGACAACGGATGGGCAGAAGGCTCGCACGGTGAGATTCTGAACGAACGCGGACGCACTATCTTCGAAGTCGGATACACGTCAGCAATTCGTAGAGTACTCGACGAGAAATAGTGCATGTTTTCCCAGTCGAGTACTAGCCCCCAGTTCGGTTACGACGAGGGCCTTTAGGTAAGACCTCGGGCAAGTCTGCGTCTTCCGCAACGGGCTTGAAAAGCACCGAGACGTCAAGTTTAAGCGCGTTCGCCAGCCGCTCGATGTTATCAATTGAGCAGTTCCTGATTTCTCGCTCCACATCGCTAACAAAGGTCCGACTGAAGCCTGCAACGGCTGCTAGATGCTCTTGTGAGATGCCCTGGCGGACTCGACACGCTCGAAGATTACGGGCAAATCGGGTCCGCAAAGGCATTTTGCTGTTCGTTTTTGACATCTACTCAGCATCCGGTACTGTACCGCATACGTCTACAATGTGGGGCATGACACTCTTTGCAATTCCACTGTTTGGTATTACACTGTTTGCGTGACGTATTCGCCCTGTTTGCGGGGCAACTCATCCATCAGCCCACTCTCTTTTTAACTGCTATTTGTATAGCACTGGTATCCATCATGCCACTCCAAAACTCGGCTTCGCAAACGTTAGCCACGACACAGCACTGGATGCGCCTGATTCAGCGAGTGGGTAACAATGAGTTGCTTCCTCACCGGCTACCCGTCGACACGCTAATTTTTCTTGCAAAAGTGTTAGCAATGTACCGAAGCGACGCGCTCTACGCTGGCGAGATGAAAGGCGTGCGCGAACTGATGTACTGCTGGATTGAACGCTTGCTCATTGCGCAGGGCCTGATGCGCATGGAGACTTTTCGGACACATTTGAAAACTTTGCTTCCCCAGCTGACCGACGAACTCGAGCACTGGATACGCCAAGAGCTGCTGTCTCGACAAATTGGCTACCCTCTGACTCACGCCAACATAAAAGTACTGTTTCTCGAGGCATTTACCGACATCGAGCATGCCGCGTAAGCGGCATTCATGCGCTCTGCGCAAGCGACATGCGGGCGTCGGGTTCTGTTCCATTTCACTGTCATGACAATGCCTAGGACGCCTAACTTTGCCGAGGTTCCGACCGACTATCCCTACCGTTTGGCGCATGGTGCGGTCTCTGGGTACCAGCCGAAATTGCTTTTGACGTCCTGGTCGAATGGGAAGTTTTACAGCCCAGGCAACACCCCGGACGAGCGTTGGCACGACTGGCGGTACAGCGTTACCCTCGTTTCGGCAATGGCAGACAAGTGCCTGGAATCGAGAGCAGGAAAGCGTTCGCACCTTTCTGAAACCGAAATCATCTTGCAGTACTACCAACGCGCTGTAGTCGCCGGCGGCCGGTACGGGACCCAAGAGCAACTCAAGTGGACATTCACGAAAGTGGCCGAGGCCTTAGCCTGGCCTCTTCCGGAAGCTTGCCGCCTAACGGTAAGCGGAACGCTGACTGAAGAGAATGCACTTAGGGCAACGGGCGAACGTGCAGAGGAGTAAACATGAAACCAGTCATATTCTTGGACTTTGACGACGTACTAGCCGTACACCAGGTCCATAACAGCTTTCGAGTGCTCGACGCTTTTGCTGTCGGCAGCATTGATAGTTTTCCCGAGTTATGGCTCAACATATTTGACGCTGCAGCACGTCAAAATTTACAGGCATTGCACAAGGAATTTGAGCCGAGCTATGTGATTAGCTCATCGTGGGCATCTCATTTGAACAGAGAGCAAATAGGCGAAGTGCTGAAACGTTCAGGCCTGGAGTTTGTCGAACTGAACCTTTGCGAGCACTGGTGCACTCCGCGTAACGAGACGTCAGGCAGGCTGAGCGAAATCGAAGCGTGGCTTGAACTACATACATCGGAGAACGGTCCCCCGTACGTCATCATTGACGACCACATGTCCGGTGGTGCGCTATCGGGGTCCTGGCTAGAAGAGAGAACCGTCTTCTGCGATGCATGGGTTGGCTTTACTTACGCCAAGTTGAGAACGGCCCGCAAGATACTTCAGCACCAAGGCAGACGAGTTGGGCACCCGCGTGCATAGCGCAAGCACTACGCCTCTCGTTAGGGTCAGCGCGCTTACTTAAAGGGGATTCGATGGTCCCGAAAGACGTGATATTTTGCGCATGCTCCTCCGTCCATTATCTGAAGCGGAGGTAGAAGTCTAGTGCGTGCAAAAACTGTTGATAGCTGGGCGAGCAGCTCTCGTTAGCCAACGCTGGCTTAGAAGATGAAGTGCGCGAGCTCCTTGCGCGGCGTGCTGTGAAAGGTTCGGCAAGCGGCGAAGACAGTGGTCCGCAGGACATAGGTTCGGATTTCCTCCCCCAATGATAAAGACACATCCTAGGGGCTACTGGAGCTCTGTACGCCTAGGCACGCTTCACGCGGCCGTAGTCTACCTGCCCTCCAAAACCTGTGAGCATGATTTGCTAGCAGCATCATGTGCCTCTCGGCGGGCGCCAGTGTACCGTCGTTAACCGAGGTCAGCCGCGCAGCAGCTCCCGCAGCCACTCACATCCCTGATGCAGTCAACTCTGCAGGGACCTGGTCATCTCCGAGACTATACATCGGGGCAAATCCGCCGCCCAGAGTCCTGAAATTAGTAGTCTGGCCCCGATAGACGCGTGCAGCGGTCCATTGGACTCGGCTGTTGTACACATAGCTGCGCAAGTCGAACTTCAAAGTTTTCTGGACTGTCTGCGGTAACGGCTACTCGCACAGCAGAAGCAACAACGCGCTGAGCGATGTACTCGCCTGACAATACCTCCTGCCAAACTCGCTTTGTTACCTTGTCGCCGCGGTATGCGGCCTGGTCCCATATCCAGCGACATGCTTGAAAACCAGTGTGCGGCGCTCGCTCCACAATCGTTCAGCATTACTGGTAGTTATGCTCTCGGCAAATGGCACGTTGCAACCAATACGTCGATAGTCGCCTGAAACTAGTTGGTTGCAAACATACTCATCCCAGCTTAGTACTGCTGGCATCCGCCCTGAGTCAGGACACGGACACCTCTTACTACCCTAACTGCTTACTTCTGAACATTCAGTTGAGTAACGACGAAGCGGCCGTCGAGCTTTCTCTCCGTCCAACAACAGTGAGAGCGAAGTTCGCATCAGTTATTGTCGAAAACGCAAATGCGTACATAATGTTGAAAATATGCAATCTACAGTTGCTCGTCGTGCCGCGTCATTAGCAAACTTGTTACAAAGGAAGAGACATGAAAGCTGTTCGGTTCCTGCTGGGACTTCTGCTCCTGATATCGATGGGTGTCGACGCACAAGAGTTGCGGCTTCAAGAGAATTTCCGAAACTGCGACGGTGGCTACATGGGTTGCAACCAGTCGTTGCTAACCCAGGCTCAACAGGAACAGGCCCAGAAGTCAACGTTGCATCGGAACTTTATTAACTGCGACGGCGGCTACATGGGTTGCGACCAGGCCCTTCTGACAGCGGCTCAACGAGAGCAGATACAGAAATCAGGCCTACATCGGAACTTCGTCAACTGCGACGGTGGCTATATGGGCTGCAATCCGTCACTCTTGACCGAGGCTCAACGAGAGCAGGTACAAAAATCTGGCCTACACCGGAACTTCGTCAACTGCGACGGTGGTTACATGGGCTGCAATCCGTCGCTCCTGACCGAGGCTCAACGGGAGCAGGTACAAAAATCTGGTTTACACCGGAACTTTGTCAACTGCGATGGTGGCTACATGGGCTGTAATCCATCGTTGCTGACTCAGGCTCAACAAGAGCGGGTCCAGAAATCCGCACTCCATCGAAATTTCGTCAATTGCGACGCTGGTTACACGGGTTGCAATGCAAGCCTGCTGAGCTCAGAGCAGCGGGAAACCGTTGAACTGTCCGCCGCTCGTCGTAACGAGAACAACTGTAAGCACGGATATGTAGGGTGTGTACCGGGCTCCGTATCCGCAAGTTCTTCGTTGGCCAGTACGCGCCCCGCAGCGGTCACCCAAAGGATGCGCACTGCAATAGTGGTTCCGAACCCCACTTATGGCCAACAGTCTGCCGACAGCTATCCTACAGCCCCTCCTGTTGCGGCTCTTCGCGAACGCTCAGCTGAAAACGCATCAACTACCAATTCGGTTACTGTTCCGGTCACCGTCGGCTGTGCAGAGAACGGCTCCTGCTACGGCGATATCAGCGCGGCTACGGGAAGGGCAAAAACCACCCATGTGAACGGGTACACGCGCACTGATGGGACCTATGTTCGTGGCCACTATCGCAGCAAGTGACGGGATTTTTTAACGCGACTGCGTCCTTACTCCTCGCGGGCCTGCTTCCAATCATGTTCGGAAGTGTCGCCGTGTCAGAGGTGATGCAGCGCATCGCCGCACCAATGATTGGGAATGATAACGGCGCGCTGCTGTGGCTGTTTGTGATTCTTGCTGCGTGGCGACTCCTACAGGAGCGCGCACTGCGAAAGCTTTGACATCACGAGTCCGGCAGCGTAACAACTGCCGGGGTAGGTTATCAACCCTGAAGTCGCTCGATAAACAACTCCCAGAAGTACTCTGACGCGCCCTGTTCTGACAACTGGGAATCTCGTTGTCCGCGATGGAACTGCATTCCCATCGGTTTGAAAAACATCGCTTGCGTATCGCACTCAACGGTGAGCATCTCGTTTAACGTTCCGGCCGGAGCGTTTGCGCTGTGTGAGAAGGACAGAGACGCCGAGCGGCCTCCGAGGCCACCGACCCGCACTGAACACTCAGTCACGGTCTTCCCCTCCTTGTAGACGACAGCCGAGAAAGATTGAGCATCTAAAGCCCGAAACCGTACTTGAATACCTTGGTTTCGAGTCGCCAGCTCGTCCAGCGATGCATCGAAGAATTTAGCCATGTAATCGAACGCATCGTGTAAAAACTTGTCGCGGTCGAAGTCTGTGAACTCCTTCTTAAGTCGTAAGTTACTCGACCTCGGCCTATCCTGCTCTGGCTGTCCTAATTGTCCTAGCTGTCCTGACCGCGCTGGGGGAATGCTAAATGGAGTCTGCTGGCTCAAGCTTGGAGCTGGCCGCGAAGACCAAGCTGGCTGGGAAGCTTGTTCTCTCACTATCGGTACAGCCTTTGAAGCTCTGAGGGCCAGCTCTTCGACCGCCTTGCGAATCTGGCGGGTTACGTCCGTCCAGGCCTCTGCCTGATGAGCCCACGTGGTGACCGCCTTCCCATCCTTTGGAACTGCAAGGAGCTTGCCGAACGGTGCAGTATGCCAATCACACGGCTCGAGAATTACAGGGATTACGCGCGCGCTACCTTCGTTGTGTCGTTCGAGCGCGCGCTTCATTTCTATCGAAAAGCAATACTTAGATGCAATGAAGTCCGCACTAATGAGCAGTAAGATGACGTCGGCGCTCTCCAAATTCTCATCAATTGCCGCGTCCACATTTGACCCGGCCGTAATGCCGCGGTCGTGCCAAGTCTCAATCAAGCCTTGGTTCTTCATGAGAGAAAGGTGTACTTCGAGGCGGTCGCGCAGCGCCTCGTCGGCATGACAATAGGAGAAGAAAAGCTTGGCCATCGTTGGGTTCCTTGATTAAGCGGACGCGACTTGTTCGTTGTGGCACGCGCAGTCGGTACTCGACGCAGCGTCATTCAGGTTTTGCAGGATGCCGCACTCGTTCACGAGATGGGGCTGCTCGCATTGGTGACGCAACTTCATCAGTTGCTGCTCCAGATTTTGCAGCTTCTGCATTTGGACTCGGATAAGCTCGATGTGGTGGTCGAGCAAGTCGTTGATACCCTGGCACTCCATAGTCGGCTGCGCCTTGAAATTTAAGAGCACTCTGATGTCGGGGATGCCCATTTGCAAGGACCGGCAATGACGTATGAACTGCAGGCGTTCCAGATGCTCAGACTGGTAGAGCCGGTATCCAGCGTCACTCCGGGATGGCTCAGGTAGCAGCCCCGCCTTCTCGTAGTACCGCACGGTCTCCACGTCACATCCAGTCTGTTTCGCTAGTTCGCCGATTCGCATCGCAGCCTCCAAAAAACCGCTTGACCCCGTACCTACTACGGGGTTTCTAATGCAAGCATATCCTATGATTCCTGGGCTGTCAGATGAAGACCGAAAATATTGCCAACGGCCAGTGTTGTGCGAGTGACGACGGCCAAGTTCCGTCGCAGGAAACCTGCTGCTCTACCGCGACCGTCAACGTGCCCTGCTGTCCCGGGAGGGCTGCTCCGGCGCTAGTACAGCACATGGATACTTGCTGCTCAGGGTCTACATGCGAACCTACCTCGCCCCCGGAAGCGAAGCCATCCCCTGCTGGAACGAACGCTGTTCGTTTCCGCATATCGAACATGGACTGCCCGACGGAGGAGCGCCTAATCCGGAACAAGGTTGAACCAATGGCAGGTGTCGTAAGACTCGATTTCAATCTGATGAGTCGGACGCTTACTGTTCATCACCAGCTCGACACTGCAGACGGCATCGCCAAGGCGCTCCTGGCAATCGGCATGCGAGCCGAGCAGCTACAAGACGGTGACAGCGAAGACACTGCTGAACCTGAGACATCACCGCTGTCCACGAACCAGAAGGTTTTGTTGACAATTTCGGGTGTCGCGGCAGCAGCTGCAGAGGCACTTGCTTGGACCACCCATACTGACGCCTCGCCGCTCGTGGCAGGTCTTGCGCTTATCTCTATCTGCACCGGTGGCCTGCCTACGCTGAAGAAAGGCTGGTTAGCATTACGGAACCTCACACTCAACATCAATTTCCTGATGAGTTTGGCTGTTATCGGAGCTATCGCCATTGGCCAGTGGCCCGAGGCTGCGATGGTCGTCTTTCTGTTTGCCGTTGCGGAGCTTATCGAAAGTTTGTCGCTGATGCGGGCAAGGAACGCAGTTCACAGTCTGCTCAAGCTTGCCCCGGACCTTGCAACGGTTCGCACGTTAGCCGGGGCCTGGAGCGAAGTTCCGGTTCAGGTCGTTCAGCCTAGGGACGTTTTTCTTGTCAGACCAGGTGACCGGATTCCCCTCGATGGCGTTGTTCAGGCTGGAGAGTCCGCAGTCAACCAAGCCCCGATTACTGGCGAGAGCGTACCTGTCGATAAACGCATCGGTGACTCGGTGTTTGCTGGGACTATCAATGAGCAAGGCGTGCTCGAAATTACGGCGACGTCCGACAGCAAACACAGCACGTTGGCCAAAATCGTTCGGGTGATTCAGGAGACCCAGAGCAACCAGGCTCCGACACAGCGCTTCGTTGATGTATTCGCTCGTTACTACACGCCGGCTGTGGTTGTCCTGGCTCTGCTTGTGGCGGTCGTCCCATCACTGGCTTTCGGTGCAGAGTTCACTCCATGGCTCTACAAGGCGCTGGTCATGCTGGTAATTGCCTGCCCATGCGCGCTCGTCATTTCCACGCCAGTCACAGTCGTGAGCGGCCTCACGGCAGCGACACGTCTCGGAATACTGGTTAAAGGCGGACAGTTCCTGGAGTCAGGATATCGTCTTAAAGCACTGGCTGTCGATAAGACTGGAACGCTCACTAAGGCCCGCCCGGTCGTGAACGCAGTAACCGCATTCAGCAACGCCTCGCGCGAGCAGATACTGCAAATCGCGAGCAGCCTGGACGCAAATTCTACTCATCCATTGGCGGCCGCAATCCTGGCAGCAGGCCCTGCAGCCAGTACCTACAAGCCGGTCTCCGCCTTTGCAGCGCTTCACGGCCGGGGCGTACGAGGAGATATCGACGGCGCCACCTACTACTTGGGAAATCGTCGCCTTATTGAAGAGCTTGGCTTCGACCCGTCGAGTGTTGAAGCCGCTCTAGGTGAACTTGAGCAGCAAGGGCAAACCGCTGTCCTCTTGGCAGAAAAATCGGCCATCCTTGGCGTTATTGCCCTTTCCGATGAGGTTCGCCCAGAAGCAGCCGACGCCATCAAACGGCTCCGGGAACTCGGCATTGCCACCATCATGCTTACTGGTGACAACGCGGCAGCAGCGAAGCGCGTGAGCCAATCTGTTGGGACCGCAGCCGTCGTCGCCCAGTTACTTCCAGAAGACAAACTCAATGAAGTCCGCAAACTCCAATCCCAGTACGGCATGGTTGGGATGCTTGGCGACGGCATCAATGATGCGCCTGCCTTGGCTCAGGCAGACATCGGTTTTGCGATGGGTGCAGCCGGCAGCGACACCGCCATCGAAACGGCGGACGTAGCATTAATGAACGACGACTTGGCAAAGCTACCGACGTTTATTGAGCTGAGCCGGGCTACTCGTAGCATCCTGGTCCAAAACATTGCAGCTGCGCTCCTAATTAAGGCTGTGTTTTTTGGGCTTGCCCTGGCGGGACTCGCGACGCTTTGGATAGCAGTGTTTGCAGATGTGGGAGCAAGCCTGCTTGTCGTTTTTAACGGGCTCCGCCTGCTGACGCACGAAAGTGCTTCCTTCCAACCCAAGTCATCTCCTAACGCTCCCCGGACTGCATCTGCACCGGCCTAACTCTTACAACCGTGGTATTTTCCGCACCGTGAAAAAGTTCAAGGCCCCGAGCTCCTCTAAGCTCTTGTTCGCGCCCGTGGTAGACTCAGCTCTCACCCGGTCGAGGAGGCAGACATGTTACGTTGGATGCAGGAGGTAACGGCTGATGAGGCAAGGTTCGCCAGAGTCAACTACATCGGAGGCGGAATTGTGCTCGTCTGTATTGTAGCGATGATTGTTGTCCTAACCTGATTCAGGTGCCGGAGCAATTTCGCCGTGAAATTGCAAAACTATCCGTAGTCAAGCGGGCCCAAGTCTCTTGTTGCGCGACGCTGAATGGAGCCTACGGCCACTGCGCGGTACTACCCTGCTTGTCTTACAGTGCACAGTAGTCTGCGCATACACACGGCCTAGCTACATAACGCTAGTTCGGACCGGAGTTCAATTGTTGGCGTTCCCACCTAGACTCAGTTCTGCCCGGCGCCGATTCTGAAGTAAATCAAATCACGGCCTCGATGTGCCAGCCCTGAACAATAAGAGCATCACGCACTTTCTGCGAAACCCGGCTCTCGTTCGCTGCAAGACACAACAGCGCTGTTGGACGTGACATTGCAACGTAAAGACTCCGCATCTGTGCCTGCTGAGTCTTAGCGAGCTTCTTAAGCGGTTTCGATGGCATTCCTGCGACATACTCAAGCCCCAGGGCAACGTCGTACTTACGACTAGTTCCACCGTAGGACTCGAGCACTAGTGAAGCTGAATGCGTCTCCCCCTTCATACCAGCGACTGTGCCCAATCCAAATTGGAGGGTTCTTCCTTGGTGAATCACATCGCACATGGTTGAGAGAGAAGGAACTAAGTTAGTCGCAACTGCAGGGCTCTGAAACACTTTCAACGCTTTGAACTCGTCAAGTGCAAGCGAGTCTGGAAGGTAAGGCTTTAGCTTCTCGTACAGAAGCTGGAAGAGACCGACGCGTTGGTCGGTTGAACAGAGCTGTACACCTGAAAGGGCCAATTGACGCGTCAAGACTTCTATCTGGCCGGCGGGCGCAAATGCGCTGGCGACTCGGGGAAGCGCTCGTCCATCACGGAGGTCTTTCGACATCGGTGCACCTGCATCACGAAGGACAAGCAGCAAGGCCCTGCGAACATCGGAAACACGAGCGCTCAATGATGCCTCTCGAAGAGTTAGACCCGCATCACCAATAAGGCTCCAGAAATTTTCCGAACGCATGCCAGTGGTTGGCAGCCCATTACCGTAGTCGGGCCAATAGTCGCAGATATGGCGCCCAGCCTCAACTTCGCCTTCGCCTGTTTTCCGCGCGCACATCGCCTTAACGTCACCCGAACCAATATCCTTTTCACTCAGACGCTCGAGAACTATGCGTCCAAAATGAGGGACAACCTTTGTCGCAGCGTTAGTGGGGTACAGCAGCAGAACTGGCGCATGTATGTGGCCTCCTTCCCCGACAACCGCAGCACCGCTCATGCGAACGCTACCGACGGCGTGTGCAATCGCAGGGCCAAACCTTTTACTTGTGCTAACGCTCCCATAACCTTTGCGAGGAAATGTCAACAGTTCAGCATTCTCCTCGTCAGACAGAATTTTCTGGTCAACGTCTCCGAACCGCTGCATCACAGATTTGCCATCGAAGATGCGGTTTAAAAAAGACTCCTGGTCCCATGAGGTATCCTGCATCTCGTCGATAAACACCATCGGGAAGCGGCGATACACCACGTCCACAAGGTGCGGACATGTCTGGAGCGCTAAATCGGCATACGCGAACATGTCCCGATGCCGAAATATACCTAGGCCGGTAAGTTGCGTTTTGAGGTTGGTAAGAGACTTATATGACGCCGTGTGAGCTGCCGGAAGAGCGCCGCTTTCAACGTCCACTGTAAGTGCCGCATTCCTGTAAAACAACGACGTAGCAATACTTTCGCCATTGTTTTGATTTGCCAGGTAATAGCGAAGCTTGTAAAACTGACTAAGTTGCAACCGAGTAAGCGCTTTCTCAGCGAAGACCAAATCGTCAATGACTTCGACTTTTTGGTTCAGGCTTCGGAGCATTGGCATAGCAAAGAACTGATTGACAAAGCTATGGATGGTCCCGATGAAGTGAGGATAGCTAAGCAGTTGCGCTCCTTCCACCGTCTCCGCAAGACGCCGAGTAATCTCATCACGCGCCACGTTTGTATGACTCAGAACGCAGATACCTCGCCGCGCATGAGGCCACTTCTTGGCGAGAAGCAGCAATTTAGCTGCGAGCAACGATGTTTTCCCGCTACCTGGTACAGCATTGAAATCCCGAGAACCGTTCTCGAGCAGCGCGCAGCGGCGCTCGTCATCATCGAAGTTCAAGTCCTTGGCCAGCGACACCAGCGCAGCAAGGTCGTCGATTTGAAGGCTTACTGCATTCACAAGCTTGCTCCCCCAACGCCCGTTACTGTCACGGTACTTGAAGGCATGGCAGTCGTAGACTGCGCACCACCTGTTTGAGCAGGTGCGGTGGCGGAGACCATCGAAGTCGACGGAACTGTGGAAGGCACAGCTGGAATTGCTGGAAGAGTTGAAGCTAACGGCTGCAGGGGGACTGCTGCGACAGCTCCCATACAACCAGGCGCTGGCGAAACCGCTACCGCCGCAGCGCCAGGAACAGCGTGGTTTGGCATGACGGCCGGCGCCGCCACTGCGCCGGCAGCGGCAGATGCTGTTGCCGATTTTGTAGTGGGAGCAATGGTTAGGTGGGCAAGCGCAGTTTGCAAATATGGAGGCAGACTCTTGAATAGGACATCGCCTTCACCGTATGCACCTGTGCAAACCAGATGAGCCGCGTACTGTGCGGCAATGGCTTTCGAGGCTTCCTTCACCTTCAGCGGCCTGTAGATGATTGAGGCAAGCTCGTCCTGACTATGCCCAGCTGCCTTTAGTGTCGCCCAACTTACTTTGGCAGCGGCGAGCGTATCGACTTCATCCTGCTCATCGAGACGCTCGTCGCGTGAATTGGCTTTCACTGCAAGCGTGATTGCAAGGTACATAAGCTCCGCGCAGCCACCCAGCGCTAGGTCGTACTCTAGTGTCCATCGGTCTGAAACGCACACAATGGTCTTCCCACCTTCTGCGCGGTCTTTTTTGTTCTGCACCAACGTGATTATCTCCGTCGCAGAGTAATCCGAGTCAAAGCGCTTACCTTTCGCGGGCTTTGGTACGTAAGACTTGGCGGCGTCGGGCACGATGTCTCGGTCAGTCAGGCAGACAACAGGAACTGGGATGTCTGACCCACTGCCCTCGCGCTGTAAGATACGGGCGTAGTGGTAGAGACCGGTATGGCCTACGTTGACCATCGACACGCCATGCTTTGAAAACGACCGGCCGCACATCTCCGCTATGGCAGGAAGCAAGATAGCTTCTGCAGGCCCTTCCACCATCATCACGCCACGAGCAAAGAACAGATTTGCCTTCGTGGCGTCAATAAATCTACGCAAGAACGAGTAGTCCGTGCGCTTGAGCTTTGTCTTCCCTACTGCCAATGGGAAGGCTTGGGCCTTGTGTACAAGTGTCAGGTCTTCGATACGTGCAGTCGAGACCAGTGACGGACTATGGGTCGTCAAGATGACCTGAACTCTTTTGCCAGCTTGACTTTCGTCGGAGTGGTCCTTTAGGAGGTCCATTACTCGCTCCTGAAGTTGGGGATGTAGATGCGCCTCAGGTTCTTCAACCAACAGCAGTCCCAGTTCTTCGCCGTCGCGCAGTAAAACCAGCTCCGTTGCCATGAACAGCGCGTTGTTATAACCGAGACCTCGAGCGCAGCGGGCATCAGAATGGATATGCGTCCCTGGAAGCAGCGACAGCTCGAACTTCTCAAGGATTGGCGTCAGCGCCAAGTCAGGAGCGATGCGAATGCGGGACTGGAGCGCGTCTCCAGCGAATGCGAACTGGCTGAGAAAGTTATCGTTGATGTCCTTCTCGACTCCTTTCACGACCTCATGCTCACCGAGATGATGCTGCGCAAAGGCCATTAGGCCGACCAACCGCTCTGGGATATTCTTGGGCGACACCTTATCGAAGTCGTTCACCTCCTGGCCAGCGATGTCGTTGTGCGCTCCCAAAATTTGGGAAAGACGCGATTGTCGGCCAGGGCGAAGCTCGGCTTCAGCATCGCGCAGTGGCTTTAGGTAAGTAGCCCGTACCAGTTCTCGAACTGCATAGCCGACCTCGGGGCCGGTTCCGTTTGCTCCAGTGCGAATAATAGTCTCTACCCTAGCGCGCTTTGTCGCCTGAGGTGCGTGATAACGTGCTTCGAGATGAAGGATTAGCGAGCAGGTACCGTCTTTTTCAAGCGTCAACCACTCGAGGACAGAGGCCTCTTGGTCAGGGCTCAGTTCGCATAGCGTGGCCTCAATTGTGAGAGTGTGCGCCCGTTCGATGCCGTTGATGTGAAAGTCCTGCTCAAAAAGCCGCATGGGCTCGTAGCTAGTGGTAAGTAGTATCTGGCGGATTGAATCCACAATGCCGGTTTTTCCCGCATCGTTTTCGCCTACTAAGATATTAAGCCCCGGATTGAGCTCCCAATCCAGAGTAGGCGCAGAAGTACCGTCTCCAAATGCACGGTAGTTTTTCGCTCGAATGTACTTCAGATACATACGTACTCCCTCACTTAGCCATCGTTCATTTTTGAGAAACTCACCACCAACTTTTCAAGCAATTTTGCAACGAAAACAATAGCACATCTACCGTAGCCTACTAGAAAATCGGCTCCATCTGACCACGTAACATTGGTACGTGCGCGATGCACGAAAGCCTCAATCGGAAATCGACTGAGCTCACTCGAACTTCCGCGACTAGCCGGAAACCGTAATCTTGCATGGTCTTCCGCAGGGCATATGCAGCCTGACTTCATAACTGTTATCAGCGGGACCAGTTCGGCCCACGTACTAGTGCAGTGTTTAGAGCTGCCTACGATGGCTTATCTCAACTGTTCCTAACAATGTTCATGCACTATAAAGTTCGAGCCCCAGGTGACCTTCGCACAGCCGGAACCTAATACATGGGCAGAAGTCTAAACATGAGCCCTGCAGAGCTCTGCAGGACCAGCGTCTTAGCGTATTGGTATATCGGTCTGTTGCATATAAATCGAATCTCCACATAAAAAAGCCCCGCTAACTTTCGCCAGCGGGGCTCTCAAGATGTTACTAGAATTGGTTGACGCCGAGCTCGATGCAGAGGTATGTGTGGTACGTGCCGGCAGCGACCGTCGGCGACAGGTCCTCAACTAGCGAAATCTCTTGTCATGCTTCTTGCGTGCCGCAGCGTTCTGCGACTGCAGAATCGAATCGACTCTCTCCGACGCCGCGCGCGCTAGCGACTGGGCCTGATTCACACTAGGGAAATATTCAGGCGCCCGGTATGAAAGCCAAGCATAGGCCGAGTACAGGCGGCAACTATCCTCCACCTCCTGTAAGTTGCGCCCAGATAGGTCATCTTGCTCCTCGTGCAGCTTGGTGACTCGCTTTTTCGACAGCGCATGTGCCCACTGTTCCCAAGCCCGCTGCAGCGATGGCACCTTTGTCGACACTGGCACTAGCGACAGCATGAATTTCTCGGCCACCGACAATGGCAGTGTATCGAGCCATAGAGCCCGTTCGGACTGCTCGTCGGTAATGCGGGGGAAGAAGAAACCGTCTGGCACGTCGATGTTATGCATGAAGCGCTTTAGCAACTTGGCAAGTGACGTCTCGCCCGTTATTGCCGATATCCTGTGTAGGTGCTCGAGCGAGGGTGCGACCGAAAAACCGGTAGCGCTCAAGGGTGCAATCTTTTCCTTGAGCAGCGCCCGCATAACCTCGTGAGTGTCGTCATCGTAACCTGCCACAAACCCTTCCTCGTGCACGCCATAGCGCCCCGCCCGCCCGGCAATCTGGCGCGCAAGCGAGGCCGATATTTCCTCTTCCTCCACACCGTTGAACTTGACAGTGGTAGTCATTACAATACGCGAGATTCTCATGTTCAGGCCCATAGAAAGGGCATCAGTAGCAACGACCACGTCGGCCGAACCATCGCGAAAACGTTCGGCCTGGGCGCGCCTCACTTCAGGCGCCAGGTTGCCGTAAATGGTTGCGACCGACAGACCCATTTCGGTAACCATGTCACGCCACATCAATACATCGCGCCTCGAGAAAGCAATCACCGCATCGCCGCGCCGTAGGTTGCGCAACTTGCGCACGGCAGTTGGTTCCATCGACAGCGGCCCCATTCGCTTGAGCACATGAACCTCAAGCGGAACTTCGAGCCGCGCAGCGAGCGCCTCGACGGCTCGCCGTGCCTCGGGCGCTCCTAACAGGTACACCACTGAGGCCGGTGCCCCGCATACCGCGGCGGTCCACGCTGCACCGCGGTCGCGGTCAGCTAGCATCTGGATTTCGTCAATTACGGCCACTTCAACCCGCGTGCGGGTGTCGAGCATTTCGACCGTGCTAGCCACATGGGTTCCGCCCTCAACGATGCGGCGCTCCTCGCCAGTGACAAGGCTAACCTTGAGTGGCTCGCCGTGCGGACGCGCCTGCTGCAAGCGCTCGTAGTTTTCCAGAGCCAGAAGCCGCAGCGGCGCCAAATAAACTCCGCTGGAAGCCTTAGCCAATACTTCCATCGCGCGATGCGTTTTGCCCGAGTTAGTCGGCCCCAGCAGGGCGATGAACTTGCGGGGCATGCGTCTCGCCACCTCGAACGAATCCGGATACTCGGCTAAGTTGATGCTCTGCTTGGTACGCGCGGCGTTGCGCTCCTCCTGGTCGCGCTCAATGGCGTGGTCCAGACGCTGCTCAATGCGCTCGAATACATAGGATGCCGGCTCAGACGTTTCCAACTCGGCTAGCTGACTGAGGAAGATAGCGGCGTCTCGATTAACGTGTTCGCAGCTCTCAACGATGTCCTCAACGAACGCCGCTACACTGGCGTTTAGAGCGTCCATCGACTCTTGCGTAACGCGTTCTAAAAGCAGCTTGCTTTTGCCCTCACGGTCGAGTTTGCGCCACTTGCTCGGCTTGGCTAGTACGCCGTGGCTTGGCACCAGATGGTAGGGCACGCGCAAGCCGCCGGCTTCTACCCAGCCGGAAAAACGCACAAAGACACGACCTTCCATCTTAACCAGCTCGGCGCCAAGCTGAGCTAGCCCCAGTTCGCGCAGCAAAGCCCCGTCTTCACCATCATCATGAGTTAAATCGTTCATTTCGCTCCTGGTATCAAATTGTCTTCTAACTCAAACTATATCGTGGACGGGTGGAAGCACCATTGCCCAAAGGTGCGCGACCGTGAGGTCGAACCGCTCAACGTGCACGTGGACTCCCTAGGCCTCACCACCGGTATAAGTCTCGACCGTTATCTGTACTCCAGCCACGCAGGAAAGAATCCGTAGTGCTGCGTCTGCACTGGAAATAAAGGCTAGAGCTACACGCATACAAGCCGACTTGGCGTAGACAAATTCGACTGTATCGCGGGGGAAAATTGCCGACTTACTTTGATATTGATGAGCTAGCTCGGCGCTTGGGCCAGAGCACTAGGACCACCAAGCGCAACCTGAAAGACAATCCGCGTACAGTGCCGCCGAGAATGCATTTTCCTAACTCCGGCATGTTGCGCTGGCGGGCGGCCGAAGTTGAAAATTGCATTTTTGAAACCGGCTGGAATTCTAGTCGCGCCTGTGGATAACTTTAAAATCGGAAAATCGGCCTGTAGAGAGTGGCGTAAGGCTTTTTTTCTTCCCCGATGTATGAATAGTACGAATCTTATTCATTCTTTAAAAAACAAGGGCTTTGCCTTTCATACCGGGCGCTTCGCGCCCAAGTATGATTTTTTGGGGGGCAGGCGGTTCAGGCCCATGGCGATGGCATCGGTGCCGACCACGATGTCGGCCTGTCCCTCACGGAAGCGCTCGGCCTGGGCACGCCGCACTTCCGGAGACAGATTGCCGTACACGGTCGCCACCGACAGGCCC
>Ga0265780_10002016_pt1 | contig 28118 bp, 21 predicted proteins | sample P1T30metagenome_FD_192432 | JGI IMG/M metagenome (GOLD analysis project Ga0265780, IMG submission 192432) | Plant litter microbial communities from East Loma Ridge, Irvine, California - P1 T30 | ecosystem: Environmental > Terrestrial > Plant litter > Unclassified | place: USA: California...
CCCCCCCCACAATCCTACTCCTCCTCCTCAAACTTTCCCACCTCCTTCCTAAACACCTGCAACTCCTCCCTACTCTCTGCCGCCAACACAAACGCCGCCGCACTAAATCCTCTCATCTCATCCCTCGACCATCCCACAATCACCAAACACCCGCTCTTCACCTCGCCACTGAACCTCTCTTCGAATTCATCTCGCCCACAACCCAAAAACACCGGAAAAAACAGCGCCGCATACCTCAACCTCCTGTCCTCGAAAAAATGCGTCCGAAGCAAACAAAGCGGCGCACTCCCCGTCACCCTTGGATTTGGATCAATCGCCAAATGGCGCCCATCAGGCGCCGTCATCACGTCTACACCAAGGGGTCCAAAATATCCATTCTGGAACGCAAAATCGCCCACCTGTTTTGCTATATCGGCATATGTGCGCGCCAGCTCGTCGTGCTGGGCGTATGCGATGCACCCGCCTATCCACTGCCGATTGGCGTCGAGGAGCTGTTCGCAGCAACCCAGGAAAATCGTCTCGCCGGATGCAGTGACGAAGAGGAAGAGCGCGACGGCGGAGCCGGGGACCATGTCTTGGACGACGAGGCTGGAGGAGTGGAGGTGGTGGTTCGATGGGTTTTGTTGGCCCAGGACGCGGCGGAGTTCAGTGGATATGAGCGTGAGAGTAGAGGATTTGTCGGAAGCGGTGGCGACGACGAAAGTGCCCTGGCTTGCGAGGGATTGTTGCATTTTGACGACGAAAGGGGGTTCACGGGTGCGGATGACTTGGATCATGCGGTCGACTTCGGCGTTGAGCTGTTCTTCGTTTCCGGTGATGAGGCCTTGTTGTGTGCGACTGTCTAGAACTGTTGCAGGCGGCGTTGAGACGTTGGACAATGCAAGTGTCCGTTTCGATTGTAGCGTGTAGTGTCGCTCCGGATCGATCAGTAAGGGCAGATGCGTCAAACAATCCATTGGACTGATAATCGCGGCTGACTCTCCATTCTCGAGTTTTACGTTCTCTGGCGCAGAAACAAATGCCACCTTGGGCCTTTTGTCCTCGTTCAAAGCCTCAAAAACTCGAATCGTGTCGTTTCTCGCATTTGCTATGTCTTCACTTCCTTCTTGGCCGTGCTCTGGGTCCATATCAAACATGTATAGCGGCATCGAACCGGCAATGAAGCCGTAAAGCTGAGGCACGATCTGCAAATGGAGTCGCGCAAGAATTGCGCTCTCTTCTGATCCGGAAAGAGGGGCTTGATAGCTGAATTTGGTTGATAGGGGCATGGAAGCCTTAATCTGGACTTCGGCTGTGGGCACGGCGTAGACGAGAGCGATCTTGGATACATCGTGGTCATCAAGGGAGTAGAGGTCCTCGAGTGTCCTGTCGAGGACGACTTTTGAAGTTTTGATGGGAGACATTGGGAGAAAACGGCGTATGGAGCTAAATGTGTGGTGAATATATGCTTGGTGGACTTTTTCTTTTGAACGTAAAGTTGGATTTAAACATGTTCTAGTTCACGTGATACGACGAGCCTCAGCTCCGCCTCTTGGCTCCTTTGAGGATGCATCAATGGAATCATTCACATATGCCACGATATCAGAAACATCCTATGTTCGCAAATCACCAATGAATAGCCTTGTGAACGAAGCATAATAACGCCCTTCATCCCAAAAACCATCGTGACTATTCTCATTCTCATTCCTACTTCCACTCAATCCTCAACTCCCTCCTCACCTCGTTCGCCAACTTCATAGCCTCCTCCCGCCCATCCCTCGAGTACACATTGATATGCGCCAAAAAGATATTCTCCCCCGTACTACAATGCGGGACCCTATCGCCCCTCTTAACAAAACACGCCATATCACTCACTTTCTCTGCGATATCAGGGCGCCTAGCGCACAGCTCCTCGCAGATATCGTCGGAATTAAAAACCCCCTCGTATTTGGTATTGTCGAATTCGTTGGTGATAAAGACCATGACGCAGTGATATTGCGGGCCATTGAGATATGGCTGTGTAAGTGCTCGAGTGCGCGCTTCGTCGTGGATGGCGAGCAGTAGCACGAGGCCCCAGTACTCGACGCCATAGGTTGTCGAGATAATCTTCGACGCTGTCATCCCGGGCGGTCGAGGGTTGATTTCGTGGAGCCATGGTTTTGGTCCTCTAGGATGAGTTTGCGCCGCGCTGCCAGTGTATATCCGCTTTTGCATATGCTGCACGCCGTCGCGAAGGACGAATTCAACCGTCGAGTGGTGCACTCTGCCCTCGATGTGGAAGAGACCAGTAGTGAAGCCCATGCGTCTTAGCACGTCGCAGAAGTCGTTGCGGATCAGTTCGATCTCGGGGGCGGGCAGGATGGAGGGGAACGGACTGTCTGTTTCTTTGAATGTGCCGTTGTTGGAGCCGAGGAGCTCTGCGCTCTTAGGGAGGTCGTCGCAGAGCTCGTCGAAGAGAATCTCACCGTTCCAGAGAACGACGTTGTAATCGACTTCGGGGCCGTCGCAATATGGCTCCAATAGCACGTTTGTGCCGTGCACGTTTACGTCAATGGCTGCGAAGGCTTGGGGAATGTCGGCTGCGGAGTCAACGCGCGTCACGCCATTCGAACTCCAGCCTAGACACGGCTTGACTATGAGCGGGAATTCGAGAGACTTTGCGTCAGCCAATGCGACCGCCTCTTCTGCGGACGTCACGAGATGTGAGTCGATCCCCACGAACATACTCGTCTTGTGCTTATCGATCACGATTGCATACGCCTCCGGGGGCATCGTGGGTAGTCCCAAATGCTGACAAGCGTCCGCGATCTGATATTTGTAGTATTCACTCGGAGTTAGAATCCCGTCAATCTTGCGCTCACAGGAGCGTATCTTTTCTGCGATGCGGCGACCAAGTTGCTCATCCGGCTCGTCTGGGAGGTCAAAGGGGATGAATTCAACGCGCCAGTCAGCGAACTCGGGCCCTTGGAGCCAATGGCCCTCGTTGTCGAGAACGACGACGTCAATACCAAGGGCCTTGGCGCCTTCGTATATCATAGGCGCGTAGCCGCCGTCCTTGGGGTGGACGTGGCATCCTTCTACGATGGCTATGGTCTTGCGGGGAACGGGAGTGTCGATGAGCCATGGAAAACTTAGGCGGTTGACGAGGTCGGCGTGCAACGCGATTAAGATCTCTCTGCTGCGCTCAGAATCATTTACGGGGCGGAAGAGTAGACCGGCTACTGCGAGCTTGAAGATTTCAGACAAGTGTATGTCCACTCGGAGTTTTGAAGAAGTGCCCTTGTAGATTTGAAGAGGCTTGGAGAAAGAAGCACATGCTTCTAGCCATTGACAGTCTGCCATACGAATATTGAAAATGTCTGTGCGCGAAATCTGCCCATACACGCTCGGTATGATGAACCTAATCGTGCGAGGTACTGCATCCTTGGTTCCATCGAGACATTTTCGCAAGAGGCGAAGAGCATTGTCGGATCCGAGTAAATCGGCATTCAATTTGTCCTCGTCGCTCAACAGTGTGTATTGAGTCGATTCCAGGCGTGCCGCGGCATTTAAACTTCCTGACCAGGTTGGAGTAAAGACAATGTCAATAGTTTGCCAGCGTGGTTCATGTGCCGATCCGGAGATCTGCCACGTCCATTGCCGTTCATCTTTGCTCTGATAAGTATATGTAGTGAGTTTCCATTTGACGAACCAAACTTACCGAGATTTCCAACATCATTTCTTATGCGTATCAGGCCCTTTGCCGACATCATGCGATGGCAATGATTGACAGTCGAACACCCAGCTGATATGTACATATATTGGGGTATTGCGCAGTCTTTAAAGGTTGTGGGCGGAAAATATCAGTTGAGATTCCGTCAATAGCATGCAGGCGGTCTTTAGTGCATACATGAGGCGAGAGGCGCAATGGGTTACGTGAAAGACTATTGTATCTACAGTGACTTCCCCCACTTGCAATACAACGTCCATGCGCACTCTCATGACTCCTCAAACTTCCTCTTCAGCTCCCTTCGCGTCACTCGCTGTGGTAAAAAGTCAATGCTACGCAAATGCTCCACGTTACTTATGATGGCCTCGCGTAAGTGCTTGCTACATTTCGAAGAAGCTCTTGCTGGATCCAATCGTCCAATGCCAAAGTCCTGAGCTTCAAGGAATCCAAATAATGGCCAAAGCATATGTGCTTCCTTGTTCTGTTCAAGATCGTCTTGAAGCCTTTTCACCCACTCCCTATGAGTAACGGGGTGCAGTGTGTATCCAAAATGTTGTTTCAATGTGTCCCAAAGCTCTCTCTCGCATAGACCATCTTCAACATCGGGTGAAGCAGAATTGGCCATGTCTAGATCTAGAGAAAGTCGGTCTGCAATCTTTGTCGCAATGTTTGCAGATGTTGACACGCCGATCCAGCGGGCTTCAGTGCTCTGATCATAGATTCCCAGACTTAAGACTGAGGCGACCAATCGCCAAAGATAGTCTCTTGGATTAGCAAATCCATCACGATTTCCAATGATGAAGCCAGGCTTCACTGTCGACATTCGGAGATCGGTGTTAGCCTTACTCTCTGAGGCGATGCACTCCACAAGCCCTTGTCCAATGAGCTTGGTTGCAGTATACCCATCCGGAGCATTTCGTATCTGTTCCTCAATTCGTCCTTCAAGATGTGCACCGCCTGAGACATAAACGAATTTACGGATGCTTTCTGATTCGAGAGCAGCGTCGAGTAGCGTCACAGTAGACTCTACATTAACGGGCCATAGTGAGCTTGCACCCTCAGTCCAATGCACGATAGCTCCGTTGTGAATCACAGCATCGATGACATGGGGAGATTTACTCTGTCCTCGAAGAGTTGCCCAATTCTGTTCCGAAAGACCAAGGCTTGGCTTGGAGAGGTCTCCCAACCATATCTCCAAGAGCGGATCATATCGTTCTGACCACCACTTGTACACCTTGACGCGTGCGACGATCTTCTTGCGTGCCTCTTTCAGACTCGAGGCGCGCATCAAGATGATGACTCGGTGATGACGACACAAGAGAAGCCGCATGATGTCTTGGCCAAGATATCCTGTTGCGCCAGTCAAGAAGACAGTTGATGGCCCTTGGGTTGCAAGATCTTTTCGTGCCCCTGCACGCTTCAGGGTATCCTGGAGGCGTTTCCGCAAACCATGGAAGCTCTGTTCTGTCTCCAGATCTAGCGTTGTGGTTGATAATGAATCACACTGCCGGGATTTTCGAATCACGTCAGCCACGGTCGTTGGTCTGGCATCAATGTTAAGTAGGTGTTCTACCGGGATCTTGACACCAAATTGTTTTTGCAGTATCCGCATCAAGGTAATGGCCTTGATGGAGTCTAGTCCATTCGATGCAAAGGTAGCATCCGGGAGTGAGTCGTTGGTGGGCCTCAAGACGGGTCTATTCATCACTTCTGCAGCTGAAACAGCTACAGCTAGCGCAACGGGGTCTGTCGACGGACGGAACGAGTCAGCAATACCCATCTCAACCCGTGAATCGAGGCTTTCGACCCATTTGACTACCGACGGCCGGTCAAGTTTCGCTGATGGTAAGGTTGGAAATTGACGGACGAAAAGCCACACGGCCGGGACTATGTAGTTGGGGGCCTTATCTCGAATTTTGTTGGATAAATGCGCGATCCGATTCTGCTCTTCCAATGGGTCCATCGATAAGATTTGTATTGGTGCACGGTCCTCCACCTTCCTGGTTGAGACTGGCGCGTGCAACTGCACAACGGCGACCAGCTCATTGCTATAAGGCCCAATACGAGTGTAGACAACCATGCATAGACGCACGTCATCAAGAGCACTAACATGGTGCTCAATCTCGCCAAGCTCGATTCTACGACCTGCGATCTTGACCTGGGAATCTAGACGTGAAACAAAGTCCAAGGTCCCATCACCGTTTTGTCGCCCCAGGTCCCCAGTCCTATACAGCTTGTCGTTGCGCTGTTTCGACTCTAGGATGGGAGTAAGCCACTTTGGTGCGTCGATAAATGCTTTCTTCGTCGCGTTCAAATTGTTCATGTAGCCGCGAGCAACGGTCGGGCCCTCGATCAAGATCTCACCCATTTCTCCAATTGGCATGAGGCAGTCTGGATCTTGTGGGTCGGTGATCCAACAGACTCCACCCGCTGGTAGGCCTATGTTAGATGCCGGGGTCCGAGAACTTAGTGGTTTGCTGATTGTGGTGCAGACACTACACTCGCTAACGCCATAGCCACTGAGTAACTTTACACCTTCCACCCATTGGTGGATGTTGGATTGCGAGAGGCGCTCCCCAGCGAGAACGACCACTTCAAGCGTAGGCACATCTTCTGGGGACATGGAAGTCAGAAATGTCGGTGTAAGGACTGCCCAATTGATGCGGTGCTGGTTGACAAATTCTGGAAGACTATTTTTACGTTCGTAGCTGGAAGGAGTACATACGGTACCACCAACTAACAGGGTCGTGAGTGTCTCAGCCAAGCTGGTATCATGTGTGTACGATGCGAATTGGAGCACTCTCGAATTTTCGTCCATGAATTGAGCGGGCGCATGCACGGCAACACCAGAGCAAAACGAGCGATGCTCGACGATGATGCCCTTCGGGGTGCCAGTACTACCGGAAGTAAAAATGTTGTATGCCGCGTTCCTTGGCATAACGGTAGATGCAACTCTTCCTTTTGGTGTGGGCCATTTTATAGCGCTGCTATTGTCGACATGCAGTATCTTGATGACCTGTTCTGTGAAAACATGATCGCATGCTGGGGAGCAGAGTACCACTTCGGACTTCAACTGATCCAGAATGGTCTTCGTTCGAGCCATTGGCTGATCGGGATCGATGGCAACGAACGAGCCACCAGCCTTGAGCACTGCTAGCATGGATACTATCATCCAGTTGCTCTTTTCGAAACATAAGGGAACCGAGACTTCTGGGCCAACATGATGCTTGCTGAGTTCTGATGCGAGTCGATTTGCCACACGGTCGAGTTCTTTATAGGTCAGATTGCCAGTAGAAGCTATGATGGCGATCTTGTCGGGACGCAGTCTGGCTTGTCTTTCGATTCCGGAGTGGATACATTCATCTACTGCGCTAGGCAGAGGGCGATTGAGGCGTAGGAGCTGTTCCCAGTGGTTCGCTGGTAGAGGTGGACGGTATGCTGTTGATACATGGGCTGACATGATGGGTTTGGCGGTGCGCAACGTCTGTGTAGTGACACTGCGTCTTATAGTGGGCCGGAAAGGTGTATGCGTGTGTCCACGATTTCGAAGATGATACACCACCGGGTCGAGTCACTGCGAGGCACTATTTAGAGATCATACAGTCGCTAGCGATTGCGGCTTCACCCTTGCAGGCAGCAAAATCAACTCAAGCTGGTGTGCCAGCAAGGTTCCAGCCCACTTTTTGGGAATAGCTGACCAGTCAAACTGTCTGTCTGACGCTCTACAGTCAGCGACTGTACGTTCACACAGGCAATGGCACTTGCTAGCCTTTATCTTATGAAGGCGCCCACCTGAAGCTTGCGTTCTTCACAGTAATTTCATCACTTCTGATGGCATTGAACCCGCTAGCCGCGTCTTTGCTCTCATTTGTTGGACCATCAAGTCTAGTCGTTCCATCGCCACTCAGACGGATCGGCGACTATAGGCTGTAGACTTGTAAATAATTAGGCCCAAGTGGGTAGTAAGTCTCCCGGAAGGACAGCCCTGGCGCAGATTGCACCAACAAGGGACATGCGAGTTGATCAAGTCGAATACAGTACTTACGCAAAGAGGCCTGGCCACAATGCAGAAGACCTACACAGTAAGCTCATGGCGGCATGCAGCGGTGGACGCATTGAAATGAGACACAAGAGACGTTGGGTGTCGCGTGCATCATTCCGGGACTGGGGTTGTGCAGCAAGTTTTATCGAGAGCGATGGGTGTGAGCAGAGGTGAGCTTTCTTAAGCTACGGCCGACCCGGCGCAGTAGCATTCCGAATTGTATGATTTTGTATCCCAGAGACACCCTTGGTATTAGTTCACGTGGTAGAATGGAACCCGATGAAAAGGTGCGTTGCCAGACTTGACGTAGTGGAGAGGTAGTTTGACTGACGGCCAACCCGGACATTAGCTTGTTGACGCACTTCTGCCCTATCTGGATGACTTTGACGAGCAAGCCTTGTCTAAGCTCACTGAACGGCTGAGGGGCTACGGAATCGGTGTACACACAGCCGCCATCGTTCCCGGGTCGAGTAGTACATCGAGCATTACTTTCACCAAGCAAGAGAGCGGAAGCACGGCAGGCGAGGAGAATGTTCATCCGACGACAGGCGCTGCGTGGAACACATTGGAAAATTTGCTTAACACGACAGCAACGCAGCACAGTGGCCAAGGCGATTTTAGCGAGGGGCCGGATTTCTCGCTTGGCCTATTCGACGGCGAGACACTGATGAGTGGCGACCCGGTGGCAGATGTTCCGGACTTTGATTTTCTGGTGAACGAGGGAGAGCGCACGGGTGATGTGGCCATGAAGGGTCTGTGCGAGATTGAGCCAGACTTTATGGAGAGCATGCAGAATGTACGTTGTGAGAACATGATCAGGCCATGTGCTGACGAGGGGGCAGAGCACCGCGCACCCGACGTTGGTGGACGCGTCGGTGAATGGGCACGAGGACCTGCAGGCGTTCCTAGAGCAGTTGCAACAAGATGGAGCGGCGTCGATAGATGCCGGAGGCAGGACCAGCAGCAGTGGCGGGAACTGGACCGAGGCAACGGAGGCGACTAGTCTGGAGCTGCAGGTGTCTCCGGCGTCGTGGTTGGAGGATGCACGTGACGACGACAGCCACTGCCAACACGAGCCGTGTCAAGATAAGCTCGCAGGAGAGCTGTCAAGCCCTACCAAGCGACGCAAGCGGAGTCGGGCCGTTGCGACGGCTGTGCCTGTGCCCCAGGTGGATGCACATGCACGTGCACGTGCTGTCGCCCACGTGGATGCAGCGACGCCCCTGGCGCTGCTGAGGGGGCAGTTTGGGGAGGCGACGGCGCATGGATTGTCGGCAAAGGCGCTGGCAGACATCTACGAGCTGTCGCAGGAGGTGGTGCGGGCGGACCTCATCGACTTCCTGGGCGAGGCCCTCCCGCGCTGGCAGGCCAAAGGCGGGCTGTGGCTGCGCGAACAGCTCCCCGAGCCGCTGATGCACGGTTCCGGCCAGAGCCAGCTCTTCACGGCCTACTCGTGCCTCTGCAAGCTCGAGGCGCGCATGGGCGACGACGTGGTGCGCAACCGCGTCGCCGTCGCCATGCTGCACTCGGCCTACGAGCTCGCGTGCAAAGAGCTGCATGCGGGCGGCGGCGGCGGCGGCGGACGGGGCGCAATAGGCACGCGCCGGCGCGCTGCAAAGGGCCGTGGAGACGCCAGCTCAGTCATCGACGACATCCTCGCCCGCCTGCACGACGACTGGGACCATGCCGAGCGCAAGGTGCAGCTGCGCAACCGCTTCCACGACAAGAAGCGCTACGGGAAGAGATGGATCATCCTGACCCGCACGCTGGGCGACAGCCTGCTCTTCGCCTGCTCTCCACGCATCGCCTCGGTCGTGCACAACACCGTCTTCACCGTCGACATGCTGGCCGCCCTCACCTACTGCGTCCAGCATCTCAACCCGGATGCGCTGCGTGTCTTGGATGTTCTGAACCGGAGCGCGCCCCTTATCCTCCACCCGGGGCGGAGCCACAAGCTGGACCCCCATCAAATCCTATCTGACCTACGTGCCGTCCTTCCAACCGATATCACACGGTTATATTGATGGCCCGACGCATACAGCGCGCTCGCACCATGGTATCCACAGTTGATGAATTGTTTCCTTGGTGCTACTCAAGCAAATGCTTGTAGGCCTCTGACATTCACTAACAAGGATTAGCTCACCGCACCCCAATACAGCATCTCTTGGGTGAGTTTACAGCCAGAATCACGCCCCTTGCGACAAGGCCCCCAGTGCATGCTACAGCAGACGGATGAATCCTTCGCTCCATGTCGCTACGTCCGTGCCATGTTCTCTTTTGTGCAGGTGTGCATCACTGTGTTTTTCTCCTTATGCTAGTTGCTTCTGAGGCACTTCGCTCTCAACGAGTCTATCTCAAGCCAGAGCTGGCTACAGACATGTATGGCTGAATTGCGTTGCAGATACCGCTGCCAGTACCAGGTATTCCGCAGCACGATCTAGAAGCACGGTCTGTAACCACAAATAGTCAGGTATAGGGCAGCGCCCGAGACATGGTTTGGACCATCAACTTTAAAATGGTATCCTAGGTCAAGCCCCGTCTTCAGACATCCGCCGCAGCTATGTCAGCTGTATACCAGCACAGTCCGCAACAAGCAAGCCGACTTGAAGGGCTTGGCTTGTAGGCTTGGTGGCTTGAGGCTATAATCAAGTCAAGAAAGCAGTCTAAGACTTGAAGAGCAAGCCTTCAAATAGTAGCTGTAGGCTTGGTAGCTTGATAAGGCTTGACCTACTCTTTATGCTATTTTGAGTAGAGGATGGAGGTGTTAGTGTTCCTCTAATTACGCTAAACCAAAACCGTCCGGTCGCGTTCTAGAGTAGCGCGTTTTAGAGTAGCGCGTTTTAGAGTAGCGCGTTCACTCCTAAGACTACTGTATTTTCCCTCTCTATTATTTTCAGAGCCCTATACAAAGCGCTATAATGCCCCTAGAGAGCCAGAAGAAGCGCGTGCGCATCTACGACCAACGCTAAAGCCTCTGGACGATTGCGCGTATCTCAACACGTCCTGTCGCCATTGCCGCCATCGTTGCCATCGTTGCCGTCGTCTCCATCGTCGCCGCTATCGCCAGAGCAACCGTGGGAGTCGCAGTTCTTAGAGTCGCAGCCTGAAGCTCAGATCTCAGCACCTACTGAGCATGGCAGCCGTGCTGCCACCACCTCAATAGCGGCTACAGAGGAGAGCTGCGGCGGCTTAACTTGGGAGGACGGGGGCGAGGACAAGGATCACTTTGAGGGCGTTGTTTGGGAGCGCCTCAGCCGCTTTGCGAAGCCCGTAAAGAGGCCAACAGGCAAAAAAAGCTGGATATACGACCATGGCTATCGTGTTGTTAAGCGTAGGGATCCAAATAGCGTGTGGTTTGTGTGCAAATATTGTCATATTCACAAGGCCTTCGGCGGCGGCCTTTACGACGTAACGAAGGCAACCACTGCCGCCGTCAAGCACCTCAAAAGTTTTGTCACAGGCCATGGCTTTTCAAGCGATCGCGACTTTAAAAGCGCAGTAATTGCTCACGGGCAGCTATCGCTACAACAAGCGATTAATGGCGGCATTAAGCTTCCGCAGCATGCAACGAACGCGCTGGGTTACTTTAACGTACAACAGTTTCGCCTTGCCTTTGTGCTTTGGATCGTTGACAACAACATGCCAATGGAAATAATTGCGCGGCACTCAACACGCGAAATGATTAAGCTTGCTAACCGAGAGGCCGAGAGGGCGTTGTGGCAGAGTCCTCGCAGCGTTGCAACGTACGCAATGAGGCTGTTTAGGCAGCTAAAACCTCATATAGTCCTCGCCATGTCGGATGCTGTAAGCAAAATACACGTGAGTTTTGACGGCTGGACGACCAAGGGCGGGAAGCGCGGCTTCTCTGGGATTGTTGCCCACTTTGCTACAGCAGCTGGTGCCGTACACGATTTGCCTATTAGCCTGCCACAACTCGCTGGCGCGCACACAGGCAAGTTGAAAATACAATCTACGCAGCCTAGCTAATTTCTATAGGCGAGGCCATTGCTGCTGTTGTTGTCTAGACGCTGAGAGAGTTCGGCATCACACCTAATCAATTAGGCTACTTTGTCCTCGACAACGCGTTAAATAACGACACCGCAATTGCAGCAATTGCGCGCGATTACGGCGGCTTTAATCCTATACACCGTCGTCTCCGCTGCGGCCCTCATACGATCAATTTTATTGGGCAAGCTCTGCTTTTCGGCGACGACAAGGACTCGTACAACAACGCTGCAGTGGAACTTAGAACAGAGGAACTATACATGCATGAGTGGCGCCGACATAGACAATTAGGCACACTAATTGCATTTATCAACTACATCAGGACACCACAGCAGCATGAGCTTTTCCGGGCTTGCCAGCGCGACGCTAACAAAGCGCTGCCGGCCGACAATCAGATTCCACTCCTCACACCTGTACGCCCTGTTGCCACCCGCTGGAACTTGTATCATGTCGCTATTGAGCGCGCGGCAAAGCTCCACAGCGCCTTTGATCGATATATAGAGCACTACATTAAAAGTGTTGCGTTTAACGAAAAGCGCAGCGGCAGCGCTAGCAAGGATGTCGTCTTGGATGAGGCAAGGTGGGCTCACTGCCAGCGACTGGGGAACAATTACCGAGTACCAGAACTGCCTCAAGCCGCTTCAGATAGCAACGAAGAGGCTAGAGGGTCGCGGTAAGGCCAGCAGTTTTGGCGCAATCTACAAAGTGCTGCTAGTCTTTGAGTATCTACTGTATAACCTAGAAGAGCTTGCGCAGCCATGGATTGACGTTGACTTTAACGCGCATGACGAGGCGCCAGAAGGTAGGTTTTGCAGTTACTTATAGGTGTTCCTTGCTAACGAATGCGCCTACAGATTACCTTCATATCAACCTCCGCGCTGCGTGGAAGAAGGCCGACGATTACTACAACAAGCTTGACGACCCCCCAATCTATTACGCTGCTACGTGCCTTCACCCTCTCTATAAATACTACTGTGAGAACAGTTGGAGCGAGAAGCCGGAGTGGATCGAGGCCGCTAACAAGGGCTTCCAGCGGCTTTGGAAAAACTATAAGAAGCTGCCAAAGCCAGTGCCTATTCTAGCGGCTCGATCCGCCCGAACAAGCGATATAGACGACGTGATTGGGGCCTATACACAGCGTAATCACACAGTAGCAGCTCCGCAGGGCGATGAGTATGACCGCTGGCTTAATCAAGAGCCGCCATGGCGTAGCCTTGACGATGGTAACGTGATCCAGTACTGGATTGCGATGCGCTCAGAATGTCCGTGTCTAAGCCAGTTTGCAATCGATATACTAACTATCCCAGCATTTAGCTGTGAATGCGAGAGCCTATCCAGCGAGCTTGGTGACCTACTTGAGCTAAAACGACGAGCGATTAGTAGCGAGCTACTAGCGGCTCTACAGTTAATACGGGCATGGACGAGAACGGGATACAACACTAAGAAAACGGATGGAATGGACGGCAGCACGAGCCTTGATAGCCTTACTGACGAGTCACTCTCGCGCGAGTATGATGTATATAGTTGGGCCGAGTTGCTAGAGATAGCCTGAGCTACGATACTACTAAAATCTATCAAGCCATCAAGTCAAGCCTTCAAAACAGCCTTGTAATTCGATCAAGCCTCAAGCAAGCCTAACAGTTGCAGTGCGGCTTGCATACCAAGTCAAGATATCAGCGCCGGCTTGGCTTGACTTGCTTGTTGCGGACTGTGTATACCAGATCGAGCCATCCGCGGCAGATTAGCATACCGCGCGAATACCACATAGGTCTTCCTGTTCCAGCATGGCTTTGTTCGACACAAGGCGGAGAACCCTGGACTCCTGGTATCATACCCTTAATTGATCACTCTTCAGCCAGCATAGTCACCGCCGCATACCTCACAGATACTGCAAGCTTCACTCAGTGCGAACAGAATAAGCGACCCCTCAGTCACGACCTGGATTTCCTATGTAAAGTCGTGCTTGACCATCTCATTGAAGATCTGGACGTCCAAGAGGTGGGAAAGCGCGCAGAAGTCTTCGTACCGACATGAGCCCGTCATTGCGCCGCGAACGAGAGCAAACCGTCGTTACTCTGCCGCAGCGGGTATCGAACTGCATCCACAACCTCATCGAGGATCAGGTTTTTCTACAGCCAGATGCTTCCGCCATTGAAGCGCACGATGGCCACTACACTTATTCTCAGGCCTGGGCTGCTGCGCTGGCGCTCTCGAATCGACTCACCAGGTATGGGAGCGCCCCGGAGTCGAGGGTGGCCATCTTGATGGAAAAGTCCATTCACTACGCAATTTCCGTCTTGGCCGTGTTGCGATCAGGGGCAGCGTTCGTTCCGTTAGATGCTAGCCATCCATTACAGAGGCTTCAACAATTGTACCAGGAGGTGGAACCTTCTGCCCTCATCACAACCTCACATCTGCTGCCCGTGGCACAGCAACTCTCAAGCAGAGTACTACTCGTGGACGCCGACTTGTCAAACGGTGGACCCCCTCAGGCTTCTGCCACCCAGTCTCCGGGACCCGACAATGCAGCATATATCATATTCACATCCGGCAGCACCGGTAAACCAAAAGGCGTTGTCATCGAGCATGCTGCCTTCGTCACGAGTGCACTCGCTCGTGGTAAGATGACGGGTCTAGGTCCGGGCTCTCGGGTCATTCAATTCGCTGCACACACGTTCGACGTCAGCGTAGACGAGATACTCACCACTCTGTTGCATGGTGGCTGCGTCTGCGTTCCTTCTGAAGGAGAAAAGTTTGACATTGGTCCAGCCATCACCAAAATGCGTGTCAATCACGCTTTGTTGACTCCGACATCAGCCGCAATGCTGCATCCTGAATCGGTTCCGAGCCTCAAGACCATCCAAATGGGTGGCGAGCTGCTTTCAGAAGAGGTCAATAATAAGTGGACGGATCACGTGCGACTATTCAACGTGTATGGACCAACTGAAGCTAGCGTCGCTTCGGTGATGAGTGAGAGGACCGGTCAAAAGGGGGCCGGCCACGTCATAGGACTTTCTGCTGGGTCTGTCTGCTGTGTCGTCGATGTTGACGATCACAAACAGCTCGTCATGCCCGACGCGGTTGGAGAGTTGGTCATTGGTGGCCACACGTTGGCGAGAGGGTACCTTAACGATGTTACCAAAACCGAAGCAGCCTTTGTTGATTCGCCACCATGGATATCGTGGACAAAGCGAGACTACCCTACGAGATTCTACAAAACTGGTGATCTGGCCAGCATGGATCGCTCCGGTTCCATCACAATACGAGGTCGTAAAGACAACCAAATCAAGCTCAAAGGGCAGCGCATCAACGTGGAAGAGATTGAGGTTGCTCTGCACAGAACTGAGCTTGTGCACGGAGTCATCGTCGATCTTCCAAAGACTGGCTCACTATGTAACAAGCTCACGGCTGTAGTGGCTGAGCCTTCCGACATTCAAGACACCAGCATTGACTCGAACGAACCCATACAGTCATGGTCCTCGGGAGCTCGGCAGATGCACGATGCTCTCATATCAGGTTTACATGCGGAACTACAAAACATAGTGCCTTTAACAATGATTCCTTTGGTATGGATCAGTGTTCCGCACCTGCCGCAAAATTCTTCCGCCAAGACAGATAGGATGTCAGTAAGAACATGGCTCGAAAGTCTCGACGCGTCGAGTTTGAGCAGCCTGTACCAAGTAAATTCGAAGCCCCAGCCGAGGGACATGGTCATTGCAAAGGATGAACGCGAGGCTGCAATGGAATTAATATGGTGTCGCGTACTGAACATTTCGAAGGATCATCTGCGGCCGAATCGGTCTTTCATCCGAAATGGTGGTGACTCCATCACCGCAATGGAACTCAGAAGCCTCGTTCACGATCTCGGTATACCACTTAAGATCAGTGACATCCTGAAGGCGGATGGCATCAGAGCTCTGCTTGATAGCTCCACACGAAATGTATCAACGCGATTCGCATCAGAGGATTCTGATACAGGGAAACCATTTCCGCTGTCACCAACACAGATGTTTTACTTCGAAGCGACAGCCGAAGGAACCGAGATCTTCACGCAAAGTGTTTGCTTAGAAATCAAAACGGGTGCATCTAGCGCAAAAATGCGCGCTGCCATTGGCGACTTGATCTCAAGGCATCCCATGCTTCGAGCTCGCTTCTCTGCGTCAAAACACGATCGGGTACAATGGACCACAGAATATAACGACCAAGATATTTTTTTCGACGAACAATTTCTGTCCCAAAATCTGGATCTGGATCTCCTCGTCTCCGACCACGTCTTGTGCGTGTCACCATCTCAAGGTCCCGTATTCCATGCTCTCTTGATCAACAGAGAGTCCCGAAGTCCTGTGATCTCCTTGGTAGCACATCATCTTGTTGTTGATTTCGTTTCCTGGAGAATTATTCTTCAGGATCTCGAAAATCTTCTCACTGGCAACAAGTTGTTACCGACAACGCTCGACTATCAGACTTGGTGTAAACTTCAGTCTGAATGGACAGCTACATTGGACCCTGCCAACATCCCTGGCTCTTCACCAGAGGCAAACAACAATGCCTTTTGGACACCGGATCATGGCGCTTTGGAGAACGTGTACAGCAACGTTGAGGAAGTGGCATTCAACTTGACTGCTGCTGACACTCAGACTCTACTGTATGACTGTGCTGACATCCACGGAGCCCGCACCGTAGAGCTGATACTAGCCTCTCTCTACAAATCATTCACCGATATCTTTCCAGACCGCAACACCCCGACATTATTTATCGAGTCTCACGGACGTGAGCCTTGGGATCCTAGCATCGACATTTCGCGGACAGTCGGCTGGTTCACTACCGCGTATCCTATTGCGGTACCTTTTGAACATTTGAAAGATATGGACACCGCCATTTTCCACACAAAGCAAAGATGCCGGGCTTTCGCAGACAACGGCCACGCCTACTGGTGCTGCCGCAATCTTACGAAAGCCGGCCAGGAAAATTTTGGTAGTGATCAAGCGATGGAGTTTGTTTTTAACTTCTCTGGACGATATCAGCACCTGGATCGTGCGGACTCGGCCTTTCATCGATTAGGTCCTATCGGCAAAGAAACAGCGCACCCACACGCAGCACGACTCTCAATTTTCGACATACTTGTTTCTGTGGAAGAAGAGCGCCTGGAATTCAAGGTTACTTTTCCTAAGAACATTGCATACAAGACTCGGGTGGTGGACTGGATTCGCGAGTGGCATCGCTCGCTCGCGAGTGTCGCTGCGAAATGTCTTCCTGCATCGCTGGCCGCCGCTCACGAAAGCAGCTGCTCCATGGAGACGGATCCTGTCTACATGATTCCTGATGCCCAGGAGGTATATCCCGTTTCGAGTCTGCAACAACAAATGTTGCATAGTCAAGCGCGCAACCCATTTTTCTACGGTGTCATTGGCACATGGAGAGTTGAGATACGTGGGCGCGGTTTCCAATCCTATCGACAATGTCTTTACAGGCGCTGGAAACAGATAGTTACACGCCATGCAAACTTAAGGACTGTGTTCGTGTACAGCAAAAGTAGGAAAGGACATGTCGGAGTCGTGCTCAAGGACGATTGCTCCGCTATTCAGGATCATTTCGACAGCAAGATCTCAGCTCAAGGCCATCGACTCCCGCATGAGCTGATACTTTCCCAAGACAACGATGGAAGTCTTATGATGCGCCTCGAGATCAGTCATACTATTATTGACGCATTTTCACGCGATTTACTCATGCAGGAGCTGTTTGATGAGAAAGAAGGCAATTGCACGCCATCTTCCAGTCCAAGCTATTCAGAGTATCTCCAACGTATCAGGGCTGACGCAAGACAATCGTCAAGGCCCACGGATATTGACCGATGCATATTTCCCACGAGCGTACGGAACATCGTATCAGGGCCTGAAGCGGTCCTCCAGATCACTGTTCCTCGTCTTCGGACGACTTGCGACCCGTTCGCAGTAAGCAGATCCATGGGCGTAACATTCTCGAGTCTAGTGTTCACTGTGTGGAGCTTGATTCTGAGCAAATATACCGCTTGCAACAGGACCAGCTTCGCACACACCATGTCAGATCGCCCTCGCAACATGCCGCACATCCTCCAGGCAGTAGGATGCTACATTCAGCTTCTGACCTGTATCGTTGAGTGGGAAGATCACACAAGCATGTTCGACATAGCCCATCGAATACAAGTCGACTATGCAGATGTTCTTTCTGGAGATGCAAGAGGAGTAGATGCGAGTCAGGATCTGCAAAACGGACACAGCGGTGGTTCACTGAATACGATGGTGAACGTGCGCAATGCAGCCACAGGCTCTGACGAGGTATTGTGCAATGTATTGCCTGTCATGACGCATTTTGAAGATCCTTGGGACGTGAGTACTCCTGTTCTCGCCTAGTCGGATAGTTTCTAACAACGCCGTAGTACGACCTCGCACTTTCTGTTAACGGTTCGAATGCGGAGAATTTGGTCATCACTATCGATTACCGAAACACGAGTATCGCGGATGATGTAGCGAAGGCTGTAGCACAGGATGTCAATGTCACGCTAAGTGCATTGATGGCGGACACGAGCTTGACCAGGTCTGCATGGATGCAAATGGTAGCCGCATCCTGAGGGACCTAGATCATCCGAAATGGCCATTGAATTTCATTATACGGCTACCTCTTTGAGAGATCATCAAATGTATACCTTTTGTACTGATATTTCAAGGTAGAGATCTATCGCAACGTCATGGACACGTGACGCATTGCCCGATTTCGTTGGTACTAATTCCTTAGCGTCAGCGCAACTTATCAACGATGTGCAGGAGGACTTATAGCAAAATTATCCCTCCACTATCGACAAACTCAGAATGCATGATACACTTTTTGATTTAGCTGAGTTCGACGTCTCTTCAACCCTTGGTTTTCTTCCCAGCAAGCTTGCCTCGACTCTACCCCTCCCATACTACACTCCATGGGAACAACTCGGCACTACACTTCCGGAACTACTACGGCAAGGAACATTTCGCGAGATAGTTCTTTCTACACCTCTGTTGAGCATAGGTCGCCTCCTCGATGTCGAAGAATGGAGGAGGGCATATGTGATTCTGGGGTACCTAAGCAATGCATATTTGTTCGCGATCACGCCGCCAGCTGAAGTAAGTTCACAAAGTACAGATTACAAAATGTTTTTCTGATTGAGACCAACAGACCCTTCCCCTCTGCCTCTCCCAGCCCATGATCGAGATCTCAAGCTTACTCGGCCTCCCACCTGTTCCAACCTACAGCGGCCAAACGCTCTGGAACCATCATCGGATCGAAACAAAAACGGGCTTGCAAACACTGCACTTCCCGACATCTTTCACGGGCGCGTCAGATGAAGCAGCATTCTTCACCATCTCAGTCATCATTGAGAAGCGCGGCGCGGCACTGATTCCCCTCCTGTTAGACGGAATACAAGCTACGAAAGACAACGACTCGCTTGCGCTCACATCATGTCTAAACGACGCCGAGAGAATCTTGTTGGAAATGACGGCGCTGCTACCAACTCTGTTGCCGGAATGCAGTCCGGACTTCTTCTACTTTACGCTACGGCCGTATCTCGAGGGCACGGCGGATCTGGAGGCCGTGGGGATGCCGGATGGGATATTGTACGAGACGATAACAACGGATGGCGGTGTGGAGCGCGTACGGCAGAAATATAGGGGACCGAGTAATGCGCAGAGCTCGTTGTTTGCATTCGTTGATATTGCATTGGGGGTGAAGCATTATGGCGAGGATGTTTTGAGTTTGGATGGAACGGAGCGGCGTGAAGATGTTGAGTTGAAGAAATCGAAGGAGAAGTTCCTCAAAGTAGGTAAAGTCAATGGCACAGTTGGATACGACAACGACAATGATACAATCAGTAGCTGATCATTTCTTCCATGTAGGAAATGCGCCTCTACATGCCCCGTGGCCATCGCGAGTTCCTCAGCGCTGTAGAGCGCGAACCGAACATAGCTTCCTTCGTCCGTCTTCAATCTCACATCAAAAGTCTGCGCTCAGCATTTACAGCATGCCTCATGGCGCTGGAGAAGTTCCGAAATGTTCATATTCAGATGGTTACAAAGTACGTCGTTATTCCGGCCAAGAAGGGACGACAGGAAGCGAATCAGGGGAGTACGGCATCAGTGAGTATCGCAGGCGCGAATGGCACGGGTGGGACGAAGCCTGTCGAGTTTTTGAAGGCGGTTAGGGACGATGTGGTCAATACTGCGCGATTGTAAGGCACTATGGAGAACTCCATTATGAGAGTGCTTCGGACATTATCTGGTAAGTTTCACGGTCAGAGGCGAGCACAGTTTGGTGGCGGGGCTCTCGGTCTCTGAAATATGACCACGTCTAGAAGAGAAAGTACGGTACTGTCCCTTCGCATCACATACTTCACACTTGTTCACCGTGGTCATCGATGGTGCACCACTTCCATCACCTCAGTCTTCTACAATCATGTTCAATATAGCCTGTCTTGTACATGCAGTCTGTCTCTCCATCGTATGGACGATCGCAATTCTTCTCCATCGTCTCTTTTTCCACCCGCTCGCGAAGTTCCCCGGACCAAAAGTTGCAGCAGCAACATTCTGGTACGAGTTTTACTACGATGTCACGAAGCGCGGACAATATTTTCGAGAGATTGGAAAGATGCATGAGAAATACGGTACGTCCTAGCACCACCTACTTTTCTTCACCTCCAGCTTCTAACACATTCTCTTCATAGGCCCAATAGTCCGCATCAACCCCCACGAACTCCACGTCAACGATCCAGACTTCTACCCCGTTCTCTACACCAACGCAGCGCGTAAGCGAGACAAATGGCCATGGGCAGCGCGGATGTTTGGCAACAGCACCTCGACCTTTTCCACCGTTTCCCATGACCACCACCGCCTGCGTCGAGCGCCTCTGAATCCGCTTTTCTCAAAAGCGACGGTCAGAAAGCTCGAGCCGATGATTACTGCGCACGTGGAAGGTCTTTGCAGTCGGCTGGACGAGTTCTGCGACAGTGGCAAGGTCCTGAATATCGGGCTTGCGTTTGCTGTGTTTGCGGGCGATGTTATTTCGGAATACTGCTTTGGCACGACGTTTGGACTGCTTCAGGATCTAGACTTTGCACCGGACTGGGTGGATGAGATTGCGGCGCCTTCAGAACTTGCGCATTTGGTTAAGCAGATGCCTTTTCTCGTGCCGTGGATGCGGTATATGCCTCGATGGATGGTAAGGAGATTCTTTCCGGCTATACATCGGCTGTACAGTATCCAGGAGGTAAGTCCGTGTATGTTTGTGTCAGTATTCAGAAGTTTGTCTGCACGACTAACGAGATGTGATTGATGACAGAGAATGGGAGCCCAAGTCCACGCCATCATTGCCAACGGCAAGACGAGACCACTTTCCTCGCTCGCTTCCCAACCCTGTGTCTTCGACGCATTACTCGAGAGCTCACTCCCGCCACACGAAAAAACAGTCGAGCGCCTCAAAGGCGAGGGACAAACACTCATTGGCGCAGGGACATTGACCACCGCCAACATTCTCAAGACCGTCTTGTTCCACATACTCGACAATCCCTCCAGCCTTGCGACTGTGCAAAATGAGCTTTCATCACATTTCCACTCCTCGCCCTCCTCCTCGTCCAGCGGCGTCGTCCCCGAAAATCCAACAACACCAGCACCAACACCGCCTCTCGACTTTTTAAAAAAATTGCCCTACCTGACAGCATGTATAACCGAGAGTCTACGCCTCGCCTACGGCGTCTCGCACCGTCTCCAACTCCTCTCCTCCACGCCCCTCACATTCCACAAACACATCACCATCCCGCCCAACACCCCCATCGGCATGACATCCATATTCATGCACGATAACCCCACACATTTCCCCGAGCCGCGCCAATTCCGGCCGGAGCGCTGGCTCGACGACCCGGACAGGGCGAGGCATATAGCCAGGTATTTCGTGCCGTTCAGTAAAGGCACGCGAATGTGTTTGGGCATGCATCTCGCGTGGGCGGAGATGTATATTGTGTTGGGCGCCGTGTTGGGCAGATATAGCTTCGAGTTGTATGAGACGGGCGTGGAGGATGTGCAGATGGGACATGATTTTTTTGATCCGGTGCCGAGGATGGGGAGTGAGGGGATGAGGGTGGTAGTAGGACGGAGGTGATGGTCTTCTCACAGATAGTTGATTTTTTTTTCGTTCGTATGGATGTGTAATTGATGAGTGGGATGTGTTTTCCCGTGTAAGGCAATGACTAGAGATTTAGATTTAGCAAAAGGTTCTATTATAAAGTATAGTATTAGGAGAAATTCTTATAATATTCTTTAAAATAGATTTCTATAGTTATTAGTAGTTACTAATCTTCTAATCTCTACATAACGTACTTTATAAGCAAGTAGGCTATACAAGTATATAGACTACTTTTACTAAGACTCTACTAAAATTAATAGTTCTCTACTATTTAACGTAATACTTTAACGTAATAATATACAAAAGCTTCTAAATAAGAATTAAATATACCTTACTATCTAGGCTATTAGAGAAGATATAAATCTAACTACGCAACGCACTATATTAATCTACAACGTCTTTTAAAGTATACTTATAAGATAACTTACTAGAAAACTATTATAACGTAATTATTAGCTAGTTGCTAAAAACCTTACTATAATAAAAGAGGTAATAATTCTCTAGCGTGCGCTTAACTTTAATAAGCAGAGATCTTTACTCTAGCTTACTACTATAAAGAGTATAACTAATGCTTTACTAGCTTAGCGTTACTAAGACCTAGTTAGTAAGTAATAAGTAAATAACTTTATATAGCGCTAGCTACAGCTCTAAGTTAAATTTAATTAAAAGTATAACTATAAGAGAGCTTTCTGCAAAGATTCTAAGATTATTAGAAGTTAGTTTAGCCTTATACAGAATATAAAAGCTAAGTATAGTATTCTTAATAAAGATACGTATAACTTTAATAAAATAGGCTTTATAAAAGATATAATAGTAGCTTAAGTAGTTATTATATTATTTAAGTGTTAAAAATAGCTAAAGATAGTATAGTAGAGTAATTAGAAGTAGGCTATAGTAATCTAGAGTATTAATATAACTAGGTAGGTAATTCTACTCTTTATTATCTTCTAGAGTAAGTTTTACCTCTTAGCTTAGTATAAAAAGAATACTCTACTCTATAATTAAGTTATTATAGTCTCTAAGAATAGCTAAATAATAAACAAGCTTAGTCTATAGTAGTTAAAGTACTTTAATACGCATATAAAAAAGTATACTATTAGTATAGTATATTTATTTATTATTAATAGCTATAAGAGCTATAACTTGCTTAATTTCTAGTAGTACTATAAGAAGAATAATATTATTACTCTTTATATATTTTTTTACTTATTACACCTTTTATAGCTTCTTAACGTTAGCTATTTTACGCTACTAAAAAGAGTATATAAGTGCTAAGCTAAGGCTCTAATACGTAATAACGTTAACTATATTAATAAAACCTTATTCTTACTATTTTATATTACTACTTATAAAGTAGCTATTATAAAGAGTAATATTCTAAATAGCTTCTAAGGCGCTAGCTTAGTTCTATTTAATCTAAAGGCTGTAGTATTAATACTTAACGTCTACTTGTGTACTTTACTAGTACCTACTATTAAAGATAGTCTTTAGTAGTTATAAACTCTAAGTAATACTCTAGAATTTAAGTTATAATTAAAGCTAATTTAAGAGAAAATTTAGAGATATATAAATAGCTTACTAACTTTAATAGTTAAAGCCTTTAAAAAGGTTTTAAAAGGTATAGCTATAGTTACGTATAAGCTTATATTAGTATAGAAAGAGATTACTAAGCTTTAAGTAGCTAATAAAGCTACTACATAATAAAAATTATATAAAAGAAAGTAAGTATAAAAAGAAGAGACTCTTACTATTAAAAATAGTCTTTAACTAATAACTCTAAAAGAGTTTAAAGTACGTAGTAATAGAAAAAAGATAAAGAAAAAAGTATATATTAAAGTAAGTAAACTATTATAAAGATACTATAAACGCTTTAGTAAAGTAAAATATAACTTACGTATATATAAGTAAAATATAGTAGTAGATTATAAGTAGAATAGTATATTATAATTTCTAATTATAGTTTTATATAGTTTTATACTATTATAAATAGTACTAATTTTAGTAGAGTTTTAGTAAAAGTAGTCTATATGCTTAAATAGCCTACTTACTTATAAAGTACGTTATTAATCTTATCTATTCTTATCTAATAATAAATAGAGTATAGATTTAGTAAAGGCTCTTATTATTAGCGATAGACTTTGCAGAAATCTTTATGATATTGTTTGAAATTGATTATCACATTATCAGTAGTGGAAAACCTTGTCATCCCTGCATGTCAATCTCACGCCTTTCTATCTCTTTGTCTCAGGCAGTACTTTCGTGCACCTCCTTTTGATTGGGTTTATCATAAAATAGCTCACCAGCCCCGCACACGCCGTACCGGGGTTCGTTGACGAGTAATCATGTTGTCGACAAGATATATGCGGTGTGCTACTCGCATTTTTCGAGAGCACATACATTGGACCAGCAAGCAAGTCGGTCCCTTCGTCGCCAAAAGATGGCCATCTTAATCCCTGAAGCCGGTCTAGCAATGACTTTGCTTTGGGCCGTTCTGCCATCATTTCTCCTCTACGTAAACATCTCCAATATCCTGATGTATGTATGTGCACAGAAGCTAAAGCCTACAGTGTATCTACATTGCTATTTATCGCGTAACAAGACACCCACTGGCCAAATTTCCCGGCCCTCTGCTCTGGAGGATCTCAATCTGGCCAACGATTTGGCAATGTGCTCAGGGAAAGCGTCATCTTGACTTACTGGCCGCGCACAAGAAATATGGCTCCATCGTCCGCGTTGCTCCCGACATGCTCTCTTTCGATACCGGGACCTCGGCGCGAACCATCTATGGACCTAGGCATGCCAATCTTGTCAAGTCCGATTTCCATCTCACCCTTGATGCCACGGTATCTACGCCCAGCGTTTTCGCTATCGTCGACAAAGAAGTGCATGCTTTTCGTCGCAGAGTCATCCTGCACGCGTTCACGGAGAATGCGATGAAGGAGTCTGGAGAGTTCTATCTTCACTACACCCATATTCTCAGTGACGAGTTGAAAAAGAAGACTGCTGGAGGTTGGACTAAGGTCAACATGGGCGAGTGGGCGACGTGGTGGGGAGCAGATGTCATGGGAGCTCTCGCTCTAGGCAGATCGTTCGATTGCTTGAGGGATCCAAAGTATCGTAATGGCATCCCGATGATGCGCAATGCGGCGAGATTTACATATTGGGTAAGAAGCCTCATGCACCTTGTCTCCAAAGGTTGTGACTGACATACTATCGAAGGCCGGTCATCTACCTCTCCGTGAGGTCGTCGACTACATCCTCGCTTCGCCATTCCTCTCCCGCTTCGCCGGCCAGGCAGCAATCGATAATCAAAACTACTTCGACTACTGCGAAGAAGCCATGCAAGCGAGGATCAAAGAGGAGGAAGACGCCGTTGCTGCAGGCAAGAGCGGCTCGATGCGAAAAGACTACATCCACTACCTTCTCGGTGCCAAAGATCCTGAAACTGGCAAAGCTCTTACTCGTAATGAGTTGAAGAGCGATGCCAGTCTCATCCTTGCCGCAGGATCTGACGCCATCGCCAACGCCTTCGCATCCGTCGTCTTCTATCTGGCTCGCCACAAGCGGCCTCGTAATCTAGCTGCCGCTGAAGTCCGTGCCGCCTTCGCTAAAGCAGAAGACATCGAAGTCGGTCCTACCCTCAAGTCATGTACCTACCTGACCGCCTGCATCGACGAGGCACAGCGAATGGCTCCAGTGAGTGCCAGCCCTCTCGAGCGCGTCTCAACACACGAAGGTATCGAAGTCGACGGCCACCACATCCCTGCTGGCGTCACGGTCGGCACATTCTTCTACGGCATGAACCTGAACGAGAAAATTTTCCGCAACGCATACGAATACTGGCCCGAACGATGGCTCGTTGACGAAACATGCAAAAACGGCTTGCCCGCGGAAGAAGTTGCGGAAGCGAAACAGTCCTTCTTCCCGTTCTCGGCTGGGCATCGTCAGTGCATTGCTAGGAATCTGGCGACGAGGAATTTGAAGCTCGTAGTCGCGATTATGTTGTGGCATTTTGAGTTTAGGGCGACGGATAAGTTGGACCCGGATGAGCCGAGTGGAGAGGGAGAGGAGAAGGGTACTTTTGGATTGGAGGATGCGTTGATCAGTATTACTTCTGGCCCGGTGGTGGAGATGAGGCACACAGCGGGATCAGAGAAGGCTTGAGCTGCCACCATCAATGAGAAAATTTTGGTGGTCCTCAGCACACTTGTGGCTCCGAGGTTGGACTTGAGGCACACGGTTTTAGAGTGTTCTTACTACATTTGAGATCTTGTATAATGTCTCGGATAGAACGACTTGACGGCTCCGTAGTCGTGGTCGGTCGAAATGGAGCAACCTGAATGACAAAATAAAGGCGTCGATGACATTGTGAAAACCCTCACGAATACGTTCATCGACCTTCAAAACATGTTTCTGATTGCCCATCTTGATCATCAAGCACGGACAACAACTAACCTCATAAGAAAATTAGTAGATGTCTTTTATGGGTATTTGTCCTAGCAACATCACTCATATTTGACCCGCCATTCCCAATATTCTCGTCTATAGGAAAACCAGCTGTGGCAGTTGGGGTCAAAGTTTTGGTGCAATAGGAAATCTTTTCGCGAACACAGTATTAACACAAAGCTTCTAACGACAACTGCGACAACTGGGCTGGGATTGTGATATCTAAAAGAACTACGCGTCACCCACTCCATTCGTTTGCTTGAGCTTTGCGTGATAGAACCCAGGGTTCATATACGACGTGAGCGCCAGCTCTCCCTCTTTCTGGAACGCAACCGCAATGAAAGTCTGGACTCGGTGTTCACTGTTCGAAGCATGGGCTGCTTTAATCTCTCGCAGCGATCTCTCGAATCCTTCAAAATAGGTGTCTCGTCCATGACGTTGCAGGAAACGACCCAGGCCTTCAGTCACTGCCTGATCTGATGCACCGAGCCGGATGGCCGGGATGTAAAACTTGACATCGGGTAGGGAAGACTTGGGCGCGATATCGAAGTAGTACACCATGTTCTCGTAAAGATCGAATGGATGTGCTAGAGCCGCATCGAAAGCATTCTGGACGGGAGTTTCCTCACTTAGAGGCAGGCTTGTTCCGTCCGTGCTTAGGACGAGGTGAAAGAGCTCGGTCAACTGCTCGATTCCTTTTTCGACATTCTTGATCTTTCCACCAAGAGTCATGACTGAGATGATACTCTCTAGAGAAGTTTTGGGACTGCCTGCATACAATTTCAATCTAGACTGCGAAGGCTCAACGCAGTCAATTGCCAGCATATCGGGAGCGAGCGTGGAACCGTACTTGTCGGTCGAGACATATTCCAGGACTGCGTCAAGTGCTCTATGATCTTGAGAAATGGGTCGAATCGCTCGATCAAACGTTGAGAAGGTTGGGCGGCCGCCATCCACATCCTCGGATGGCAGGAAGTATGCCTTCACAACAACGTCGTGCTTGCCATGTTCGAAAGCGACAAACATGCTCGAGATGGGGTCGTCTTGTTTCTGGCTGTTCTTCTTCTTCCGAGCTAGATCGAAAGAATCGATGTAGTGGCGCAGCCAAACCGTGTTCAGCCCCGGAAGAAGTCGTGCGAGATTCTCGAAAAGTGTATCGGTCGCCTTGAGATTCATCGGATCATCTGGCTTTCCCGCTGTTGCTCCAATTGCTTCAATACAGTAGCGTATCTCCGGTTTGCCTGACTTCTGGTTCCATTTCCAGCTGTATTCGAAGGGCGATCCGTCGTTGGTCAACAATGATTTCCAGTGCGCGAAGGAATTTGTGGAAGGAGCGCTTCCGACACTCGGGATAGCCTGTGACAGTAGGAACAAAAGCACATTTACTTGCTCCTCAAAAGTATAGCCTGCAGCCTCAGTGAGAGTCGCAAGATGAGGTCCAAGAAGCTGCCACCACTTTTCTGCATCTGCATCTACGAGAGGCCATCTCGAGACGACTTTCCAAGCTGATGTCATACTTGGTGGTGAATGTATTTCGCGTTACTTCTCTCGAGGTTACTTTCGACGGTGTCGGAAGATGTTGTGATTAATGGTGTGAGACAACAAAAAAGGCCGACCTTCTTGCGGCTATAGCTTGAAGGTATATATAGTGCCAGGCTGGGGGGGGGGGGGGGGGGGGGGGGGGGGGGGGGGGGGGGGGGGGGGGCGGGGGGGGGGGGGGGCGGGGGGGGGGGGGGGGGGGGCGGGGGGGGAGAG
>Ga0265780_10002017_pt1 | contig 28115 bp, 28 predicted proteins | sample P1T30metagenome_FD_192432 | JGI IMG/M metagenome (GOLD analysis project Ga0265780, IMG submission 192432) | Plant litter microbial communities from East Loma Ridge, Irvine, California - P1 T30 | ecosystem: Environmental > Terrestrial > Plant litter > Unclassified | place: USA: California...
CCCTGCTGACCTGCGACGTCTGGGAACACGCCTACTACATCGACTACCGCAACGCCCGCGCCAAGTTCGTGGAATCGTGGTGGAACCTGGTCAACTGGGAATTCGTGAACGCGAACCTGGGCTGATCGACGCCTTTGTTTCGTCACCATTAAGTTCAGAACAACTTAATCAAGGTTGACGTGTCTACGGCCCGCCGCGTGCGGGCCGTTTTTACGCCATTTTCTCCAGCAATGGCTCTCTACAAAACCTGATTCAGGTCCGCGCGGACTGATAGACGAGACTGTGTTCCGCTCCCGGTACATCATCCAGCGTACCGGTCTGTTTCATGCCGATCTTTTCGAGTACACGGATGGAAGCAAGGTGCCCTGGCCGCACCAGTCCAAAGACTTCCGGCAACTGCAGCTCCTCAAAAGCAAATCCCAAAGCCGCGTGTCCGAGTTCGCTCGCATAACCCTGGCCCCAGGCCGCCACGTCAAAACGGTAGCCGAGGTTGACGCGCGCAACACCGAGGTAGTCGCGCAAGGAGATGCCGCCGAAGCCGATCACGTGCTCCGGTGCTTCCCGAGTGGCGACCGCCCATTGACCATAGCCGTACTCCCGCCAGTGCCGGATCCATGCACCGAGCCGGTTGCATGCTTCGTCGCGCTCCTCCAGCGGCCCGGCCGGGTTGAAGCGGTTGGTCTCCGGATCGGCATGAATCGCGAAAAAGCGCTCCAGGTCATCCATGCGGGGTGGTCGAAGCAGCAGGCGTTCAGTCATGTCGGCATTCATGGGCGGCGTTCGGTTGTTGTGAAAACAGCGCAGGCAAGTTTGCCAGCGCACGTTTGACAAGCATCGAACATATACCGACAATTATCAACCATGCAAATCCTCCGCACATCGCTGATGTTGACGCGCCTCGTCCTGACGTGGTTCGTGCTGACATTCGGCATGGCGGTTGCATCGCCGCTGATCGCGCCGACCACGGTCGTGGTGGTGTGTTCGCACGAAGGCGCTCAGACCATCCTGGTCGATGCCGATGGCAAGGCAGTTACGTCGGCGTCGCATACCCTGCATTGCCCACTGTGTCTTCCCGCCACAGCCCCGCCTCCTGTGGTGTCGCTGTCCGTGCCGGCGCCAGGTGCCGTCTCGGTCGTTCAATCCTGCTGCATCAACGCCTACATCCCGATCCCGGTTGGCGCGCCCCTGCCTGCGCGCGGCCCGCCACAGTCCGCTTGATGTTCGTCTGAGTTTCGCCCGCTTCGGCTGCGCGAACGATTTATTCACGTATGTCGATTCGTTGGTTGCGCCATCAGGATGCTGGCGCCTGCCAGCGCTTTCGCATGCGCCCTGCCGCTGCGGCGTGCGTCTCCGCGCGCCTGCGCGGCGGGGATTACGAATTTCAACCGGATACAAGCATGTTTCGTCTTTTTTCAAGCCGCCGATTCGTATTGGCCGGCCTTGCGCTCTGCACGCTCCTGCTCGGCGCGTGCAAGCGCGATGAACCCGTCTCCTTCCATGGCGTCGATGTCACCGGCACCACCTTCGGCAAGGATTTCCGCCTCACCGACCCCGACGGCAAGGAGCGCACGCTGGCCGACTTCCGGGGCAAGGCCGTGGCCGTCTTCTTCGGCTACACCCAGTGTCCGGACGTGTGTCCGACCGCACTGGCGCGCGCCGTCGAGGTCAAGCGCCTGCTCGGGCGCGACGCCGACCGCCTGCAGGTGGTCTTCATCACCGTCGATCCGGAACGCGATACCCCGGCCGTACTGAAAGCCTATACGTCGGCGTTCGATCCGACCTTCCTTGGCCTGTACGGCTCGCCGGAACGCCTAGCCGAGACCGCCGCAGCCTACCAGGTCATCTACCGCAAGGTGCCGACCGAGTCTTCCTACAGCATGGACCACACCTCCAGTTCGTTTATCTACGACACGCAGGGCAAGCTGCGGCTGCGCCTGCCGCATTCCCTCGGCGCACAGGCATACGCCGCCGATATCCGCACCCTGCTCCACTCGAATTGAAAACCATTCAGGAAACCATCATGAAACGCATTCTTCCCTTTGCCCTCGCCGCCACCCTGTTCGCACATTCGGCCCACGCCCAGGTCAGCGCGGCCAATGCCTGGGTACGCGCCACCGTGCCCCACCAGCAAGCCACCGGCGCCTTCATGCAGCTGCAGTCCGCCAGCGCCACCAGCCTGGTGTCCGCCAGCTCGCCGCTGACGCCCGATGTCGAGGTCCACGAGATGTCGATGGAAGGCGAGATCATGCGCATGCGCCAGGTGCCGGCTATCGCCCTGCCGGCCGGCAAGGCCGTCGAGCTCAAGCCCGGCGGCTATCACATCATGTTCCTCAACCTTAAACAGCAGGTGCGCGAAGGCGACACCGTTCCCCTGACCCTGGTATTCCGGGACAAGGCAGGAAAAACCGAGTCGCTGCAGTTGAAGGTGCCGGTGCGCGGCCTGGCCGCCGGCGCACCGCAAGCCAGCGCTGGCCACGACCATCCATGATGCCGTCCGCATCCTCCGGTCCACGCACAGAGACGAGCATGGAACCCGTACCGGCAAGCGGCGCCGCGCCGGCCTCCAGCCTGTACCGCCGGGTCTGGCGCTGGCATTTCTTTGCCGGGCTGCTGTGCCTGCCGTTCATCTTCCTGCTCGCCCTGACCGGCGCCATCTACCTGTTCAACGGGCAGATCGACGACGTGGTGTATGGCGACCTGCTGCTGCGCCCTGCCGCTGCATCAGCATCGGCAGCGGCGGGCAACTTGCCGGCAGGCGAACTGGTCGAGCGTGCACTGCGCGCCGAGCCCGGCGTGGCGCGTGCTTTGCAATGGCCGCTCGATGCGCGCCATGCGGTGCAGGTGGACGTGCTGCAGGGCGGCGCGGTGCGGCAGGTGTTCCTCGACCCGGCCAGCGGCGCGCTGCTGGGCAGCATGGCCGAGGCCGACCGCCTGATGCCGCTGGTAAAACGCATCCACTCGCTGACCGTGGCCGGCACCGCCGGCAATGCGCTGATCGAGATCGTCGCCGGCTGGGTCATCGTGCTGGTGCTCAGCGGCGCCTACCTGTGGTGGCCGCGCGGACGCAAGGCCGGCGTAGTCAGCATTCGTTCCCAAGCCAGCGGACGGGTCTGGTGGCGCGACCTGCACGCCGTGACCGGCGCCTTTGCCGCCCTCGTCATCCTGTTCCTGGCCCTGACCGGCATGCCGTGGTCCCTCGTCTGGGGCGGGCAGGTCAACAGCTGGCTCACGGCGAATGGCCTCGGCACGCCAGATGGGGTCTGGAGCAATATTCCGCGCTCCACGGTGCCGCTGTCTTCGCTGGGCCAGGTGTCCTGGAGCCTGGAGCGCCAGGCGCTGCCGGCCTCCACGCCGCCAAGCCATCACGGGCACGAGATGGCGGCGCACGACGGACCAGCCGCGCCAGGCGCGATCGGCATCGACCAGGCCGTGGCCGCCATCGCCGCGGCCGGCCTGCGCGACGGCTACCGGCTGGGCTTGCCGAATGGCGCCGAGGGCGTGTACAGCGCAGTCCGCTTCCGCTCGGCGCAGGCGAGCCAGCGCGTGATCCACGTCGACCAGTACAGCGGCAAGGTGCTGATGGACCTCGGCCCCGAGGACGTGGGCGCGGTGGCCAAGGTGACCGACTGGGGCGTCAGCGTGCACCAAGGCGTCGAATACGGCCTGCCGAATCAGCTGCTGATGCTGGCCGGCTGCATTGCCGCGATGCTGCTGTGCGTCAGCGGCGTCGTGCTCTGGTGGAAGCGCCGTCCGGCCGGCAAGCTTGCCGCGCCGCCGCGCAAGGATGGCGACCGGCTTGCCACGAGCGTGGTGCTGATTGCCGTTTGTGTCGGCCTGGTCTTCCCGCCGCTCGGCGCCAGCATGGCCGTGGCTGCCATAGCCGAGACCATCTGGCGCCGCTGGCAACAGCGTTCGGCACGGCCATCCGCCGCTTGAAATGCAACGATAACCAACGCGAGAAGAACAATGAAAAACAGCCTTCGTCTTCGCCTCCTCCCTGCCCTGCTGGGCATCCCGGCCGCCGCCTTCGCGCAAAGCCAGCCGGACGCCGTGCCCACGGTGGTCGTCACTGGCCAGGCACCCGAGCAGGCCAAGAAGGAACTGGAAGCCGAGCAGGAACGCACGCCCGGCGGCGTGAGCCTGGTCGAGCGCGACCAGCTCCTGCAGCGCAATGTCGCCAACATCGCCGACATGCTGCGCTATGTGCCCGGCGTCTGGGCCGCCAGCAGTTCCGGCAGCGACGCCTCCTTCCTCTCCATCCGCGGCTCCAACCTGGACGCGGTAGACTACGACAACAGCGGCGTCAAGCTGCTGCAGGATGGCCTGCCGGTGACGGCGGCCGACGGCAACAACCACAACCGCTTCGTCGATCCGCTCAGCGCGCGCTACATCGTCGTCGCGCGCGGCGCCAACGCCCTGACCTACGGCGCCAGCACGCTGGGCGGCGCGATCGACTTCGTCTCGCCCACCGGCCTCGACTCGCCGCCGCTGGAAGTGTTCCTGAACGCGGGCAGCCATGGCCAGCGCCAGGCCCGCCTGACGGCGGCCGGCGCATCCGGCAACGTCGACGGCCTGGTGTCGGTCGAAGCCAAGGAACGCGACAGCTACCGCGACCATAACGAGCAGCAGCGCCGCGCCATCAAGGCCAACGGCGGCTGGAAGCTGGGCAGCGGCGTGCGCACCCGCTTCTACCTCGACTATGTGAAGAACGACGAGGAGCTGCCCGGCGTGCTGACGCGCGCGCAAGTGCAAGCCAACCCGCGCCAGGCCGAGGCCGCCGCCGCCGCGGGGCACTACCAGTGGAACGTGGAAACCGCGCGCGTCGCCAACAAGACGACCTGGGACATCGACGCCAACAGCAGCCTGAGCGTGGGCTTGTCGTACGAGACCCAGCATCTGTACCACCCGATCGTCCAGAGTCCGTACTTCAGCCTCCTGATCGACACCGAGCAGCGCAACTTCGGCGCCGCGCTGCGTTACCAGCTGCGCCGCGGCGCGCACGAACTGCTGGCAGGCCTCAATTACGGCCGCACCGAGGTCGAGGGCGGCAACTACGGCAACGACGGCGGCCGGCGCACCGCGCTGGCCACGCGCGTCGACAACGATGCCCGCGCCACCGAAGTGTTTTTGATGGACCGCTGGCAGTTCGCCCCTGGCTGGACCGCCGTGGTTGGCGCCCAGGCGGTGTCGTCCACGCGCGCCATCCGCAACGTGACGGTCGCCACCGGCGCATTGCGCAATCCGGCAGCCGACTACGACAGCATCAACCCGCGCGCCGGCCTGATCTATCAACTTACGCCCGAGGCCGAGCTGTTCGCCAACGTCAGCCGCCTGTACGAAGCGCCGACCACCTACCAGCTCGACGACCAGGAGAGCGGCAACAACGAGACGCTGGACGCCATGAAAGGGAACTCGTTCGAGATCGGCTCGCGCGGCAGGCAGGCATTCGGGCGCGGCTCCTGGCATTGGGAAGCGGCGCTCTACTACGCCCGCATCCGCGACGAAATCCTCTCGCGGGACGATCCGGCCGCACCCGGCACCAGCCTGTCCGCGAACGTCGACAAGACCGTGCATGCGGGCGTGGAAGCACTGGTCGGCGCCAGCCTGCCGTTTGGCGCCGACGGCGCACACCGCATCGAACCCCTGCTGAACCTGACCCTGAACCGCTTCTCCTTCGACGGCGACCGCCGCTACGGCGACAACCGCCTGCCGGCCGCGCCGCGCTATGCGCTGCGTGGCGAAGCGCTGTACCGCCACGCCAGCGGCTTCTTTGCCGGCCCGACCTTCGACGCCGTCGGCAAGCGCTATGCCGACTTCGCCAATACCTACGAGATCGCCTCGTACACGCTGTGGGGCCTGCGCGCCGGCCTGGTGCGCAAGGACTGGGAACTGTACGGCGAAGTGCGCAATCTGGGCGACAAGGATTTCATTGCCCGCCACAGCGTCACGGCCGTCTCGGCGCCGAATGCCGCCATCCTCTCGCCGGGCGAACCGCGCTCGGTCTACGTCGGTGCACGCCTGCGCTTCTGAACCTGCTGAAAAGAGATACACATGACACAGAAAACACTGCTGGCCACCGCCATCTCCCTGGCCCTGGCCTGCATGGCCTCCGCAACCCAGGCCCAGACCGCCGCCGCGCCTGCGCCGGACGGACAAGCGGACAAGGTCTCCACCTGGACGCCGGAATCGACGGTGGTCGTCACCGCGCGGCGCGAACGCTACGCCGTACCGAACAGCGCCACCGCGACGCGCACCGATACGCCTTTGCTCGAAGTGCCGCAGTCGGTACAGGTGCTGACCCGCGCACTGATCGAGGAACAGGACCGCCGCACGCTGGCCGACGCCCTGGTCAACGTGTCCGGCGTGGTCGGCAACAAGCCCGAGGAAGGCTTGCTGGCCGGCCCGCTGGTGCGCGGCTTCCTGGCCGAGATCTACCAGGATGGCTTGCCGATGTACGGTTCGACCCAGGCCGCCAACGACCCGGCCAGCCTGGTCGGCATCCGCCAGATCACGGTGCTGAAGGGGCCGGTATCCACCCTGTACGGCGGCGGCGTCGGCTCGCCGCTGGGCGGGCTGATCAATATCGATTCGGAGCGTCCGGATGGCACCACCGGTGGCTACGCCGGGCTGCGTGCAGGCAGCTACGGCACCTGGAACCCATACGGCGAAGTCAGCCTGGCCCTGAGCCCGACCATCGCCGCGCGCATGGCCGCCGAATACCAGACCAACGACAGCTGGATCGACCGCCTCAAGGGCAAGCGCTGGATGGTACAGCCGAGCATTGCGTTCCAACTCGCCCCGCAAACCGACCTCCTGCTCCAGGCCCAGTCCAGCCGCCGCAGCCAACTCGAATATTCAGGCTTGCCGGCACGCCAGGCCCTGGCCGGCCTGCTCGACCGGAATGCCTTCCCCGGCGCGCCGCTGGGACAGCCGAACACCATGACCAAGAACGACATGGCGACGGCGCTGCTGCGACACGCCGTCGACGCCAACACCGGGATCAACCTCAGCGCACGTTACTACCGCAGCGAAGTGCCGCAGTACGGCAGTTTCATCTATCCGGATTTCTACCCGGCCGACCCGGCCACGCCGACCGTGTATCCGATCCTGCCCCTGAACATGCTGACCACGATGCGCGAAGCCACGCTCGACGCGAACGTCACCCGCAAGGCAGAACTGCTGGGAGCGCAACACACCTTGCTGTTCGGAGTCAACTACGACCGCACCAAGTTTTACTCGGACATGGGCTTCAGCGGCATGAGCGTCGGCGCGATCGACCTGGCGAATCCGGTGTATGACCTCTCCTTTGGCGCTGTCATTCCGCCGGGCCTGGTCCAGCATGACTTCTACCGAACCGTCGCACTGTATGCCCAGGACCAGGCCACCTACGGCCGTCTGCACCTGACCGGTTCGCTGCGCTATACCCGCCTTGGCTTCAGCGAGCGCGAACTGGGAACCGACGAGACCTACAGCAAGCTGTCGCCGCGCGTTGGCGCCACCTTCGACCTGGCGCCGGGCCTGGCCCTGTATGCCGGCTATGCCACCGCCTTCCGCGGCGCCTTCGGGCTGGTCAGCCTGGACACGCCGAAGCCGGAAAGGTCGCGCAACGCCGAGGCGGGACTGAAGTTCGCGCTGAAAGACAGCGGGCTGTCCGGCACCGTCGCCGTGTTCCGGCAAACACGCGAGAACGTCGCCACGCCGAGCGTCGAGGACCCGCTGTTCTCGGTCCAGGCCGGCGAGCAGCGCGCGCGCGGCGTCGAGGCCGACCTGGTCTGGGAACCGACCCCGGCGTTTTCGCTCTTGGGGACGTATGCCTGGACCGATGCCGAAGTGGTTCGCGACAACCTGATTCCGGCCGGCGACCGCCTGGCACGGGTGCCGCGCCACAATGGCCGCCTGACGGCGCGCTACCGGGTGCGCGAGGGTGCGGCAAAGGGACTGGCCTTCGGCGCCGGCATCACCGCCTTCAGCGAACGCGAACTGACGCTGCCCAACAGCGTGGCGGTGCCGGGCCATGCGCTGATCGATGCCCAGGCATCCTACCAGGCAGGCCGCTACCGGTTCTCGGTCTCGGCGCTCAACCTGGCGAACCGGAAGGTCTTCGACACCTACCAGTACTTCGCTTTCCCGGTCGTGATGCCGGTGCAGCCGCGCTCGGTCTATGTTTCCATTCAAACCGAGATCTGAGGCCGCCATGCGCATTCGCCGTCATTTCCCGAGACTCTGCCTGGGTATGGCGGCGCTGGTGGTCGCCGCGAGCGCCAGCGCCGGACCGGCCTCAGGCCAAGGCATTGTGATCCCCTGTATCCGGAAGGTGCGGGAACCGCGCTCGGCGTCCCGGAAATCCGGGAACGGATGGACAAGTCGGACGATCTCCTGATCCGCAACGTCAGCGAGCCCGCCCTCGAACTGTTCCTGCCCGCACCTGGCCGCGCGAACGGCACGGCCGTGATCGTCGCACCGGGCGGAGGCTTCGTCGGCCTCGAATACAGCGCGGGCGGCACGGCGGTTGCGCGCCGACTGGCCGGGCGCGGCATCACCGCGCTGGTGCTCAAGTACCGCACCATCCGCAGCGCGTCGGATCCGATGCAGATGCCCGAGGTCCATGTCAGGGAGATGGAAGCCTTGATGGCGCGGACCAAAAGCCATGTTCCGGCCGAGATTCCCCGGTTCGCCGGCGAGCGCCATGCCGCCGAAGATGGCGCCCGCGCCGTCAGGCTGCTGCGCCAGCGCGCCAGGGAATGGCAGGTCGATCCGCAGCGCATCGGCTTCCTCGGCTTTTCCGCGGGGGCATTCATCGCCGCCGATCTCGCGATCGGGGACAAGGCATCGAGGCCGGACTTCGTGGCGATCATCTATGGCGGCCTGCGCACGCCGGTTCCCGCCGATGCGCCGCCCGCCTTCATCGCCGGCGCTGCGGACGATGAATTCCTGCCGGACGACCCGGTACAGCTCTACAGCGCATGGCGCAAGGCGGGCGCCGCGGCCGAACTGCACATCTACGAGCGGGGCGGTCATGGCTTCAACCTGGCGCCGAAGGGCGTCACCAGCGACCAGTGGTTCGACGACCTCGTGTTGTGGATGCAATCCCGGGATCTCATGCGTCCGCCGAAAGCTCGGCAACCATGAGCTCTTCCTCGCCAGGCCGGAATTACGTGTATCTCGTCAGCGAACCCGGCGACTACATCGGCGGCGGATTCACCGAGTTGCTGGCGCAGGATGCCATACCTTCCTGGTCGATCGCAATCTGACGGCGGCCTTGCGCATCGCGGTGGGCGGCCACGAAGTTTATTTCGTCGGGATGAGTTCGCTATCTTTAACTGCAGCCGGGCTACTGCGGCAACCTGCAGGGCTACCCCTTCCACAACGCCATGCGCGGCGGCATGTCCTGGAACAGCCCTGAACGCGGCTGCAATACCCTGGAGAGCTGGTCCGTGATCGACCACGTCAGCTATTCGACGGGACAGCTCACGGCCATCGAATAGGGTTTCGAGCAGCATTGCGGCCGCGACGCCGCAGCCTTGCGCGGCGTCATCCACTAGGCAAGGTAAGCGCGAGGCCCTGCACCCGATGTGTTGACGATACGGCCCGCTGATGCGGGCCGTTTTCATTCCACAAACAAAATAGATTTGCCCCAAAACGGTGCAACGGAACAACGGACACTCACCCAAGCTTTGAGCAGGCTCAACAAAAGAACCAATCCATCTTCGATGCCAGGACCCAAGCGTTTTAATGAAGCGCACATATTTCGCATGCGGAATATGCATGCCTGATGCGCTTCATCAAGGAGAGTCCATGAGCAAGAAACGATACACGCTGGCCTTGTGCGTTTGTGCGCTCGCCGGCTGCGCGCTGCCCGGCGTGGGCGGCAAGGTGGTGCTGTCGACCGACAAGACCTATCCCGCCATCGGCCCGTATTCGCAGATGGTCGGGCACGGCCGGCTGGTCTATTTTTCCGGCGTCATCCCGCTGAACAAGGAGGGCACGGCGGTCCAGGGCACGACGATCGAGGAGCAGACCCGGCTGGTGCTGGAATACATCGGCCTGCAGCTGCAGTCGCAGGGACTCGGCTATGCCGACGTGCTGAACAGCACGGTCTACATGAAGGACCTGAACGACTTCGCCGCCATGAACCGCGTCTACGGCGAGTTCTTCAAGGAAGCCCCGCCGGCGCGTGCGACGGTCGAGGTGGCGCGGCTGCCGCGCGACGTGAAGATCGAGATCGCCGTGGTCGCGGCGCGCCGCTAGTCCATGACAACAGAGGAGACACCATGCACAACCCTGTCACACCCCAACACGGCAATGCATCCCTGGACGACGACGCCCTGCCCGCCCACTGGAGCCGCAACCGCCGCGACTTCATGCGCATCCTCGGCTCAGGCGCCGCCCTGGCCGCGCTCGGGCCGCTGGCCGCCTGCAGCAGCGGCCACGCCGCCAGCCGCAGCGAAGAACTGCGCAACCAGCTGCTGGCCGACGAGCGCTTCTGGGCGGACGTCGCCGGCATGTTCACGCTCGATCCGGCGCGCCGCTTCATGAACGTCGGCACGGCCGGGTCGATGCCCAGGGTGTCGCTCGATTTGTTCGACAGCGAGAACCGCACCAAGGCGCGCGAATCCGGCAACGGCTATTCAAACCTGCTGGCCGAACGCACGCAGGTCGCGCCCGGCTTCGGCGTCGACCCGGACGAACTGGCCTTCTCGGCGAACACCTCGTCCGGCATGTGCCACGCCATCCTCGGCATCGACTGGCAGCCGGGCGACGTGATCGTCACCACCAACCACGAGCATGGCGGCGGCGAGACGCCGATGGCGATCGCCGTCGCGCGCTACGGCATAGAAATTGCCCGCGTTACCATGCCGGTCGGCAACAACCAGAACGCCGCCTTGTATGCCACGCTGTTCGACGCCCGTATCCGCGAACTGCGCACGCAAGGCAAGCGCGTGCGCGCGATGATGTTCTCGGCGCCGACCTACAAGACCGGCACCATGCTGCCGATTGCCGAGCTGATGGAGATCGCCAAGCTGCATGGCCTGATTTCCATCGTCGACGGCGCCCACCTGCCCGGCATGATGGCCTACGACTACGCCCAGCTCGGCATGGACTTCATGTCCGGCGCCGGCCACAAGTGGCAGTGCGGCCCCGGCTCGACCGGCATCCTGATCGTGCGCAACAAGATCCGCGCCTCGAATCCGCTGCCGCTGCCGAACTGGTATCCGATCCACACCAGCAGCTGGACGCCGCGCGCACGCAGCACGGGCGGCACCGCCGCCTGGGACATCGCCGCCACCATCACCGCTTGCGGCAGCCTGCACACGCCGATGTTCCACGCGCTGGTAGCGAGCTGCGCCCTGTGGGACCAGATCGGCCGCAAGAAGATCGAGACCTACGACCTGGCCCTGTCGGCCTACCTGAAGGAGCGCATCACCGAGGTCTGGGGCGTGGAGCGCCTGTATTCGCCAAAGGATGATCCGAAGCTGGTCTCGGCCATCACCTCCTTCAATCCGTTCACCAATCCGGCCGACGTGATGAACAGCGCCAAGTCGGGCGAATTCGTGGCGCGCATGCTGAGCGACTACAGCCCGGGCTTCGTGATCCGCAACGTCAACTTCCCGGTGATCGGGGCGGCCAGCGACCATTACGCGATCCGCATTTCCACCCACTTGTGGACCAGTGTCGACGACATCGACCGCCTGGTGGCGGCAATGTCGGACCTGAGCCGGCGCATGGGCTGAGCACCTCGCCGCCAGCCACAAAGCCGCCTCGTGCGGCTTTTTTTGTTGCGCCCCGCCGCAGCGAACTGTCGTGAAAATGTCTCCAACTGTCGCCACAATGTAGTAAGTGTGCTTACATGCCATTGCTTCTATACAATGCCGGGAGAAGGAGAAAAGCATGTACCGAGTTTTGCTGGTGGAAGACGATGCGCGGTTGGCCGAGCTCGTTACCGAATACCTGTCCGCTTATGAATTCCACGTCGAGCTGGTCACGCGCGGCGACCAGGCGCTGGCGCGCTTCGGCGCGGTCAATCCCGACATCGTGGTGCTCGATTTGATGCTGCCGGGGCTGGACGGGATGGTGGTCTGCCGCCAGATCCGCGAGCTGTCCGAGGTGCCGATCCTGATCCTGACGGCGCGCGAGGATTCCTACGACGAAGTGTCGGGCCTGGAACAGGGCGCGGACGACTTCGTCAACAAGCCGGTGCAGCCGCGCGTGCTGCTGGCGCGCCTGCGCGCCCTGCTGCGCCGCACCCAGCCGAAAGGCGCGCCCGAGACCGGCGAACTGGTGTTCGGCGGCCTGCGCATCGTCGGCGCCGACCGCACCGTGTTCTGGCGCGATAAATTGTGCGTGCTGAGCAATACCGAATACAAGCTGCTGCTGGTGCTGGCCGAGGCGGCCGGGCGCGTGCTCTCGCGCGACGAGCTGCTGAAAAAGATGCGCGGGATCGAGTTCGATGGCCTGGACCGCAGCATCGACAACTGCATTTCCAAGCTGCGCCGCAAGTTCGACGACGGGCGCTCGGAAAAGATCAAGACGGTGTGGGGCGAAGGCTACCTGTTTTCGCCGTCGGCCTGGCAATAAGGCCGCCGGCCCGGCGGGCGCTGCAGTTGTTTAATCAAACAGCGGCAGGATCGCCAGCGGCAGGTTGGCGCTGATCACCTGGGTACGGCCGGTGGCGGCGCCGGCGAAGCGGTAGACCACGGTCGGGAAGCCCTCGCCGATTTCTCCCGCGAAGGCGGCGCCGGACGCCAGCGGCAGCGCCTGCTCGGTCCCATCCGCGCGGTGCAGGCGCACCGCGGTCTCCCCTGCCCGCCGGGCGAACACGAAACGCACGCCGCCGCACTGGCGCGCGCGCAGCGAGGCGTCCGCATAGCGGGCGAAGCCGAGCGCCTGTTCGCAGGCGGCGCGCAGTTCGGCGTCGTCGTAGATGCCGTCGGCCTTGAGCGTGAGCGACACGCGCGGGCGCACCGTGAAGGCGCCGATTTTGCCCTCCAACAGCAGCGTGGCGTTGTCGTCGTAGGCCGCCTTCAATAACGGGAAGACCGTGCGCCCGAGCGGGTCGAGCGCCAGCCGCAGCTGGTTGGCCTTGCCGGCCAGGGTCAGCTGCAAGCCGTCGAGCGCGGCGCCTTTTTCCAGCGGAACGACTTGCAGGTGATTCTGGATGTGGGTCTTCGGTCCGCCATACTTTTCGAACACCACCATTGCGCGGTAGGCGTCGCGGTAGCTGACCCAGTCGGCCGCGTACACGTCTGCAGCGACGCCGGCGCAGGCGCCCAGCAACAGGAGGCAGGAGGCGATGAGGTGGCGGGCCATGGTCATCGTCAGAACCGGTAGGCGATGGCGGCGGACACCGTCACATTGGTCGGCCGCTCGACCAGCGGGCTGCGGCGCGCGTCGTCCGCCAGGCGCCGCACCCGCAGGTTCGAGGTGAGCATCCACGATGGCGCCAGGTCCCAGTTCCAGCGCACGCCGAGGTGGCCGTCCTTCAGGCCGCCGCCCGGCCGGTAGACAGGGTTACCGCTGAGCAGGGAGTCATTGCGGTCGACGCCGAAGAAGGCCTTGTTGTAGCCGGCGTTGACGAAGCTCAGGCCGGCCGCCACCGAGATCCGGTGATGGGCGCCGACCTGCATGGCCAGGCGCTGCAGGCCCAGGTCCAGGCGCGCGCCGTCGCGGTCGTTGCCGGCGCCGTAGAGCAGGCTGCCGGTGAGGCGCCAGTCCGGCGCCAGGTAATAGTTGAGGAAGCCGCCGCCCAGCAGGCGGGTCGAGACCGGCGCCACGCCGCTCAGGCGGTTCTGGCTGAAGGCGGCAAGCGGCAGGGCGACGATGGACGCGCGCGCCTCGATGCCGTCGATGCCGCCGCTGTTGCCCGACTCGTCGCGGCGCGGCTGCAGTTCGAGCAGCGGGCCGTATTCGAAGCGGGGGTCATGCGACAGGTGCATGCCGGCGCTCATGCCGGAAATGAACACGCCATTGCTCCACTGGACCTGCAGCACCGGCAGCAGCTTGCGCTCGCTGTGCTCCGCCCCTTCGTAGCGCGCAGCCGAGGCCAGGCCCAGCCCGACATACATGTCGCGGCTGCCGTCGGGCATCGGATTCGTGGCCGGCGTCTGGGCAGCTGCGCTGCTCGACAGGACGGCCAGGACCAGGGCGGAAAACTTGTTCATCGTTGGCTCAGGAAAGGGGTGCTGTATTTTACGTTGAGCAAGCCTCGTCCGAAATATCCTTCATGCATGATCTTGGTACATGACCGAACAGGTCACGGGAAGCCGGCTGCGCCAACCTGGCTGGGGAAGAGCGAGGCACGCACACCTTCTCGCCCCCTTTTGCTTGGCCACGCGCCGGACAGCGGCGACCGGAATAAAAAAACCCACCGACACTCGCGTATCGAGTGGGCAAACGGAAAACCTGAATCCTGTGTAGCTTATCCGTTTGGCATGCCGCATTCTCCCGGTAGATGTCGCCTATTTGTCGCTAATTTGTAATTTACCGTTGTCATCATTGCTCCTATACAATGGCATTAGGAGAAAAACAATGTTCTTTGCTGGCGTACAGATGGGTCGATGTTGGGGGAAAGTCGGGTGAACCGGATTTTCTTCCGCTTTTTCTTGCTGGTGATGCTGTCGATTACGGCGGCCACCTTTGTCATCTATTTCGCGATGAGCCGCCTGTTCGGCGACCCGCTCGACGACATCGCCCGGCGCCAGGCCTCGGCCCAGATCTTCCTGATCGAACAGTACGTCGACGAAGCCCCGCTCGACGAATGGCTGGTGCGCCTGAACCGGGTGCGCGAAGTGTCGGACACCCGCTTCGACCTGATCACGCTGAAGGATGCGCGCGCCGCCCTGCCCGGCGCCAGCCTGCGCGCCCTCGAGCGCGGCGAGGTCGTGCTCGACATCGACAACAAGGCCTTCTACCGCCGCGTCGACCTGACGGGCGAGCGCTACATCGGCAGCGACGAGGAAGTGATCCATGCGCGCGACCTGCCGATCGACGTCAACCTGGCCCTGAAAATGGAAGCGGTGCGCTACGTGATCGTGGCGCTGGCCTTGCTGGTGCCGGTGGCGCTGTGGTCGCGCTCTCACTGGCAGGGCCTGCAGAAGCTCTCGCGCGTGGCCGACGAATTCGGCGCCGGCCGCCTGTCGGCGCGGGCGCGCATGCCGCGCTCGGCCAGCATCTATCCGCTGGCCGAGCGGATCGACCACATGGCCGACCGCATCGAGGAACTGCTGGTGTCGCAGAAGAACCTGCTGCATTCGGTGTCGCACGAGCTGCGCACGCCGATCGCGCGGCTCGAGTTCGCGCTGGAACTGCTCGACGCCCGCGCCGAGGACCCGGCCCAGCGCAAGCGCATCGCCGCCATGGAGGGCGACGTGCGCGAGCTGAACGACCTGGTCAACGAACTGCTGGGCATGGCGCGCCTGGACAGCGAGCAGGCGCTGCAGCGCGAAACGGTGGACGTGGCCGGGCTGCTGGCCGCGGCCGCGGCCTCGCTGCCGCCGGGTACGCCGACGCTCAGCGTCGAGACAGCGGAGGATGCCGGCACGGTCGAGGCCGACCCGCGCCTCGTGGGCCGGGCCCTGTCGAATTTGCTGAGGAATGCGCAGAAGTACGCGGCCGGCGCGATCCGCCTGTCGGCCGCGCGCGAAGCGGGCAAGCTGGTGATCACCGTGGAAGACGACGGCCCCGGCATTCCGGAAGAAGAACGCGAGCGCGTCTTCGAGCCCTTCTACCGCCTCGACCGCAGCCGCGACCGCGCCACCGGCGGCTTCGGCCTCGGCCTGTCGATCGCGCGCAAGGCCGTGCTGCTGCACGGCGGCAGCCTGGCGGTGGAACAGTCGGCGCTGGGCGGCGCCCGCTTCAGACTGACGCTGCCCGGTCCGAAAGCAGAGTAAAAACGCTACGGAAAGCTAGTCCGTTTATTTGCGCTCTGGCTTGACGTGCGTAAAGCCGTACCACAGGTGTTCCCACCAATGCTCGCGCGACTTGACGGTGTACAGGCAGGCCTTGTCGACGCCGGCCTTGAACACCGGGTCCGGGCATTGGTTGGTGATCAGGGCGTGGCGCTGGTTTTCCGCATTCACGAGTGCGATGCAGAGCCAGAGCACCAGCCCGAACAGGATCACGACCAGCGACCACGCGATGTGGTTGACGTTGCTGGTCTCGAACAGGTCCTCCTCGCGAGGGCGGGCGCCCTCGTACATGGCCAGGACCTTGCCTTCCTTGTTACTCATTTCGTCTTGGCAGCTTTCGCGACGAGGGCATCCATCACCTGGAAGCTCGCCTGCATGAGTTGGTTACGGTCGGTGATCTTCAGCTTTTCCGACACCATGCCCGGCGACGTCTGGTACTTGCCGTCGATGATGATGGTCGGCGTGCCGCTCACCTGGTAGGCGTTGGTGATTTGCGGCAGGCGGCGCAGCTTGGTGGTCACGCTGAACGAGTTCCACACTTCCAGGAACTTGGCGCGGTCGATGCCGTTCTTCGACACCCAGTCGATGATCTGCTCGTCCTTCATCAGGCGCACGCGCTGGACGTGCACGGCGTGCAGGACTTTCGGATGGAATTCGGCCAGCTTGCCCATGGCTTCGAGCGTTAGGAACAGGTGTGCTTCCGGATCGGTCGGGCCCTGGAAAGGCAGGTGGATACGGCGCAGCACGATGTTGTCACCCTGCTTTTTGACCCATTCGTTCAGGCCAGGTTCCAGCGCGTAGCAGGCTGGGCAGTGGTAAGCGAAGAACTCGACCACTTCCACCTTCTTGCCGGTCGCCTGGACTTGCTGCGGCGTTGCCAGGGTCACGTATTCGACGCCGTTCTGCGGGTTGGTGGGCGAGGCGAAAGCGGTGCTGGCAACCAGGCTGGCGGCGGCGATGGCGAAACGCAGGGAGCGGCGCATAAATATCCTTCTTGTTTGGAAGTTGAAGAAAACGACCGCGAGATTACCACTTTTTCGCGCCGGCCTCTAAGACGGACACGATTTTTTGCATTTGCTTACGGCTGTAACGCGGGCGTACTTACTCGACTTTACTTGCGGCGGGCGCGCGCTTCGTCCAGGCGCGCGCACAGCGTGGCGGCGCCATCGACCACACGCGGACCCGGCCGGGTCAGCAATTCCTCGTCGAGCGTGAACAGGTTGTTGCGGCGCACCGCCGTCATGCCCTTGTACGGCTGCCAGATCGACAGGCCGCGGTCCTGCGGCGTGTACAGCTTGCCGCCGACAATCGCTTCCGGGTCCTGCTGCACCACCGCTTCCACGCCCACCTGTGGCGCCACCGTCTTCAGCCCGGCAAAGATGTTGCGGCCGCCACAGGCGCGGATGGCGTCGCTGGCAATCTGCTCGCCGTTGAGCGTGTACAGGGGGCTGTCCCAGGCCTGGTAGAACACCGTCACCGGCGAACGCTGCGCATAGCGGGTGCGCAGCGCCGCCAGCTTCGCCGAATAGGCGCTGGCCGCCTCGCGCGCGACGGCCTCGGTGCCGAGCAGCTGGCCCAGGCGCAGCAGGCTGGTCGCCACTTCGTCGAGCTTGCGCGGCTCGCTGTGGAAGACCGGGATGCCCAGGCCCTGCAGTTGGGCGATCTGGCGCGCCGTGTTCCCGCTCTGCCAGACGATCAGCAGGTCCGGCTTCATGGCGATCACGCGCTCGATGTCGATCTGGCTGTTCGAGCCGATCAGGGGGATGCTGCGCGCGGCCGCCGGGTAATCGCTGTAGTTCATGGCGCCCACGATGCGCGCGCCGCCGCCGGCCGCGAACAGCAGCTCGGTGATGTGCGGCGCCATCGAGATCACGCGCTGGGCCGGACGTGCCAGCGTGACGCGCTGGCCGGCATCGTCGACCACGCTGACGGCGGCCTGCGCCGAACCGGAAAGCATTAGCAATGCAAGCAGGGGTGCTTTCATTGGGTATTCCCGACAGGTGCAAGCTTGGTGACGGCGGCCGGCGCATCCGGCAGGAACACGGTGCGCGCACCGTGGACAATCGCCGCGATCGGATGGCCCAGGCAGGCGCTCAGCAGCTCCGGGCGCATCACGTCTTGCGTGGTGCCGGCGTGCCAGCTGCCGTCGCCATTCAGCAGCAGCGCGTGGGTGGCGCCGCTCCAGGCCAGGTTCAGGTCGTGGCCGACGCTGACCACCGCCCTGCCCTCGCGGCACAGGCGCGCCATCAGCTCGGTGACGGCCACCTGGTGCGCCAGGTCGAGGGCATTCGCCGGCTCGTCGAGCAGCAGCAGCGGCGTGTCCTGGGCCAGCAGCGCGGCAATCGCCACGCGCTGGCGCTCGCCGCCCGACAGGGTGCGCACGTCGCGCTCGGCCAGGTGCGCCACGTCGAGCGTGCGCAGCGCGGCTTCGGCGGCGGCGTGGTCGTCGCTGCCTTCCCAGTAGCGGTCGGCGTGGTAGGGATGGCGCGCCATCAGCACGGTTTCGATGACGCGGTAGGCAAAGGCGTCGCCGCGCGATTGCGCGAGGTAGGCGCGTTCGCGCGCCAGCGCCGGCAAGGCCCAGTCGGACACCGGCTTGCCGGCCAGGGCCACGCTGCCGCCGTCGGGCGCGCGCAGGCCGGCCACGGTGCGCAGCAGCGTGCTCTTGCCGGCGCCGTTGGGGCCGATCACGCACCAGCTCTCGCCGGCATGCACGCGCCAGTCCAGGCGCTCGACGAGCAGGCGTCCATCGACGCGCAGGGTCAGGTCTTGGGTAGAAATCATCGGCGGGATCATCGGCGGCGCAGGTGAAGTTGATGCAGCTGGAACAGGAACACGGGCACGCCGATCAGCGAGGTCAGCACGCCCACCGGCAGCTGCTGCGGCGCCAGCACGGTGCGCGCCAGCGTGTCGGCGACAACGAGGAAGCTGCCGCCCACCAGCGTGGCGGCCGGCAGCAGGATACGGTGGTCGGGGCCGAAGGCGTAACGGCAGGCATGCGGCACCACCAGCCCGACGAAACCGATGCTGCCGCCGGTGGTGACGGCGCAGGCGGTCAGCAGGCCCGAACACAAAAAGAGAAAACGGCGCTCGGCGCCGACGTCGATGCCGAGCGCCACGGCGGCGTCGGCATGCAGGGCCATCACGTTCAGCGCCCGCGCGCGGCGCAGGGCCAGCAGCACGGCGGCGCCGAGCACGATCCAGGGCAGCAGGCGCCAGCTGGAGCCGGCCAAATCGCCGATCATCCAGAACACCATGCCGCGCAGGCGCGACTCCGGCGCCACCGACAGCATCAGCGTGACCAGCGCCATGCAGGCCGAGGCCAGCACCACGCCGGTGAGCAGCAGCACGCCGGACTCGCCGGTGCGCACGGCGCCACGCCCGCCGCCCAGGTCGCGCCGTGCGAGCAAATACAGAAGCAGGGAGATGCCGATGGCGCCGGCCAGCGCGCCGAGATCGACCGCCCACAGCGCCGCGCCGAACAGCAGCGCGGCCAGGGCGCCGACGGCGGCGCCGGCCGAGACGCCCAGCACATACGGGTCGGCCAGGGGATTCCTCACCAGGGCCTGCATCATCACGCCTGCCAGCGCCAGCGCGGCGCCGGTGGCAAAGGCGCTGCTGGCGCGGCCGAGGCGCAGATCGAGCAAGGTGCCGGACATGCCGTCTGGTTCGCCTGCAACCAGGCTGGCAAAAGCCTGCGGCAGGTCGGCAACAGGCACCGGCACCGAGCCGGCCAGGCCGGCGGCGCCAAGCGCCAGAAGCGCGAGGAAAACGAGCGCGCTCAGCACAACCAGCGTTCTACGCTGGTTGTGCACGCGCTGCGACGCTGCCGGCAGGACGCTCACTGGCCTAGCTCGCCACGATCAGAAATCGTAGCGCGCCGAGAGCTTCAGCTGGCGGCCGTCGCTCGGGTAGATGCCGCTGCGGCAGCCGAAGGCGTTGCTGTAGTACTGGCGGTCGGCCAGGTTCAGGCCCGACACCGCGAATTCCCAGCTGCCGACCTTCTGTGCGAAGCGTGCATCGATCGTGGTGTACGACGGAATGCGCGCAGCGCAGGTGTTGCCGAAGTCGTTGCCGAAGCGCTGGCTCGACACGTACTGGGCGCCGATGTCGGCGCTCTGGCCGGTGCTCGGCATCCATGCCAGGCGCGCGGTCAGCACGTTCTTCGGTACCAGCACCATTTCGCGGCCGGCGTTCGGGCCGTCGGTGAACTTGGCCTTCACGTGCTGCCACTGGCCGGTCACGCGCCAGTCGGCGGCGATCATCAGCTGGCCTTCGATCTCGGCGCCCTGGCGGCGGGTCGGGTCGAGGTTGGTGTTGGCGCCGAAGCCGCCGCCCAGGGTCGGATCGTAGAAGATCTCGTTCGTCAGGCGGTGGCGGAACACGCGCGCACTGATGCGGCGCGCGTCGCTGCCGGCGGTGACGCCCAGTTCGAGGTCGCGCGAGGTCTGCACGTCGAGCAGGCCTTCCGACGAACGGTAGCCGTTTTCGTCGGCGTTCGGAATGCGGAAGCTCTCGCCCACCTTGGCGTGCACGGTGATGCCGGCCAGCGGGTCGATGCTGCCCTCGACGCTCCAGCCGTTCTGCGACTGTTCGCCATTCGGCACAAAGAGGCTGGCGTTGCGTTCGTCTTTTTCGAAGCGCTCGTGGCGCGCGCCCAGCGCCAGGCGGGCGTTGTAGACGTCGGCGAAGCGCATTTCGTCGCGCACGTAGATCGCCTTCGAATCCTGGCTCGCGTCGGAGCCGGAGCTGGTGCGGCGCTCCCAGCGCGTCAGGTCGATGCCGGCCACGACTTCGTTGAGCATGCCGTTCCAGCGTGAGAGCTGGCGCAGGCGCGGCGAGAACTGGGTCTGGCGGCTGTTGTAGGTCGACGCGTAAGGGTAAGGACCGCCGTAGAAGGCGGTCGTTTCGCGCTCGCGGTGCGCCAGCTCGGCGGCCAGGTCGAAGCTGCCGATGCGGTGTTCGCCGAACAGGGTGATGCGGTCGCTGTCGACGGTGCCGAAGTCGTCAGGGGAGTTCGTGTGGCGCGGGTTGGCCTCGAACTGCTCCTGGGTCAGCGAACCCGGGAAGCGCATGTTCTGGCGCGCGCTTTCCACGCGCATGCCGACGCGCGAACCCTCGACGGCCCACTGGAAGCCGCCGCTGATCGACTTCTGGCGGAACGCGTTGTTGTCGCGGTAGTTGTCGGTGCCCTGCTTGTCGGCGGCCAGGTCGAACGACAGCGGGCCTTCGCCGTGACGGACCGAGGCGCGCGCGTCGTACTGGTCGAAGCGGCCGCCTTCCAGGCTCAGCGAGCCGTGGTAGCCGGCATCCGCGCCGCGTTTGGTGATGATGTTGATGACGCCGCCGGTGGCGCCTTCGCCGTACAGCACGCTGCTGCCGCCGCGCGTGATCTCGATGCGCTCGACGGTGTCGATCGGGATCGAAGACAGGATAGGGCCGGCCAGTTCGTTCTCGTTCAGGCGCACGCCGTCGACCAGGATCACCATGTTCTGGCTGCTGTTCGAGCCGAAGCCGCGCAAATCGAGGCCGAAGTCGGGCGAGCCGTCCAGGCTCTGGCGGCCGAACACGCCGCCGATCTTGCGGATCGCGGCATTCACGTCGTTGGAACCGGCGCGGCGGATGTCGTCGGCGGTGATGACGGTGGCGCCGATCGGGCTCAGGGCCGCGTCGCTGGCGAAGCGGGCGCCGGTGACGTTGACGGTCGTGATGGCCTGCTCGGCGCTGGCGGCGCCGGAGAACAGGGTAAAGGCACAGGCAAGCACGAGCGGCTTGATCGCCGGCGCGCTGGTCGGAACAGCAAAAGTCATGATGTTGTTATGTTCGATAAGTGTGCACCCGGCCTGCGTCCCCGCAGGCTGGATTCAACGGATGCTTCCTGGGAAGCTCCACCTGTCCTGGCCGGTATCCGGGCTTGCAAGTCGGGCCGCCTCACCTTCCTGCGCTTGTGCACAGTGGTGTTCGAGGCAGCCTGTCGCCATGGCGACGCTTGTTGACCGTTGCGGGGGCAGCACACCTGAGCCGTGCGCCGGAGGCGCAGCTGGCATTGTGTTTCCCGTTTAACTGCGCACGCAGATTGCGCGCGCGGGCACCAGAACGGGGCGGATTATATAACGGGCAAGGGATTCGTTCACGGTCATGGGCCGCGGGGTGCGGATGGTGAGACAGCGTGGACTCGGGAGTCCACCCTACAAAAGCATATCGTCGGGTTCGTAGGGTGGGCACCTGTGCCCACGCGGTCTCATCGCACGATCATCGGCGAACCCACCGCCCACGCCCGAACGCCGGATCGGCTACCATCAAATCTGCCATCACACGAAGGAGCCCGCCATGACCACCCGCCTGCCCACCTATTTCGTCTCCCACGGCGGCGGCCCCTGGCCCTGGCTGAAAAAGGAATTCGGCGCCGCCTACGACAAGCTCGAAGCCTCGCTGGTCGACATCCCGCGCCAGGTCGGCACGCGGCCACAGGCGGTGCTGGTCGTGACCAGCCACTGGGAAGCCGAACGCTTCATGGTCTCGTCGTCCAGCGCCCCCGGCATGATCTACGACTACGGCGGCTTCCCGCCCCACACCTACCGGGTAACCTACCCTGCCCCCGGCGACCCGCAACTGGCCGCGCGGGTGGCCGCCCTGCTGAACGAAGCCGGCCACCCCGCCGCACTGGACCCGGAACGCGGCTTCGACCACGGCACCTTCTCGATGCTGTATCCGGTCTATCCTGCAGCCGACATGCCGGTGGTGCAGCTGTCGCTGCGGCGCGACCTCGATCCGCTGGGGCACATCGAAGCCGGACGCGCGCTGGCGCCCTTGCGCGACGAAGGGGTGCTGATCATCGGCAGCGGGCTGTCCTTCCACAACCTGCGCCAGTTCGGCGCCAGCGGTCGGGAAGCGTCGCATGGCTTCGACGGCTGGCTGAACCGGACCTTGCTGGAACTGGCGCCGAACGAAAGGACAGCGGCGCTGCTGCGCTGGCAGGAGGCGCCGTCAAGCCGGGCGGCGCACCCGCGCGAGGAACATTTGATACCGCTGATGGTGGCGCTGGGCGCGGCCGAAAGCGAGGCCGCCGCCAACGTGTACCACGAGGATGCCTTCTTCGGCAGCCTGGCCGTGTCGAGCTTCCGCTTCGGGAACGTGGCGGCGTAAGCGGTACCGCGTCAGGTACCGCGTTTGCCGCGTGCCGCTTCCTCGGCCTTGGCGGCAGCCTTTTCGGCGGCGATGCGCGCCTTTTCGGCCATGGCGATTTCGTGGGCCGCGATGCGGGCGGCGCGGGTGTCCGGGGTTTCCAGGCTGATGCGGCCGAGCGCCCCGCTGCGGTAGTCGTGCAGCAGCACGTGGGCCGCCTTTTCGACGTCATACTCGCCGCCACGCACGCGGAAGCCCCGGCGCGCCGCGACGTTTTCCACCACCGCGATGCCGTCCATGCCCTCGGTCTTGAAGCCGTAGCGCGCGGTGAGCAGCTGCGGGTAGCGCTCCAGCAGCAAATCGCCCAGGAAGAAGGCGACTTCCTCCTCGATCAGGGCGTTGGTGCCGATCGCGTGGCTGGCGGCCAGCATCATGCCGTCGCTGTCCATCTCGATCTTCGGCCACATCAGGCCCGGCGTATCGACCAGCACCGTGTGCTTGTCTAGGTACAGCTTCTGCTGGGTCTTGGTCACGGCCGGCTCGTCGCCGACCTTGGCCACGCGCTTTTTCAGCAGCGCGTTCATCAGCGTCGATTTGCCGACGTTCGGAATCCCCATGATCATGATGCGCAGCGGCTTGGTCGGCACGCCGCGGTGCGGCGCCAGCGACAAGGCCAGTTGCGGGATGCGCGCCACGTCGAGCGGCTTCTTGGTGGTCATCGGGTAGGCAGTCACGCCGTCCTGGGCATCGTAATAGGCTTTCCAGGCGGCGGTGGCCACCGGGTCGGCCAGGTCGATCTTGTTCAGGATCTTCAGGACGGGACGCTGGCGGAACTTGCGCATCTTGTCGACCAGCGGATTGCAGCTCGCTTCGGGCAGGCGTGCGTCGAGCACCTCGATCACGAGATCGATGTTTTCCATCTGCTCCTCCGCCTGCTTCTTGGCGGAGTTCATGTGGCCCGGGAACCATTGTATCGACATGCTGTGCTTTCCAATTCTTTCTGACGAGGCGGTATTCTACGCTGCCCTCCCCTGCCGCGTCGCCTTTGGCATGCCCGGCTGTCGGAATGTTTCCACAAGGAACGGAATCGTTTGATCTAGTGCAATAGCGGCGCAGCGCCAGCGCCTCACCATGACGAGACCGGCCGCCTGTGGCCGGGTCGAGGAGAACAGCATGGGGATCACGCGCAACGTGGAAGTGTGGATTTTCGGAGCATTCGGCGTACTGGGCCTGGTGGCCTGCCTGAGCGGCCCGTCCGAACGCGCGGCGCCGGCGCCGCTGGCGAATGCGGCGGTGGAAGGCGAGATGGCGCTGCCGATCGACCCGGCGCAGCCGATGTACACGGTGTACGTGGTCGGCAAGCGGCCGTCGGCGGCGGAGAAACGGCAGATGAGCAAGGACAGCGCCAGCTAGGACCACGGCATGTCCCGTACGGTGGGACGTCGTCATTGATGCCCCGGCATCAATGACCCCACCCACGGTTGCCGCCAACGGCTGGCGTCAGCGCGACAGGTTCTCCACATCCCGCCGCATCACCGACGTGATCCCGTCCCAGTTGCGGCCCGTGTAGTGCCCGTAGTCCTCCCCATCGTCGCGGAACACCACCGAGTGCCAGGCCCACTTCGGCCGTCCGCCCTGGTTGGTTTCGGTGCCCAGGCGCAGGTCGTTGCAGAACCAGTCGCCCGGATTGCACAGCGAGGTCCCCGAGCTGCCCGCCGCCGCGCCCGAGCTGTGGTAGGCCACCACCTCGTCGTCCTGCCCCGGCAGCGCGAACGAATACAGGGTGCCGTTCGCCCCTGCGTACATGTAGAACCAGATGTTGCGCGTGTCGTTGTGGTTGTACAGGGCGCGCGCGGTGGCCACCTTGTGCTGCTGGGCCAGCGGTTCGCTCGTGACCCAGGCGCCGATGTCGGCCAGCTCGCTGCCGCCGGCGGAACCGGCCGCGACCCGCACCCAGCGGATGTTCCAGCCGGCCTGGGAACCGCCGGTGCCGGTGCACACGCCGGCGCTGTTGGCCTGGGCATTCGTCACCGGCCGCGTCGAGCCGCCGTAGTTGGCCAGCGTATAGCCGATCAGCATGTCGCCGGCGCTGTGGACGGCCACCGTGCACCAGTTCTGGCCGGTGCAGAAGCAGTCGAGCGCATTGCGCACGTAGCCGCTTTGCGAGGCGATGCCGCTCCTGCCGTCCCAGTTGACCGACTTCTTGTTGACGCCGGCCGGCGTGGCGTTCGGGCCGAAGTAAGTGAAGTCATTGTAGTTGCCGATGGCGCCGCCGGTGCGGCCGTGAATCCACAGGGTGTAGTTGGTGGCGCTGGCCAGGCCGGCGGCAAGCATGCCGGGCAGGCACAGCGCGAGTGCAAGGCGGATTGAACCGCGAACAGGACGTCCCATGTCTTCCTCCGTGTTGTTGTAACGGCCATCTAAGGACAAGGGAGGCAGTGCGTCAATCGCGCGCGGGGCGAGCGTCGCGGGAAGGATACCGAACAGTAATCAGCAAGGGGTGGCGGCATCGAAATGCCGCCACCCTGGTCTAGCGTGAAGGCGTGCCGCACTCGCTCGGCGGCAGCGGCTGGGCCGGATCGAATGTCGCCAGGTTCTCGCGCGCCAGCTTGCGGTCCTTGGCAAATTCGGTCAGGTAGCGCTCGCGCTCCTCGCCGCCGGCCTCGGCGTCCGAGATGCCGTCCAGGGACTGCGTGCGGCTCTTCATCACCGGCCCTTCCAGGCGCGGCATCAGCTCGCGGTCGGGGTCGGTGTTTTCCTTCAGCAGGTAGCCGTCCACATCGCGCAGGGTCAGCGGCAAGGCCGGCGCGCCGTCGTGCATCAGCTTGCCGAACACGGTCAACTTGATGTCGTTCGGCCCCGGCCCCAGCACCTCGTTAAAGGTAGCCAGCGCAAACGGGCGTCCCTTGGCATCGTCGACGCGTCCGGTCACCACGTAACGTCCCGGCGTGCGCACGTCGGCGCGCAGCACAAAGGCGAGCGAACCCTCGTCGACGACTTCGCGCGGCGGCCCGGCCCAGACCGCCGGCAGCTTCGGCGAATAGATGACGTCGAAGATCAACGAACCGTTCTTGCCGCCGGCCGTGTAGCGCACCTCGGTGCGGATGGTGCCGTGGAAGCCCGCCAGCCCGGTCTGCGCCGGCGTCAGCACGGCGGCATAGGCGCCGTCGCCGGCCACCGGATCGGCGCCGCTGCCGTCGTCGCCGAAGGCCAGCGCCACCTGGGTGGTCGGGCGCGCGCTCGTATTCATGATGCCGGCCGCCACCGCGCGCGTGACCACCAGCGGCACCAGGGCGCCGTCGGGCGTGACCGCGCGCAGCGAGAAGGCCACCGATTCGTTGGCCGCCATGTAGACGCGCGACTGCGAGGTTTGCAGCAGGATGTTGGGGTCGCTGCTGCGGTCGCTGGTGCGCATCGGCGTCATTTCGGTGACCGGCTGGTTGGGGTAGGCCTGGTCGGGATTCTGCGACATCGGGCGCGAGCCGGCCGGGTACTTGCTGCCTTCCAGGTAGCTGCAATAGGTGTGGTCGGTCAGCTGGACGTGCTCGACCAGTTGCTGGCGGCGCTCGGCGCGCTCGGCGGCGGACAGCTGCGCCGGCTGCCCTTCCACCTGGCCGAACAGCTGCGGCCCCTGCGGTGGTGGCGCCGCCTGGGTCACGGCGACGGGCGCAGCCGCCTCGCCCGACCCGCGCAACGCGAGCCAGGCGACGGCCGCGACCAGCACCGCCAGCAGCGCCAGCGGCAGCCAGCGGCGCAGGAAGGACTGGCCTTGTGGACGATCAGAGGGCACTGTTCACCACGGCATTGCGCACCACGCCGACGATGCCGCCCCAGTTGCCGTTGGCGTAGTGGTTATAGGCCTCGGCGTCGTCGCGGAAGCTGACCGAGTGATAACTCCACTTGGCCGACCCGCCTTCGTTGGCCGCCGTGCCCAGGGTCAGGTCGTTGCACAGCCAGTCGCTCGGGTTGCAGTAGGAGCCGCCCGAGCTGCCGGCCACGCCGCCGGTGCTGTGGTAAGCCACGGCTTCGTCGTCCTGGCCCGGCAGGATGCCGGAATAGGCCGTGCCCTTGGCGCCGGCGTACATGTAGAACCAGATGTTGCGCGTGGTGTTGTGGTTGTACATGGCGCGCGCGGTAGTGGTCTTCAGGTCCTTGACCAGTTCCTCCGACACGGCCCAGGAGCCGACGTCGGACAGTTCCGAGCCGCCGCCCGCGCCCGATGCCGCGCGCACCCACTTGATGTTCCAGCCGGTCTGCGAGCTGCCATCGGTGTTGCCGCACACGCCGGAGGCATTCGCCGTGGCGTTCTTCTTCACGCGCGCGGAACCGCCGTAGTTGGCCAGGGTGTAGCCGAGGATCAGGTCGCCGGCGCTGTGGGTGGCGATGTAGCACCAGTTGCCGCCGGTGCAGAAGCAGTCGAGCGCGTCGCGGATCTTGCCGCTTTGCGAAGCGATGCTGCTGCGGCCGTCCCAGTTGACCGACTTCTTGTTGACGCCGGCGGCCGTGGTGCCGGGCCCCCAGTAGGTGAAGCTGTTGTAGTTGCCGATCGCCCCGCCCCCGGTGCGCCCGTTGATCCACAGCGTGTAGTTGGCCGCTGCCGCGATGCTCGACGCTGCCATCAGGCAGAGCGCCATCGCCAGTTGAAATGCTCTCTTCACAATCTCCTCCGTTATTTGAGTGGACGCCTGCTACGGTCGCCATCGCTGCCGGCTGACGCAGGCGCAGCCGCTTGTTACGGCTGAGTCGACTGTAGGTCCCGTATGTATGAGAGTCAATTGTGTAGAGGTAAGACGACACATCGTTCGCGGATGTGTCGCGTTAACGCCAGTGCAAGGTTGCAGTTGCTGTCGTTGTATGCGTAGCGGGTATGAGAATACGTACGCCGCTCAGTCCAGCTCCGCCAGCACCTTCACATGCGCCACCACGCTGCGCCCCAGCGACGACAGGTCGTAGCCGCCCTCCAGGCAGCTGACGATGCGCCCCTGCGCATGCTCCTTCGCCACCGCCATCACCTCGCGCGTGATCCAGGCATAGTCCGCCTCGACCAGGTCCATGCCGCCCATGTCGTCGTCGCGGTGGGCGTCG
>Ga0265780_10002018_pt1 | contig 28111 bp, 24 predicted proteins | sample P1T30metagenome_FD_192432 | JGI IMG/M metagenome (GOLD analysis project Ga0265780, IMG submission 192432) | Plant litter microbial communities from East Loma Ridge, Irvine, California - P1 T30 | ecosystem: Environmental > Terrestrial > Plant litter > Unclassified | place: USA: California...
AGCATGCCGCCTATGTCTGGTGCCCGGACGGCGTGCTCGACAGCCCTGCGGCGGCCGCGCTCGGCAAGCAGCTGGGCGACACGACCACTTCGCGCAACTGGAATACCCTGTGCAAGCTGTATGCGCTCTGCACGGAAGCGCCGCGCACGAGGATGTGAAAAAATCGCCATGGCTGCGTTGCCTCGTCTCGCCGTACGCTTGTACTGTCTTCGACTCAGCGCCTTGCCCTGACAATTTTTTCACATCCTCTACGTGACGCACTACTTGACGCATTATTTAACGCATTATTTGAACTTCTCGCTGCTGTCGCGCCGGCGTGCCCGGTAACCGAGCAGCACCAGGCCAACCAGCATCATCGCAAACACTTCCGGCTCCGGCAATTCCGACATGTGGCGCGGCGGGGCGATGAGGTCGAGACGGGGTGTGGGGGCCAGGTCGGCGACCCGGGGCGGGGCGGCGGCATGCGGCGCCGACAGGTCGATGACGGCTGCCTGCACCGCACCGCCCGCCAGCAGCCCCAGCGCCAGGGCGATAAAGAATCTGTTCACGATTGTTCCCTTCCTTGCAGATAGTGCTGGGTACAAACGCCTTTCGAAAAACCGGGGCGATCGTGCTGATACCGCCGGCTATTCGAAAAGCATAACAAAAACCGCTGACCGAGTTGCGTTCGATTTGCGTGCGATGGGTGTGCACATCGCAGGCAGCAGCGCAGCGCCGCACGAACGTACTCCTTCGCCATGTTAAAGAAATGCGACAGGCATCAAGGCCGTGCATATCAATGAACCAAGATTTCAGCCTTCATTTATTGTCATAAGCGCAAGCTCTTGCCGCTATGAATAGACGCTTTATCGATACTTTTGACAGGCTCGCAACGAATTCCCTTGTCAGCTTTTCTACCTATGCCACCGATCAAGAAAATTTAAGCCTGGCGTATACATCTGGGTTTTCTTTACGGGTATAGTCTCCCTATCGCTGTTGCCTACCGGCATCAAAAAGATGTCGAATGCTTATCTGTTCGACTCCATGCGGCCTTTGAATACGCCGCCGCCATTCCGACAAGCGCACCCGGAAGGCCGTCTCCGCTTCACGCACTGTTGCATCACGCGCACCATACATTCGTAGAGTACCGAACATGCCCAACTTTGCCCGACTCCAGATCGCTTTCAAGAACGTGTACGTGCGCATTGCCGCAGCCGTGATGCTGGGGGCGCTGACTGGCGTGGCGATCTGGTCGGCGGACAAGCCGCAAGACACCAGCCCGGTCGTCCACTCGCAAGACATTTCCGAAATCACGCGCCTGGCCACGCAAAAGGACAAGCTCGATTACCTGATGGTGGCCAAGCCGCTGTCGGAGTCGCCGCGCTACGTGTTCAAGTTCAAGGGCGCGCCCGAGCTGCACGTGGTCAAGGTGCCGAGCACCTCGCACCTGAGCCTGGAACGCGAAGTCCTGCTGAAGAACGCGATTCCCTATTCGATCGCCAAGGACGACTACCTCGCTTCGCACAAGGCCGTGCTCGAAGAAGAGGGTTCGGCCGGCGCCCACGCCGTCGACTTCCTGAAGCGCCATGCCTTCGAGATCGTGCTGCTGCTCCTGATCGTGTATTGCCTGAAGTTCGGCATCCCGGGCATGGGTGCGAGCTCGACCATGATCACCCCGGACAAGCTGAAGGGCAGCATGGACGATTTGATCGGCATGGAAGACATCAAGCAGGAAGTGCTGCACCTGGAAGACATGATCCGCAACCGCGACGAATACGCGTCGCACAACATCGACAAGCCGTTCAACGTGATGCTGACCGGTCCTGCCGGTACCGGTAAAACCAAGCTGGTCGGCTACCTGGCCAAGCGCCTGAATCTGCCGCTGATCTCGGCCTCGGGCTCGGCGCTGGAATCGGGCTACGTCGGCGGCGGTTCGAAAGCACTGAACGCCCTGTACCGCAAGGCCTGCGCCAAGGGCAAGTGCATCATCTTCCTCGACGAAGGCCAGAGCCTGTTCATGCCGCGCGGTCGCAGCGAAAAGAAATGGGAAGACGACACCGCCAACACCCTGCTCGGCCTGCTGGACGGCGTGAAGAGCGACAAGGGGCAAGGCGTGATCTGGATCATCGCCTCGAACTTCGACGACGCCTCGACCGAGATGGACGAAGCGATGCTGCGCCGCTTCTCGGTGAAGATCAACTTCCGCCTGCCGAACAAGGGCGAACGGCGCGAACTGCTGAAGAGTTTCCTGTCGCGTAAAAAAGAAGGCCTGGTCGACTACAACGACCTCGACCTGGACCAGGTGGCGGAAATCACCCAGAACCTGAGCCCGGCGCTGCTGGAAACCGTGGTCGAACGCGCCTCGATGCTGTCGATCCAGGAAAAGGCGATCATCAACACCGACTTGCTGTTCCGTGCCTACGAGCGCGCCACCATCGGCCTGACCGACCGCGCCACCACGGCTGAAAAACACAAGCAGCGCGAACGCATCGCCTTGCACGAACTGGGCCACTTCTTCATGCAGATCGACCCGCACCTGCGCGCCGGCCTGTCGCTGGACGAAGTGAAGGAAAAGTCGCACCTGCTGAAGATCTCGACCGAAGCCGTGTCGAAGATCGGCGCCCTCGGCTACGTGCTGCAGTCGGGTGACGACATGTCGCTGCGCACGCTGGAAGAACTCGAACGCGACGTGATCGGCCTGTACGGCGGCATGGCGGCCGAGGAGCTGTTCTACGGCGCCCGCGGCATTTCGGTCGGCGCCCAGAACGACATCGAGAAAGTGACCAAGATGCTGAACCTGATGGTCAACCGCCTGTCGATGTACTCGCGCTCGAAGATCGACTACAGCCAGTTGCAGAACGACGCCAGCGGCGAGCACACCCTGCGCCAGATGGAAGACAAGGCCGACGAACTGTACAGCTACACCCTGGGCGCCATGCGCGACTACCGCGCCATGATCGAGTCGATCAAGGACACGCTGCTCGACCAGTACGTGCTCTCAAAAGACGCCGTGTTCGCGCTGCTGGAAGAGCGCAAGGAACTGCTGCAGTTCGCACCGAAGCATGCGAATCTGAAGCTGTGCTCGGAGACGGGCGAGATGGTTGCCGCGTAAGCGTGACGTGAAGTGAAAAAGCCCGCTGCGCGATGCGCCAGCGGGCTTTTTTTATTTGGCGGCGCAATCGAGTTTCGTAGGGTGGGCACTCCGTGCCCACGCGGTACGCACGTCTCCGGCGGACTGCGGCGGTGATCCGTCGCTCGCACATTATGCAAAGGCCGTGAAACCCGATCATCGACCTTTAACATCATCGCAAACGCCGGCGGGCGAATCATCCCCGCCGCAGGTTCAAGGAGGAGCACGTAACCGCGTGGGCACAGAGTGCCCACCCTACGGTGAGTGCTAACGCTCTTGATTAGTGCGCGTGCTGCGCATCCTTCAAGGTATCGAGCACATAGCGCGTCATGCTCCCCGCCAGCTCGTGCTCGCCGAGGAACACCTTGCCGCCGGTATCCTCGCGCAGCAGCTCGGCTTCCTGCTCGTTATGCGTGCGCACCACCACGCGCACCGTCGGATTGAGCGCCTTGGCCGTCTCGATCATGGTGCGCACATGGAAGGTGTCCGGCGTGGCGATCACCAGCACCGCCGCGCGCGCGATGTGCGCCTGGATCAGCACCGCCGGCTCCGCCGCATTGCCCACCACCGCCGGCTGGTCGCGCTTGCGCAGCGCGTCGACGATCTCGCGGTTCTGCTCGGCCACCACGTAATGGATGCCCTGCGCAGTGAGGGCGTCGGCGATGCGCCGGCCCACGCGGCCGTAGCCGACCAGCACCACCTGGCCGCTGAGGCGCTCGTGCGGCACCGTCATCGGCAGCTCGGCCAGCGGGTCGGGCGAGGATTCGAGCTTACGCACCGCGCTCGAATTCGCGCGCAGCCAGCGCTGCAGCGGCTCGATGGCCGTGAACAGCAGCGGATTCACCGCAATCGAGATGATCGCGCCGGCCAGGATCAGGCTTTGGCCTTCCTGCGGCATCAGGCCCAGCGAAATGCCGAGCGCGGCCAGGATGAAGGAGAACTCGCCGATCTGCGCCAGGCTGGCCGAGACGGTAATCGCGGTATTCAGCGGATAGCGCAGCGCCAGCACCAGCAGCATCGCCGCGATCGACTTGCCGAAGATGATGACGGCGACCACGCCCAGCACCTTCAGCGGGCTGTCGACCAGCACCATCGGGTCGAACAGCATGCCGACCGACACAAAGAACAGCACCGAGAACGCGTCGCGCAGCGGCAGCGATTCTTCGGCCGCGCGGTGCGACAGATCGGACTCGCGCAGCACCATGCCGGCAAAGAAGGCGCCCAGCGCGAACGACACGCCGAACAGTTCCGACGAACCGTAGGCGATACCGACAGCGGCGGCGATCACCGACAGCGTGAACAGCTCGCGCGAATTGGTCTTGGCCACGCGCCACAGGAACCACGGGAACAGCTTGCGCCCGACCAGCAGCATGAAGGCGATGAAGGCGCCGACCTGCAGCAGGGTCTTGCCGAGGGCGTACCAGATCGACACGTCGGCATCGGCGCCCTTGCCGCCGAGCGGGCCGGCAATCGCCGGCAGCAGCACCAGCACCAGCACCGTCACCAAATCTTCAACGACCAGCCAGCCGACCGCGATGCGGCCGTTCATGGAATCGAGGATGCCGCGGCTTTCCAGCGCGCGCAGCAGCACCACGGTACTGGCCACCGACAGCGCCAGGCCGAACACCAGGCCGGCGCCCAGGCTCCAGCCCCACAGGTGGGCCATGCCGATGCCCATCGCGGTGGCCACCGCAATCTGCAGGATGGCGCCGGGCAGGGCGATCCGGCGCACGTCGAGCAGGTCGCGCAGGGAGAAGTGCAGGCCCACGCCAAACATCAGCAGCATCACCCCGATCTCGGCCAGTTGCGAGGCCAGCGACACATCGGCAACGAAGCCGGGTGTGGCTGGGCCGATGACGATACCGGCGGCCAGGTAGCCAACCAGCGCGGGCAACTTCAGGCGCACGGCGAGCATCCCGAAGAGGAGGCCGAAGCCCAGCGCGGCGGCAATGGTGGTGATCAGACTGAGTTCGTGATGCATGCAGTACAGCTCCTTATCAAGGTGGAATCGGAGCAGTATAAGCGACGTAGCAACATTGCTGATAAAAAAATAGAGCAGGGCCTCGGGCACCTGCTGCTTCCGGCGCGGCTGTATCTGTCTATAATCGAACGACAAAAAAGGACCACAGGTCCATACACAATCAGGAGACGAGCATGAACAAGGTTTATGTGACCGGCGTCGGGATGATCCCGTTCGCCAAGCCCGGCGCCAGCGCGCCCTATCACGAGATGGGTGCCGACGCCGCCCGCGCCGCGTTGCAGGACGCCGGCATCGACTACAACGACATCGAGCAGGCCTACGCCGGCTACGTCTACGGCGACTCGACCTGCGGGCAAAAGGCCTTGTACGGCGTCGGCATGACCGGCATCCCCATCGTCAACGTCAACAACAACTGCTCGACGGGCTCCACGGCCCTGTTCCTGGCGCGCCAGGCGATTGCCAGCGGCGCCGCCGAGTGCGTGCTGGTGCTGGGCTTCGAGCAGATGAGCCCCGGCGCCCTCGGCTCGGTGTTCAGCGACCGTCCGGCGCCTTTCGACGACTTCGACGCCGTCACCGACCGCCTGGTCGGCAAGCCCGAGATTCCGCTGGCGCTGCGCTACTTCGGCGGCGCGGGCCTGGCGCACATGGAAAAGTACGGTACGCCTTTGGAAGCATTCGCCCGCATCCGGGCCAAGGCCAGCCGCCACGCCATGAACAATCCGCTGGCGCTGTTCCGCAAGGAGGTGTCGGCCCAGGACGTACTCGACGCCCCCGCCATCTGGCCCGGCGTGATGACGCGCCTGATGGCTTGCCCGCCGACCTGCGGCGCCGCCGCCGCCGTGCTGGTGTCCGAGGATTTCGCGAAGAAGCGCGGCCTGCGCGCCGACGTCCATATCGCCGCCCAGGCCATGACCACCGACCGCGCCAGCACCTTCGACGCGGGCGACATGATGCGCCTGGTCGGCTACGACATGAGCCGCGAAGCAGCAGCCAAGGTCTACGAGCAGGCCGGCATCGGTCCGGATGATCTCGACGTGATCGAACTGCACGACTGCTTCGCCCACAATGAACTGATCACCTACGAAGCTCTGGGCCTGTGTCCGGAAGGCGGCGCCGACAAATTCATCCGCGAGGGCGACAACACCTACGGCGGCAAGGTTGTCACGAATCCCTCGGGCGGGCTGCTGTCGAAGGGGCACCCGCTCGGCGCCACCGGCCTGGCCCAATGTTTCGAGCTGACCCACCAGCTGCGCGGCAGCGCCGGTGCACGCCAGGTCGATGGCGCACGCACGGCTCTGCAGCACAACCTGGGCCTGGGCGGCGCCTGTGTCGTGACCATGTACCGCGCAGGTTGAACATGGAGATCGTGCCTTCCTGGAGCAACCCGGAACTCGAGACCTTCCGCGACGCCGTACGCCGTTTCGTCGCCAGCGAAATCGCCCCGCACGGCGAGCGCTGGCGCCAGCAGCAGCACGTCGACCGCGCGCTGTGGCACAAAGCCGGCGAAATGGGCCTACTGGCCGCCGACATCCCCGAGGAATACGGCGGCAGCGGCGGCAGCTTCGCCCACATGGCCGTGGTGTTCGAGGAACTGGGCTACGCCGGCGACATGGCCTTCGGCCTGCACGTGCACGCCATCGTCGCCCACTACCTGCTGAACCAGGGCACCGAGGAGCAGAAGCGCCACTACCTCCCCAAGCTGGCCAGCGGCGAGATGGTGGCGGCAATCGCCATGTCGGAACCGGGCGCCGGCTCGGACCTGAAAGGCATCCGCACCACGGCCACGAGGTCCGCCCCCGGCGCCGAAGGCGGCTACCGCCTGAACGGCTCCAAGACCTTCATCTCGAACGGCTACCTGGCCGATTTGATCCTGGTGGTGGCCAAGACCGACCCGGCCGGCGGCGCGAAAGGCATCTCGCTGATGCTGCTCGAAACCCGCGACAATCCCGGTTTCCGCGTCGGCCGCATCCTGGAAAAGGTCGGCCAGAAGGGGCAAGACACCTGCGAGCTGTTCTTCGACGATGCGCATGTGCCGCTGGCGAACGTGCTCGGTGGCGAGGAGGGCAGGGGCTTCGTCCAGCTGATGACCGAGCTGCCCTACGAGCGCACCATCATCGGCGTGGCCGGCGTGGCCGCCATCGAGCGCGCATTGCACCTGACCGTGGAACACGCAAAGGAACGCCGCGCCTTCGGCCAGGCCCTCATCGAGATGCAGAACACCCGCTTCGTGCTGGCCGAAATCAAGACCGAAGCCACGGTGGCGCGCATCTTCATCGACCGCTGCGTCGAAGACATGCTCGCGGGCCGCATGGACGCGGTGCGCGCTTCGATGGCGAAATACTGGATCTCCGACCTGCAATGCAAGGTGGTCGACGGATGCGTGCAGCTGTTCGGCGGCTACGGCTACATGCTCGAATACCCGATCGCGCAAATGTACGTCGACGCCCGTGTCCAGCGCATCTACGGCGGCGCCAACGAGATCATGAAAGAGATCATCGCCCGCTCATTATAAGGAGCCGGGTCTTTCGTAGGGTGGGCTCTCGAGCCCACGCGGTAGCGCCGTTGAACACTCGAAAACGAAAACACATGCCCGGACCCCTCGCCGGTATCAAAATCATCGAACTGGTCGGCATCGGCCCCTGTCCCTTCGCCGCCATGATGCTGGCCGACATGGGCGCCGAGGTCATCCGCATCGACCGCAAACCCAGGCCCGGCGCCGAAACGCCGTTCCCGAGCCTGGGCACCAAATACGACGTCATGGCCCGCGGCCGCCGCTCCCTCGCCCTCGACCTGAAACACCCCGAAGCCAGGGACGTCGTCTTGAAGCTCACAGAACAAGCCGACATCCTGCTCGAAGGCTTCCGCCCCGGCGTGATGGAACGCCTCGGCCTCGGCCCCGACGCCTGCCACGCGCGCAACCCGAAACTGGTCTATGGCCGCATCACCGGCTGGGGCCAGACCGGCCCCCTGGCGCAAGCCGCCGGCCACGACCTGAACTACATCGCCCTGTCCGGCATGCTGCACGCCATGGGCCGCGCCGATACGCCACCGTCGCCGCCCCTGAACCTGGTCGGCGACTTCGGCGGCGGCGCCATGATGCTGGCCTTTGGCGTGGTCTGCGCCGCCCTGGAAGCGCGCAATTCGGGCAAGGGCCAGGTCGTCGACGCCGCCATGAGCGACGGTTCCGCACTGCTCGGCGCCATGCTGTACGGCCTGCGCGCGCACGGCTCCTGGCTTGATACCCGCGGGGCCAACATGCTCGATGGCGGCGCCCCGTTCTACGACACCTATGCCTGCCGCGACGGAAAATTCCTGGCGGTCGGCGCCATCGAGCCGCAGTTCTACGCGCAGCTGCTGGCGCTCACCGGCGCCACCGACCCGGACTTCGCCAAACAGTGGAAGCAGCAAGGCTGGCCCGAACCGAAGGCGAAATTCGCCGCCCTGTTCGCCACCCGCACGCGCGACGACTGGTGCGCGCTGCTCGAAGGGACCGACGCCTGCGTCGCCCCCGTGCTCGACATGGCGGAAGCCCCGCGGCACCCGCACAACCGCGCACGCGGCGCCTTCGTCGATATCGACGGCGTCACCCAGCCCGCCCCGGCGCCACGTTTCAGCCGCACCGTGCCCGAAGCCGGCGCCGCGCCCGCCACGCCCGGCCAGCACAGCGCCGAAGTGCTGGCCGACTGGGGCTGGACGCCTGAAGCAATCGAAAAGCTGAAAACCTTCCAAGTCATATAGGATTGCTACGGAATAAACACTTACCGTACCCATGACGAAAGAACGCGAACTCGACCAATCGAAACGGCTGGCGCTGGCCTTCTTTATCGGCGCCGCCGCCTTGTTCGTCCTCAGCTTTTTCCTGCCCCAGACCTGGTGGACGGGATTATTGAAAGCCTTTTCCGAAGCGGCGATGGTCGGCGCCCTGGCCGACTGGTTTGCCGTGGTGGCGCTGTTCAAGCGCGTGCCGATTCCGATTGTCTCGCGCCACACGAACATCATCCCGAACAACAAGGCCAAGATCGCCGATAACCTGGCCTTGTTCGTGCGCGAGAAATTCCTCGATACCGAATCCATCGTCGGCCTGATCCGCAAGCACGACCCGGCACAAAAAGTGGCCGACTGGCTGGTGAAACCGGCGAACACCGAGCGCATGGGCCAATACCTGGTGAAAGTCGCGTCCTGGATGCTCGACTTTACCGAAGACACGGCGATACAGAACTTCCTGCGCAAGGCCGTGCACTCGATGGTGAAAAGCGTCGATTTGTCGAAATCGGCCGGCACCATCCTGGAAAGCCTGACGCGGGGAGGGCGGCACCAGGAACTCCTGAACGAAGGCATTCACCAGCTGGCGCGGCTGCTGGATAACGAGGAAACGCAGTCGTATATTGCGCAAGGCATCGTCGACTGGCTGAAGGAAGAATATGCCTTCATCGAAAAGATGCTGCCTTCGGAGCTGATTGGCCGCAAGGGCGCGGATATTGCCGTGCGCCTGGCATCGGGCATCCTGAACAAGGTGAGCGAAGACCCGCACCACCCGCTGCGCCAGCGTTTCGATGTGTTCACGGCCGAATTCATCGAGCGCCTGAAAGCCGACCCGGCATTCAGTGAGCGCAGCGAGGAAATCAAGAACTACCTGCTGAACGATGAGGCGCTGAACAATTACCTGGCCTCGCTCTGGAACGAATTGCGCGCGTGGCTGAAACGCGATTTGCACAGCGAGACCTCGATGCTGCGCGGACGCATCGAATCGGTGGGCGCCTGGCTCGGCCAGACCCTGGCAGAAGATCCGCAATTGCGCCAGTCCCTGAACGAGAACCTGGAACTGGCCTCGCGTGCTGCGGCGCCGGAATTTGCGGTCTTCCTCACCCGGCATATCGCCGACACCGTGAAGAACTGGGACAGCGCCGAGATGTCAGAACAAATCGAACTGAATATCGGCAAGGATTTACAATTTATTCGCATAAATGGCACGATCGTCGGCGGCTTGATCGGGGTGATCCTGTACCTGCTGTCTTCCTTGCCGGGCATGATGCATTGACATCCAATCCGGCGTCGCACCAGCGCTGGGACAGGTAGTATTCGCTCATCCATCACCACGGCAGGGGAAGCTCATGGATCAACCACTCGACGCATGGCTGGCCGCACACCCGGAGATCGAAGCCATACCGGGACGCGATTTATTCATTATTGCGCGTTACATGATTCCGATGGATGCCGCACTGATGCGCGGTTGCCTGGAAGCCGCCGGCATTCCGGCGGTATTGGCGGATGCCCATTTGATGCAGGCGGACCTGTTACTGGCGCCCGCGCTGGGCGGCGTGCGCATTTTGGTGCCGGCCGATTACCTGCAGCAGGCGCAGGAAGTGATCGAGGCGTTTGGGCGGGGTGAATTCGAGTTGGATGAGGATGCCGAGGTTTGATGATGCCGAGCCCGGCCTGATTTCTTATCGCTGACGTTTCCCTGTACGGTGGGCACCCCGTGCCCACGCGGAACGATGAACATAGGTGGCAGGGTTTCACCCTGTGCCCCAAGCCCATCGAAACGTATCGGAATGATCATTTGGAAGCGCCAACGATTAGCATCCGTACGATTCAAACAGCGCTTTCACGGTGCAGGCTTCCGCGTGGGCACGGAGTGCCTAGCGCGGCCCGGCCCACCCTACGGTCGGCGTGGCGTGAACAAAAAGACGTCGCGTGAACAAAAGCCATCGCCCGAACAAAAAAGCCGCCGATTCTTGCGAACCGGCGGCTTTCTATCTTCTGGTGGTGATAGGTGGACTTGAACCACCGACCCCAGCATTATGAGTGCTGTGCTCTAACCAACTGAGCTATATCACCGAAACCGAACAACGACCTGCGTAAAGCAAAATGGCCCGACTCGCGTGAGCCAAGCCATTTGCCTTGAATCCTGGTGGTGATAGGTGGACTTGAACCACCGACCCCAGCATTATGAGTGCTGTGCTCTAACCAACTGAGCTATATCACCAAAGAGAACGATATTATCCAAGGCGGAACGCGCTCTGTCAAGGCTGCTTCAGCGAAACAGTGCGCGTTTTTCTTGGCCGTGCTAATTCGACAAGCCGTCCAGGTAGCGCAGGATCTCGCCGGCCGGGTCGCGCCCCATGAAGTCGACCACGATCCGCTCCGGCATCGCGCGCAGCCAGGTCAGCTGGCGCTTGGCCAGCTGGCGCGTGGCGATGATGCCGGTCTCGAGCAGGCCGGCGCGGTCGATCTTGCCGTCCAGGTAATCCCAGCTCTGGCGATAACCGACGCAACGCATCGACGGCAGATTCGGCGACAAATCGCCGCGTGCACGCAGGCGCGCCACCTCGGCCACGATGCCGGCGTCGTCGGAGGTGCCCAGCATCTGCTCGAAACGCAGCGCGATGCGCTTGTGCAGGATGCTGCGGTCCGCCGTCTCCAGCGCAAACGACACCAGCTCGAAGGGCAGCACCGGTTTTGCGCGCCGCGCCAGCAGTTCCGACATTGGTTTACCGGACAGCTCGATGATCTCCAGCGCGCGGTTGATGCGCTGGGCGTCGGCTGGCGCCAGGCGGTCGGCCGTCACCGGATCGAGCAAGCGCAGTTTGGCGTGCATGCCGGGCCAGCCGATTTGCGCGGCTTCGGCATCGAGGCGTGCGCGCACGGCGGCATCGGCGGTCGGCAAGTCGTCCAGGCCCTCGGTCAGCCCTTTGAAATACATCATCGTGCCGCCGACGAGCAGCGGCAAGGCGCCGCGTGCGCTGATCTCGGCCACCAGGCGCAGCGTATCGTTCCTGAACTGGGCCACCGAATAAGCGTCGAGCGGGTCGATGATGTCGATCAGGTGGTGCGGCACGGCAGCCAACTCCTCGGCGGTCGGCTTGGCGGTGCCGATGTCCATCTCGCGGTACACCAGGGCCGAGTCGACCGAGATGATTTCCACCGGCCGCGCGCGCGCAATGGCCAGCGCGGCCGCAGTCTTGCCCGACGCGGTCGGGCCCATGATCGCCACGGCCAGCGGCCGGGCGTTATCTACTTCGTTGAACATGTTATTGACCGCGCAGGAACAGTTTGTCGAGGGCCGCGATGTCGAGCTGGACCCAGGTCGGGCGGCCATGATTGCACTGGTCGGCGCGCTCGGTGCTTTCCATCTGGCGCAGCAGCGCGTTCATTTCGGGGATGGTGAGAATGCGGTTGGCGCGCACCGCCGTGTGACAGGCGAGTGTGCCGAGCAGTTCGTTGCGGCGCTCGATCAGCACACGCGAGCCGCCGAATTCGCGCACGTCGCGCAGCACGTCGCGCGCCAGCGTCTGGGCGTCGGCGTTCTTCAGCAGCGTCGGCACCGCGCGCACGGCCAGCGTGGTCGGCGACAGGGCGGCGATGTCGAAGCCGAGCGCCTTCAATGTGTCCTGGTGGTCGTTGGCGGTGGCCACCTCGATGGCGTCGGCAAAGAAGGTCACCGGAATCAGGAGCGACTGCACCTGCATGTCCTGGCCGTCGACCTGGGCGTCGAGCGCATTCTTCAGCTGCTCGTACAGGATGCGTTCATGGGCCGCGTGCATGTCCACCAGCACCAGGCCGCGCGTGTTCTGGGCCAGGATGTAGATGCCGTGCAGCTGGGCCAGCGCGAAGCCGAGCGGGAAGTCGTCGTTGCTGGGCGCGTTCGATACGGCCGGCATCGGCGCCACCTGCAGCGGCGCCGATGAAGCCGACCGTTCAGGATCGGCAAACAGCGCGCCGTAACTGGCAGTGGATTGCGCCACACCCTGCGTTGCCGGCGCATCCCAGCGGCTGCCCGGCGGATAAGGCGAGGGCGAGAAGGTCGGCGCCAACTGCGCGCCGAACGAGGTCTGTTCATGCGGACGGCGCCAATCGCCATTGGACGAAGTCGGCGTGATCTCGGCCGCGCTCAGGGGCGGCGGCACGCTGCCGTGCGCCGTGGCCGAGGTCTGCGCCAGCGCGCGCTGCACCGCGTGGAACACGAACTGGTGCACGGCGCGGCTGTCGCGGAAGCGCACTTCGGTCTTCGAGGGATGGACGTTGACGTCGACCAGCGCCGGGTCGAGGTCCAGCGCCAGCACGTACGAGGGGAAGCGGTCGCCGTGCAGCACGTCCTGGTAAGCGGCGCGCACCGCGTGCACCAGCACCTTGTCGCGGACAAACCGTCCGTTCACGTAGAAGAACTGGCCGTCGGCGCGCGCCTTGGAGGCGGTCGGTAGCCCGGCGTAGCCGAACAGGCGCAGCGGCCCGGCCGACTCGTCGATGGCGATGCGCGCCTCGGCGAAATCGCTGCCGAGGATCTGGCTGCTGCGCCGGGCCATCTCGCCCACGGTCCAGTGGTCGATGGTGCGGCCGTTGTGGGTGAGGCTGAACGAAACGTCGGGCCGCGCCAGCGCGATGCGGCGCACCACCTCGGCGCAGTGGCCATATTCGGTCTGTTCGGATTTCAGGAACTTGCGGCGCGCCGGCGTATTGAAATACAAATCCTGCACGTCGATGGTGGTGCCGAGCGGGCCGGAGGAGGGCACGACCTGGCCCAGGTGCGAGCCGACGATTTCCCAGGCATGCGGCGCATCCTTGGTGCGCGAGGTGATCGACACTGCCGCCACCGAGGCAATCGAGGCCAGCGCCTCGCCGCGGAAGCCCAGCGTCGCCACGTTCTCGAGGTCGGTCAGCGAGGCGATCTTCGACGTGGCGTGGCGAGCCAGGGCGAGCGGCATCTGGTCGGGCTCGATGCCGCGGCCGTTGTCGGTAATCGCGATGCGCTTGACGCCGCCTTCTTCCAGGCGCACCGTGATCTGGGTGGCGCCGGCGTCCAGCGCGTTTTCCAGCAGCTCCTTGACGACGGCCGAGGGCCGCTCGACCACCTCGCCAGCGGCGATCTGCGAGATCAGCTGGTCGGGAAGTTGCTGGATGGGACGATGGGTAGGGACGGGCGCGTTCATCGTTCGGATTATATCGCGCGCCGAAATCGCCGGCCCATCCTCCGGCCCCGAGGCTGTCTTATTTTTGTGCCTTGCCGAGTTCACGCACTGGAATCGGCGCATTGCACAAGTCGACATGCCCAGCCGCCACCACGTTCCACGGGCCGCCGCGGTTGCGCTGGGCTTCCACGACTTTCTGGTAGGTGGGGCTATCGGTGCGCATCACCTCGAAGTTGCTGCGCTCCGAGGCGGGCACGTCCGCCGCCACGCGGAAGGCGGTAATCGGCACCTGCATCTCCGGCTTGTCATAGAAGCCCATCGGCGCCGGGCCGCGCGGCATGCTCGACAACAGGGACATGCCGGACACCACGCGCCCGACCACGGTGATGTTGCGGTCCAGGTGGCGCGGCGCCTGGCCGGTGACCACATACAGCGCGGTGCCGCCGCCGCTGTCGGCTTCGTTGTCGCGGCCCACGCCCACCATGGCGTAGCAGTGCGCAAGCCAGGTTTCTCCCTTTTTCGGGTCGCGCCCGACCGGGAAGCCGTTCGAGTGGCCGACCTGCGGCGCGTAGCCGTCGACGTCCTTCAGGCGCGTGAAGTGGCGGTCGTTCTTGATGGGCGCAGTGAATTCGGCCTTCAGCTTCATCTTCGCGTCTTTTGTTGGGCGCGGATTCTTTTCGTCCGGATCGCCCCACTGGACCACGAAGTTGTCCTGCGAGCGCAGGATCATCAGGCCATCGAAATAATGCTCGCGCGCCAGGGCCTTGATGTTGGCGGCATGGTTCGGCGCAAAGGGCGGCGCCAGTTCGATCACTACGCGGCCGCCGGGCAAGTCCATGTAGAGCGTGTTTTCGAGGTCGAGCGGGCGCCAGTCGGACGCCTTCGATTCCTTGACGATTTCGCCCACGCTCGCCTTCGGCGGCAAGGGTTTTGGCTCGGCTGCCTGCGCGAGTGCGCTCGCAAACGCACCGGCCAACACCAGCGCACCGACGGTCATCGTTCCAACATTCATCTCCACCACCTTTGTTGTTTGTATAAGGTAATTGTAGACCTGAACCTGGGTGTTTCGGAAACTTAACAGACCCTTAAAAACCACAAGCGGCGGGAGGTCTGCTTGTCCGGCCAGAGGTTTTGGCGGGCTCACTAATGGTATGATGCGTCGTTACCGTTTAGGAAAATTATGGATCTGATGCAATTTTTCGACATGATTCTTCATGTCGATAAGACGTTGGGCGTCCTGCTGGCCCAGTATGGCGTGTATGTCTACATCGTCCTGTTTGCCATCGTGTTCTGCGAGACCGGTCTCGTGGTCCTGTTTTTCTTCCCGGGCGACACCTTGCTCTTCATCGCCGGCGCCTTCTGCGCCACCGGCGAGATGAGTTATCCGCTGTTGATGGCGCTGTTGATCATCGCCGCCATCACAGGCAATACCCTGAATTACTACATCGGCGAAGCCGTCGGACAGCGCATGTTCACCCATGATTACCGCTGGATCAACAAGGACGCGCTGCACCGCACCCACGATTTCTTCGAAAAGCACGGCGGCAAGACCATCATCCTGGCGCGCTTCGTGCCGGTGGTGCGCACCTTTGCGCCGTTCGTGGCCGGCGTGTCGGACATGACCCACACCCGCTTCCAGCTGTACAACATCACCGGCGCCGTGCTGTGGGTAGCTAGCCTGGTGACCGCAGGCTACTTCTTCGGCAACATTCCTATCATCCGCGACCACCTGACCGAGATCGTACTGGTGGGCGTGAGCGCGGCGATCGTGCCGCTGATGCTGGGCGGCTTGTGGAAGTTCGGCCGCAGGATGTTGAGCCGATAAGCCGGATCGACAACTCTCTTGCTGGAATGATCAAAGCGCCGGATTTATCTGGCGCTTTTTCTTTTGGCGGGGCGCTTAAATCGGCAAAAACACTCAAGTTTCCGTACGGAAGCGTCGTTAAAGGAGAGTAGATAACTTCCACCAACCCCATGCGCCACTTCATCGCCCTGTTTGCTTGCAGCCTCGTCATGCTCCACGCAAGCGCCAACGAACCTGCCCACGCCGCCAAGCCGGAAGCGGACGCGGCCAAGAAGCTGGCTGCCGACATCGCCAAGCCGGCCAGCGCCAAACCGGTCGAGAAGCCTGCCGATAAGGCCGCGCTCGCTGCCGACAAAGCCGCCGCCGACAAGGCCGCCGCACTGGCGATTGCCCGCGCCGCCGACAAGACGGTGGCCGACAAGGCCGCTGCCGACAAGGAGCCGAAGGGCGAGAAAGCCGCTGACAAGCCGGGCAAGGCCAGCGCCGCCAGCGCCGACAAGGCCGCCTCGGCCATCTCCGCCGCCAGCGAAGAAGATGCCGAGGTCGACCTGTCGGTGCGCATCGCCGAGCGCCTGGCCGAGATGCGCGCCAAGCAGGCCGCGCGCGTGGCCGCCGCCGCCAAGGCGAAAAAGGCCGCCGACGCCAAGCGCAAGAAGGAAGCCGCCGCAGCCGCGGCTGTCGCCTTGGCCGCCGCCGCGCCGAAGATCAGCAATCACTGGGATTACGAAGGCGAGTTCGGTCCCGAGAACTGGGGCAAGATCAACCCGGCCTGGTCGCAGTGCGGCGCCGGCAAGCGCCAGTCGCCGATCGACATCCGCGACGGCATGAAGGTGAGCCTGGACGAGATCGATTTCAATTACCGTTTCTCGGACTACAGCGAGGTCGACAACGGCAAGACCGTGCAGGTCAACCTTGCGCGCGGCAACTTCATGACGATCGGGAACCAGAGCTACGAACTGGTGCAGTTCCACTTCCACCGTCCGTCGGAAGAAAAAATCAACGGCAAGGGCACCGAGATGGTGATCCACCTCGAACACCGCGGCCCGGGCGGCAAGCTGGCCATCGTCGCCGTGCTGCTCGAACGCGGCAGGGCCAACGACGCCATCCAGACCGTGTGGAACAACATCCCGCTCGAGAAGAACCAGCAGGTAGCGTCGGGTGAGCCGCTCGATCCGATGGAGCTGCTGCCGGAGCGCCGCGAGTACTACACCTACATGGGTTCGCAGACCACGCCGCCGTGCACCGAGAACGTGCTGTGGATCGTGATGAAGCAGCCGATGACGGCGTCGCCGGCGCAGATGGCCCTGTTCTCGCGCCTGTATCCGCTCAATGCGCGGCCGGTTCAGGAGAGCGAAGGGCGGATGGTGAAGGAATCGCATTAAACGAAAGCCGGCGCGAGCCGGCTTTTTTTATGCGCTGATCGATACGGTGATTCAGCTGACGTGGTACTCGCCCACCCAGCGCTCGCCCGGCTGCAGCGTCGGCCCATTCAACAAGGCCGGCTCGATGCACACGAAACGCCGGTATTCCTCGTCCGCCATGTCCGACAGCGCCGCCGCATCTTCCGCGCCCGGATTCCACACCACCGAATCGATAAACCCTTCCTGGCGCACGGTCAGCACGAGACCGCCGTCGACCAGCGCCAGCGGCGGCGCCACATCCTCGTACACCTGGTCGAACTTGCCCGTGATCGCCAGCTCCTCGCGCTCGACGCCATTGATGCGCACGGTCCCGATATCGCCCACCAGGTGGTAGGTGTGCAGCGCCGCCGCAAACGGAAACGCGTCCTGTCCGGCATTGCGCACTTCGAAGCGCATCCTCAATTCGTTGGCGTGGATCGCCACCCGCAGCGCCAGCGCAAAGCCATGCGGCCAGGCCGCGGCATGCGCCGGCGCCAGGTCGCCTGGCTCCAGCGCGAAGACGGCAAACGCCCAGCCCTGTTCGACGCCGCTGTCCAGCACGCGCCAGTTGCTCACGCGCGCAAACCCGTGGCGCATGCCGTCGCCGCGTTCGGCGAACTGGGGAAAGATCACCGGCACGCCGCCGCGGATTGCGCGGCTGCCGTCGAGCGCCGACTGCGCACTGCAGAACAGGCGCTCGCGCCCGTCGGCGCCGCGCCAGGAAATCAGGTGGGCGCCGTACAGGGTGACGCAGGCTTGCGCGCCGTCGGGCGCGGTGAGGAGCAGGGCCGGCAGCTGGCCGTAGGTGGTCTGGATTGCGGCTTCCATATCGATGGCTTGTCGAATCGTTACGTGGGCGCGTAGTATGCCATGTCCATCGGACCGATGCGCCGGGACGACACCAACCCTACCTCCAAGGATGCCCATGCTCGCGTTAAGCGATCCCCGCTGGAATACACTGAACGATGCCTATGGCAGGGCGACCGCGATCCCCGGCCTGCTGGCGCAATTGGCGCACCAGCCCGCAGATGACGGCGATGCCGAGCCCTGGTACAGCCTGTGGAGCGCGCTGGCGCACCAGGGCGATGTCTACCCGGCCTCGTTTGCCGCGGTTCCCCACGTCGTCGAGGCCCTGGCGGCAGCGCCGGAAACGGCCAGTGAGGTCTATTTTCACTTTCCGGCATGGGTCGAGATTTGCCGCCACCGGAACGACGTCCCGGTTCCCGGCGATCTGGAGACTGCCGATCTGGAGACTGCATATCGTGCTGCGCTGGCGCGCCTTCCAGATCTGGTGGCCCAGGCCGGCAGCAAGCCATGGGATGCCGGCTTTACCGCCTGCGCGCTCGCTGCCGTTGCGGCGGCCAAGGGCCAGCATCTGCTGGCGGAGGCATTGCTCGAACTGACCTCGTCCGACACCGCGAGCGAATTTCTCGGATGGGCAGCCGAGCGCTAGCACCGGACATTTCCTTGAGCGTAGTAGGCAAGACGGATAGTAAAGTTCGACCGCGTCGACAATCACCTTGGGTGGCGCAGCCAGGGCAGTGGCGTGATCGTCAACGTCACCTCGACCGTGAGTGTGGCGCCGCGCGGCTTCCGCACCCGCCTGATGCTGCCGGGGCGCTCGCCGGCCACCCCCTTCGGCGAACGCGCGTCCGCACATGCAGGGCGAGACACCGGCCGCATATGCGCCGCTGCTGGAGTCGGTGTTCGGGGCAGCGCCGATGCGCATTCCGGCTGGCGCGAATGCCGAAGAGTTGGCAGCCTCGCTGGCCTGAGCCGGATGCGCCAAATTAAGCCAGGCTTAGCTAAACCTGGATTAATTAAGCTGGACTAAAGTGCGCGGCTCTTTGCCATCGGCGGATTCGCCGCGAAGTAGCGCTTGATGCCCTTGGCAATCGCATTCGCCAATTGGTCCTGGTAGCCGTCGTCCTTCAGCTTGGCTTCTTCTTCCGGGTTCGAGATGAACGCCGTCTCGACCAGGATCGACGGAATGTCCGGGGCCTTGAGCACCGCAAAGCCGGCCTGCTCAACCGCCGCCTTGTGCAGGCGGTTGATGCCGCCGATCTCGCCCAGCACGGCCTTGCCGAGCTTCAGGCTGTCGTTGATCTGGGCCGTGGTCGAGAGGTCGAACAGCACGCTTGCGAGCTGCTTGTCATGCTTGCCGAGGTTGACGCCGCCGATCATGTCCGCCTTGTTCTGGTCGTTCGCCAGCCAGCGCGCGGCAGTCGACGTTGCGCCTTTTTCCGACAGCACGAACACCGAGGAACCGCGCGCGGTCGGCACCGTGAACGCATCGGCGTGGATCGAGACGAACAAATCGGCCTGCACCTTGCGCGCCTTTTCCACGCGCGTGCCGAGCGGGACGAAATAATCGCCGTCGCGGGTCAGCATCACGCGCGTGTTCGGCAGCGCCTCGAGCTTGGTTTTCAGGCGCTTGGCCACGGCCAGCACGATGTCCTTTTCGCGGCTGCCGGTGGCGCCGATGGCGCCCGGGTCTTCGCCGCCATGGCCGGGATCGAGCGCAATCGTCACCATGCGCACCACGTTGCTGACGGGCGGCTTCGGCTTGATCAGCGACTTGCCGGGCGCCGGCGGCGGCGCCACCTGCGGCGTGCCGCCCAGGGCCGCGATCTCGGCCTCGATGCGGCCTACCGGATCGGGCACCGGCGGCTGGGCTGGCGCGGGCTGGGCCGGTACCGCGGTCGGGGTACCGTCGCCGGGCGACCATTCGCCTTTTTCGATCAGGGCCGCAATCGGATCCGCCTCGCGCACCGGATACAGGTCGAAGATCAGGCGGTGTTTATACGTGCCGACCGGGGCCAGCGTAAACACTTGCGGCTTGATCTCTTCCTTCAGGTCGAACACCAGGCGCACCACCTTCGGGCGGTTCTGGCCGACGCGTACCTGCTTGATGTAGGGGTCGTTCGGCTCGACCTTGGCCACCAGGCTTTTCAGCGTGCTGTTCAGGTCCAGGCCGTCGATGTCGACCACCAGGCGCGGCGGATCGGGCACCAGGAAGTGTTCGGTTTTCAGGTCGCTGTCGTTTTCCAGCGTGACGCGGGTGTAGTCGTCGGCCGGCCAGACGCGCACCGCCAGGATCTGGGCGGCGCCGGCGGGCAGCGGGGCGACCACCGACAGCAGCAGCGTACCGCCGGCCTTGAGCAGGGTGCGGCGGGAGCTGGACGTCAGGGGAGCGGGAAGGAGAGGCGGTCGAGGCATAGCAGGCCTAATTCGGACAACGCCTGCAATTCTACAGTACGCCCGAGGCCGCTAACATTAAGCAAGACTTTAACGTCGGGCAATGGCAACACGGGTTCGCCCTTTTCCGGCCATTCGACGATGCAGATGTTCTTGCCGTCGAAATCGTCGCGAAAGCCCGCGTCCAGGAATTCTTCCGGGCTGGACATACGGTACAAGTCGTAGTGGATGACGTTGGCCGGCTGGCCATCGAGCTGCACGCGGTAGGGCTCCGACAGGGTGTAGGTCGGGCTTTTCACGGTGCCTTTGTGGCCCGCCGCCTGGATCAGGGAGCGGGTGAGCGCGGTCTTGCCGGCGCCGAGGTCGCCGTGCAGGTAGATGACCAGGCCGGGAACGACGGCGCGCGCCAGGGCGGCGCCCAGGGCGGCGGTGGCTGCTTCGTCCGGCAGGTAGGCTGTGAAGTGCTGCATCAATTAAAATGGTAGGTTTCGCGGCGCGCCGGCGCCGTCAGTGTGATTCTTCTTGCCATGATTCCAACTTCCCCCGACCTGCACGAACTCGCGCGCGCCATCAAGGCGTGGGGGCGGGAGCTCGGCTTTGCCGACGTGCGCATTGCCGACGTCGACCTCGCCCATGCCGAGGCAGGCCTGCAGGCCTGGCTGGCGGCCGGGCACCATGGCGAGATGGATTATATGGCAAGCCACGGCATGAAGCGCGCCCGGCCGGCCGAACTGGTGCCGGGCACGGTGCGCGCGATCGTGGCGCGCATGGATTACCTGCCGAGGGATGGGGGCGATTGGCGCGCGCACGAGGCGACCCGCCAGCTTGACCCCGGCGCCGCCGTGGTCTCGGTGTACGCCCGCGGCCGCGACTACCACAAGGTGCTGCGCAACCGCCTGGCCCAGCTGGCCGAGCGTGTAAAACGCGAGATCGGCGAGTACGGCTACCGCGTGTTCACCGATTCGGCGCCGGTGATGGAACTGCCGCTGGCCGCCAAGGCCGGCCTGGGCTGGCGCGGCAAGCATACGCTGCTGCTGTCGCGCGACGCCGGCTCGACCTTTTTCATCGGCGAGATACTGGTCGACTTGCCGCTGCCCGTGGACGAAGCGACCAGCGGCCACTGCGGGCAGTGCAGCAACTGCATTGACTTGTGCCCGACGCAGGCCATCCTCGGCCCGGGGCGGCTGGATGCGCGGCGCTGCATTTCCTATCTGACCATCGAGCTGAAGGGCAGCATTCCGCTGGAGTTGCGGCCGCTGATCGGCAACCGCATCTACGGCTGCGACGATTGCCAGCTGGCTTGCCCGTGGAACAAATTTGCCCAGCGCGCGGTATTGCCGGATTTCGACGAGCGCAATGGTTTGGGGGATTCTTCATTAGTGGAACTCTTTGCCTGGGAAGAGGAAGAGTTCAACCGCCGCACCGAGGGCAGTCCGATCCGGCGTATCGGGCACGAGCGCTGGTTGCGCAACCTGGCGGTGGGGCTGGGCAATGCGGCGGCTGGCCGCGCGGGCGATCCGGCTATCGTGGCGGCGCTGCGTGCGCGTGCGCAGCACCCGTCCGAGCTGGTGCGCGAGCACGTTGCCTGGGCGCTGGGGCGGCACGGCGTCTAGCGCGCTTCATGCCTCGATGCGTTTCGCGCGCAGGGCCGACCAGTCGCCGTCGATGGAGATCATGGCGACCGAGGTGATGCCCTGTTCCTTCAGGTAGGCGCTGATGCTGTCGCGGTTGATGTCGGTGGCTTTCGAGGCGGTCTGCTTCAGGTAGGCGATCCAGAGCGAGCCCTTGTCGCCCAGGCGTTCCCTGGCAGCGGGCACGGCTGCTTCCAATTCCTTGCGGTTCAGGCAAAAGGCCATGATCACGTCGAAGGGGCCGTCGCCTTCCTGCATCAGTTCTTGCGGAAACTGCGCTACGACTGATGGATGGGTGGCGCCGTTGATGACCTGCATCGATTTCGCGTTTCGCAAAAACATCCTGTCTGCAACTGTCTTTTCGTTCATCTGCTACTCCTAAAAGAAGTTGGCGTCGCGTGGCGGGAAGGGGCGACGCGTTCAAATTGATTTTACAAGCGATTGGGGAATGGGGAGAGCGGTGGGGTGTCCGGTGCGCGCCGGGGTGTGGCCGGGAAGTTGTGGCTGGGTTCAGGAGGGTTTTCTTGAGGACGTGGCGCTGTTGCGTGTGGCGTTATTGGTGGGTTTGATCCGCGTGGGCACGAGTGCCCACCCTACGGGACACGCTGCGTATCCGGGTTTCGTATGATCTTGCCGATAACGGTAACCGTAGGGTGGGCTCTCGAGCCCACGCGGATTCAACCCACCACGAACAGCGCACGCAACAGCGCCACGTCCCGTCGAAAACCGCCCTTGTACGCGGCGAAAACTTACTTCAACAACCCCGCCAACTCCACCGCCGTCTTCACCTGCATCTTGTCGAAAATATGCGCCCGGTGCACCTCCACCGTGCGCATGCTGATGCCCAGTTCGTCCGCGACGACCTTGTTCATCTTCCCCGCCAAAATCAGGTCCAGCACCTCGCGCTCGCGCGCCGACAGCGTGGCCAGCCGCATGCGCACCTGGTCCGACACCGCCGCCGCGCGCGAGGCGGCCAGCGCCTGGTCGACCCGGTCCATCAGCTGGTTGTCATTGAACGGCTTCTCGAAGAAATCGAAGGCCCCGCGTTTCAGCGAGTCGACCGCCATCGGCACATCGCCATGCCCGGTCAAAAAAATCACCGGCAAGCGCGGCAGCAGCCCGCGCCCGATCAGCTGGTCGAACACCGCCACCCCGTTCATGTCCGGCATGCGCACGTCGAGCAGCACGCAGTCGCCTTCGAGGTCGGGTTCGCCCACGCTGTCGAGGAAGGCCTGGCCGCCCGCATAGCCGCGCGCCGCCAGCCCGCGTGACTGAGCCAGCCAGGCGAGGGCGTCACGGATGACTTCTTCGTCGTCGACGATGTGCAGCATGCGATACCTCCTCAATGCACTATTTTAGCTCAGGCGCACCCGTTGCAGATGCCGCCGCCGCCACATCGCGGCGCGGCAGGCTGAAGGTAAATACCGTGCCGCCGCCCGGATTCGGCGCATGGGTCAGCGTACCGCCGTGGAATTCGATCGCCGTGCGGCAGATCGACAGGCCCATGCCCATGCCTTCGGCCTTGGTCGAGAAGAAGGGCGAGAACAGGCGCTCGGCCACGTCGGGCGGGATGCCGTGGCCATGGTCGATCACCGACACCGACACCTGGGCCGCATCAAAGCCGGCGGCGATGCGCAGGATGCGCCGCTCGGGCGGCAGCTCGGCCATGGCCTCGATGCCGTTGCGCGTCAGGTTCAGCAGCACCTGTTCCAGCATCAGGCGGTCGGCCAGCACGGTCGGCAGCGCAGGCGGCAGCGCAAACTGCAGCGTCACCCAGGACTTGCGCGCCTGCAGTTCGACCAGGGCGCGCACGCCGTCGACCACGCTCTTGATCGCCACTTCCTCGCGCTGCGGCTCGCTCTTCTTCACGAACTCGTGCACGCTCTTGATGATCTGGCCGGCGCGCTGGGCCTGCTGGCGCGCCTGCTCCAGTGCGCGGCGCAGCAGGTTCGGCTCGATCGGCACGCCCTTGTCGGCCCGTTCCAGCACGTTCAGGGCGCCCGCCGTGTAACTGGAAATCGCCGCCAGCGGCTGGTTCAGCTCGTGCGCCAGCATCGACGAAATCTCACCCATGGTCGCCAGGCGCGCGCTCGCTTCCAGCTTTTCCTGCTGCTGGCGGTTCAGTTCCTCGGCCTTCTTGCGGTCGGTGATGTCGAGGATGGAGCTCATCCAGCCGGTCTGATTGCCGCGGCTGTCGACCAGCGGCGCCTCGAACACCAGCACCGGCACGCGCACGCCGTCGGCACGCTGGAACACGGTCTCGAATTGCGGCGTCACGGTGCCGGCCAGGATCTTCGCGAAGCGCTCCTCGTAGTCGAGCGTGGCTTCCGGCGCCCAGTAGGGCATGGGCGGCTTCTTGCCCAGCAGTTCTTCCGCCGGCAGCCCGACGATCTGGCAAAAGGCCTTGTTGACGTAGGTGACGCGGCCCTCCAGGTCACGCGCGCGCAGGCCGGTGAGCAGCGAGTTTTCCATCGCGGTGCGGAAGGCCATCTGCTGGCGCAGCGCGCTTTCGGCGGCCAGGGTGCGCGAGATGTGGCGCCACAGGCTCATCAGGCTGATCAAGAGGCCCAGCGCCAGCACGATCACCGAGCCGACCAGCAAATTCGGCAGCAGGCGCGGCGAGCCTTTCACGCTGTCGGTGGCCAGCACGATCGAGCTGCCCGGCAAATCGAGGGCGCGGCGGTGGGTGTAGACGCCGCGTCCCGGCCCGCCGTCGGCGCGCGCGGCCACGGGCTCGTCGTCGCGGTCGAGCAGGGCCAGGGCGTTGTCCTGGGCAAACCACCAGGGCACGGTTTCGTCCAGCAGGACCTTCAGGCTGTAGCTGGCCACCAAAGCGCCGGCGTACTCGCCGCGCCGGAACAGCGGCAGGTAGTAGTCGATCATGCCGGGGGCGTGGGCGCTGGCGCCGTAGGGCTCGGTGTAGCGGCCGGCGCGGGTCAGGCGCGCCATTTCCATGGCCTCGGCGCCGACCGACGCCAGGCCGCCCGGCGGCAGTTCCAGGCCGTGGTGGGCCAGGGTCGCGCCGTCGGGGCCGAGCCAGAGCACGCGGCGCAGCTCGTGGCCATTCTTGAACATCTGGTCCAGGCGCGCCTGCAGCTGCTCGGGCGCAGGCGGCTTGACCAGCAAGTCGGCGCCGAGCACGGACAAGGCTTCCTCGCTGCGCGCCAGCTCGAAGCGCAGGGTCTGCTCGACCCAGAGCGTGTCGGCGATCAGCTGCTCCTGGCGCTCGTTGGCCTCCATCTGGCGCGCCTGCCAGGGCAGCCAGAGCAGTACCGCCAGGAACAGCAGCACCAGCAGCAGCGGCACCAGCCAGCGCCAGGGACGGGACAGGCTGGCGCGGCGCGGCAGGCGGAAGGGATTTTTCATGCGGGACCGTACAAGTTTGAGTCGAGTGATGTTATTGTGGAATTCCACAAAAGCAATGCAAAAAATGCTGTCGTGCAGACCTGTTTGACCTACAAAATCGAGACCCGAGGAGACACCATGCAGATCAAAGCCCTGGCCGCGGCCTTTGCCGTCGCCCTATCCATGAACGCGGCGTGGGCCCAGGCGCCCATCGTCATCAAGTTCAGCCACGTGGTCGCGACCGATACGCCGAAAGGGCAGGCCGCCGAGCGCTTCAAGGAACAGGCCGAGAAGCTGACGAAAGGCCGGGTCAAGGTCGAAGTGTATCCGAACAGCCAGCTGTACAAGGACAAGGAAGAACTCGAAGCCCTGCAGCTGGGCGCGGTGCAGATGCTGGCCCCTTCGCTGGCCAAGTTCGGCCCGCTCGGCGTGAAGGAATTCGAAGCCTTCGATCTGCCGTACATTTTCCCCTCCAAGGCCGCGCTGTACGCGGTGACCGAAGGGCCGATCGGCAAGAGCCTGCTCAAAAAGCTTGAACCGAAAGGCATCACCGGCCTGGCTTACTGGGACAACGGCTTCAAGATCATGTCGGCCAACAAGCCGCTGCATGCCCCAGCCGACTTCCGCGGCCTGAAGATGCGCATCCAGTCCTCGAAGGTGCTGGACGCGCAGATGCGCGCGCTTGGCGCGAATCCGCAGGTGCTGGCCTTCTCGGAAGTGTACCAAGCCTTGCAGACCGGCGTGGTGGACGGCACCGAGAACCCGCCGTCGAACATGTACACGCAAAAGATGCACGAGGTGCAGAAGCACCTGACGGTGTCGAACCACGGCTACCTGGGCTATGCCGTCATCGTCAACAAGAAGTTCTGGGACGGCCTGCCGGCGGATGTGCGCGGCCAGCTCGAGCAGGCCATGCGCGACGCCACCACCTTCGAAAAAGCCATCGCCCAGCGCGACAACGACCTGGCGCTGGAAGCCATCCGCAAGGCCGGCAAGACCACCATCTACAACCTGACGCCGCAGGAACAGGCGGCCTGGCGCACGGCCCTGCAGCCGGTGCAGCGCCAGATGGAAAGCCGGATCGGCAAGGACCTGATCGGGTCGATTACCCGCGAGACCGCGAAGAAGTAAGCACGATGTGAAGGTCTCGGGCCATGGCCGCGCACCCAGCGTGCGCGCCATGGCTTCGCTCAGCCTGTCCTCCTGAAAGACATCCATGAAATTCCTCGATCGACTCGAAGAATGGATCATCGCGACCCTGATGGCGGCGGCCACCATCGTCATCTTCATCGCGGTGGTGCATCGCTATTTGTTTGGACTGCCGATTCCGGCACTGCAGGACTTCCTCATCCAGGTCAACGTCAGCTGGGCCCAGGAACTGTGCATCTACATGTTCGTGTGGATGGCCAAGTTCGGCGCAGCCTACGGCGTGCGCACCGGCATCCACGTCGGCGTCGACGTGATCGTGAACCGTCTCAGCCCGCCTTGGCGTGCGAAATTCATCGTGTTCGGCCTGCTGGCCGGAGCCGTCTTCACCGGGATTGTCGGCACGCTCGGTGCGAACTTCGTCTGGCACATGGCCGAGACCGACCAGACCTCGGCCGACCTCGAATGGCCGATGTGGATCATCTACCTGGCGGTGCCGCTCGGCTCGTATTTGATGTGCTTCCGCTTCCTGCAGGTGATGGTGCACTTCCTGCGCACCGGCGAAGTGCCGCACCATGACCCGGCCCAGGTCGAAGGCCTGGACGACGAAGACCTGCCGATCTCGAAAGGTGCCGCATGAACGCCGCCATCATCTTCCTGTTGCTGCTGCTGCTGATGCTGACCGGGATGCCGATCTCGATCTCGCTCGGCCTCACCGTGCTCACCTTCCTGTTCACCATGACCACGGTGCCGATCGAGTCGGTGGCGCTGAAGCTCTTCACCGGCATCGAGAAGTTCGAGATCATGGCGATCCCGTTCTTCATCCTGGCCGGGAATTTCCTCACCCACGGCGGGGTAGCGCGGCGCATGATCCGCTTCGCCACCTCGATGGTCGGCCACTGGCACGGCGGGCTGGCGCTGGCCGGCGTGCTGGCGTGCGCGCTGTTCGCGGCGGTGTCGGGGTCCAGCCCAGCCACCGTGGTGGCGATTGGCTCGATCCTCCTGCCGGCGATGGTCAAGCAGGGCTATCCGAAGCGCTTCGGGGCCGGCGTGATCACCACCTCGGGCGCGCTCGGCATCCTGATTCCGCCCTCGATCGTGATGGTGATGTATTCGGTGACCACCAACACCTCGGTCGGCAAGCTGTTCATGGCCGGCGTGGTGCCGGGGCTGATGCTGGCGTTCTTGCTGGGCCTGACGACCTGGGTGCTGGCCAAGAAGCACGGCTACCCGCGCATGGTGAAAGCCAGCTGGGGCGAGCGCTGGCAGGCTTTCCGGAAAAGCGCCTGGGGTCTGTTCCTGATCGTGATCGTGATGGGCGGGATTTATAGCGGCATGTTCACGCCGACCGAAGCCGCGGCCATCGCCGCCGTGTACGCCTTCATCATCGCCGTCTTCGTCTACAAGGATCTGAAACTCAGCCAGGTTGGCAAGGTATTGCTGGACTCGGCTTCGCTGTCGGCCATGCTGCTGTACATCATCACGAATGCGGTGCTGTTCTCGTTCCTGATGACCAGCGAGAATATTCCGCAGCAAATGGCGGCCTGGCTCACCGCGCAAGGCCTGGGCGTGGTCAGCTTCCTGCTGGTGG
>Ga0265780_10002020_pt1 | contig 28095 bp, 22 predicted proteins | sample P1T30metagenome_FD_192432 | JGI IMG/M metagenome (GOLD analysis project Ga0265780, IMG submission 192432) | Plant litter microbial communities from East Loma Ridge, Irvine, California - P1 T30 | ecosystem: Environmental > Terrestrial > Plant litter > Unclassified | place: USA: California...
AATTCGCCCGACTTCTACAAGACCAATCCAGCCGACGCAAAGCGCATCAATGCGCGCTTTGCCGAGCTCGACGACTTGCTGATGGCGGCGCTGGAACGCTGGGAAATCATCGAAGCGCGCTCGCGCTGGGAGTGACACCATGGCGCTGCCGGACCCTGCGGACTCGGCGGCGCCTGCCGCGCCGCCGTCATTCGACCGTGCGGCGATGGCGCGCATCCTGCCATTCGTTGCCTATCTGTCCTTCTTCCTGGTCGGTGACCTGCTGGCGCGCCTGGGCGTGGATGCGGCCAGCCTGCGCTGGCTGTATGCGGCCAAGACGGCCACCGTCGTTGCGCTGCTGGCGCTGTTCTGGCGCGCGTACACGGAATTGCGCACGGGGATGCCGTCTCCCCTCGTGGTGCTGACCGCCGCTGCGGCGGGCATCGCGGTCTTCTTCTTGTGGATCAACCTGCATGCCGGCTGGATGGTGATCGGCGCCGCGGACGGCTTCGATCCGCGCAACGGTGGCGTGATCGACTGGCCGCTGGTCGCCGTGCGCATTGCCGGCGCGGCACTGGTCGTCCCCGTCATGGAAGAACTGTTCTGGCGTTCGTTTGTCATGCGCTGGATCGACAAGCCAAATTTTCTCAGCCTTGATCCGGCACAAGCGGGCATCCGCGGATTTGTCATTTCCGTGCTGTTGTTCGGCTTTGAACACAATTTGTGGCTGGCCGGTATTGTTGCTGGCGTGGCGTACAGCGTGCTGTTCATGCGCCATCGCACGATCTGGTCACCCATCCTGGCCCATGCTGTGACGAATGGCATGCTCGGTGTGTGGGTCGTAATGACGGGGAACTGGTCCTACTGGTGATTCCGTCGCCGGGCGCGAAATTTTTTCGAAAGAAAAAACATGCAGGCGTCCCGGTTGTTGCGATGTTCTCCCTTGCTCCTCGCGCTGGTGGCCAGCGGGACGGCGCGCGCCGATGACGACGGTCTGCACCTGAACGCCGGTTTCGGCTGGCACCACGACGACAACCTGCTGCGTGTCCCCGACAACGACCCCGGCTTTGGCGGGCAGCGCGACGACAACTGGCGCCAGCTGGACGCTGGCGCTTCCTTTGATCATTGGTACGGCCGCCAGCGCATCCAGGCCAGCGTCCAGCTGTCCAAAGTCAATTTCGATTATTTCTCCCAGCTCGATTACGACGGCAAGGATGGGCGGGCGACCTGGTACTGGCAGCTCGGCAACCAGTTCGAGGGCAAGCTCGGCGCCAGCTACCTGCAAGTGCTGGCGCCGTACACCGACCTGCGCACGAGCGAGCGCAACCTGCGTGTCCAGCACGGCACTTTCTTCGACGGCGCGTGGCGCCTGCACCCGAGGTGGCGCCTGCGCGCCGGCTTCACCGAGGACCGGTACAGTTATGAACTGTTCAGCCAGCTGTCGAACAACCGGCGCGAACGCGCGGTCGAAACCGGGTTCGATTACCTGGCGCCGAGCGGCAGCGAAATCGGCCTGAACCTGCGTCGCCTGGAGGGGCGCTACCCGTACCGGCGCCCATTTGCACTGGCCACCGACGATTTTGGCCAGAACGAATACCGCCTGCGCGCGAACTGGCTGGCCAGCGCCAAGACCACGGTCAACCTGCTGGCTGGCTGGACCGCGCGCTCGCAGAACGCATTCGGGTCCGGACAGGTCGATGGCGTCACCGGGCGCCTGGCGGTGGCCTGGGCGGCCAGCGCCAAAACCCGCTTTGACGCGGCGTTATGGCGCGACTTCGCTCCCATCGAAAGCAGCGTCGTCAGTTACACGCTGAACCGCGGCGCCAGCATGGCTGCAGCCTGGCAGCCGACAGCCAAGCTGCGCGTCGGCGCGAATGCCTCGGCCGAACAACGCAATTACAGCGCGCGCAATGCCTTGCCGCCGTCGTTGCGCGGGCTGGACCTGGACGATTCATTGCGCACGGCCGGCCTCAGCCTGGGTTATACGCCGACGCGCAAAGTGCAGTTTGGTGCCACGCTGGCAAGGCAGGTGCGCGACGGTTCGCGCGTGCTGGGCATCGGCGCCTTTCGTTCCACGAGCATTGGCATCAACGCCAACATCGCGTTCTGATGACGGTCAACGATCTTCCGCTGATATCGTTTATCCAGCGGGTGCTCGACCCGCTGATCGTCATGGGCAGCCTGTACCTGTGCTGCGTGGCGTACAACGAACCTTTCAATGGCTATGCGCTGGTGCTGATGATCCTGGCGTTCTTTGTTTCGTCCGGCATTTACCAGCACGTCGATCCGTACCGCGCCTGGCGCAGCGGCCGCATGCTCGCGTACGGGCGCGCGATCGTGTTCGGCTGGGTTCTCAGTTGCGGCTTCCTGATATTGCTCGGCCAGGCCAGCGGACTCGCTTATGTGTATGACGAGCGCGTCATCCTGGCCTGGTTTGCCTGCACGCCGCTGCTGCTCATTGCCACCCACCTGGCGCTGCGCTCCTGGCGCGGCACGGCGCAGCGTCCGGCAACGCGCGGTGCGCCGCTGCGTTCCCTGGTGGTGGTCGGCGTCAATGAAGTCGGCGTCAAGTTTGCCAGCGTGTGCGAGCGCCAGGGTGACCTGATGCTGCAGATGCGCGGTTATTTCGACGACCGCATCGATCCGCGGGTGGGGGCCACTGCACTGCACCCAGTGCTGGGGCGCATGTCGGAACTGGCCGCTTACGTGCGCGAGCAGCAGATCAAGATGATTTTCATCAGCCAGCCGATCTCGGCGCAACCGCGCATCCGGCGCCTGATCGATGAACTCGAGGACACCACGGCCTCCGTATACTTTTTGCCGGACGTGTACATCTTCGACCTGATGCAGGCGCGCTTCGACAACGTCGGCGGCATGCCCGTCATCGCCATCCGCGAGACGCCGTTTGTCGGCGTCAACAGCGTCGTCAAGCGCATCAGCGATGTGGTGCTGGCGCTGCTGATCCTGGTATTGAGTGCGCCGCTGATGCTGGCCGTGGCGGTGGCGGTGCGCGCCACGTCGCCCGGGCCGGTGATTTTCCGCCAGCGCCGCTACGGCCTGTATGGCGATGAAATCGTGGTCTATAAATTTCGCTCGATGACGGTGGTGGAAGATGGCGGCGATGTGCCCCAGGCGCGCGCATGCGATGCGCGCCTGACGCCGGTCGGCGCGTTCCTGCGGCGCAGTTCGCTGGACGAATTGCCGCAATTCTGGAACGTGCTGCAGGGGCGCATGAGCATTGTCGGGCCGCGCCCGCATGCGGTGGCGCACAACGAGCAGTACCGCAGGCTGATCAAAGGTTACATGCTGCGCCATAAGGTCAAACCGGGCATCACCGGCTGGGCCCAGGTCAACGGACTGCGTGGTGAAACGGCAACGCTGGACAAGATGCAGGCACGCGTGCGCTACGACCTCGATTACCTGCGCAGCTGGTCGCTCTGGCTTGACCTGTGGATCATTGTCAAAACCATCAAAGTGGTAATCACCCAACAAAACGCGCACTAGGTGGCGCACGCACGGCCGTCCGATCATGGGCCGCCCAGGAGTTTGCAGCACACCGGAGGCGTATCAATGAACCGGACCCTGATTCTTCTACGATCAATGCGTACCTGCCGGCGCGATCACGTTGCCAGCCGGCCAATCGGATCGTGGGAGTGTATCGATGACAGTGTCCCAACCCCGTGTTTATGTCGCCGGCCATCGCGGCCTGGTCGGTTCGGCGATCGTGCGTGCGCTGCGTGCGCGCGGCTACCAGGATATCGTCACGCGCAGCCACGACGAGCTCGAACTGACCGAGCAGGCCGCGGTACGGCGCTTCTTCGACGATGAACGCATCGACCAGGTCTACCTGGCCGCCGCCAGGGTGGGCGGCATCCACGCCAACCATACCTATCCCGCCGAATTCATCTACGACAACCTGATGGTGCAGGCCAACATCGCGCATGAAGCCTGGCGCCATGGCGTCGCCAAGCTGCTGTTTTTGGGCTCCTCCTGCATCTATCCGCGCCTCGCGCAGCAGCCCATCCGCGAAGAATTCCTCATGAACGGGTCGCTCGAACCCACCAACGAACCGTATGCGGTGGCAAAAATCGCCGGTATCAAGCTGTGCGAAAGCTACAACCGCCAATACGGCACCGATTTTCGCAGCGTCATGCCCACCAACCTGTACGGCCCCGGTGACAACTACCACCCCGATAACAGCCACGTAATCCCGGCGCTGATGCGGCGCTTCCATGAAGCGAAACACAGCGGCGCAGCGCAGGTGGCGATCTGGGGCACTGGACAGCCACGCCGCGAGTTCCTGTATGTGGACGACATGGCGGCGGCCAGCGTGCATGTCATGGAATTGCCTCGTTCCGACTATGCGCGCCACACCGAGCCCATGCATTCGCATCTGAACATCGGCAGCGGCGAGGACGTCACCATCGCCGAGGTGGCGCGTCTCATTGCCGCCATCGTCGGCTATGACGGCGCCATCGCATTCGATGTCAGCAAGCCCGACGGCGCACCCCGCAAACTGCTCGATGTGTCCCGGCTGACCGCGCTGGGATGGAGCGCCAGCACGCCGTTGTCGGTCGGGCTCCGCCGCGCGTATGCGGCCTTTCTGGCCAGCCATCCGCAGGCGCTGGAGGCGCCATGCTGACGCCATCGGCTATCCTGCGCTGCGGCGCGCTGCTGCTCATGTGCTTGCTGGGCGCTTGTGGCCGGAAATCATCCGACACCGCGCCTGGGCAGGCACTGGCCAGCGTCAACGGCGTGGAAATCACGGTCCTCCAGCTCAACGACGAACTGGCGCGCGCCGGTGTCAATACTGCAGGCGAACAGGCGGCCAGCAAGCAGCTGCTGCAGGCGCTGATCGACCGCCAACTGCTGCAGGCCGAAGCAACGCGTGAAAAATTCGACCGCGATCCCAAAGTGATGCAGGCAATCGACCGCGCCCGTGCGCTGATCGTCGCGCAGGCCTGGCTGCAGAAGCGGGTCGGCAACCTGGCCCGTCCGACACCAGCGGAAATCGAGGCTTACTACACCGCGCATCCGCAGTTTTTCGGTGTCCGCAAACAGTTCTCGATGGACCAGTTGCAGTTGCCGGCGGCAGCCCTGACGCCGGCGCTGAAACGCGTCGTCGATACGGCCGGGTCGCTCGATGAAGTGCTTGCCTGGCTTGCCGCGAACAAGGTGCAGGCCGGGCGCAGCCGCGTGACACGCAGCACTGCCGACCTGGCGCCGGTGCTGGCGACCCGGTTGCTGGCCATGCCCAAAGGCCAGTTGTTCGCGGTCCAGGAAGGTGAGCGGGCATTGGTGATTTCCTTGTCCGACATACAGGAAGCGCCCGTGACGCTGGCCGTGGCGCGCCCGCAGATCGAACAGTTCCTCATGAAGCAGCGTCAGAAGGAGTCCGCCAGTTCCGAACTGGCGCGCCTGCGTGCGGATGCCAAGATCGAATACCTGAACAAGGACCTGGCGGATGGCCCGGCGGCGCCGGTCAAGGCGCAGGCTGCCGGCAAGCCCGGTACGCCAGCAGAATCGCCACCGTCGGCGGCGATCACACCCCCGGCGGCGCGTCCCGACGCCGTCGCGAACTCCGCCGCCAACGCCGCGCTCGACCGCGGCGTGGCCGGCCTCAAATAAAGGAGCTGGACATGCTGCGTTTGCGACACTGGATGATGACCGCGACACTGCTGCTGACGGTGGGTGTGGCGGGCGCCGCGGAGGTGCTGCTGGGACCCGGAGACGTCGTGCGCATCGGCGTCTACGGCAGCCCCGACATGGCGGTTGAAACCCGCGTCAGCGAAGCGGGCACCATCACCTTTCCCTTGCTGGGGCAGGTAGGCGTCGGTGGACTCGCCGTGGCGGCCGCCGAGCGCAAGATCGCCAACCTGCTCGAAACCGGTGGTTTTCTCAAAAAACCGCAAGTGAACATGATCATCACCAATCTCGCCAGCCAGCAGGTGTCGGTGCTGGGGCAGGTGAACCGGCCGGGCCGTTATCCGGTCGAAGGGCGGCGCAAGGTACTCGACCTGCTGGCCATGGCCGGCGGTATCGGCACCGAAGGCGGCGACGTCGTCAGCCTGGTACGCACGCGCAATGGCGTGGCGCAGCGCGACACGCTCGACGTCGTCGATATGGTGCGCAAGGGCGAACTGGCCGGGGATATCGATGTCGCCGGTGGCGACGTCATTTATGTGGAGCGGGCACCGCGCGCCTACATCGTCGGCGAAGTGCAGCGGCCCGGACCTTTCCGGCTCGAGCGCGCCATGACGCTGCAGCAGGCACTGTCTGCCGGCGGTGGGCTGGGGCCACGCGGAAGCTTGCACGGCCTGCGCATCACGCGTCGCGACGCGGCGGGCCACAGCACGACCATCGACGCGAAGATGAGCGACGCGATCGAGGTGGACGATGTGATCACGGTACGCGAAAGCTGGTTCTGAGCCAGCGCGGCCCGCGGGACAAATGCGCCATCGGTCGAGGCGAATGGAATGTTTGGTTGAGCGACAAGGAACTACGATGAATGCACGTCAATTCCTGTTCATCCTGCTGGCGCGCCGCAAGCTGATCCTCGGCGTGCTGGCCGCCACGGTACTGCTGACGCTTGCGGTCAATCTGCTTCAGCCTAGTACCTACAAGGCGACTGCGTCGGTGCTGCTCAACTACAAAGGCATCGATCCCCTGACCGGTGTCACCACGCCCGGCCAGCTGCTGCCTGGATATATGGCAACCCAGATCGACATCATCGGCAGCAAACACGTGGCACTGCGCGTCGTCGACGGCCTGAAGCTGGCAAACAGCCGGGCGGTCAAGGAACAATTTTCCGCTGCGGCGGAAGGGCGCGGGGAGATCCGCGACTGGCTCGCCGACCTGTTGCGCCGAAAACTCGATATCCTGCCATCGCGCGAAAGCAGCGTGGTCGACATCAGCTTTTCCGGTGCCGATCCGCAATTTGCCGCCGTGGTGGCCAATGCCTTCGCCGAAGAATACCAGCGCGCCAGTGTCGGCCTGAAAACCGAGCCCATGAAAAAGGCGGCATCGTATTTTGGCGAGCAGACCAGGCAACTGCGCGACAACGTCGAGACGGCGCAGTCGCGCCTGTCGAAATATCAGCAGGAAAAAGGCATCCTCAGCCTCGACAACAATCGCATCGATATCGAGCTGTCGCGCCTGAACGACCTGTCGGCGCAGCTGGTCGCGGCGCAGTCGGCCGTCATGGAAGCCGCGTCGCGCCAGAAGGTGGCCAAGGGCACTGCCGGAACGTCTCCCGATGTCGCCAACAATGCGCTGGTCCAGAGCCTGCGTATCAGCCTGGCAGCAGCGGAAGGGCGCTTTGCCGATATCTCGCAGCGGCTCGCGCGCAACCATCCGCAATACCAGTCCGCGCAGGCAGAGCTGAACCGCTTGCGCGGGGAATTCGCCAGCGCCATGGGAACCGTCGCCGGTACGGTCGGCAGCAACGCAGACGTGCTGCGGCAACGCGAACAGGCGCTGGGCGCCGCGCTGGGCCAGCAGCGCGCCAAGGTGCTCGAACTGAACCGGACGCGTGATGAATTGGGCGTGCTCATCAAGGATCTCGACAGCGCCCAGCGGGCCTTCGATGCAGCATCGGCGCGCGCCTTCCAGACGCGCATCGAAGCGCAATCCGAACAATCCGATATCGCCATCCTGAACCCGGCCGTGGCGCCGCTCGAACCGGCGGCGCCGCGGGTGCTCCTCAATACCCTGGCCGCCTTCATCATCGGGACCGTGCTCGGCTTGGCGGCGGCGCTCGGGCGCGAACTCCAGCGCAGGCCCGTGCGGTCCGGCGACGACCTGCTCGGCCTGGACGGCATACCGTTGCTGGGCACGATCAGCTGGGCGGTCGCGCCGCCGCCGCGCAAGCTGAAATCGTTGTTGCCACGGCGCCTGCGCCTGACCTGACCTGAACCGGAGCCCGTGATGCATGCACCTTTACCAACGACGCGTGGCCCCGAGGACGCAGCCAGTGCGGGCTCGGGCGGCAGCGCCGCGCACGACCACAGCGCCTCCTTCGGGGCGCCGGAGAGCCGTCCTTCCGCAGCTGAATTTGCCGATCCCTCTGCAGCAACGCGTATCGGACAATTGCTGCGCCAAGCCGGGGCACTGAATATCGAGAGTGCCGAGCGCGTGGCGAGGGGACAGGCCGAACTGGGCCTTCGTTTCGGCGAGGCGGCACTGCGGCTGGGACTGGTCAACCAGGACGACGTCGATGCTGCGATCGCGCGCCAGTTCGCTTATCCATTTGCGGCGCGTGCAGACAGCGTCTTGTCGCCGCGGCTGGTGGCGGCGTTCCAGTCCGCCGGCATCCAGGGCGACGCGTTACGCGCAGTCCGCAGCCAGTTGCTGTTGCGCTGGTTCGGTACCGGCCAGCACGCATTGGCAATCAGCGGTGTCGGGCCCGGGGACACCAGCAGCGTCCTGGCCGCGAACCTGGCGCTCGTGTTTGCCCAGCTGGGCCAGCGCACCTTGCTGGTCGATGCGAACTTGCAGCACGGTGTTCAGGAGGCACTTTTCGGCCTGCATGCAGAGCACGCTTCGCAATCCGCCCATTCTTTCGCTGGAGCGGAACAGCCAGGCATGCCGCAGCAGGGCCGGTCGCTGCCTGGCTTTGCGCGGCGCGCGCCAGCACCCGCTGTCTTGCGGCAGGCCGAAGTACCACGCCCGGACCTGGCACAGCCAGCCTCCTCCCCGGCAAACGGCCCGTGGCAGGGCAGCGCGCGACCCGGACTGTCCGATGTCCTGGCGGGCCGGGCCGCGCTGGACGCGATCGTGTCGATACCCGGCTTCAGCACGCTGTCGTTGCTTCCAGCGGGCACGGTTCCGCCCAATCCGCAGGAGTTGCTCGAGCGTCCCAGCTTTGGCGTGCTGCACGCGCAGCTGGGTGAAGCCTATGACGTGGTGCTGTATGACATCGCGCCGACCAGCCACGGATCCGAGGCACTGGCGGTCGCGGCGCACGCGGGTGCCGCCTTGCTCGTCGCGCGCAAGAACCATACTCCGGTGGCCGCTGTCAAAAGCCTGGCGGACCAGATGGCCGGTGCGCACATCACCGTCATCGGTTCGGTGCTGGTGGAGGACTGATGCGGCATCGCGCTCTGTCCCGTGCCCTGCCGCGCTCGCTATCAGCCGCGCTGCGCACCGCAAGCAGGCAGTGGTGGCCGGTATGGGCCGGTCTCGCGCTGTTGTTCGTGCCATCGCTGCACGATCTGCTGCGAGGGGTCTGGTCGACGGAAGAGCAGGGCCATGGTCCGATCATCCTGGGCCTCGCGCTATGGCTGATCTGGCGCAAGTGGCCTGCCGTCGTTGCAGCATCCGTTCCGGGCGGAGCGCCGCGGATGGCTGCCGTTCCTGTTTTTCTCGGCCTGGTGCTGTACACGCTGGGCCGGTCCCAGCACATATTGATGTTCGAGATCGGCGCCATGCCGGTGCTGATGGCAGCGTTGATCTGGCTCGGGCTGGGAGCAGCCGCACTGCGCGCCACCTGGTTTGCCTTTTTTTTCATGCTGTTCATGGTGCCTTTGCCCGGCGAGCTGGTGGCGGCCCTGACCTTGCCCATGAAAATGGCGGTGTCGTTTGCAACCGAGCAACTGCTGTTTGCAGCCGGCTATCCGATCAGCCGTGCCGGGGTCATCCTGCAGATCGGGCAATATCAGCTGCTGGTAGCGGACGCCTGCGCCGGCCTCCAGACCTTGCTCACGCTGGAAGCGCTTGGTCTTTTTTATCTCAACCTCAAGCCGCACGTCTCAGCGGTACGCAATGTGGTACTGGCACTGCTGATCGTGCCCATTTCCTTTGCCGCGAACGTCATCCGCGTCATCGTCCTGACGCTGATCACCTATCATGCAGGCTCTGCTGCCGGACAGGGTTTTCTGCACAGTTTTGCCGGCATCGTGCTGTTCCTTACCGCATTGACCTTGATTCTGGCAGCCGATTCCACGCTGCAGTGGCAGTTGCGCCGGCGCGCTGTACCTGCGGTCGCGACGCGCGGCGTCCCTGGCAGAGGGAGCATGCCTGCAATGGTGGAACAGGACGGCGAAAAATGAGGCGCCAGCTCCGCATCAGTTTGCTGGTGGGCATGTCGATGCTGCTCACGGCCTTCGCCACGCGTGCGCTGACGCCCGCCACCCGGCTGGCGGCAGCGCGCGAACGCTTCGACCTGGCCGGATCCATCCCCACCGACTTTGCCGGCTGGTCGGTGGATACGTCGCTTGCGCCTGTCGCTCCCAATCCCGACAGCCAGGCTGCACTGGACCGGATCTACGACCAGACTCTGGCGCGTACCTATGTCGATGCCAACGGCCAGCGCGTGATGCTGTCGATCGCCTATGGTGGCGACCAGAGCAAGGCCTTGCAGTTGCATCTCCCAGAAGTTTGTTATGTCGCCCAGGGCTTCCAGATCGTCCAGAAAGGCGAGGGCGTCATGGCGAGCGGCTTTGGACAGTTGCCGGTCAAACGCCTGGTCGCGCGCGCCGATCTGCGGAACGAACCGATCACCTACTGGCTCACCGTGGGCGACCAGGCCACACGGTCCGGCTTCGCGCAGAAAATCCAGCTGCTTGCCTATGGTTTGTCGGGCAAGATCCCCGACGGCATGCTGGTGCGCGTTTCCTCCATCGACACGGACACGCGCGCTGCCTACCGCGTCCAGGATGCTTTCTCGGCAGCGATGCTCGCTGCGTTGTCTCCGCAGTTACGCATACGCCTGCTGGGCAATACCACGATGGCGCACGCTGCGGCCGGTGCCATGCCCACCATGGCGTCCGCGCATCCAGCCAGCCCGGTCAGTCCACCCGCACCAGCCGCACCAGCCGCACCAGACGGGCCAGCTTGGTCGTCGGGCGCAGATGGCCTCAAACGCTGAGCACTGCCGTGACCGATATTCTTTCATGGTTGTATTTCTCGATCCCCTTCATGGCGGTCGCGGCGATTGCCTTGCTTGCCGTCGCCGGCATGGGCGTCGGCCTCGTGTGTCCGCGGATCCTTGCGTACATCTACCTGGCGATTTTCTTTTCCTTCAATTCGACCAGTTACGGCAGCCTGTCGATGTTCGCTACCGGCGGCGTCTACAGCCGTGGCTCGGGCATGTTGCTGTTTGCCCTCGTTTTATGGTTCGTGCTGGGCGCATGGTGCTGCGCCCGTGCCAGTGCCGCCTTTGCCGGACAGCCGACGCCGGAATGCAATCTGCGGCCGTGGTTCGGCGGCTGGCTCATCTTGCTGGTGCTGCATGTCGGTGCGGCACTGGCCAGCGGCGTCAAAGTGGCCGCGGCACTGGCTCCAAGCGGGTTTGCCAACATCGTCTGGATGGCACCGCCCATTTTTTTACTGTTGACGACCTTCCGCACGCGCGCGCATGCCGTTGAACTGATGCGCTTCATCATGCTGGCGGGGCTGGCGCGGGCAGTTTTCGGGCTGGTGCGCTGGGCCGTACTGGGTGGCGACCCCAATAACGTCTACGCGAACCGCAATGCCATTCCCATTCAGCTGACCTTTTTCGACATCAACGACAGCCTGCTGTGCTGCCTTGCACTGACGGTCGCGGCATTGCACCTGTTCCGGCCGGCATCTTTTGCAACGGCTTGGCGTCCACCCGCGACATGGCTGGCGCTCGCCTGGTGCACGCTGCTGGCAACCGGCCTGTGCATCCTGCTCTCCTATCGGCGCACGGCGTGGATCGGCGCGGTGCTCGCCGGCGCTGTGATCGCGTGGCGGTTCCCCTGGCGCCGCCGGTTGCAGTTACTGGCGCTCGGCCTGCCTCCGCTCGGCGTGGGCATCGGCGTGCTGCTGGCAAGCCGCTTTGCCCAGAGCAGCCAGCGTGGATTAAGCAACCTGATCTACGACATGCGTTCGCGGCGTTTTGGCGCCGAGAGCGAACGGGTGCTGGAACTGAAGCTGGCGCTGGCCGATTTTTTCGCGCATCCGCTGAGCGGTATCGGCGCCTGGGGCCGCTACGCCGGCTTTGAACATATCTCCTGGCAGGCAAACCAGGACGGCGGCTTGTTCGTTCACAGCGGCGTGCTGCACATTGCATTGAAGGCGGGCCTGCCGGGACTGATCCTGCTCTTCGGCATGGGCTGGGCCTTCCTCCGCGCCAGCCGCCTGTCCTTGCGTCTTGCCAAAAACGACAGCGGCACCGCCGCTTGCCTGGCCCTGGCCACTGCCGGTGTTGCTGGCCTTGCTTTCATGCTGCCCGACATCCTGGTGGGCACGCCCGTGCCGCAGGTTCGCACCACGCAGATGCTGGCGATCTGCATGGCCTTGCCCTACATTGCACTGCAAGCATCCCGTAACGCGCTTCAGCCTTGCGCCGGGATGGCGGGGATGGACACCGCGTTGCGACGAAGGAATGTCGCATCGTACGGGACTGCAGCGCTGCGGCCAGCGCCGGCGCCGTTTCCAGCGACACAGACCGTTGCGCCTCACCGCGCGGCGCGGCCATGAACCTGCAACTGGTGCGCAATGCCGTCGCCAACCTGCTCGGCGCTGCCATTCCTGCGCTCGTGGCCCTGGGTACAGTGCCACTGATCGTGCGCGGGCTTGGCGACGCAGGCTATGGCGTCTATGCACTCATCACCGCCATCGTCGGCTATTTCGCCATCATCGACATCAACATTACCGCGGGTTCGGTCAAGCATATCGCTGCGCACTGGGCCCACAGCAACCAGCCGGACAATGGCGGGTGCGACAGCACAGGCATCGACCAGACCATCACCTTCGGCTTGCTGGTGTACGGCGCGCTCGGTGTCGTCGGCGCCCTGGCCGTGTGGATCAGTGCACCCTGGCTCGTACGCGATGTCTTCAGCGTCCCGGCGGGCCTGCGCGCGACCGCCACTGCGGCGCTGGAGCTGGCCGCGGCCGGCTTCCTGGTGGGGCAGGTCCAGTCCTATCTCGACAGCGTGCCCCAGTCGCTGATGCGCTACGACAGCTCGGCGCGGCTTGACGTCCTGTTCGGCAGCGCGGTGCCGCTGGCGACGGTCGCGGTCCTGTTGCTGGGCGGCGGCCTATATCAGGTGATCCTGCTGCGGGTCATTGCCAGCAGCCTGCATTGCGTGCTGTTGTGGCGCACGATTCGCCGCCTGCTGCCCATCTGGCGGCTGCGCTGGCCGGCCCGGGCACTGCGGCGCAGCCTGCTGCATTTTTCCGCTTACGCCTGCCTGAACCGCTGTGCCGCGATATCCTATGCCTATGCCGACAAGTTGATGATCGGCGCGCTGGTCGGCGTGGGCGGGCTGGCCGTGTACGCGGTCGCCGCCACCCTGGCCAATCGCCTGCTCGGCCTGACCGGGCGCCTGGCCAGTGTGCTGTTTCCCGCCGCCAGCGCCCTGGCGGCCAGCAACGAACTGCCCCGGCTGGTGCACATCTATCTGAAGGCCAGCCGCTACCTGAGCTTCATCAACGGCGCCATGCTGTTGCTGATTGCCGTGTTCGCGGAACCGATCCTGCGATACTGGATGTCGCCCGATTTTGCCCGCCGCGGTGCGACGGTACTGGCGGTAATGGCGCTGTCGCAATGCTTCGATGCGCTCACCACACTCCCGTCGCTGGTCAACGACGGCATGGGCCACCCGGCAGTCACCGGCGGCTTCGCCCTTGCGCGTGCTCTGCTGGGACTGGCTACCGTGTATATCGGCGTCCTGCTCGACGGCATCGACGGCGCAGCGTGGGGACACCTGGCGGCGTCCAGCATCATGACCACGCTTTTTCTGCGCTACGTGCATGGCCGCACCGTGCCGGTTGCGCTGGGCGTCGTCGTCGGCAGCGCCTACCTGCCCGGCGGCGCCGGCCTGGCGGCGATTGCCGGCTTCGCCGGCGTGGCGCAACACGCCGCGCCGCAAGGCATCGCGAGCTTCTGTTACATCGCCCTCGCCACCATTGCAGCGCTCGCCATGTACGGCACGTTTGTCATTGCCGCACCGTCCGACCGCGCGCGCATCAAGGCGATCTGGCCAGCCAGACGGGTATCTGGCACATGAAGATCCTGATGGTGTCGGAAGACCTGCCAGGCGTGCAGCTGGGCGGTCTCGGCAAGCACGTCGTGACTGTGGCGAATGCCCTGTTGGCGCAGGGGCATGCCGTCGCCATATTGGGACGCACGGCAGGGGACCCGGGAAAGTGTGGTTTTCGCGGCCGCTTTATTTCCGCCATCGAGCTGGCGCACCCCAACTGGAAAGAGTCGCAACTGGGGGTTTTCAATCCGGTCAAGCGGCCCTGGTTTGCGCGCCAGCTGGCATCGGCGATCAGCCGCCATGCCGCCGGCTACGACGTCGTGCATTACCACGGCCACTTGCCGCTGGTAGGGCACTATATTCCTCCCGCCTGCCCATTCGTACAGACCCGCCACGACCAGGGCAGCGACTGCCTGATCCACCTGCGCTTTCGGGCGCAAGGGGTCTGCGACGCGCTCGATGCCCGTGCGTGCGCCGGCTGCATTGGTGACGCGCCCGGTGCGCTGCGCCAGCGCATCTCGGCGGCGGCCGTCGACGGTTATCGCGACCGCACCGCGTCGGCTTTCACGCGCCACAAAACCGTGTTCGTTTCCGATTTCCTGCGCCGCCGGTTTCAACGTGCGCGTCCCGGCGCCGACCTGCGCCGCGCCCGCGTGATTCCAAATGTGATCGATATGGCGCGCCTGCGTGAACCGGCCGGCTATGCGCCGGAAGCAGGTCATATCGTGCTGGCCGGACGCATCGACAAAGGCAAAGGTTTCGCTGAGTTCCTCGCTGCATCGGATGGGTGCCTGCCGGATGGCGCCCGCATCACCATCGTGGGCGACGGCCCCGGGCGCGCCGCGCTCGCACAGCGCTATGCCACCCGGCAGATCGCGTTCACTGGCTGGCAGGACTATGACAGCAGCATGAGGCAGGCAGCGCGCGCGCAGCTGTGCATCGTGCCATCGGTCTGCGAGGAAGCCTGCAGCACCACGGTGCTCGAAGCGCTGGCGCTGGGACGGCCCTGCCTGGCGCTGGCACGTGGCGGTACCCCGGAATTGCTGCGCTACCAGCGCTACCCCGGGCAACTGCACCTGGCGCAGGACATGACCGCGCTGGTCGATGCCATCGCGCCCTTGCTCGCCGCACCGCAGCGACCGGTCGACCTCGCGGTTCCCTTTGGCGCCGATGTGCTTCAGGTACTGCCCCAGCTACTGGAATGCTATGCCGCATAAACCGACTTTCTCCATCGTCACCTGCACCTGGAACAGCGCCGCCACCTTGCCCGACACGCTGTCCTCGCTGCGTGCCCAGACCTGCCGGGATGTCGAACATATCTTTGTCGACGGCGGCTCCAGCGACGCAACATTACAATTGATCGACGCTTTCCCCGGTCACAAGCGCGTGCTGCACGACATACGCGGGGGAATCAGCCATGCGATGAATTGCGGCATCGATGCCGCCACCGGACACATCGTCGCCCACTTGCACGCCGACGATTATTATGCGGCGCCCGATGTGCTGGCCAGCGTGGCGCAAGCCATGCAAGCCAGCGGCCGCGCCTGGCTGGTCGGTGAAATCGCCGTGCTGGCCGGCGATTGCCTCCTGCCGCCGCAGACGCGCCGCGCCTACAGTTACCGTGCCCTGGCCTCGGGGCGCGCGTTCGTGCCCCATCCCGCGACCTTCGTCCGCCGCGAGGCGCTCGTCCATGCCGGATGCTTCGATGAAAGCCTGCGCTACGCGATGGACATCGACCTGTGGCTGCGCCTTGCCGCGCGCACGCCGCCGGTGGTGCTGGAACGGGTGCTGGCGGTGTTCCGCGACCACCCCGGCAGCGTCTCATCGGCAAACAAATTACGCGCCCGCGAGGAAGAGTGGAGGGTGCGCCGACGCTACGCCGGCGCCACGCCGCTGGCGTTTGCCATGTACTGCCTGCGCTACCTGAAACGCACCCGTGCTTTGCGCCGCCAATCTCGTGCGGCGGCCACTGCGCCCAGGCAGCCAGAGTACAGCGACAAGTGACTTGAATGCCTGGAAACGACCAGCGATATTTTCAATATCTTTAACATTTTGAACGTTGGTTTGGCAGCAAAATTTCATTGAAATCCTTGTTTTAAAAGGGATTTTTTCCTTGAGGTAACTTGATTTGGGGTAACATTATTGTGTCTTTTCGACGCACGCTTCCCACCCCTCGCAATCTGTCTCTCGGAAATGCCACCATGAAATTTTCAGCAAAAGGGCTAAGCCATGCCGCGGTCCTGTCGTCCCTGTTGTTCTCGCTCCAAGCCCGTGCCGACTGGGCCCAGTCGACCGACCCGCTGATCATTCAGCCGGGACCGGTCGACACGCAAGTCCAGGCCCAGAACCCCCCCGGCTTCACGTGGGCGCGCCATCCCACCGGCCCTGCAGCCTACGAACTCGAAATCACGCCGGCCGGCACCGGCACGCCCATCCGCGTGACCGTCGATCGCAACTGGTACCTGCCGCCCGTCGCGATGGCGCTTGGGAGTTACACCTGGCGCGTGCGTCCCGCCAATACGAGCGACTGGTCCACGCCGCGCGCGTTTTCGCTGACGACCCGCGCCACTGTTTTCGAAGTGCCGGACAATGCCACCTTGCGCGCACGCATCCTGGCCAAACCGCGGCCGCGCTCCCTGCCGGCGTCGTTTACGCCATTCTCGACGTGGAGCGTCGCCAAAAAGACCGACCTGGAAGCCTTCAGCAGCCGCATGACCAATGAAGTCAAGCTCCAAATGACGGCCTTGCCGGCACTGAGCGATGGGCGCTGGCCGTTGCCGACCAGTGGCGCGCTGACCGCGGCCATGGCCTCGCAGCAAACCGACGTGCGCCAGCGCATCAACGAGGCCAGCCGCCAGCTCGAAGCGGCTGCCGTCATGTGGCGCCTCAAGGGCGATCCTGCGGTACTGGCCGAGGCGCTGAAAAAGGGCGACCAGCTCGCTGCACTCGATCCGACCGGCCCCACCAGCTACGCCAACCAGGACCAGGCCACGCGCCAGATTGCCTTCGGCCTGATCAAGGCGATCGATCTCCTGGCAGGCGACCTCGACGCCACCCGCAAGGCGCGCTGGCTGGCCAGCGTCCAGACGCGCACCGCTGAAATCTACGCCAACCTGGCCGGCGACAATGGCCGCCTCGACCAGTATCCCTTCGATTCCCATGGCAACACCAGCCTGGTGTTCCTGGTCCTGATTTCCTCGCTGGCGCTGGGCGATTTGCCAGATGCCCAGAAATGGTTCGATTTCTCCTTCCGCGCCTACGCCAACAGCCCGTCACCATGGAGCGGCCCGGAAGGCGGCTATGCCAACGGCACCGCGTATGCGGAATATGCCGCCGGCTACCTGGTGGCGCTGTGGGATCCGCTGTCGCAGGCTACCGGTGTGAACTTCTACGCCAAGCCATGGACGCTGGGCTTCCTCGATTTCGCGATCGAATTCACGCCGCCCGGCGCGCGCACCCATGTGTTTGGCGACGGTTCCGAAACCAGGCCGGACCCGCGCGTCTTCGATGCCTTTGCTTCGCGCATGGTGTCGCCGCGGGCGGCCTGGTACGCCAGCAAGCTGGGCGGCATGGAAGACAGCCTCTCGTTGCTGCAGGCCCCGTATCCATTGCCGGTCTCCGGCACGAAGGTATTGGCGCCGCCCGCGAACTCGGCCTATTACCCGAGCATCGGCTGGACCGCGATGCACAGCGACATCGGTTCGAACGCGCGTACCTCGGTCTACTTCAAATCGAGCCCGTACGGGTCGTTCAACCATAGCCACGGCGACCAGAACAGTCTGCTGCTGTCGACCGCGGGCCAGCCGCTGCTGGTCAAGGCTGGCTGGTACGACTGGTACGGCTCGCCGCTGTGGCTTGACTGGTACCACCAGACCCGCTCGCAGAATGCCGTCACTTTCGACGGCGGCAAGGGACAGCTGGTCGACGGCTACCGCGAGCAGCTGCAGCGCAACGGCCGCATCACGGCCTTTGCCGCGCCGGCATCCTATGATTACGCCGAGGGCGACGCGACGCCATCGTATGGTGGCCAGTTGACAATGGCCAGGCGCCAGATCTGGTACCTCCATGCCGGTAACACCGTGCTGGTGCGCGATCGCCTCGCAGCCACGGTGGCGCACACCTACGAGTTCAATATGCACACGCCGGCGCCGATGGTGCAGGAAGCGGCGGGTAGCGTGAAGATGGCGGTAAATGGACAGTCCCTGTGCATGCGCTCGCTGCGTGGCGACGCGACCTTCGAAAAGCGCGCCGGCCCTGCACCGCGGGCCGGCGTGGTCGAGGACCATGGCGCCTTCACGGTCAAGAACGACGGCAAATCGCAAGCCGAATTCCTGGTGCTGCTCGACGTCGGCTGCAAGCGCCCGGACGTCAATATCGCCGTCGACGCCAGCGGAGCGCGCACCGTCACCGTCGGTACGGATACGGTCGTGGTCAACTAAGCTGGAGGAGGGCCTGCACGATTGATCCAGTCGAGGGCCGGGACATCCTGCCCCGGCTAGCATGGGGCGCCGCTTTGCCATGGAGGCCCCATGCCGCGCCCGCTCTCGATTCTCTGCCTGTTGCGTGATCCGCTGCCACCGCGGCGGGCCGATGTCCTGACGCTGTTCGGCGTCGAACTGCCGCGCCATGGCATCCATACGGCGCTGGTGGGCCAGGCCGCGGCCGATGTCCCACTGGCTTGGCCGGGTGGCGCCTTGCACCCGTCCGGCAGCTTTGGTGGCCCCCTGAACAGCTTGCTGGCGCCGTTGCGCGACAGCCTCGGCTTGCTGCGTGCCTGGCGCGCAGGAAAGCCCGACTGCCTGCAGGTGCGCGACAAGATCCTCGTTGCGGTCCTGGCGCTGCTGGCAGCCCGGCTGCTGCGCATTCCCTTTGTTTACTGGATGTCCTTCCCGATCGTGGAAGGCTACGCCGCCCATGCACGTACAGGCGCTGTGCGCTTTGCCACCTTGCATTGGCTGCGTGCGCGGGCCACCGCGCTGTTACTGTACCGGCTGGTGCTGCCGCGTGCCAGCCTGGTGTTTGTCCAGAGTGCGGCCATGGCCGACGCCCTGGCCGCACGCGGGTTGCCGCGCGCGCGCCTGGCGGCCGTGCCGATGGGTGTCGACCTGGCGCTGGTAGCGCGCGTGACACCGGTGCATGATGGGCGCCTGGCCGGACGCCGCGTGGTGGTGTATGCGGGCAGCGTCGGGCGCGCCCGCGCGTCGCTGTTCCTGCTCGACCTGGCAGAGGCGCTGCACGCATGCCGGCCAGACGTCCTGCTGGTGATTGCCGGTGATGCGCCTTCGCCGGCGGAAGCGGCCTGGTTTCGCGCTGAACTTGATCGGCGCGCACTGGACGGCAAGCTGCTGTTCACCGGCTGGCTCGCGCACGACCAGGCGCTCGGTTACGTCGCCCGCGCCGACGTGGGCTTGGCGCCAATACCACGCGGCGCTCTGTTCGACGTGTCGTCTCCCACGAAACTGGTCGAATACCTCGCGCTTGGCGTGCCTGCAGTGGCCAGCGACATTCCCGACCAGCGCGTGGTCATCGAACAGAGCGGGGCAGGCACGTGCGTACCGATGACGGTGCCGGCGTTCTGCGATGCCATCGCCGCCTTGCTTGACGACCCTCAACGCGCGGCCCGCGGCGCGCGCGGCCGGGACTGGGTGCGCGCGCACCGCAGTTACGCCGTCATCGGCCGCGCGGTGGCGCAGCGCTACCGCAGCCTGCTGGCGCCGGGAGAACCATGATGATGCTCTGGTTCTCCATGCGCGCCAGCCTGCGCAGCCTGTTGCGCGAGGTGCTGCGCGGCCCGTGGGCGCGCTGGTGGGTCTATCCGCAGCTGGCCGCAAACGAGCGCGATGGCGCCGCGCTGCACTTGTCCGTCATCCGGCGCGCCCGCGCGGTCGGCCTGGCACTCGCTGCCGATGGCGACCTCGATCCCGCCACGCCGTTGATCGATAAATCCGCCGTGCGCGCCTCCCCGCTGCGTTTCGTGCGTCCCAGGCGCTGGGGTTCGCTGCTGCGCGCCACCATCCGCACCAGCGGCACTTCCGGCACCCCGCTCGCCATTACCCAGTCGCTGTCCTGCGTGATCCGTGAAGAAGCCTTCTTTTATCGCCAGTTACGCTGGATTGGCTACCGGCACGGCCAGCGCCGCGCGTGGCTTCGCGGCGACATCGTCTGTGCCGCGAAGCCACGCAAGCCCGTCTACTGGTGCCGCGACTGGGTCGGCAACATGCTGCTGCTGTCTTCCTATCACTTGTCCGAGCGCACCATCGGCGCCTACATCGACGCTCTCGAACATTTCGATCCGGTCGTGCTGCACGCCTATCCGTCATCCGTGGCGGCGCTGGCGGCGTGGCTGAATGCGCGTGGCCGGCGCTATGAGGGCAAGGCACTGCTGGGCGTGATGACCTCGTCCGAAACGCTGACTTGCGACGTGCGCTCGGCCGTCCAGCGCGCTTTTGGGGTGCCGGTGTACGACTGGTATGGCCAGGCCGAGCGGGTGGCGGCCATCGGCACCTGCGAGCAGGGCCGCTATCATTTATTGAGCGACTACAGCCTGGCTGAAGTGCTGGACGACGGCGAGCTGGTCGGCACCAGCCTGAACAACCCGGCGATGGCCCTGACGCGCTACCGCACCGGCGACATGGTGACGCTGGGTGCGTCGACCTGTCCCTGCGGCCGGGTATTTCCCGTCGTGGAAGCGGTCGCCGGCCGCGATGACGCCGTCATCGTGCTGCCCGATGGGCGCCGGCTCGGGCGCCTGGATCGTGTATTCCAGGGCCAGCAGGATGCGCTGGTCGAAGGCCAGGTGGTGTACCGGGGAAGAGGGCGCTTCAGCCTGCGCGTGGTCACTTCAGGCGCCTTCGACGACAGCGCCTTGGTCGCGGCCTTTCGCCTGCGTGTGCCGCACGTCGACGTCGAGGTCGACCATGTCGATTCGATTGCGCGCGGGCCGAACGGCAAGTTTGCGTTTGTAACGACCGAGCTGGACGAAGCGAACCGACGTCAGCCCGAACATCAGTCTCGACATCAGCCCGGCCGCGTGCTGATGTTCGGCCCGGCGCTCGATGGACGCGGCGGCATCGCCGCCACCGTGGCGGCCTGGCGCGGCGCCGGCTGGTTTGCCCGCGAAGGTATCCGCTACGTTCCCTGCCACACCGATGGTCCGCGCCGCGCCAAGCTGCGCATCTTCCTCCAGGCGCTGGTCGCCTTGCTGCGCGCCCGCCCGTCCATCGTCCACGTACACTCGGCCTCCGACGCCAGTTTTTACCGCAAGGCCACCTTGCTGGCGCTCGCGCGCGCGCTCGGATGCCGCACTGTTTTTCACTTGCATGGCGGCGGGTTCAAGGCTTTTTCCCAGCGCCGCCGGGCGCTCGTGCGCCACACCCTGCTGCATAGCGACGCAGTGCTGGCGCTGTCGGACAGCTGGGCCGATTATCTGCGCAGCCTGGCGCCAGGCGCCACGGTCACTGTCCTGCCGAATACGGTCGCCTTGCCGGCGGCGCCGGAGCCCGATCGGGTCGAGCCCGGCCGTATCCTCTTCCTCGGCCGGCTGGAAGCCGCCAAGGGCTGCGAAGAGCTGGTCGAGGCCGTCGCGCGACTGGCGCCACGCTATCCCGACCTGTGCCTGGTGCTGGCCGGCGCCGGCAATATAGAGGCTCGCGCCGGGCGCGGTGCGCGCATCGAACTGCCGGGATGGATCGACGCCCGCCTGCGCGCGGCCGAACTGGAAAGGGCCGCCATCTTTTGCCTGCCATCGCACGCCGAAGGCTTGCCGCTGGCGCTGCTCGAAGCGATGGCGGCTGGCAAAGCCGTGGTTGCGAGCGCCGTGGGCGCCATTCCGGAGACGCTCGCGCCCGATGCGGGTCTGCTGGTGCCGCCGCGCAACGTGACGGCACTGGCCAGCGCTCTGGCGGCCTTGCTCGACGACCCTGCGGCGGCAGCCGCCATGGGCGCGCGCGCGCGTGCCGTCGTGGCGGACCGGTATCACAGCGCCGCGGCCGGCGCGCGGCTTGCGGCGCTGTACCGCCAGCTGGATGCGCCATGAGCCCCCGCTGGATGTTCAATCGCCTCCGCTGCATGAGCATGGCGGAGGTGGCGAACCGCGCGGGCCAGGCCGTCGCCGGCAGGCCGCGGCTGCAGCCGCTTGCGCCGCAAGCCGACGCGGTATTGTTTGCCGCCCCGCACGCGCCCGCACTCGATCCGGCCGAACGTGCGCGCGTGCTGGAAGAGGCAGCGGACATCGCCTCCGGCCGCATTCCCCTGTTTGCCAGCCACACGACGCAGGTGGCGTCGCCGCCGCAATGGAACACGCCACTCGACCCGGACGACATCAAGCCGTTGTGGGAGCTGAACCGGCACCTGCACCTGGTGCGCCTGGCGCAGGCCTGGGCGCTGACTGCCGATGAACGGTGGCGGGCCACCGTATTTGCGCAGTTGCAAAGCTGGCTCGAACAGTGTCCGCCGCCGCACGGCCCCAACTGGAAAAGCGGTCTCGAGCTGGGCATTCGGCTGGTCAGCTGGAGCCTGGTCTGGCAGCTTTTGCAAGGCAATATCGACACCACCCTGCGCGGTCCCTGGCTGGCCAGCATCCGCACCCACTGCACGCTGATTGCCGCGCGCCTGTCGCGCCATTCGTCGGCCAACAACCACCTGATCGGCGAGCTGGCCGGTTTATATGTGGCCGCGTGCACCTGGCCGTGCTGGCCCGAGTCGGCGCCGTGGCGCGCCCAGGCCCAGCGTGAACTGGAGCAGCAGGCCCACCTGCAGTTCAGCGCCGACGGCGTGCACCGCGAGCAGGCCTTTGCCTACCAGCTGTTCTGCTGCGAATTCCTGGTACTGGCCGGCTTGCTTGGCCAGGCCGGCGGCCGGCCGTTTTCCAGCGCCTACTGGGCCGGCCTGCATCGCGCCCTGGCATTCATCGAGGCTGTCGACAACGTCGGCAACAACGTCGGAGACGCCGACGATGGCTGCGTCTGGCGCCTGCAGTCGGGCCGCGGCGGCCAGGCGGCGCAGATGGTCGCGCTGCTGGCGCTGCGGGACGGCCGCGCCAGCACGCATCCGGGCGTGCGCTGGCTGCGGCAGCTCTACCCCGGACCGCCGCCCGACTTCGGCGCAGCGCCAGGTGCCATTCCTTGGGCATGGCCCGACGGTGGCTATGTCCTGTTCGGAACAAAAGGCAAGGTGCAGGGCATGGTCGATTGTGGCCCGCTCGGTTATTTGGGCATCGCCGCGCACGGCCATGCCGATGCGCTGGCAGTCACGCTGAATGTTGGCGCCGAACCATGCCTGGTCGATGCGGGTACCCATGCGTACTGGTGCGCACCGCGCTGGCGCGACTATTTCCGTGGCACGTCGGCGCACAATACGGCGCGCGTTGACGGCCTCGACCAGTCAGTGGGCGGCGGGCGGTTCCTGTGGCTGCGCAAGGCCGCCACCAGCATCGACTGGCTTCCTGGCTCGGCCAGCAACTTCTCGCTGTGCGCGCGCCATGACGGGTACGAGCGCCTGGCCGATCCCGTGTGCCACGTGCGCCGTGTCGATTTCGACGAAGCCAGCGCGACACTGGTGGTCCAGGACCATCTGGCAGGCAAGGAAGTGCACCGGACCGAAATCTTCTGGCACTTCGCGCCCTGGCTCGACGTCCGGCTAGCCGGGCAGGGCGTCACGGTGCGCACTGCCACTTACCTGCTGACGCTGGAAGCGAGTTGCGGCACGCTCGCGTTGGCGCGCGGCGCCGATCATCCGCCGCTGGGCTGGTACTCGCGCGCCTACAACGTCAAGGAGCCGTGTACCGTCTTGCGTATTGTCAATGAATCATCCGACGTGCACGTAGAGAGCCGGATTACAATACGTTTTTTTTGACGAACAGTTATCGCGAAAGCTCATCCATGCTGGTTTACCTGGTTGCCGGAGCCCGTCCGAATTTCATGAAAATCGCGCCGATCGTGCGCGCATTTCAGGCCCAGCAGCAACTGTCGTTCAAGATCATCCACACCGGGCAGCATTACGACCGCGATATGAACGCCGTGTTTTTCGAGGAACTCGGCATCCCCGCGCCGGACGTGTTCATGGCAGCCGGCGGCGGCACCCATGCGGAGCAGACCGGCAAGATCATGGTCGGCTTCGAAGCCCTGTGCACCGACGCGCGGCCGGCTGCGGTGCTGGTGGTCGGCGACGTGAATTCCACGCTGGCATGCTCGATCGTCGCCAAAAAGCTCGGCATTCCGGTGGCGCATGTCGAAGCCGGCTTGCGCAGCGGCGACATGAGCATGCCGGAAGAAATCAACCGCCTCGTCACCGACAGCATCGCCGACTGGTTTTTCGTGACCGAACCGAGCGGGGTGGCGCACCTGCGCCGCGAAGGCAAGCCTGATTCCGCCATCCATTACGTCGGCCATGTCATGGTGGACAACGTGCTGTTCCAGGCAAATAAGTTGCAGGAAAGCGACACCAGCGCCTTGGACGGCGCCGCTTTCAAAGCGGCGCACGCGCGCTACGGCGTCGTCACGCTGCATCGGCCGGGCAATGTCGATGATCCGGTGGCGTTGGCGAGGATCGCCGGCGCGCTGACGAATATTGCACTGGAACTGCCGCTGATCTTCCCGGTGCACCCGCGCACCCGCGCCAGGCTCGACAGCTTCGGCATCGACCTGGGCCCCCACATCACCCTCGTCGGCCCGCAAGGCTACATGGCTTTCCTGAACCTCTGGAAAGACGCGGTGCTGGTCCTGACCGACAGCGGCGGCCTGCAGGAAGAAACCACAGCGCTGGGCGTGCCATGCATCACCATACGCACCAGCACCGAACGCCCCGTCACGGTCGACGAGGGTTCGAACATGCTGGCCGGTACCGATCCGGCGGCCATCCTCGCATGCGCGCGCCAGGTACTGCGCGGCGATGGCAAGCGCGGCCGCCGGCCGGCGCTCTGGGACGGCCACGCCGCCGAGCGCATCGTCACAATATTGACGCGCACGCTTGGCAGCTTATGAACGAGCAAATTTTGCTGATGGGTTGTAAGATAGACAACCTCACGATGCAAGAGACGCTCGACAAAGTCGCCGGCTTCATCCACTCCAGGCAAGCCCACCAGCACGTGGTGGTGAATGTCGACAAGCTGGTCAAGGCCAGCCGCAACCCGGCCCTGCGCCGCATCATCAATGCCTGTGCGCTGGTGAATGTCGACGGCATGCCGGTGGTGTGGGCGTCGCGCCTGCTCGGCACGCCCTTGAAGGAGCGCGTCGCCGGGATCGACCTGTTCGATGCACTGATGGCGCGCGCGGCAGAAAGCGGCTGGCGCGTATTCTTGCTGGGTGCGCAAGAGGAGGTGGTGGCCGGGGTGGTCGCACATTATGAAAATAAATTACCCGGTTTCACGATATGCGGCTGGCGCAATGGTTATTGGACCGGCCCCGAGGAGGAGGCGATGGTGGCGCAGCAGGTGTGCGCCAGCCGCGCCGACCTGCTGTTCGTGGCCATCAGTTCGCCACAGAAGGAACAGTTCCTCGACCGCCATCAGGGCGCGATGCAGGTCCCGTTCGCGATGGGCGTCGGCGGCAGTTTCGACGTGGTGGCGGGCAAGGTAAAACGGGCGCCACGCTGGATGCAGCGTGCGGGCCTGGAATGGTTTTACCGGTTTTTGCAGGAGCCGCGCAGGATGTTCCGGCGCTATTTTCTTGAAGACACGGCCTTTTTCTGGCTGCTCCTCAAGGAAATGGCTGAGCGCGCCAGGGCGGCACGACAATGATGATGATGAAGGTTGAGCGGAAATGAAAATACTCGTTACAGGCGGCATGGGCTATATCGGTTCCCATACCTGCGTTGAATTGATCAAGGCCGGCCACGATGTCGTGGTGGTCGACAACCTGTCGAATGCCCAGGAGGCGGTACAGAAGCGCGTGGAGCAGATTGCCGGCAAGCCGATCGTGTTCGCCAATGTCGACGTGCGCGACCGCGCGGGTCTCGAAGCTGTTTTCGGCGCTCACCAGATCGACGCCGTCATCCACTTCGCCGGGCTCAAGGCCGTCGGTGAATCAGTGGCCCAGCCGCTGCGCTATTACGACAACAACGTCAACGGCAGTGTCATGCTGTTCGAGACGATGGCCAGATTCGGCGTCAAGACGCTGGTGTTCAGCTCGTCGGCAACCGTGTATGGCGACCCTGCGTCGGTGCCGATTCTGGAAGACTTCCCTTTGTCGGCCACCAATCCTTACGGCCGCAGCAAGCTGATGGTCGAGGACATCCTGCGCGACCTGTCGAAAGCCGAGCCGGACTGGCGCATCGCGCTGCTGCGCTACTTCAACCCGGTGGGTGCCCACGAGAGCGGCCTGATCGGTGAGGAGCCGAACGGCATCCCGAACAACCTGGTGCCGTATATCGCCCAGGTGGCCAACGGCCAGCGCGAAAAACTGTCGGTGTACGGCGGCGACTGGCCGACGCCCGACGGCACCGGCCTGCGCGACTACATCCACGTCGTCGACCTGGCCATCGGCCACGTCAAGACGCTCGACAAGCTGGCGACAGCGCCCGGCACGCTCACCTACAATCTCGGCACCGGGCGCGGCAACAGCGTGCTGGAAATGGTGCGCGCGTTCGAAGCGGCCAGCGGTCGCCCGATTCCTTACCAGATCGTCGCGCGCCGTCCCGGCGACATCGCCAAGTGCTATGCCGACCCGGGCAAGGCACGCGATGAACTCGGCTGGACCGCCGAGCGCGATATCGCCCAAATGTGCGCCGATTCCTGGCGCTATCAGACCACCCCGAAGCAGTAAGCGAAGGACGTAACGATGAAAGCAATGATTCTCGCGGCAGGCAAGGGCACCCGTGTGCGGCCCTTGACATACGATGTACCGAAACCAATGATTCCTCTGCTGGGCAAGCCGGTGATGGCTTACCTGGTCGAGCACCTGGCCAAGTATGGCGTGAACCAGATCATGGTCAATGTCAGCTACCTGCACGAAAAAATCGAAGAGTTCTTTGGCGAGGGACACCAGTTCGGCGTCCAGATCGGCTACTCCTTCGAAGGCTATACCAAGGATGACGGCGAAGTCGTGCCGGAGCCGATCGGCTCGGCCGGCGGCATGAAGAAGATCCAGGAATTCGGTGGCTTTTTCGACGAAACCACGATCGTTCTGTGCGGCGACGCGCTGATCGACCTCGACCTGGGCGCCGCCCTGGCCGAGCACAAGGCCAAGGGCGCCATCGCGTCGGTCATCACGCGTGAAGTACCGTGGGACAAGGTCTCCAGCTACGGCGTGGTGGTCACCGACGCCGACGGGCGCATCACCCAGTTCCAGGAAAAGCCCAGTGAAGCCGATGCCAAATCGAACTTCATCAGCACCGGCATCTATATTTTTGAACCGGAAGCGATCGACCTGATTCCGTCCGGCGTCGCCTTCGACATCGGCGCCGAGCTGTTTCCGTTGCTGGCCGAACGCGGCCTGCCGTTCTATGCCCAGAGCCGCCCGTTCAACTGGCTCGACATCGGCACCATGTCCGACTACTGGGAAGTGCTGCAAAGCGTCCTGACCGGCGAAGTCAAGAACATGCATGTGCCCGGCGTCGAAATCCGCCCGGGCGTCTGGACCGGCCTGAACACCAGCATCGACTGGAACGGCACCACCATCGAAGGCCCGGTGTACATCGGTTCCGGCGTGCGCATCGAAGCCGGCGTGACCATTACCGGACCGTGCTGGATCGGTCATGGCAGTCATATTTGCGAAGGTGCCGAGATCGTCCGCAGTGTCCTTTTTGAGTACACCCGGGTATTGCATGATGTAACATTGCAAGAAATGATCGTATTCAAGGAATACAGTGTCGATCGCGCTGGCGAAATGAAGCATGCCTCCGAGTACGACTCCGGCGAGTGGCTCAATGCCCGCGACCGGCGCCGTTCGCGTCGCACTGAAGTGGCGGAAACACAACAATAACGTATAGAAAGTTTTTCATGAAAATTTACCCAGTCATCCTCTCCGGCGGCGCCGGCACCCGTTTGTGGCCACTGTCGCGCGCAGTGCTGCCCAAGCAGCTGCTGCCGCTGGTGTCGAACCGCACCATGCTGCAGGAAACTGTGTTGCGGGTGAGCGGTGGCACGGAGTTGATGGCGCCCCTGGTGGTGTGCGGTAACGAGCACCGTTTCATGGTGGCTGAGCAAATGCGTGAAATCAATGTCACGCCCCTG